>Ga0126379_10001013_pt1 | contig 16594 bp, 16 predicted proteins | sample PanSoiMetPlot_24_FD_92640 | JGI IMG/M metagenome (GOLD analysis project Ga0126379, IMG submission 92640) | Tropical forest soil microbial communities from Panama - MetaG Plot_24 | ecosystem: Environmental > Terrestrial > Soil > Tropical forest > Bulk soil | place: Panama | collected 2016-02-17 | reverse complement strand
CCGCGAGCCGGAAAAAAAGCGACTGGTGCCCATGCTCTGACTGCGCCAGCTCGCGGTAGAGGCACTGCAAGTCGCGATCATCGAGAGCCTGCGCCAGCAGCGAAAGGCGCTCGCAGCTTCGCGCCTCGACGATTGCGCAGACCAGCAGGCGGTCGAGGCGCTGCAGAGCCAGAGGCGATCTGACTAGCGCTCGGAGCTTCCGCACGTACGGATCGCCCGGATCGGCTCTGAGAAACAAGCCCCGCTCCGCCATCAACCTAAGCACCGTCGCGAGATGGCCACTCTCTTCCCGCGCCAGCCGGGCCATCTGGATGGGGAGGGAAGGAACCTCCGGATATGCCTGGAGCAGCGAGAGAGCTTGGGCGGCGGCTTTCTTTTCGCAGTGCGCGTGATCCACGAGCACCTCATCGAAGCGGCGCAGCGCCAGCTCAATCCACCGCGCATCGGTAAGGATGCGAAGGGGCAATCCGTAGCGATGGGGCGAGGGCGGACGAGGTCTGGGCATTTACGCAATGACGAGAAGTTGCTGCACCGAACCAGCCACGTAGCCCACCTTGCGCGCCACTGCCAGTAGTCCGTCAGCCGAGTCGGCGATCCGCAGCGTCAGGCGGGGCGTCGACGAGAGCAGATTGCGCGACAGCTGACCGAGCGCGAGCGTTGCGCAACCGAGGAACCGATGCTCCGGTAGCGTATAGATTCCCTCGAGCTCCGCTCCGAGGCGAGTTTGCGCGCCTAAGTCCACTTTCGTCGCCAGGCTCCCCTCAAGCTCAAGGACCCAGGTGCGCCGACGCCGAATGCGGTGGAGGACGCGCGCCTCGAGGACCTCCGCGCGTTCGGCCGGCGGTCCGTCAAAGCTTTCAGCCAGCTCGGCGGCATTCATCTGCACCAAGCGCGGCCCATCGTCTTCATTCGCCAATCGGAGCGCACGGGTGAGGAAGGGGCCCAAGTGGTCGGGCGATGCGGTGAAGAGGCGATGCGCGACGAGCTGCCGCGGCTTCGACGAACACAAGCTGCCCAGCAGAGCCTCGACCGCCACCCGATCGCCAAGGGATAAGCGCAGCACGACAGTCCCCGCCAAGCTCGTTCCAAGAGCACGCGCGTGATCCGGCGCGCAGGCGCTCGGTAAGACGCGACCCGACGAGGGCTCCACAAGCGCGGCGGCGAGCAATCGCTGCCCGGAGAACAGCCCGTAGTGACGACTCGGCTCCATCGATGCCTCCTCCCAGGCGTCGAGCAGGCGTAGGTTTCGCAGCGCTTCGACGGACAAAAGGTTGCGAAGTGCCGCGTCGTGTTCCGCGCTGAGCTCTTTCACCTCGAGCGACATCGATGCGACAGGAGGCTATCTCAACTTCCCGATCGCCGCGCAGGTTGACGCGCTGGCGAGGCTAGCCAATTCCCAACTTTTGCTTGACCAGCTCTTCGGACACGGGAATCGGTACCCGGGGGATAGCTTCCAAACGGAAGCGGGAAACCCAGTCAGAGGCGGGTGCTTCTTCGTCGCCGAGGCCGCTCCAGGACGCGAGCAGGCCGACCACTCGCTCCGCGGCGACTCCATGGAGGCGCAACTCGGCGACCGCGAAGAAGCCATGGCGCTTGGCGAGCCGCTGACCGTTCGCTTCGACGAGGAGGGGAACGTGAGCAAATGCCGGGGCGCTCAGGCCCAAAGCCTCGTAGAGCTGGAGCTGCCGCGGTGTGGAAGCAAGTAAATCGTCCCCCCGAAGCACGTCGCTGATGCCGCTGTGCGCATCGTCCACCACCACCGCAAGCTGGTAGCTCGCGACGCCGTCGTTTCGTTGCACCACGAAATCTCCGACCGCGGAGGCGACATCTTGCCGAAACGCGCCGCGCACTTTGTCCACCAGCTCAACCACGCCGGGGTTGGCTCGAAAGCGCCAAGCTGGCGTCCGCTGGCGCCGCCGCGCCGCGGCTTCTGCCTCGTCGAGGCGGGCACAGGTTCCGGGATAAGGCGGGCCGTCGTCATCGGCGCCATGGGGAGCAGAGGCAGCCCGGGCGATTTCCGCGCGCGAGCAGAAGCATTCGTACGTCCGGCCCTGCTTGCGCAGATCCGCCAGAGCCGCTTGGTAGCTATTTCCCCGCCGGCTCTGGAAGATCGGCTCCTCGTCCCAGGTCAGCCCGAGGTACTCCAGATCGCGCAAAAGACCGTCGGCGTACTCCCTGCGGCTTCGGGCGCGGTCCAGATCTTCGATGCGAAGCAGAAAGCTGCCGCCGGCCGCGCGGGCCTGGAGCCAGGCCAAGAAGGCGGTGCGGGCGTTGCCCAGGTGCAATCTGCCGGTGGGGCTGGGGGCGAATCGTCCGCGCATCGTCAGGAGCGCCGGCTCCGTTTACTGTTGGGCGTCAAAACGGGATTTTCCAGGCGGATTGAGCCATCATTCCTTAATTTTCAAGCACTCGATGGTCCGCTTTCTACATTGCTCCGACGTCCACATCACCGAAGACTACTCGAAGGTGCCTTGGCTCAAGTTGGGATGGAGGCGCTGGCTGGCGCTCGTCGAGCTCAAGTTAGGTCGCGCCGCCGCGTTCGCCGAGGCAGAGGCCTCGCTGTCGCAGATTGCCCGGCGGGCGAACGGCGACGGGGTGGACCACCTCGTGCTGTCGGGGGACGTTACCGCCTATTCGCTGGAGGCTGAGTTCTCCCGCGCCCGCGCGGCCCTGGGCGAGATTGCCGAAGATCCCCGGCGCTGCACCGTGATTCCTGGAAATCACGATCGATACACTCCGGGCGCGGTCGCCACGCGCCGCTTCGAAAAGTACTTTGGTCACCTGCTCGTCAGTGACTTGCCGGAGTATTGCCGCGAAGGCCCTTTCCCTTTCGTTCGGCTCGTCGGCAAGGAGGCGGCGGTGGTAGGGCTTTGCTCAGCCCGGGTGGCGCCGATCCCGGGCCTCTCCCTGGGGCTGGTTGGACGGCGGCAGCTGGGGGGGGTACGCGAGATAATCCAGGATCCGCGTCTCACAGCGCGGGCCGTGCTCGTCGTGGTGCACCACGCGCCACTGACGCACCGCGGACGACGGGACCGATTGAGCCATGGTCTGCTGGACGGCGATGCGCTGCTCACGGCGCTGCCGGGGCCGCGCTACGCCGTGCTGCATGGCCACATCCACCGGCGATACCACCACCCCGCCACCGCAGCGCGTCCGCACATCTTTGGAGCCGGCTCATCCACGCAGCGTGGCGAGGAGGGCTACTGGACGATCGACGTGGCGGATGGGCGGGTGCTGGGCTGGGCTAAGCATGCGCTGGAAGCACCTGCCGCCGCGCTCAAGCCGGTCAGCACTTCTCCGGTCCGAGCGCATAGCGACGGATGAAGTAGACCCACCGCCGGCCATCTACCGCGACCTGCCACTCGCTGTTGGGGACCAAGGGCAGGCGCTCGGCGAGAAAGACCGCTAGGTGGTCTGCCGCCGCCAGGGGGGTTAGGCCAGGGGCGGAAAAGCCGATTCGAAGGAAGGCCTCTCGCGACGCCGTGACCTCCACGGCCGCACAGATGCGCAACTTTCCGACCTGGCGCTGGTAGGCGGCGTCTTCCCCCGGTGCAGGGCTCTCGGGCCTGGATGTCGCCCCGAGCACGATCCAGTTTGCCGGGTCAAGTGCGAAGGCGAGCAATTCTGAGCTCGCATCCTGCAGCGTTGGGTGCTCATGGATCGACAGCATCGCGTCCTCCCTTCGCGGCCAAGATTTGCCAAACGCGAGCTTTCGCGCAAGTCCACAAAGCGGTCCAGGGCGAGCATTCCGGAAATTGGCGCGCAGCGACTTGACCATTGGTCAGCCGCGTGTCTTCCGCCCCAGACCGCATTGACCGTCAGTCTTGTCAGGGGTAGAGCAGCCGCGACGTCCAGCCAGCGCCGTCTCGCCGGAAGAGAATTCGCTCATGTAGGCGATTGGGCCGGCTGTGCCAAAATTCGATCGTCTCGGGGATAAGGCGAAATCCCGACCAATTGGGCGGTCTGGGAATTGGACGCCCCTGGTACTGCCGCTCAATTTCCTGGGCTCGCGCCTCGAGCTCGGCACGGGAACCGAGCGGCTCGCTTTGCATCGAGGCCCATGCGCCAATCTGGCTTCCCCTTGGGCGGGTGGCGAAGTAGGCGTCGGCCTCGCCGTCGGAGACCTGCTCGACCGCCCCTTCGATCCGGACCTGTTCGCTGAGGGCGTTCCAGTAGAAGCACAGGGCGCCGCTCGGGCGGGCCTTGAGATCGCGGCCCTTTCGGCTCTCCAAGTTGGTGTAGAAAACGAAGCCGGCGGCCTCCACCGATTTGACCAGCACGATGCGAACCGACGGGCGGCCATCGGGACCGACGGTCGCCAACGCGGCCGCGTTCGGCTCGTTCGGGTAAGCCTGCTGCGCCCTGGCGTAGAGCGCCAAGAATCGCTGAATGGGGTCCTCTTCAGGCATGGCGCGCAAGATAACGAATCGCAACACCTCGCGCTTTTCTCTTGCCGCACATCGCCTCCCGTCGGATATCCGAAGGCCGTCAGCCCCCCGCCCTGCAATGAAGATTCTCTTCGCCTCCTCGGAAGTAGAACCCTTTTCGAAGACGGGTGGACTGGCCGATGTCTCGCACGCCCTGCCGACGGCGCTCGCGTCGCGAGGACATCAGCTGCTGGTGGTGACGCCGCAATACCGGTCGGTCAAGTCAGCTGACTTGAAGCGGCTGGGGGAGATCAGGCTGCGCTTTCCCTTTGGCGAGGAATCAGCCGTCGTGCGCGGAACGAATTTGTCCAATCGGCACCGCGTCGCCTTCCTCGATCATCCCGGCTTCTACGCCCGCGATGGCATCTACCGGGGAACGAAGGAATACACAGACAATCACCGCCGCTTCGCCTTCCTGTCGATCGGCGCGCTGGCGGTCGCTCAGGTCCTGCAGTTCAATCCCGAGATCATTCATCTCAACGATTGGCAGACCGCCCTCGCCGCGTTGGCCTTGGATCGCGGTTACCGGGGGACCTCGCTGGACAAAGCGAGCTCGTTACTCACCATCCACAACGTCGCCTATCAGGGCGTTTTCCCCAAAGCCGCGATGTCCGAGCTCGGCTTGCCGTGGGAACTCTTCAAGCCGGAGGGCGTGGAGTTTTACGATCAGGTCAATTTTCTCAAGGCGGGGATCGTCTTTTCCGACGCTTTGACCACCGTGTCCCCCAGGTATGCTCAGGAAATCCAGACCCCCGAGCTAGGGTTCGGGCTGGACACCATCCTCAGCCGTCGCCGCGAAGACCTCTATGGAATCCTGAATGGGGTCGACTATCGCGAGTGGAACCCTGGAACCGACCCCTTCTTGCGGTACCATTTCCGCGCCTCTGACCTTTCGCATAAGGAGCAGCTCAAGAGGGAGCTGCTTCGGAGGCTCGGGCTTGCGGCCCCTCCACCACCCGCCCGCATCCCGGTTTTTGCCATCGTGAGCCGGCTGGTGTCGCAAAAGGGAATCGACCTCGTTCTCCAGGCGCTGCCTTGGATCTTGGAGAGCGAGTTGTACGTCGTGGTACTGGGCAGCGGCGATCGGACGTTTGAGCAGGGTTTCCTGCAGCTGCGCGACCGTTGGCCGGAAAAGATCGCGGTGAAGATCGGGTTCGACGCGAAACTGGCGCACTTGTTTGAAGCGGGCAGCGATTTTTTCCTGATGCCTTCCCGGTACGAGCCGTGCGGCCTGAATCAGATGTACTCGCTTCGCTATGGCACGGTGCCGGTGGTGCGAGCGACCGGTGGTCTCGACGATACGGTCGCGGACATCGCTTCCCCGAACGGAACAGGCGTCAAGTTCGCCCCGTACACCGCCTCGGCACTTGCGGCCGCCATCCACCGGGCACTCGATCTCTACGCCGACCCAGCGCGCCTGGATGAGGTCCGCCGCCGGGGGATGAAGGCCGACCATTCGTGGGCGGTCTCGGCGCAACGCTACGAGGAGGTCTACCAATCGCTGCGCCGGCGCTCTGGCGACAACGGATGATGACGCAACGCCCGTTGGCGCTCATCCTGCTCGCCGGTCTGTCGGCTTGTCAGCGCGTCCCGTCGTCAGAAGACCCGCCCGGCGGGCCGGTGCAGGTGCTTTCCGTCAAGCCGGCGTACCACAACGATGGGAGAGCGGAGATCACGCTGCGGATGAGCGTGGACAACGGCCAACCCCACCCTGGCGCGGTCAAGAGCGTGAGGTGGCGAATGTGGCTGCGCCGGATCCGCTTTGCCGAGGGCGAGCAGTTGGTCAACCAATCGCTTTTGCCCCAGGGGACCACCACCTTCCAGCTCGTCTTTCCGCTCGGGCTTCGCAAGGCGCCAGCGGCGGCTGATCTGGGTCGGGTAGAGCTGTCCATCCAAGGCGATCTCACCGTGAATATCGGCGGCGCCGAGCAGACGCTGTCGTTCGCCAAGACCGCCCTCGTCGAGGCGCCGAGCCGTCCCCATGGCGGTCCGGACGAGGACTGAAGCCCCCTGGTGGCCATCAAGTCAGGGGGCGGAGATCCTTCTCCTTATCTTTTGCCACCGCGAGCGGTTTGGGCCTCGCCAGCCGAATCCGTCGCAACCTCGGCCCCTCCTTGGCGTGGACGGCAAACTGCCAGCCGTTGAACGAGAAGCGCTCTCCCACTTCGGGCAGGCTCCCAGCCAGTGAGCTGAGAAAGCCACCCAGCGTGTCGTACTCGCCTTCGGGGAGGGCGAAGCCGAACGCTTTGGCGAACTCGTGCACCTCAAGCCCAGCATCCACCAGGAATGAGCCGTCCTGCTGTTTTTCGACCAGCTTCTCCTCGACCTCGAACTCGTCGCCGATGTCTCCCACGATTTCGCGCAGGATGTCCTCGAGCGTCACGATCCCCATGAAGCCGCCGTATTCATCGACCACCATCGCCATGTGGATTTTCTTCTTCTGCATGTCGCGCAGCAGGTCGCCGATCGGTTTGATCCAGGGGACGAAATGCGCTGGGCGGATCAAGTCGGCGACGACGATCAGCTCTGGATGCTGGAGCAGGGGGATCAGGTCCCTGGCGTGAAGCACGCCCACGATGTGATCGATGTCATCCTGATAGACCGGGATGCGCGAGTGGCTCTCCTCCGCCAAGATGCGCAGGATCTCCGTCGGCTGCGTCCCGATGTCCAGACTGACCACCTCGGTTCGCGAGACCATGACGTCGCGGCAGCGTTTGTCGGACAGCTCGAAGATCGACCGGATGAGCTGCGGCGCCCCCTGGTCGATTTGCTTATTTGCCGCTTGGGCAGCCAGGAGATTCTCCAGCTCGTCCAGCGGAGGCGGGGGAGAGGCGAATTGGACGCGGCGGGCAAGCGGACGCACCACCGCGCCGAGCAGCGCAAGCATGCCGCGCGCCAGCGGACGAATGATCCGTACCAACAGAACGAGCAACCACGACAACCGCAGCGCCCAGCCCTCCGGGTTGGCCCGGGCGATGGCGCGCATGCCGAGCTCCAGCATGATCGCCAGCCCTGCGATCAGCAGAGCGCTCAAAAGCGCGGTGGCGAGCAGGGGCCAGCCGCCGCCGTCGGCGGTCGGGAGGTCAACCGTTTGCGGCGCGGCGAAGACGGCGAGCGACGCGGCGGCGAAGCCGCAGACGATCGAACCGATCCGGAGCGCGGCGGCAGAAGCCTCTCGCTCCGTCTTCAGAAGCAGCACGCGGCCTCCCGAGCCGGGGTAGAGCTCGGCCAGCTCCTGGGCTCGAAGCGGGGAAACTGCCTGCAGCGCTGCTTCAACGCCCGCGAGGAGTGACCGACCGAAGAGAAAACCGGCAACGATGAGCCAGATGGCCCAGACAGCCATAAGAGGTCTGTATACCATCAGATGTCACGTCAGTCCGGCTGCCCTCCCAAGTCGGCGTGCTGATTCTGGAAACGCAGCAAGAGGAGGCAATCAGGCGGGCGGCGCAAATATGATATTGGGCAGCCGAGGAGATGAAATGATCGCGCGCGTCGTCGTCACGCTCAAGCCCGGCGTCCTCGATCCGGCGGGGAAGGCCGTTCAGGATGGGCTCCAATCGCTCGGTTATGCCGAGGTGCAGCAAGTGCGGCTCGGCAAGTACCTCGAGCTGACCCTTGAAGCGTCGGATCGAACCGCCGCGCGAGCTCGGGTAGAAGAGATGTGCCGAAAACTATTGGCCAACACCGTGGTGGAGACCTTCCGAGTGGAGCTGGAATGAAGTTTGGGGTCGTCGTTTTTCCTGGTTCGAACTGCGACCACGATGCTTACCATGTCGTCCGGCACGTTCTTCGGCAGAGTGCGGTTTTCCTCTGGCACAAGGACCGGCAGCTGCAAGGCTGCGACGTGGTGATTCTGCCAGGCGGTTTCGCCTTCGGCGATTACTTGCGGTGCGGGGCGATCGCCCGCTTTTCCCCGGTGATGGAGGAGGTGTCACGTTTCGCGCACCGCGGCGGCAAAGTGTTGGGGATCTGCAACGGCTTCCAGGTGCTCACCGAAGCCGGGCTGCTACCCGGAGCGCTGCTGCAGAACGCTTCGTGCAAGTTCGTCTGCCGCGACGTGACCACGGTGGTGGAAAACGAGCGGACGCCGTTCACCCGCGCGTTGAGCAAGGGTCAGCGCGTTCGCATGCCGGTGGCGCACGGGGACGGCAACTACTTTATCGATGACGAGGGGCTGCGCCGGCTCGAGGGCGAGGGCCAGGTCGTCTTGCGGTACATCGACAACCCGAACGGCTCGCGAGCAAACATCGCCGGCATCATCAATTCCGCGGGAAACGTCTTCGGGCTGATGCCGCATCCCGAGCGCGCCTCGGAATCCATTTTGGGCAACGAGGACGGCCGCGGGATCTTCGAGTCCCTTCTGCGGAGCCACGCCCAATGATTCATGGCGAGGATGTAATCCGTGCGCATGGGCTCAAGCCGGACGAGTACCGCCGGATCTGCGATCACCTTGGGCGCGAGCCGAACCTGCTCGAGCTGGGGATCTTCTCGGTGATGTGGAGCGAGCACTGCTCCTACAAGTCGTCGCGAAAGTACTTGAAGCAATTCCCCACCACCGGTCCTCAGGTACTCATCGGCCCGGGTGAGAATGCCGGTGTGGTGGCGATCGGCGATGGCGTGGCAGTAGCTTTCAAGATGGAGAGCCACAACCATCCCAGCTACATCGAGCCTTACCAGGGCGCGGCCACCGGAGTGGGAGGGATTCTCCGCGACGTGTTCACGATGGGCGCCCGCCCGATCGCCTTGCTGAATTCGCTGCGATTCGGAGAACCAAGCCATCCGAAGACGCGCTACCTGCTCGAGGGAGTAGTGGCGGGGATCGCCGGCTACGGCAATTGCGTCGGCGTTCCGACCGTCGGCGGCGAGATCGCATTTGACGCGAGCTACAACGGAAATTGCCTGGTGAACGTCTTCACCGCCGGCGTGCTGCCGGTAGGCAAGATTTTTCGCGGGACAGCCTCGGGGGTGGGCAACCCGGTCATCTACGTCGGGTCGAAGACCGGGCGCGATGGGATCCACGGCGCGACGATGGCGTCGGCGGAGTTCGACGCGGAAACGGAGCAGAAGCGGCCCACGGTGCAGGTGGGAGATCCCTTCACCGAAAAACGCCTCCTCGAAGCGTGCCTCGAGCTTTTCCAGACCGATGCGTTGATCGGCATTCAGGACATGGGGGCAGCTGGGCTGACCTCCTCGTCGGTAGAGATGGCCGGCCGCGCCGGCAGCGGCATCGAGCTCGACGTCGCGCGCGTTCCTCGCCGGGAACGAGGAATGACACCCTACGACTGCATGCTTTCGGAGAGCCAGGAGCGGATGCTGATCGTCGCCAAGCGCGGGCGCGAGCAGGAGGTTCTCGAGATCTTTCGCCGCTGGGACCTCGACGCCGCCGTGATTGGAAAGGTGACCTCCACCGGCAAGCTCACCGTGCTGGATGATGGCAGAGTGGCGGCCGAACTGCCGATCGAACCCTTAACCACCGGGGCGCCAGTCTATGATCGGCCGATCGCTCAGCCCGAGTCGGTCGAGGCGCTGCGCTCCTTTGATCCGCTCTCTGTCCCAGCTCCGAAGGACCTGGGCGAAGCGCTGCTTCGGCTTCTTTCCCAGCCGACCATCGCCAGCAAACAGTGGGTCTACCAGCAGTATGATCACATGGTTCGGTTAGGCGGTGTTCTGCGGCCAGGGTGCGGCGATGCAGCAGTGGTTCGCGTCGAGTGCTCAAACCGCGCGCTCGCCATTTCGGTCGATTGCAATGCGCGCTTCGTCCTCCTGGACCCGTTCGAGGGCGCGCGGCTAGCGGTGGCGGAGTGCACCCGAAACGTCTCGTGCGTCGGCGGCGAGCCGCTCGGCCTCACCGACTGCCTCAACTTCGGCAATCCTGAGCGGCCGGAGATCATGTGGCAATTCGCCGAGGCGACGCGCGGCCTGGCCTCCGCCTGCCGCGAGTTGGAAGTGCCGGTCGTCTCCGGGAACGTCAGCTTCTACAATGAGACGGACGGCCGGGCGATCTTGCCCACCCCAACGGTCGCAGTGGTGGGGTTGGTGCCGGACGTGCTGCGTCATTGCGGCTCTTCGTTCAGGCAAGCCGGAGACTGCGTTGCTGTTCTCGGGGAAACGCGGGGTGAGCTCGGTGGATCCGAGTTCATCAGCGCCTTCGCCGGAAAGGTCGCCGGGCGGCCCCCCAGGTTAAATGTTCGCGCCGAGCTGGCGCTTCAGCGTGCGCTGCGGCGGTTGATCCAATCCGGGCTGCTTTCTTCGGCCCACGACTGCAGCGAGGGCGGCCTGGCGGTGGCTCTGGCGGAAAGCTGCATCGGCGGTGCGCTCGGCGTCCGCCTTAGGCTCGGGGCAGATCTCGCCGAGCCGCACGCATTCCTGTTCGGGGAGGATGCCTCTCGCGCGGTGATCTCCTTCGCCCCGGCTGTCGCACAAAAGGTCCTAGATGTCTGCCACGAGCACGGCGTTCCGTTCGGCTTGATGGGCGATGTCGGCGGGGACGAGCTCATTATCGAAGATCTATTGTCCCAGCGTGTTTCGGCACTCGCCCGCGCCTATCGCGGCGGGATTCCACGCCTGCTCAAGGGGGAGTGACCACTCAACGCCAGCGACCCGTTCGCGATGGCGCTGCGAGAGCCTCCTTCAAGGCCGCCAAGAAGCGCCTCCGCGGCCAGGCCTGCGCGCCGAAACGCGCCAGGTGGGCGGTTTCCATCTGGCAGTCGATTAGGCGAAAGCCCCACTCGGACAAGCGCTGGGCCAGATTGACCAACGCCACTTTCGAAGCATCCGGCGCGCGGGCGAACATGCTTTCGCCAAAAAAAATCGCGCCGAGCGCGACGCCGTATAAACCACCCTTGAGCTCTCCGGACGCCCAGCTCTCCACCGAGTGCGCGTAGCCCATGTGGTGGAGCGTCAGGTATGCGGCTTTCATCTCCGGGGTGATCCAGGTTCCCTTCTGCCCCGGGCGGGCTGCGCGCGCACACGAGTCCACCACCTGCTCGAAAGCCGTGTCGTAGCGCACGTCGAACGTTGCGCGTTTGATCGTCCGTCGCAGGCTGCGCGAAACGTGGATCGCCGCTGGATCGAGCACGTAGCGCGGGTCCGGAGAGTGCCACAAAATGGGCAATCCGCGGCCATACCAGGGGAAGATTCCGCCGCGGTAGGCAGTGAGCAATCGCTCGGGCCGAAGGTCGCCGCCGACCGCCAGGAGGCCATCGGCATCGGCGTGATCTGCCGGCGGAAACGCCACATCGTCTGGGCTGAGCAGGTAAACCGGCACTCGTTTCTTCGCCGCAACCATTCTGCGGCAATTGGCGCACCGTTCCCAACCCTTTCCAGTAGGATCGCGGCGATGGCGAGGCGCCGTCCTAATTTCAACCAGCTCGTGCGAGCACTGATCCGCGACATTGCCAGGCACATGCCGGAGTTCGGTCACATCAAGGCGTCCCGGATTCTCGTGGTTGCGGGAGAAGCGCGGAGAGCCTCGCGCGGCACGGTGAAACCTCTCAAGGTCCGCCCGGGCGACCGCAGGGCCAAGGCGGTGGTGACGGTCAATGGGCGGCGAATGCTCTACTGCATCACGCTCCGGCCGCTGTTCTTCCGGTCCTCGAGCGCAAAGGGGCGCATGGGCACGCTCCTCCATGAGCTGTACCACATCTCGCCGCGATTCGACGGGACGCTCGATGAGCACCGCCGGCACGAGGCGATGGGCAAGGGATTCGGCGCCAAGCTGCGCCCGCTGGTGCGCCGCTACCTCCGGCAGTGTCCGCCGGAGCTATGGGCAGCGATGGCTTTCGATGGCGAGGTCCGCGTCCTGCACTGGCTCGAGCGCCCGAGCGCGAACCTGGCGAGCAGCAAGCGCCAAGCTCGCCGCCTTTATACCGAGGGGCAGCTCTTTTTTGGCCCGGTGAAGATGATCACCCCGCGCCCGGTGCGCATGGCCAAGTCCAGTGTGAGCCTCCACTAGCGCTCGACAGCGCATCAGGGGCCGCCTGATTTAGCGCGGCTTGGAGGCCAGCCTCTTCGCTGCCGCCGCAGCGTCGGGATGATCTTGCTGGAGGCTGGCGGCGCGCTGGTACTCACTTTGCGCCTCGAGCAACTTGCCTTGCGCCTCGTAGAGTTGTCCGAGCGCGTAGTGCGGCTCGGCGAAATTTGCATCCGCCTTGGCCGCTGCCTTGAATGACTCGGCGGCGCTGTCGATCTGGCCGCGGCGATATTGCGCATGCCCCAGGTAGAGAAGCGCCAGCGGCTGGCGCGGATCCGCCACCAACACGTCCGCTAAGAGTTTCATCGCCCGATCGGCGTCTCCGCCTCGGGCGTACAGTGAGCCAAGCTCGGCTTTGGCCTCGAGCTGGGTGGGATCCTTCTCCACCACTTCCTCTAGCTCCTGGACAGCGAGGTCGGGTCGGCCCCTGCGCGAGTGGAGGATTCCCATTCGAGCCCGGGCAGACGAATCTTGGGGATCCGCCTTGAGCGCCTGGGCGAGGGTTTTTTCAGCGGAGTCATAGCTACCCGTCGCCACGTAGAGATCGGCGAGACCTAGCATTGCCGAGCGATTTTCCGGCTCCTGCTGGAGGACCTTGCGAAACAGCGCCTCCGCTTTGGCGGCAACGCGTTTTTTCGCGTAGAGGCGGGCGAGATCCAGCTCGGCGTCAGCGCCCGGCTCTAGCTGCAGTCGTTGGTTGAGCTCGGCGAGCGCGCCATCGAGATCGCCGGTGGCCACCAGCGCCTCGGCGAGCGCGGCATGTACGGACGCATCTTTGGGAAATTCGTTGATCGCGCCGCGCAAGATGCGGATCGCCTGCTCCGGTTTGCCCTGGGCGAGATACGCCTGCGCCAGCCCTCGGTACGGCTGGCTATTCGGGCGCCCATCGTCCTTGCCCATCGCCACCGCCTTCTTAAAGGCCTCCACCGCCCGGTCATTCTTTCCCTGGCGCAGATAAACCTCACCCAGCTGGGTGTACGGGCCGCTCGCACGGCGAGGCTCGAGGGCAAGCGCCTTTTCGAAGTAGCGGGTGGCGAGCTGATTCTTTCCCATCTGGAAGTAAGAGAGCCCAAGGTTGAAGTGCGCCTCGGCGTAAGTCGGCTCGCTCTCGATGGCCTTCTTGAACTCTGCGCTGGCGCGCTGGTGATCGCCTACCGCGTCGAGGGCCACCCCCAGGTTGTTGTGCGCCAGCGCGTGCTTCGGATTGGCGGCGATCGTCCGCTGGAACTCGCTGATCGCGGCGCTGGGATTGCCTTCGCGCATGAGGATGACGCCAAGGTTGTAGTGGGCTTCCGGCTCGCCCAAGCTGCTTTTCGCGACCACGGAGAGAACTTCCTTGGCCTGTCCGTAAAGGCCCTTGTCCGCCAGCGCCTTTCCGAAATTGACCTTCGCGTCGGTGAGCTGGGGATTGAGCCGCAGCGCCTCGCGGTACGCGGCGATTGCGTCGTCGAGCCTTCCGCGCTTGTGCAGCGCCTCTCCGAGATTGAAACGAAGCTCGGCGTCGTTGGGTGAGAGCTCGACCGCCCTGGTGTACTGAGCGATGGCGACATCCGTTTCCCCCATCAGCCGCGCGAGCAGGGCCCGCTCGGCCCGCAGCGCCGCGTCGTAGGGCACGGCTCGGATCGCCGAATCGAGGATGTCTTTTGCCTCGCCGACCTGGCCAGAGAGTCGAAGCGCCCGGCAGAGGAGAATCTTTCCATCCAGCGCTTCCGGATCCTTCTCCACCAAAGCGCGCAGGGGCGCCACCGCTTTCGCCGCTTCCCCAAGGGCGAGGTAGGCCAACCCCAAGCGGTAGAGGGCTTGGGTGTCATCCGGTTCCTTGTGCAAGCGCTCCGTCTCCACCGCGGCGGCGCGCTTGAGCGCTTCCTCTTGCTGGGGTGGGGCGGCTGCGAAAAGCTGAAGCGCCAACAGCGCGGCGGAGATCATTGCCTATTCCACGTACGGGCTCGCGCGAGCGTCGAAAGTCTTCTTCGCCAAAACCACCCTGCGCTTCTCCCAGTCGGCCTTCGCCACTTCGGCCTTCTGGACCTTCTCTTTGACTTCTTTGCGATGCGCGGCCACGGTTGCCTCGCAGCTTTTCACCTGCTTCTCGAAGCTTTCCGGGCTCAATCCCTCCGAGCCCTTGACCTTTGCCTTGCGCGCTACGTTTACCCGAGCGAGCTCGAAGCGCTCCCGGGCGCAGCGAAGCTCATCCTCTTGCAGATCTTCGTCGGCCACGTTCACCCGCTGGCGCGCTCTGAGGAAATCGACGCGCGCGTCCGCCTCCTCGACGGTGAGCTCGGCTACTTCGCGGGCCTTCGCGTCCTTGGCATCGCCGACCTCGCTCTTCGCGGAGGAGCGGCGATCCTTGGCGCGCTGGATGGCCTGGTAGGTGCGGGATACTTCGCTGTGCGCCTCGTCGAGGTGGTCCATCGCGAGCGCGAGATCATTCTCCGCCTCGAGCAGCTCGATCTTGCTCTCGTAGGGAAGCTTGTCGAGCACGTCGGTGGGGACCCGCTTGACCCCGCATCCGGCGCCTGCCAGGGCAAGGGATGACAAGGCGATGAGAGAGATTCGCGGGCTCATGTTTTGCCTCTCATTGGACGACGGTTGCTCCAAAGCTGCCGAATACGGTTCTGCCGGACGCGAAGGTCGTGCCGTCCGCAAAGGTCGCGTTGAAACTGCCGCTCACCGATTTGCCTGCGACGAGCGGCGCGTTGAACTGCAGTCGACCCCGCACCAAAGGCGGAAAGGTAGTGCGCGGATCATTTAGGACGTTGCGGCTGATGACGCCCCTTTGGTTGTTTGGCGAGATCGACTCCGCCAGGTCGAATTGCAGCGTATTCGGGTCGAGCCCAACGAGCTGCGCGCCCACCTGGAGGACGACGTTTTCCCCGGAGTCCAGCGGTTGGATGAATCGCACCACCGCCTGGTCCGGACCATTGGCTGCGCTTGCCCGCGAGTAGTGCAAATCCAGCACGGTGCTCAGGCTCCCTTCGAGCTGAGAACCTCCGCAGCTGGCGCAAGCAAGCAGAGCCAGCCCCACGCCAATTCGCTCTATCGACAGGCTTTCCATTCGGGGTCCAGATCCGGCCCAGAGAGCGACGAGTCCTTGACCAGCGCCAGCTCGCGCCGGGCCCCGTCGCGATCTCCGAAGCGGCAGCGAAGGGCGGCGAGATTCGCGTGCGCCTTGTCGAACGTCGGATCGGCCTCCAACGCCTTTCCGTAGGCGCTCCTCGCGCCCATGGCGTCGCCCTGCAGAAGCAGCGCCAACCCGAGCGCGCTGTGGGTCGAAGGTCGAGTGTCCTGAAGCTCGCTGGCGCGGCCCAGGGTGAGCTGGGCCATCGGAAGCTGGCGCGCCTGCAGATAGGAGAGGCCTAAAGCCTCGAGCGTCGCCGCGTCCATCGAGGCTTCCGCCTTGCGGCGCAAACCCTCGTCCGGCTCGCCGCGACCCGGCTCGGGCGCCGGGATGGGCGATTGAGCCGATTCCCCTCGCTCGCGGCAGGCCAACACCGCCGGGGTGAACACCTCGAGCGTGGTGGCGCGCGACACGCAAGCCCTGAAAGCTCCCTCTGCGCGCTCCTTGATGGGAGCGACCTGGTCGCTGAGCGCTTTGCGGAACTGCAGTGCTTCCGCAGTGGCTAGATTGCCCGGTGCCGGCGTCGCCTCGACCGCCTCAGCAAGGTGCTGGTAGGCCAGGGCGAGCCTCCACAGAGAAGCGACCGCCCACTCGGGGGAGCCCATCTGCGCGGCTTGGGTGTAAATGGTCTCCAGTTGCTGGACCGCCGCGACCTTTTGCTCCACCTCGCTGGCGGGAAGCTGCTTGTAGTGGCGGTAGAGGATCTCCCCCAGGTACCACAATCCCCTCGCCGCCTCGTCGCCCTGGCCCTTGGGTCCTTGTGCGACCGACGTGAGCAGGTGAATCAGCGCGTCCGGCTTCTCGCCCGGACTGCTCGTGGCTTGAGCCTCGGCGAGCACTGCCGCCGCTCCGGCACTTTGCTTATCGAGCCGCAGCGCCTGCTCCGCCGCGGCGCGCGCCTTCGCCGGCTCGCCGCTCTTCAGCCGAGCGTCGCCGAGCGCAACCAGTACCTCGGCCTTGCGTGCGCCCGCGACATCGGCCGCCGCCTCGAGATCGCGGGTGGCTTCCTTGTATTGGTGGAGCGCGCTGCGCAGCCGGGCCGCGGAAAGCCAGGCATCAATTCCGGTGTTTTCCGAT
>Ga0126379_10001011_pt1 | contig 16602 bp, 17 predicted proteins | sample PanSoiMetPlot_24_FD_92640 | JGI IMG/M metagenome (GOLD analysis project Ga0126379, IMG submission 92640) | Tropical forest soil microbial communities from Panama - MetaG Plot_24 | ecosystem: Environmental > Terrestrial > Soil > Tropical forest > Bulk soil | place: Panama | collected 2016-02-17 | reverse complement strand
TCCTAAGCGGGCCAACCTCACCCCCCCTCCCGTTGGCCCCCTATGGCGGGGTACCGGGTGCCTGTGCTATGATTGAGGGGTCGGTTCGTGGGCAAAATGTGGGAGGTCAGGTCAGGCATCGGCCCGGCCTCCCACAGACAGAAAGGAGCCAGCAATGGCGGATGAGACAACCCGCAACAAGACGGAGTACGTGATCCTCGCTGAGAACGGCGACTCCACGTACAACGTGATCGGTCGCGTCCACGCCGTGAATGCCATCTCGGCTGTCAAGGCGATGGTGAAGAACGAGATCCCGGCCAATGCCAACAAGTTCGTGGCTGTCCCGTGGCGGTCGTGGACCGAGGTCACGGCGTCGGTGGAGCAGACCACGCGGGTGGTCGTGAAGTAGATGAAGGCGGAGGAGTATCTCCATGATCTCATCCTCACGCAGGAGGAGGTGACAAAGGCAGAGCAAAGACTGTCGGATTTGCGTGTGATGCGGGATACCATGATCTACACGGCGAATGAGACGCATGGTATCCCGCTGCTTCAGATCGCTAAAGCAATCGGAGTTAGACGTGATACAGTCGTCCTCGCGAAGATGCGGGGCGAGATCTCATTTATCAAGGAGAATGAAGATGACGTATACGCGGGAGATACAGACGATCAAGACGAAGGAACTGCTGGCGGCGAACAAGAAGGCAGCGAAGGATAAAGGAGCGATGACACTGTCGGAGGAGATCGTGAATGCGCTCGACCCGACGGGAACTCATGTGATCCGACCGGCGATGGTCTATGCCGGAACGGATGGGACGATGAGGTGCGAGGTCATCTGCAAGGTGCAGGACACGGAGTACCCGAAGCTCGCGTATGTGGACTTCACGGCGCGTGACTTCGCGAAGCTGACACCGATGATGCTGCCGCCGAGGATGGAGGGCGAAGACAATGGCAACTAAGGAGACCGCGTTGGTCATGGACACGATGACGCTGATCGACGCAAACCGTCACGCGATTCAGCAGAAGCAGAACCGGACGCTGACCGCGTCGTTCATCAACAAGCTGGACTTCGAAGGCACGCACGTCGTGGGGATGCACTTCCCACACACGAACTACATCGGTGCCGAGGGGATGCGCTGCCACATCCTGTGCAAGATCCAGGACAGCGATGCCCCGGCAGCCGTGTGGCTGGACATGCCCTTCAAGGACTGGAAGTACGTCGAGACGGTGGTCATCACCCGCTACGAGCCTGAGGGCGAGTACGACCTGAAGGAGGAGACCGATGAGTGAGCTAGCAGTGAGGGCGAGCCTGCCCGAGGAACTGTCCGTCGATCAGGTCATCGAACAGGTCCAGAAGGTGCAGCAGTTGATGTCGGCGGTCATGAAAGAGGGCGAGCACTACGGTGTGATCCCAGGCACGCAGAAGCCGACGCTGCTGAAGCCGGGAGCGGAGAAGCTGTGCCTCACGTTCCGGCTGCGGCCAGATCCCGTGCCGATCAACGCCGTGGAGACACCGGAGTTGGTGTCCTACGTGGTGCGTTGCACGCTGACCCATATCCCCACCGGCTTGGAGTGGGGATCCGGGTTGGGGTCGTGCAACAGCAGGGAGAACAAGTACCGCTTCCGGTGGATCGCCACCACGGAGCGGCCCGACAAGCCCGAGTCGGAGCGGATGAAGGCCGCTGGCCTGGGCGGCTGGCGGAAGATCGGTGACAAGTGGGTGTGGCATCTCAAGGTCGAGAACGACAACGCGATGGAGATGCAGAACACGATCCTGAAGATGGCGTCGAAGAGGGCGCTCGTCGCGGCCGTTCTGAACGCCACAGCGGCCTCCGACTGCTTCACCCAGGATCTGGAAGACCTCCCGGCTGCGAAGCCCGCAGACGCCACGGATTCGACGCCCAGGGTGTCTCAGGACGTGATCGACACCCTGGAGGCGAAGCGGTGGGCGCTGGCCGACCAGGACCCCTCCCTATGGGGCGAGGAGGTGTTCCTCCGCAACCTCACGGTGAGGTTCGGAGCGCAGCGGCTGGAGGACCTCACGGAGCCGCAGGCGGTCGCGGTGATGCAGGGAATGGCGGCGTGGGCCGAGGCTAATCCCGTGGACGATGGCGGCGGCGATGTGGTGGAGTCGAATCTGGTCGAGGAGAACCCCGAGGAGGAGGTTTCGGGATGAAGGATCTGCTGGATCAGGGCGTGCGGCTCACGCTGACGACCAACGAGATGATCACGATCCAGGCGGCACTCAAGGTCGCCAGGGAACAGGAGGCAGTGACCATCGAACACGCCGCCTCCGCTGCCGCCAAGCTCGACGCGGCGATTGACCGATGGGCGGGCGTGTATGACTGAGTGGGTTGACTGGGTTATTCAGTTACTAAGAAAGAGTTGTTGAAGGAGGTGATGTCCTATGACACCGGAAACTTTTATCCCACGTACGATGGAGGAACTGAGCCTGACCTGGCCAGCAAACCTTGATCACATCTCGGCTAGCTCGCTGAAGATGGCGTGCCGGTGTCCGTTATCTCGGAGCAATGGCGGCAGGTATACGTGCTGGGCCGGAGGATCCCACCGAACGCGGCGATGATCGCCGGATCCTCCGACCATGCCGCCATCGAGATGAGCATGGTGCAGAAGATCAAGACGTACTCCGACCTTCCCGTATACGACGTGCAGGAGCGGTTCATCACGGAGATGCAAGAACGGGTGGACGAGGTCGGCCTCAGCGATCTGGAGGTCAAAAAGGGTCAGGAAAGGCTGACCGGAGTCCCGGCCAAACGCAAGGAACTCGACCGGCTGACACGCGAGGGCACAACCCTCGTCGGGGCCTACCAGACCGTGATCAGTCCCACCGTGCAGCCCACGGCGGTGGAGGAGGCGTTCGAACTCTCCCCCGTCGGGTTCCCGGTGAAGGTCGTGGGCCGGTTGGACCTCGTCGGCAGCGTCAACGAGGGCACGCCACGGATCATCGACCGCAAGCGGAGAGGAGGCAGCAGCAGGAAAGCTGAGCCAGAATGGGTGGTGCAGGGACGGGTCTACCAGTTGGTCCGCGAGATCCCTCACGATTGGCATGTGACATTCGTGAAGAGCGGGCGGATCCAGGCCGGTGGGGATGGGTACACGATCCTCCCGGAGCCGCGCTGGAAGACCGAGAGGATGCTGTCCGACGTGATCGCGGACATCGGGCACTACATGGTGCGCTACGGCCCCGACGACCCGTGGCCAGCGAAGGGCCAGCTTCACACCTGGGCGTGCAACTACTGCGCGTTCCGGGACGACAAGACCTGTTGGGCGTATAAGGAGGCGTGATGCCAAACCGTCGAGGAGACGACCTAAAAAAGCGTTCCGACGACCTGAAGCGGGCACTACGACGCCACCCGGCGAAGGGCCGGGTCTACCTGGAGCGCGGCTCCAAACACACAAAGGTCTGTCACAAGGACACACGCAAGGTGATCTGCACGATCCCCGACACGCCGTCCGATTGGCGAGCTATTCCCAATGTGGTTGCCACACTTCGACGCGAAGGGATTCTTGGCCCTCAGCGCATCGAAGGCGTGCCGGTCAGCTACGACACTCCCAGCATGGACCTGATCCATGACGGGATGCGGGTTCTCAGGTACCTGGGCTGGGAACCCAACCAGCGTGGCCGTGGGGGCGGTGCCCTCCGCGAATTCGGTAAGCAGATGCAGGCTGCGGCGCTGATCATGGGTGGTATCGAGGTGCATCCCAGCCCCGATTACTACGCGAAGATGGCGGGGAATACTCTGCTTCGCGGCAAGCACCTCTCCCATCTCAACCTCGACATCCTGCAAGCGGCCATCGATAACGCCTTGGCGACCGGGATGATCCCGGCGGAGACGAATGGGAAGCCGGAGGTCGTGGAAGCTGCCGATGTCAGCGAGCTTCCCAAGGTGGAGTACGCACCTGAGTCTGAGCCTGAGATGGCACAGATCGGTCCGCTCTATGATGGGCCTAAGCATCCTGCAATTGAGGATGCATTGTTCATCGATGTGCTCGCAGCAATGATGGACTCGAATACCAGCAAGTCCATGGCCGTGGAATTGGCTCTCCGGGTTGCGAAGCTGGAGGGGTTCTGATCCATACTCCCTGCAAATAGCGAACATTTGGTAGCGGAAGGGTTGATGTTCAGGTGGGCGAGGCGTAGCATGGGCCTCGCCCACCGTACCGACCGAGGCAAGGAGGTTGAAGGATGTCGGCAGCGATGCCGGTGCAGACATCTGGAGATCTGGCAGCGTTCTACAGCACACGTACGAAGGAAAAGCTCGGAGAACTGCCGCCGCCACATATGGTCTCCAGCATCAGCAAACAGTGCGACCAACTTCTCAGTAACGGCAACAGCCCTAGGATGATCCGTCGTGGATTGGAAATCCTCATCCAACGCCGGAAACATCCGATGCTCCTACAGCACACCGTATGGGACGCACTTCAGGGCCAGCGTGCGTGCATGTGGGCCAGGCATCCCAACACGTTTCGCCTCACACCTGATCAGCTAAGGGAATGCGGATGTACGGACTGCCTGGAAACCATTCCCTACAGCGACTTCTACGATGGAACCTCCTGAGAAGACCTACGAGGCGCTGGAGAAAACAAACCGGGGAGCGCCCAAGCGCCACAACATCCTGGATCTTTCCGACCAGTACATACGTCTCCACCACATCCCGGAGGACGACAGCAACAAGGTCAGGGCCATCGTCGCAGCCTGGTGCTCCGAGAGATCCATCGAAATCCTAGACCTTCGGCAGCAGGAAGTCCGGGTAACTTTGTGGGGCGACGGCCCCGACGTAGTCCTGGCCTGGCCAGGCTACGGCCGCATCGGAGGCCGTCGCACTGTGACGGCCATCAAGTACCGCAACCTCGCCACCGACAAACGCTCGGCACACCCAGGGTCCACGTTCGGGGAGCCGATGGTGATCGGTGACCGCTCCAGCCAGGACTGGTTCATCTGCGAGGGCGAGACCGACGCGGCGCGTATCCACAACTTGACGAAGGGTGCCGTGGCGATCATGATCCTGCCCGCCGGGGCGCTCACAATCCGCGAAGGGTGGGTCGGTGTGATCCCCCGGAGGGCCAATGTCTATCTCGCACACGACAACGACAGCGCCGGAGATACGGGTGCTGCTAAGGCTGCACGCCTGGTGGGATCCGCAGCCATCCGACTGTCACCTCCAGGTAAAGATTGGGGAGAGTTCGCTGGAAATTTCCAGGATTTCGCCGGACTTGTTTCTGCTGCGCGCTCCAACTCCAGGACACGCATCAAGACTTTTGGAGAACTTCTTGAGGAGTACCGGGTTGAGCGTAGTGGCAGTCGAGACCCAGTGCATCTCGGATGGGGCAGTATTGATGCAGACATTCGAGGAGTTAGTGATGGCCAGGTGCTTGGAATCGCTGCTAGAACAGCAGTTGGAAAGACATGGGGTCTCAATTCCATCATCGACTTCTTCGGGAAGACGCAGATTGGGACGCTGGTTGCGTCGCTCGAAATGCCCGGAGCAGAGTGGGCCGAGAGACAGCTTGCCGTCTTCAATGACATTGCTCCAGAAGAAGTAGAGAAGTGGGCGAAAGGTCAGAGGGAACTTGACACCACAACGTTCACCAAGGCGATGGCAAGCATTCGACTGTGCGACGAGAACGCCCACATGTCAGAGCTTCCGATACTCCTCAACGAGACACGCCTACGACTTTCTGTACCACTACGATGCATCGTTATCGACTACCTGGGGTTGCTCGGTGTGCCGGGGAGAGATGCGTATGAGCGCACAAGCGCCATCGGCAAGGGCCTGAAGCAGTTGGCCAAGGACGAGCACATCTCCGTGATCGTGGCGATGCAACTGTCCCGTGCAGCAGGCGACGGTTCCACCGAGGTCACGCTGGAGATGCTCCGCGACAGCGGGGTCCTGGAAGAGAGCCTGGATTTTCTGATCGGATGTTGGCGTCCAGGGAAGTCTAATCTGCTGTCCAGGGAGGAGAAGAAGCAGCTTCAGAACGTGATGCGAGTTTCCATCCTGAAGAACAGGAAAGGAAGAGAGGGACGCATCGTGGATCTTCTGTTCCGGCCCCAGTCCCAGCGTGTCTATGAGTCCGTCATCTGACTTCGACAACACGATGGAGTTCGTGAACACGGTGAGGGCGCGTAAGAAGCTGCCCGCACTTCCGGGACTACCTGAAGCCACAGGTACGCTCGCGAGCCAGAGGCCGCTCGCTCTGGCCCTCGGCTGCTCGGTGTTCAAGCACCCCGAGAACGGGCCGCTGTACGCACTCACGCGAGATCCAGACCTGGCCCAGATCCTGACCAAGCTGGGAGGTATCCAGAAGGACAAGGAGTACGAGGCAACCCGCGAGAGGAAGCAATTCATCTACGAAATCTTCCTCCCGAAATACATGTACGATCACGCTTCATGAGGAGGTCTCATGACGTTGCTCGTTTCCATCGCGGTCCTGCTAGGACCCGCCGCCCCGACCACGACACAGCAGGACTACAGGGCCGAGAGGATCCAGCAAGCCATCACCTGGGGGTTCTGCGGCCACCACTTCCGGAAGTGCGAGGACGGAGAGACCGCTAAAAGGATCGCGTGGTGCGAGTCACGCTACGATCTCCACGCGCAGAACGGTCAGTACCTGGGCCTGTTTCAGATGGGAGATCATGAAAGATCCACCTACGGGCACGGATGGTCGGCCTGGCTGCAAGCAAAAGCAGCGAACGCCTATCAGAATGTCAGTGGGTGGACCCCGTGGAACGCGAGTCGGTTCTGCTGGGCATGGTGATGCAAAGGGACTGGTGAGTACGCGCGCGGCCAGCAGCCCTGGTGGGGTGGGTCCGGCCCGACCGACCCTCGGCAGCCTCAGGACTGGGCGATAAATCGTGCCTGAGGCCCCATCCCACCAGAATCACCATGGGTAAACGCCAGAGAGACAAGGGGCTACGGGGAGAGCTAGAAGTCCGGCATCTCTTTGAGAAAGCCGGGTTCACAGTTCGCGGTCTAGAAGGACTCGGAGATGGCCTCGTAGTTATGGAGGATCTCATCCTGCATCTTGAAACGAAAAGGCAGGAGAGGATTCAGATCGACCTGTGGTCAGACCAGGCCGAGGCGGAAGCTCCCAAGGGGGCGGTACCGGTGGTGGTATATCGTAGGTCCCGGCAGCCGTGGAGGGTCTCCATGCGGCTGGACGACCTCCTCGGTCTGCTAAGCGGGCCACCCCTGCCGGGGGTGGGAGTGGCCCGCTATGACCTCAGCCCTTCACGCGCCGAAGCCGAGGATTAGCCTTCTTCGCCTTCGCGGAGGCTCCCCGTGTGGACGCAGCCAGCATCGCGCGCGCCCTGTCCGCCGACACTCCCTCGCGTGCTGCGATCTGCTGCGCGACGTTCTCAAAGCCGGGGTGCGGTCCCTTCATCTTCTTCTTCGGCCTCTTCTTCTTCGCCTTCTTTCCCACATCGGCATAGGCCTGGAGATTCGCTGGCTTGATCATCAGACATACCTCTTCGTCTGGCGGTTGCCCTTCATCTTCCTCTTCACTGGCACCGGAGTCATCCGGCTATTCGGATCAACGTACGGCTGGACCGGCGGTGGATACGCAGGATTCCCCGGAGGCTTGCGGCGTTTGGTAGGCACGAAGATGTTCCTATCCCGGCCGAGATAGGGATTGTTCAGCGGTGACTCCCCGAAAGAGCCGGGTGCTGCATAACTCCGTCCTGTACCACGGGCCTGGGATCCAGTAAATCCCTGCTTATACGGAGGTTGTCCAGGAGTCTTGCGTTTCGAAGTTCCTTTCCCTAGTCTTTTCCCCTGATACTTCGCCTGCGCTCTGTCCGATGCCCTAGCCATACTCTTTCTCCTGCTCTTTGTGGAGTTGGATGGCGTACCTATTCGCAGACGCTACGTCCTTGAAGATCCCCAGATGACGCCCTGTTTGATGGTAACGACGGATCGCCTCCTTATTCGAAACGATTCTGTTTCCGATAACAGTGGGAATCAGAATTTCCCTGCCACCCTCCGAGAAGCTGATCGACCGCACCGTGCTGTAGCCGCCCTCTGGATTCCTCACCTTGGGCCTGTGATGAAGGTCGATGTTGCCGTGCTGAATGATCCCCAGCACGCTCCCGTGCTCACCCATGGGAGCCTTAGTACGCGACATGGACGTGGGTTCTGTGCCCACCAATCGGGCCGATGGACTTCCCGTACTTGTAACCACCGAGCGGGTCGTAGAACAATTCCGAGGTACCACCCAGGGCCAGCATCTTCCTGAAGTACGCGGCCATTGCCTGCGGGGATCCACTCACGTCAATGGCCTCACCGATGTTCGTGCCGGGGAACTTCCGGTAGTGGTAGCTGTTCTTCACATGCACCGGGTTCACACCGCCGGGCAGGTTGTAATTCTCCGACGCCCGCAGGCCCATGGCTTTCGCGATCTTCTCCGCGCGGATCAGGTCACTGAGCGCCGTCCCACCTGTCGCCGTCGGCGTGCCCACCGGCCCGCTCACGCCCGGAGGACCACCAACAGTGGAGCCGTGCGGCATGCTCACCGGCTGCGGTTTCGCCAGTGATTTCCGCAGGTTCACGATGGCCCCGTACATCGCCATCGGATCGTGGTGCTGCAACGCCGCGATCAGGCTCATCGCGAAGTTGGAGTAGTTGTGCGTCAACTCCGCAGGATTCTGGGTCTGCGCGTGCGTCTCACCCGGCGTGGGCGCGGCCGGTGCTCCGGCATAGGGCGCGCCATACGAGGACACCGGACCTCCCAGGACCTTCATGATCCCCTGGCCGGTGCCCCACGGTGTCGCTGCCTCAGCCTGAGCCAGCCTCATCGGGGCCATGTTCCCCGAGCGCAGCCCGGTGACGATGCTGTTGTACCGGCCGTTCAGAAGGGTCTGCGCCGTGGCCTGGATCCCAGCTTCGAACGAGGGATAGTTCTTCACACCGATGGTATTGAAGTTGCTAGCCCCCGCGTAATGCTGCGTGGTATTCAGTGGGTTAAAGCTCGCGCCACCTCCCTCTGCTCTTTGCCAAGCATTGAGGAACTTAATGTTCGACGCTGTCGCCGGGGCACCTATTGCCCTCAGGAGTGCTCGTTGCCAGGGTCCGGAGGCAGCCATCAGGAAGGCGGTGCGGGAATCGGGTTGTAGCCGTATGCCCTCATCCGCATGTTGATCTGGCTAGTGTAATCGCTCAGCAGGCCGTCGTACATGAACGCCTTCGCTAGATTCGCATCCTGCTTGGCGATCTCGGTGTCCGGCAAGTGCGCCCACGTTCTCATCCAGGTCTTCGCCTGGGCATTGCTCAACTTCTTCATCCCCACCAGGAACCCGAGATCAGCCAGCAGCGTCTCATGCGGATTCAGCGGGCTGCCCTTGCTCTCCGCCCACGTCGTCCGGTTCGCCATCTTCGCCGCCCTGATCGCCAGGGCCTGCTTCACCAAGTCCGGCACCTCGACCCCGACTGCCTTCGCAGCCTGGTTGTAGGTATCCATGTACTGCTTGCTCTTGATGACAAGCTTCTGGGTCCTCGACATCGTGGCCTGCGCCTCGGACTGCGCCCGTGACTGCTGCTCCACCTTGTTCAGCGTGTACGGGGTGGGACCGATGAAGAACCTCCCCAGCGGCTCCCACCAAGAGTACGGCATCAGCACCTTCGTCACGTCCTTCTGACCCGTGGCGTACTCATGTGCCTTCGCGACGTTCTGGAGCATCGTCAGCCCGGCGATGTTCCCACCGAGCTTGGAGAAGAACCTGCCCTGGATCGTGCTGCCCGCAGGGTACGCCTTCCTGGTGAACGGATCGACCCCCATCGCCGCCGCGATGGACGCGGACAGGATCGGGTTGGCGAACTCAATCGGCATCTCCGATGGCGGAGCCGTGCCCAGCCCTCCCTTGAGAAACACATCCAGCGTGGTTCCCAACGTGCCGAGCACCGTCATGGAGTTGGTGTTAATCACCAGAGGCTGCTTCCCGAGCAGAGGGACGTGGTGGAACCCGGCGACGAACACACCATCCTCGTAAGAGACCATCCTTCCGAAGATGCTCTCATTCCTCTTCTGGTTCTCAATCGCCATCTGCCTGTAGATCTGGGACTGGATCGGGTGCTCAAACAGGAACCGGGCCGAGTACTTGGACGCGCCCTTGAACCAGGGGTAGAAGAAGACCAGCCGCCGCACCAACTTGCGCTCAAACGGTCGGTACATGCTGAAGTCAATCGCGTTCGCGTTCGCACGGCGGGAGATCTCATAGAACTTCCCGCTCAGCGTGGGATCGTTGAGCAGCCGGTCACCGGCCTCCTTCGTGGTGAATCCCTGCCGTCGGGCCTCCTGCCAGAAGGCGCTGTCACGGAACGGTGAGTCCAGCCAGCGGCTGTAGAACTGCTGCAACCGCTGCGTTGCGATAGCTACCTTGTACGAAGCACCAGGGATCTTCGGCTCAGCACCCGAGAACAGAGAGCGCGTAGCAGAGTCCATCATCGCGGCGCGCACCCTTGGCAGGTTCCCCGGATTCATCTCGTACACGGCCTTGGAGAGCTTGGAGTTGTGCGCGAGATTGGGAATCCACCACTGCATGTCGGAGAGAAGAACAGTGGCCTGACCCAGGAAGTTCGGCAGGAAGTACCCAGGCTTCAGCAGGATCGTGGCCATCAGGGCCAACTGCTGGCCTGTGTCCCAGATGTCACCGGCCGAGATCTCGCCCTTCTCTTTCCGCTGCTGGAAGTACTTCTTCTGCTCCGCTTCCGCCTCCGCGCGAGTCCACACAGTCTGTGAGGCCTCCTGGCTCTCCACGAACTGGTTGATCATGTCGATCTCGCGCGCGATCTTCTTGTTCATCGCCTTCGGCGTGGCACGCAAGATGCGCCTGGCCATCTCCGCCCGCAGACCCTTCACATCACTGCGGTACAGGCCGTACCTCCAGTACTGAACCTCACGGACGATGCTGTTGCTCGCAGGCACCGTGACGTGGTACGTGGTCTCGACGCCCTTGTATTCCTTCGTCCTGGTCGCGATGTAGAACGTGCCGCCGTGCTTGGGGCGGATCATCTCGCGCACACCGGCAGCGATGGCCTTGCCCAACTGTCCGGCGTCAGACCCACCGCTCACGCTGAAGATCTTGGAGAAGACCTGATTGCCCTTCTCCACTCCCAGGGCCTCGGTCAGTGCGCGATGCACATCCTGGTGGGCGAGACTGTTGGTGTTCTCAGCGTCAAGCTGATCCCACAGGCCAACCAGGGCGCGGCGCACAGCAACCTTGTAGTCACCGGCCTTCGCCGGGTCGATTCCCATGCGCTTCAGATCGGCGTCGATCTCCTTCTTCGTGGCCTTCTTCGCAGCCTTCCCACCGGACGCCTTGACCTTCGCAATCGCAGCCTTGATGTCGGTGGCAGGAACAGAGGCCACGACGCGCTTCCCTCGGCTGTCCGTGTACGACACGTCATGAATCTCCTCGGACTGCACATCCTGGCGCGTAGTCGTACGAGCGGCTTCCTGCTCCGGCGTCAGCACCGGGAACTGATGCCCCGTGTTCTTCACCCATGCATCGAATGCAGCCTGGCCAGCATCCTTCCCCAACTGGTGGGTGAAGACGTTCAGCATCTGCGCGTGGGACGGTTCCACGCCCTGCGCGTGCGCGTCGTTGAATGCGCGGGCCACGTTCTGCCTGACGTTCCTGTGCTTGTCCTTCGGCACACCCGCCTTGGTCAGATCGGACTCGGTGAGTCCCATCTCTCCGACCGGCAGAGTGGGCCTGACGGGCGGCTTACCCTGAGATTCACGTACAGCGTTCTCCGCGCTCTGCAACGCCTCGCGGTTCGCCTTGTTCTCCGCCATGCGCCTGAGCGATGCGTCGTACTTGGGCTTCCAACTGTCGTAGTGCTTCTTCCAGTCCTTGCCGAAGACATCCTTGAACGCCTTCTGCACGTTGCCCACCTGGAACTTGTTCCCGGCATCCCGCCATGCCTTCTGGATCGCCACGCTGAGGGCGCTCCTGGACTCCTGCGGAATCCCGGCGTTGGTCAGTAGGCGGTCACCGATCCCCAGGTCGCGAGGACCGAGGCCCATCGCCCTGGTGGCACGGCCACCGGGAGCCTGCGGAGCCGCTTCCCCACCAAGCTGGAGGCCACCACCAGCGGGCGGCGTGGGCGGAGGCCACTCAGCAGGCACCTCCGCCTGCACCTTCGGGGAGATGCTTTCGGACGAAGGTGCCTGCTCAACAGGGGCGCGCGGATGCGCTGCCAGGAACTCACGATGCTTTGCCGCCGCCTCAGGGTTGGAGGCATCCATGTAAGCCAGATCGGCCGCGTCCATCGCATCGGCTGCCGCCCGCACCTCGGGGTCGCGACTGGCAGCAGTGTGGGCCAGCCCCTGCCTCCTCTGCACCGACTTGCCACTGGTGTCACGACCCGCTGCCTTGTCCTCAGCCCTGAGCCTGGCGTACTCCCGCTTCTCGACCTCGGCTCTCTTGTCCTCCCACGCCTTGCGCGCAGCAGCCTTCTCCTTTCCCAAGCGGTCCAGCTTCTGGCTGAAGGTCTCACCCTCTGCCCCAGGACCAGCCTGAGTGCGCGTCCCTACTGTGCGCTGACCCTGTTCCCCGCGCCCAGGTACAGACCTCGGGGCTTTCTCAACCGTTACCTCAGCCTTAGTCGCAGGCGGCTGCGCTCTCTTGCCAATCGCCTTGGCCTCATCATCAGACAGAGTCCTGATCGCCCACTTCACACCGAAGAAGTCCGTTGCATCGGGTAGCTGGCGCATCGCCCAACTCTTGATGAACTGGGGCCTCCCCTTGACGTACATGGTGTGGGTCTCGCCATTTCTCAGCATGACCTTCACCTCATGCACCTTCGGGGGAGCCTTCTTCGGCTTCGCAGCCTTGGTCGGCTTCAACCCCTCCTCTCCCAGAGTGAACTCCGCAGGGGGCCTCTCGGCCGTAGCGGGCGCACCGGCAGGCTTGGCCTTCCCCACCTTCTCCAGCGTGCGGCCCAGGTTTCCCTCCGTGATCTTCCCCTTGAACGCAGTCGCCGTGTGCTTCGCGTACGGGGCGAACTTGTGGCTTACCTTGTGGATCGCGGCAGTCTCGTCGGTGGCTTTCACCACCGTCTCGTACGTCTTGCCGCCCTCCTCGGTGGTCACCTTGAACGTCTTCGACCCAGGCGTCACATCGTGACCGGCGGGGTTGAAGACCCTCGGCTCCTCCGGGCGCTTGTCGAACCCGGTCTCCTTCGAAGCAGCGGATAGTGCCTCCGACGGGTTCTTCGCCGTGACATACGTGCGGAAGCTCGGGGCGTTCGGGTCGGTGGACTGCTTCTCCACCAGGTACTTCTGCTTCCCCGGCCTAGGCTCAGCCTTTGGAGGATTTGCAGCTTCCTTTGCTCCTTCAGATACGGCAGGAACTGCGTGCTCCTCTACCGTGAAGCCCTCGAAGCCCATCTTCTTGAAGGTCTCAGTGACGGCCTCCTTGCTCGGCCCGCGTGTGACCCTGCTCCACCCTCCAGGTTTCCCTGGGTTCTTGGAGACCGTGAACTCCGTGCCCGCGCCCTCAGCCCGAGCCTGCGCCATCTGCTTGTCGATCTCCGACTGCGGAGGAGGCTGCTTTTCGGCCCTACCTTCCGGCAGAGGTGGCGCAGGCTCAGTCTTCGGCTTGGGCTGCACAGCCTGGATAACTTCTCCGGACGGCTTCTTCTCCCGCTTGTACACGATCTTGGAGTAGCCCCGACCATCGAACTCCTTGCGCGCCAGATCCTTGCTGGCAGCGCGGACCGTCACAGACTTGGACTTCCCGGCGGCGTCTGTCACCTGGAACGTGAAATCTGAGTGACCTGGAGTCACATCATGGCCATCCATATCCTTGATCGTGAAGCCCGCATGGCCACGGCTTTCGAGTTCCTTGGCAACATCCTCAGCGGTGATCACATCACCTTCGCTTTTGGCCTGGATATTGATGATGTTGTTCCCGCTCTTGTCGTAGACCCGGAAGCGGAATCCCTCCGCCTTCGTGATCGGAGCCTCCGGCAGCAGCGCAATCTCGCCTCGCAGATCAGAGACCTTCTGATGCAACTTGGAGATCGCGCGCTCGTCGTTGGCGTCCTCCGCCTTGGCGAGCTTGGCCTCCGTTTCCTTGAGTTGCTTCTCAAGCGTCTGGCGAGACTTACCTTTGGCAGGTTTCGCTGTTTTCGGGGGTTGCCCCTCCGGAGCGACCTCACCAGGAGCCGCCTGTGCCCCTCCGGGGGCCTCACTCGACAGAGTGATCCCAGGCTGGACGCCGCCCGCTGTAGGTGCCTGTTTGGGCTTCACAGGCTCCCTTTTGTTTGGATACCCTCCCTCAGGAGGGGTCTCCCCCTTTGTAGACAGCATCTTTGCTATCCACGCCTTGGAAAGTTTGAACTGAATGGCACCCTCATGCGAGGTGCCCCCGATGTTCTCCACCGTCACGGGCACAGTCGGCAACTGGTGGAGCAGAGCGGCTTTGAGCGCATCCATGTTCCCCACGAAGCGCACGTACCCGTTCGCGTACTGGCGGAAGACGATGTCTCCCTTCTTCGCTCCGTTCGCCAGGATGCGCTTCTCGACCGCCGGATCGATCTTCTTGCGGTCACCCTGGACGAACCGGGACAGAGTGCCCGGTGATGTGTGCCCCTCGGAGTAGCCGATCACCCGGTCGGACTCGGGAAGCTCCGCGCCCTTCTTCCCAGGAAGTCCCTCGCGTGGCGGTGGAACAGTGCCCCCTGTCTTCTTCACCGGCTTGCCGCGCTTGCCTTCAAGATCTACGCGCTGCTGGTTGTGAAGGCCCGGATTCTCCATGGTAAGAGGCCGACCTTGATCCTTCTGCTCCGCCGCGATCTTCAAAGCCTTGGCAGCACCCTGGCCAGTGTCGAAGGTCGCTCCCTTCGGAGTCACCACACTGTTCGCGTCAATCGTCGCAAGTCTGTACCCGGCGTTGCCGGGTAGACGAAGGATCCCGATCCTCTCTCCGTCCGGGAACTTCTTGGAGGTACCAACGACATGGGTGGTGCCGTACGAACTGCTGAACTTCTCCGAAGTCCCAATTGTGGAAATGATGGGTTGGTGCTCCCACGCTGTCGGATTCTGTGGTGTCGGCTCCGGTCCGGCAGGAGCAGCACCAGCGGGCGCAGCCTGACCAGGAGTGCGAACCTGGGACAGCTTCGCGATCTGATCATTGATCGTGCCCTGGGCCTGAACGGCAGCTTCCAGATGCTTGCGAATTGTGTCCCTCTCATGCTGCAACACATTGGGGTCTTTATTCGCAGCATTCAGGTCCCGCTTCAGCGTCTTCACCCTGTTGGTGGTATCGACAAGCTGGTTCCTCAAGGAGGCCAGCGTTCCCTTCTGTGCCTCAGTGAGACCACCCTCGGCAGGAACGGGAGGCGCACCAGCGTGCTGTGCAGCCTTGGCAACCAGATCGTTGATCTCACCCTGGATGCTGTCCATCCTGGCCTGCGCCTGCTTCTTGCGGTTCTGCGCGTCTTCGACCACCGACGGGTGGATGTCCTCACGCCCGCGCGTGGCCCTGATCGCATGTTCCGCCTGGTCCCACGCCTGCTTGGCCTTGTCACGCTCCGCTACCAGGCGATTCAATTCCTGCCGCACCGCCCGCGTGTACGTCGGCTCCTGGTATCCGGGACCACCGGCCTCCGGTGGCAGCGGCCCCTCCGGCCCGGCGGGGGCAGCAGGGCCAGCCGGACCAACGTCCGGGGGGATCGTCGGTTTGCCTGCTGGACCCTCGGGAGCGCCGCCCTCGCCAGGCTTGGGAAGCTGCGGAAGCTCGGGCACCGGCTGGTGGGCGATGTCCGCCCTGCCCGCGTATGTCGCGCGACCCGCGCGCGCACCACGCGCCAGAACCTTGGCTGCCGGGAGATAGATGGTCGCGATGTCCCAGGCGAGGTTGCCGGGGTTTGCCAGGGGATCGGAGATATCCGTGACAACCTGCTTCTTCGCACCACTCACGAACCCCCGTGTGAAGGGGAACGGCTTCTCACCCTTCTTGTACGGTGTGATTCCCCTCGCCTTATTGATGTCGGTGGCAAGACCGTAGGCAGTAGTGAACGTGCCAGGGATGATGTTGACGAGGTTCCTCGCGATCTGACCCTCGGCAATCGCAGTCTCCTTCTGCGCGAAGTCGGCCGCGCTCATCAGCGGCATACCTACGTACTTGCTCAGGGGGCGCTTGATGACATTCGGAGTGGCATCCGCGATCAGCTTGCCGAGAGGGCCAGCGAAGAGACCCCCACCGTGGTGCTTGGGCGGGGGCTTGGAGACATCCTTGGTGCGCTTTATCTGGTTGAGGATGTCCTCCGTCTCCTGCTGGAGGTTGCTCTTGACAGGAGCTTTGCCCTGGAACTCGGGAGGCGGCTTCTTCCCACGCGGGGTCATCCCCGCGTTGAGGATGTCCTCAACCTGCTTCTGGATGTCTGTCTTCTTCTTGGGCTTGGTGGCCATTACGGATACGGGTACCCGCCAGTGGGCGTGACATCAACCTGTCTTCCAGGCTTCAGCTTGGGCGTCGGCGCTCCTGGATACCTCCCGCCCGGACCCAGGGTCCCGCTCCTGCCCTTGCCCTTGCCCTTCTTCTTGCCCTTCCCGCCGCCCCCGCCACCGCCGCCGGAGGCCGGAGATGTGTCCGTG
>Ga0126379_10001010_pt1 | contig 16603 bp, 13 predicted proteins | sample PanSoiMetPlot_24_FD_92640 | JGI IMG/M metagenome (GOLD analysis project Ga0126379, IMG submission 92640) | Tropical forest soil microbial communities from Panama - MetaG Plot_24 | ecosystem: Environmental > Terrestrial > Soil > Tropical forest > Bulk soil | place: Panama | collected 2016-02-17 | reverse complement strand
GTGGGACCTCACCAGCAAGAAGATCTACACGCTAGCCCCGCAGACGCTTACCACGCTGCACGGCCTCAAGGAGAAGGTGAGGGCGATCGGCTTCGTTCAGAGCAGCCACCCGGCGTATGAAAGCTTGCAACAACTCTTCGAGCGTTACCGCCGAGAAGCGCCCGATAAGTTCGACTACGTTTTCAAGGATCCTCGAAAGAGCCCGGACCTGGCGGCGAAGTACCAGCTCAAGGAAGGGCAGACCACCGTCGTCCTCACCCGGGGCGAGGGCCAACAGGAGACCCATACCGCTCTCAACGTGGTCTCCGAGCAGGAGCTCACCAATGCCTTGATCAAGATCAACTCGGTCGGCGAGCAGAAGGTCTACTTCATCGCGGGGCATAACGAGTGGCCGCTCGAGGAGACGGCCGTTGCACAGGGCGAGCAAGGCGCCAGTCTGTCGGAGCTGAAAAAGACCCTGCAACAGGAGGGCTATGCGCCGGAAGCGCTGAATCTAGCGGGCAAGGCGGATGTTCCCAAGGATGCGGCGCTGGTGGTGGTCGCCGGAGCGAAGAGCAAGCTTGCCGCGCCGGAAGCCGCGGTTCTCAAGAAGTACCTCGACGAAGGGGGGCGGATGCTCTTCTTCGCCGACGCAAACGTCGATGCGGGGCTCGACAAGCTGCTCGCGGAATACGGCGTGCAAATCGACCCTGGGATTGTCGCCGACGATCGGTTCGCGGTTCAGAGCCCCTACGTGGTGCTCTCCATGTTCTACAGCGACCACGAGATGACCCGCATTCTCAAACAGATGCAGATGAACGTGGAGTTTCCGATGTCTCGCGGGCTGTCGGTGCTCAAGGAGGGAATCGGGGAGAGCGTCAAGGCCGAGCCGGTGGTGCTCACCTCGCCGTTTGCATGGGAGGAGCTGAAGCCCGATGACAATCCATCCCCCTCATCCGGCGAGAAGACAGGGCAAATCCCACTCGTGGCGGCGAGCACCCGCCCGGTGCCAGCGAAGGACAACAAGCGGTTTGATGAGGCGCGCCTGGCGGTATTCGGAGCCTCGCAGATTCTCGTCGACGTGAACTGGGGTCACGAGCCGAACCGAAATCTGGTGATGAATGGCTTTGCCTGGGCAACCGCACAGGTCAACAAGATCACCATCCGGCCGCCGGACCGCGACATCTCGACGCTCGAGATCGACAACCAGCTGATGTCGCGAATTCGGTTTGTGGCCACCGATTTGGCCCCGATATCGGTTCTGGCGATCGGCTTGGCGATCTGGCTGTCGAGGCGACACAAGTGACGCAGCTGCAAAAAAACCTGGTCGTGCTCGGGGCGCTTCTGGCGGTGGCCAGCGCGCTCGGCCTGTACGCCTATTTCGGCGTGATGAAGACCGAGGAGCGAGAAACGCAGCGCAAGGAAGCCTCGGAAAAGCTCTTCGTCTCCAACGCTCCTGCCGAAAAATTGGCGGACGGCGGTGCTCCTCCGGCGCCAGTCTTCACCTCGATTGTCGTCAAAGCGAAGGGCGATGTCACCACGGTGGAGAAGAGAGGAAACGATTGGTGGGTGACCAGCCCGTTGACAGCGCGGGCGGACAAGGCAGACGTCGACCTGCTGATCGCCCAAATTCAAAACGCCAAAGTGAAGGCCACCATCGAAGAGAACCCCACCGATGCCGATCTGGCGAAGTACGGTTTGGACAAGCCCCGATTCACGGTGACCGCCTACGCCTATCTGCCGGATTCCAAGGGAGAGGGCGCGAATGACCCGTCGCGCAGGCGCGAGATCAACCTCTACGGCGGCATCGAGAATACATTCGATGGGTCGGTCTACCTGCGGCGCGGCAATGAAAAGCCGGTTTACACCCTCGACGGCACGGCGAAGTTCGCAATGGACAAGGGAACGTTTGATCTGCGGGACAAGGAAGTGCTTGCGATCGACGAGCAATCCCTCAAACAGATCGATTTCAAATCAAAAGCGAATCGCTATGCCCTGGAACGTACCGACGGCAAGACATGGCAGCTCACCTCGCCCAAGCGGGGCGATGCAGATGCGTCCGCGGTCACCTCCATGGTCTCGGCCTTCCGCACGCACCGAGCCCTCGCATTTCTCGCTGACTCCGCGGAGGAGAGAAAGCGGGCCGGAATCAACTCGCCAGCGGCCGATGTGACTTTTACCGCTGCATCGGGAGACAAGATTCGGATCCGGCTCGCGAAGACAAAGTCGGGAAACGACGAGAAGGCCTTTGCTCTCAAGGAGGCAGGGCAGGACTCGATTCTTGCCGAGGTTCCAGTCGCCGCGGTAGCCCTGCTCGACAAGAGCCCGCTCGATCTCAGGGATAAGTCGGTGCTCACCTTCAATCGCGACGAGGTAGCCCGAGCGTCCTTCTCGCCCGGAGGATCTGCGGCGGAGATCGTGGTGGAAAAATTGTCTGGCACCGACGCTGGAGCAGCCGAAGAGTGGCGCCTCATCGCACCCACTGGCGGCCCGGCGAAGAAGTGGAAGCTCTCCTCGGTGCTTTGGTCGCTCACTTCGCTGAAAGCAACCTCGATCGACGAAGAGAACCCGAAGGATTGGAGCAAGTACGGCATCTCGCCGTCCTCGCGCGGCGTGACCTTGGCCGACAAGGCGGGCAAAATCTTGGCCAAGCTGCAGGTCGGCAGCGAAGTGAAGGGAAAATCGAACGCCATTTACGTTCGCGGCTCGCGCAACGCGGTATTGGAAATTGATTCATCAAGGCTCACCGATCTGCCGTCGAAGATCTCCGACGTGATCGATCAGCCGTCCCAGGCATTGGACGCGGGCGCTTCAGGCGTATCGTCGAACTAGCGGAAGGTTTTCCGTCAGCTCAGACCTCGAGCAGCACAAATCGCTGCTCGGGCGTGTGCTGCTTGAGGAGCGGCATCGCGACGTTGTAGACCGGGACGCCTTTGTCCGTCTTTCCTTGGAGCGAGCCGTGGTGTGAGTGTCCGTGGAAAATCGCATCCGCGCCGTATCGGTTGACCGGTCCAGCCAGGCGGCTCGTTCCAAGAAAGGGTCGAATCTCTGGAATCTCGCCGATGGTGGTGGCGACGATCGGCGCGTAATGCATAATCACTATCTTCTTCGGCGTCGTCAGTTGGCCAAGCGCTGCCTCGAGCTTCAGTGACTCCGAGACCGACTCCTGGACGAAGCTTTTGACCGGCGCTTCGCCAAAAGCCTGCAGGGTGGCGTTCTCGAAACCACCCGCGAAGCCTTTGATGCCGGCGATGCCCAGCACCTTTTCGAAGACGTACCGATCGCCGTCGAGCGTTCGCACGTTCACCTTGGTCAGGGCCGCGCAAATCTCCGTCGTCTGGCCATGCTCGTAGTCGTGGTTTCCCAAAACTGCGACACAGGGAACGCGCAGACCGGACAGCTCATCCACCAGGGTGCGGGCGTCCTCCAGGGTGCCCCGATCGGTGAGATCGCCACAGAGCAGCAGGAGGTCGGCGACGCTGTTCACGTGCTTGACGAAATTGCGAAACCGCCCATGGTCGTCCTCGCGACAATGAAGATCAGCCGACGCTGCCACTCGGACTTTCGCGCTCGAGTCCCGCGCCATTGTTTGTACCTCCGGTTCTCTGTATCTCGTCCCACGTTCGGCCGCTGGAATAGCCCCATTCCTGGACATCGACTTCGTAGTTGACGCTCGAGAGAAGATCTCCCCGGCAGATCTTGTCCGCGGTGTCCCCGTCTAGAACGTTCTGTCCGGCGCGAGTGAGCAGGAAAGACATCACCTCGTCTGGAATCGCGCTTCGCTCGCATGGATAGGAGAACTGGAAAAGGAGCAGATGGGCGAGCAACACTTCCCAATATCGGTCGAATCGGCGAAGGAGCCGCCTCCAGTCCATCGTTCGGGCGCAGCTTTGGAAGAGATGTGCAACGTCAGCGCCATCGAACCGCTCGCGTTCGAGCACGAAAGCCTTCGACCACACCATTTCCTCGGGCGGGACCAAAAGCACGCGGCGGCCGAAGATCGTTGCAGGGCTAGCGTGGGCGAACCACTCGTCGTCGACGTCGGCAATGCCATTGCCGGAAGAAAAGATCAGATCGACAAACCATTCGCCCTTGAATGCCTTGTACAGCCAGACCTCGTACGTGCGCTCGGTCCGCCAACCGTCGCGTTCGAGGATTTCCAGGGCCCGCTGCGCGTCCGCCTTTCTTAGGAAGACGTCGAGGTCCTTGGTGTCTCGGTAGATACCGCTGTAGGTGCCGTAGGCGTAGGCACCACCCACGAGGAGGGGCACGCCCGCCTCCATCAAGCGGTCGATCGCTTCGGCGCGGGCCTCGAGCTCGCCCGGGGTTCGCTTGCGCACCGCCGCCGCTTCATCCGTGCTCAGCTCGCCCGGGTGATTAGGGTGACTCTTTTCCATCGGGGGAAGTTAAGGACGAAGCGGTTGCCTGCCGAGATGTGCAAGCGAGGCCCCTGAACCCCTCCCTTTGCGCACCAGCTTGCCAAGCGGGCGAGCGACGCTGCCCGGATCGGCGCTGGCCGGACGCAATTTCAGGGAACCCAGACAACCCGCCCAAGGCGTCCATGTGCGGATGAGTGCGGTTTTCAGTTTTCGTCCGCTGGCGTGTCATTAGCGGCGAACAAAAGGGCAGCCGGAGCCCATTCACCCGAGGAGCACTCAATGCACCGCATCCACCTGTTGGTTTTGGCGCTTCCCACTTTCCTGATCGCGTGCGGCGGATCATCGATCGACGCGATGCGTAGCGGCATGCCGAACAGCCAAACCGTCCAGTTGCAATTCCCGAATCAGCCGGGGCAGCACCTCGATAGCGGCGGCCAGCAGCAGCAGGCGCAGCTCGGGGCAACCGCTGGCTTCTATGTGGTCACCCGCGGCGTCACGGTGCTCGTAAACGTCAGCACCGCTTTGATCCTCGGCCTGGTGAAAGCGATCACGGACAATCCGCCGACCTCCTTCCACGGCAATGTCGCGGTTTGGGGACCGTGGACCGATGCGCTGAGCCCGAACACGTACCGATTGACGGTTTTCGACAATGGAAACTACCACTACAGCTACGCCCTCGAGGGCAAAGCCAAACAGGATCCCGACACGGCCTACGTGACGATTCTTTCCGGATCGCATACCGCGGCCGTCGATTCGAGCGGCCATCCGATCAACGGTTTCGGCAATGGGACGTTTGTCATCAATTGGGACAACGCCGCCAGCCTTCCACAGCATGACCCCAACAATATGGGCAGCGCGCGCTTCACCTATGACCGCATGACCGCCACCGCGCAGGTGACGATCGACGTGACCTTTACCCAGGTTTGGGACAGCGGGACGAATCGAAGGATCGACGCCAACTACCATTACGCCTCTACTCCCGGCGGCGACGGCCTGTTCCAATTCAGCACCTACCAAAACACTCAGGCCGGCGGAATCCAGCGCTTCGCGATCGAGAGCCGCTGGAAGAACAACGGCGCCGGCCGCTCCGACGTAATCGTCACCGGCGGTGCGCTGAGTCAGCCCGCCACCATCAACGAGTGTTGGGATCAGTTCTTCAACAGCCAATTCCTGCAAGTGAGCTACGACCCTTCGCAAAACTACGGCGTCGAAGCGACGGCCTGCGTGTTCATCCCAGCCGAGTACTCGCCGCTGTAACCGGAATCTGCGGGCGGCCTGGCTCGGGCTTCTCCCCGAGCCGGGCCAACCGAGAGGACGCGGGTGGCTCAGCCAGGAAAAGCGAGGCTTGAGGTGATCGAAGGCGGCCGGAGCTTCGACCGGCGGGCAGCGCTGCACGAGTTGTATTCGAAGTACGGAGGAAGCGTTTACGGGCGGTGTCACTACCTGTTGAAGGATCGCAGCAGAGCCGAGGATGCAATGCAGGACGTGTTTGCCAAAGCGATGTCGAGCTATTCGGACTTTCGAGCCGAGGCTTCTCCGCTGACCTGGCTGATGAAGATCGCCACCCACCACTGTTTGAACGTACTTCGAGGCGAGCGGAGCTGGCGGAAGGCGTTTGAAGGCATCCAGCAAGCGAAAGCGGAAGCTCACCATGGACCGCACGTGTTGGAGATTCGCGAGGTGGTCCGCAATCTGCTGTCGAGATTCGACCTCGAAACCCAGGCCGCAGCGATCCACTACCACGTGGACGAGATGACTCTGGAGGAGGTCGCGGCGCTCCTAAAGCGATCGGTCCCCACGGTTCGAAAACGATTGCAGCATTTTGCAAAGGAGAGTGGTCAGGAATGGAAGTGATGACTCTACATCCCGGTGAGCTGAAGCTGCGCCGCCTGAGGGTGGGCGAGCTTGAGGGGATCGAGGCGCGCGAGCTCGAGGGGCATCTGGAACACTGCAGTCACTGCCGCACCCGCATCAAAAGCCTGGAGCAGGAACAGGCGCAGTTCGAGCGGGAGATTTCGTTCGACCGCTTCTCGGCTGGAGTCGAGCGCGCGGCCAAGAGCGTCAAGCCGCGCCCGGCGCGTTGGTTCATCCCCGCGATGGGAATGGCCGCGGCGGTGCTCGTTGCGATCGTCGCGCGCCCGGTGATCCAGAGTCAATCCATGCAATCGGGAACGCGGGTCAAGGGGGGAGCGAGCGTGACGCTGCGAATCGGCGGGACAGCCTCTAGCTCGCAGCGCGTGGCCTCCCCACAAGCGCTGGAGCCGCTGATCGCCGGCGAGCGCGTTCGGATCGGATACCAGGCCGGTGCACACCGCTATCTGGTCGCCATATCCATCGATGAGCGCAGGATGGTGACGGAACTGTATGGCCAGTCGGGCAGCAGCCTCGAGGTCAATCCTGGCGACGATACGCGCTACCTGCCGGAGAGCCTGGAGTTCACCGGCATCGGGCTGGAGCGCGTGATTGTGGTTCTCAGCGACGAGCCGCTCGAGACCGCAAGAGTGAAGCAAGCCGCGGAAGCGGCCTTCGATACGGCCAAGGGAGATCTCCGCCAGCTGACAAAGCTCGACGTGCCCGGCGAGCAATTCCATCGGTTGCTTCTCAAGCCGTAGCGGAGGACGTCCTTGAGGCGGCTTCTTGCCATCGCGATGCTGATCTTGGGTGCCCTGCCCGCCCGTGCGCAGAGCATGAGGCGCTTCGCCTTGATTGCCGGAAATGACGAGGGAGGCGACGGGACGCGGCGACTGCTGTATGCGCGAGACGATGCGCGGAAGATCCACGAAATCCTGACCAGGCTGGGAGGAATTCAGACTGGCGACTCAGAGCTCGTGCTCAACGGCAAGGCAAGCGAGGTGCTTGCCGCGCTCGGCCGACTGGAGCAACGCATTCGCGAAGCGGCGGAGCATCATCAGCGGACTGCGCTGGTGTTCTATTACTCCGGGCACTCGAAGGACGGCGCGCTGCGATTGGGCAGCACCGAGATTCCCTTCGAGTCGCTGAAGAGCCGGCTCGCTCAAGCGCGGGCGGACGTCCGGATCGGCATCTTCGACTCCTGCCAGTCCGGCGCAATTACTCGCGCCAAGGGTGCGCGAAGGGCGCCGAGCTTCGAGGTCGAATCCGATGCAGGGCGAGGAGCGAAGGGCCTGGTGATTCTGGCCTCCAGCGCGGCCGATGAAGACTCGCAAGAATCGGATCAGATCGGCGGCAGTTATTTTTCGCATCACCTGGCGAGCGGCCTTTTGGGAGACGCAGATCGCTCCGGCGACGGGCGGGTGACTTTGTCCGAAGCCTACGCGTATGCGTACGACCGCACAGTCGCGGATACGGTGGAAAGCGCAGCCGGAGCTCAGCACCCTACTTACAGCTATGACCTCGCCGGCAACGGCGACATCGTGCTCACCGATGTGATCTCGCGAAAGGAAGGAATCCTGTTTCCGGCGCAAAGTCCGGAGGGCACCTATTATCTGGTCGACTCGCGAGGGTTCGTCAGCGCGGAAGTGATCAAAACATCGTCGGTGGAGCGGCGGATCGCGCTGCCGCCGGGAACGTATCGGGTGAAGCGGCGCCTCTCCGATCGACTCCGCGTGGGCGAGATTCGCGTCGCTTCCGGCGCAGTCGCCGTTTTGGATGAGTCCTCGCTGCACGACGCGCCGTTCTCCGCCGATCCGGTGAAGGGACCCGGGCGCCTGGCGCAGATCTCGACTCACTTCAGCCTCGGCCTGGCCGGCTACTACCAGTCATTCTTCGACGGACCGACGCGAGACACGCTTTTTCCACCGGCGGGGATGTTCGGCATCGAGGCGCAGATCCACAACTTCCTCCGCAGGGATTGGATCTGGGGATTCGACCTAGCGCTCGGAGGATCTCGGAGCACGCTGAACCTGACCGGACTGAATCTGCCCTACCGCTTTTCCGAGCTGACAGTGGGCACATCGGTTCTGGTGGAGTGGCCCGAGGGAGATTTTGTTCCGTATCTGGGAGCTCGTCTGGCGATGGTGATGATGTCTCGCCAGTTCGACGATCAAACATTGCCAAACCAAAACTTCTACACGTTCTCACCGGGGATCGTGCTTGGCCTCAAGTACAGGATTTCGCGGAACTGGGGCATCACCGCGCGAAGCCGAGTCCACTACCTGCTCTACAACATCGAGCAGAATCGGTCGCTCGGCTACTGGGAGCTCGCCGCTTTACTCACTTACGAGATGTAGGTCAGCCATGAAGACAAAACCTGCTTTCGCTCTATTATTGCTCGCCGCCTGCGGCAACTACTCGAACGAGGACGTCGAATTCATCAGCGCGCTGCCGGTTCGCAGCGAGCTCGAATCCAAGCTGCCGCAGCAAGCCGGACAGCCGCTCACGGGAACTCGTCAGGATGCCATCTCGGTGGGACAGCCGTCACAGGCCTATATCGACGCCAAGAGTGCTTCCGATGCCTTCAATGGCGGACTCTTTTTCCTGCTCGATCTGATCGACCTCATTCGACAGACCCCGCCATCGCTGCGCGAGCCGGATCGGCGGATCTGGGGGCCATTCCCAGACACGAATAATCCAGACTTTGTCGACGAATTCGTGATGGAGCGCACTCAGCCCGCATTGTTCGACTATCGGATCGAAGCCAGGAGAAAGGATGCGCCCTCATCGGCGCCTTGGGTGGTGTTACTCACAGGCTCGTTCCATGCCACGGGTGGAGCCCGCAAAGGCAACGGGGAGGTTCACCTTCTCGCCAAGGCAGCGAGAGACGGAGGATTATTGACTCCTGGCCTCGAGACTCTCGACACATTGTACGTCGGTTACGTGACGGACGAATCGCCGATTCAGGTGAACATGCTCTTCGTGAGTGTGCCAAACCCAACGCCGACAATCGTGGGTTACGCTTATCGCGAGTACTCTGACGGCCACGGCGAAATCGATTTCGTCGTCGTCGCTGCAGGTGGTTGGTTAATTCTGGGGGAGACCGCCAAATGGTTGCCTGACGGTCGAGGGCGCGCCGACCAGGCGGGCCTCGCCGGTTTTTTCTTTGGAGCTAGGGGTTACGAATGCTGGGACGCGCAGTACCTGGTCACCTACTCCAACAAGCCGTGGGAAAACCCGACCGTCGTAGGCGACCCGACCAGCTGTCCATTTTAGACGGGCCGGCGGTGGGTTTGGCCGGCAACCTCAGTCGAAGCTCAGATCAAACACTCCTCGAAGCCCAAAGATCAACCACTCGTGTATGGCTTTGTTCATGATTCCAGCGCCTGGAACATCCTGCCCGTTCACCGATGCACTTTGGTCTGAAAATTGTGCGACGGTAAATGTGACAAATGGTCCAGCTCCAAACGAGGACGAAAACTTGTAATCAAGACCGAGTTGCGCGTTTCCGAACTCCCACCCTCGCGTCGAGAGCGAGGCGCTCGCTCCTTGAGCCGAGGCGCTGATGTTCACGATCTCATATCCAGCTCCGAGGCCTACCCAGGGGTCCAGCGTTTGATTGGGCAAGATGTGGTAATGGATATTCAGCCCGAAGCGAAGATCATTCGCGGAGCAGCTGATTCCTGGAACGTTGCATGCAAGAACTTTGTTTCCAACAAAACCCAGGCCGAATTGGAAAAATCCACCCAGGTACCAATTCGAGTCGATTCGATAGCCGACGTCAGCCCAAAACGGGATCATCCCCTTAATTCCGTCTGAAAAACTCACGTTGTCGCCCCCCGTACCAAGGGGCACGCCGTACCCTGCTCTGACCCCGAGCTCGAGGCCATGGATTCCCTCGGTCCGTGTGCTGCTCCCCGTTGGACCAGTGGGCGGCATGTTCGGGTCTTGGGCGAAAGCCGCGGTGCCGAGGAGCGATGCGCCAATGACAAGTCTCAGACCAAACGCTGACGTCTTCATGCTTGTCCTCCGACAGAGTCGTAGTGCGGCCTCTAGCACGCCTTTTTGAGGCGGCGAAAAAAAATGGACCACGACGAAACTAGTTGCCGCGGAACATCTGCGCTACTTTCAGTATATCGGCGAGCACGCCGGCGGCGGTTACCGCCCCTCCAGCACCAGCTCCTTGAACGATCAGCGGATACTCCTGATAGCGCGCCGTGGTGAAGGCGATGAATGCTTCTGCGCCTCGCAAACGCGTCGCCGCGTGCCGCGCCTCGATCCCGACTGGACCCACTTGAGCGCGCGGGTCGCTCGAGGCGTCGCGAGTCGAAGTGCGAATTCGGGCCAAGTATCTGAGCACACGCCCCTCGCGTCGAAGCGCCTCCATCCGCTTCTCCACCTCGCCGTCGTGGCTGACGAGACGTTCGAAAAACCGCTCGACGGAGTCCTCGGCAATCAGCTCCGGCGCAACGAGCGGCTCGACGCGGATGTCCTCGAGCGAAAGCGGCAAACCGATTTCCCGCGCGAGTATCAAAGCCTTGCGAGCCACGTCCATCCCCGAAAGGTCATCCTGCGGCCGCGGCTCGGTGTACCCTCGCGCCTGAGCGGTTGACATCGCACGGGAAAGAGGAACGCCGCTCATCAACTCATTGCACAGGTATCCGAGTGTGCCGGACAGCGAGCCCTCGATCACCTGAATCTCGTCCCCCGTTCGGATCAGATCCTTCAGCGTCTCGATCACAGGCAGTCCTGCCCCGACGGTGGTCTCGTACTGATAGGCGCGATGGTACTCGCGCGCAGTCTTCACCAGTCTCTGTCGCGCCGCCCAAGGAATGGTCAAGGGTTTCTTGTTCGCCGAGACCACGTGGATGCCGCGCTGGAATGCTTCTTCGTAGAGGCACTCCATCCCTTCTGCCGCCGTGCAATCCACCAACACCGGCAGCGGGAGTCGCTGAAGCTGATCCAGGATACCCACCGGCGCTGCAGGCGAAAGGTCTCTCAGCGACGCAGATTCCAGGGTTTTTTCCCAAGAGGACAGGTCCACGCCTCGCGCGCTGAAGAGCAACCGCCGGCTGTCAGACACGCCGACGACGCGCAGCGCGATCCCTTGGTCGCGTTTCAGATGCTCGACCTGGTTTTTTATCTGCGCCAGCAGCTCTCCACCAACGGTGCCGGTGCCGAGGATGAACAGGCTCACGTCCTCGTGGGCAAAGTGGAAGGTGGCGTGAACGGTCCTGACCGCCACCGCGGTATCGGCGGCCTCGATGGCGCAGGACACGGAGCGCGAGCTCGCTCCCTGGGCGATGGCGTGAACGTTGATGCCCACCGACCCCAGGGCGTGAAAGAAGCGACCGGAGACATCCGGAGTCTGCCCCATCGCCTCTGCGACGAGGGTCAACAGCGTGATCGGAGCGCGAATGCGAACCGGCTCCACTTCCTTGCGTTCCAGCTGCAGCGCAAGCTCGTTGCGGATTGCTTCCTCTGCGGCAGGAACCTGAATCGCCGGCACCACCACCGCCACTGCCTGACCGTGGGCCGACTGCGTGGCCATCCAAACGGTGATTCCCGCTCCGTCGAGCGCCCGCAACACGCGTCCACTGAGCTGCACTTGCTGCGACAGTCGCCGGCACTCCACGTCCAGCAGGGCGAGATTCTCGAGGGACGTCACCGAGGTCGCCCGCTCTCGATCCTGCGCACCCGAAGCATCGATCAACGTGCCCGCGCCGTCGGGATGCATGGTGTTGAGAATCCGGAGAGGAATTCCCGACTCGATGAGCGGGATCATCGTGCGCGGGTGGAACATTCGCGCTCCGAAGTTCGCCAGCTCGAGCGCCTCCATGTAACTCAATCTCGTGAGCGGATAGGCGTCCTCCACCAGCTCTGGATCGGCAGTCATCACGCCCGGCACGTCGGTCCAGAAGTTCACCTCGTTGGCTCCGAGGCCGCGCGCGAGCAGTGTGGCGGTGTAGTCGGAGCCGTTTCGCCCCAGGGTGGTGGTTCGCCCATCGCCTGTCTGGCCGAGAAACCCGGTGGTTACCACGATGCGGTCGCGCCAACCCGATTGCAGGGCTGCAATGCGACCGCGCGTCGCGTCCCAATCGACGAGCGCATCGCCAAACCGATCGTCGGTCCTCGTCCATTCCCTCGAGTCGACAAAAAGCGCAGGTAGGCCGCGCGCGATCAACAGCTCAGCGAGGACCGGCGCGCTGAGCCTTTCGCCAAAGGAAAGCACCGAATCCAGCATCTGCTTCGTCTGTTCTTTTACGCAACTGATCGCCTCCAGCAGAACTTTGAGCGGGCCAACGACTCCGTCTATCGTGAGCGCGAGCCGATCGGCGGTCGGCGAGGGCGATGAAACGCGACCGGCATGCGCCAGGACGTGCCGTGCATTGGAAAGCGCACGCTCGCCGACGCGCTCAGCGATCGACTTCGCGGCCTCGCTTTCGCCCTGCGACGCCAAGCGCGCGGCTTCGATCAGAATGTCGGTGGTGTCACCCATTGCCGAGACCACCACCGCCAGCGGGCCCCGGGGATGATGCCGCGCGATCAGGTCGGTGACGCGCAGAAGTCGCTCGGGCGAGCCCACCGACGAGCCCCCGAACTTCATTACCCGATAGCCAGCGTCGCCCATGCTAGCGCCTTTCTGTCCCGGCCGCAGCGAGCGCCTGCGACAGATCCGCGATTAGATCTTCAACGTCCTCCACTCCCACCGAGAGACGGATGAGGTTGTCGCGAATGCCGATCGCCGCCCGCTCTTCGCTGGTCAGCTCGTAATAGGACATCAGGGCGGGCTGCTCGATCAGAGTTTCAACTCCGCCCAACGAAGGCGCCAGCGTCGCGAGGCGGCAGGCATCGACCACGCGCGAAGCCTCGTCCAGTCCGCCCTTCACCAAAAAGCTCACCACGCCTCCGAAGCCGCGCATTTGCTCTCGAGCAATATTGAAATCCGGATGACTCTGCAGCCCCGGATAGTAAACGCGCTCTACTGATGGCTGCGCTTCAAGCCACTGTGCCAACCGAAGCGCGCTTTCGTTCTGCCGTCGAACCCGCAGATCCAGCGTCTTGATGCCGCGAATCAACAAGTAAGCGCTGTGGGGATCAAGCGTTCCGCCCAACACGCCGCGAAAATCCCTCAGCGCGCTCACCATCCCCGACTTGCCGCAGATCGCCCCGGCCAGAAGATCGTTGTGACCGCCGAGATATTTGGTGCCGGAGTGAAGCACCAGGTCAGCGCCGAGCTCGAGCGGCCGCTGGTTTATCGGCGTGGCGAACGTCGAGTCGATCATCACCCGGACGCCCGGGTGACGATCCCGTATCTCGGCGAGCCTTCGAAGGTCGGTAACGCGCAGATAGGGATTGGTTGGCGACTCGGAGATGATCAACCGCGTTTTCTTCGGAACGATTGCCGCCTCCAGGGCCGAATAGTCGCCCGGTTCCAGCAGCGTTGATGATACTTGGTATCGATTCAATACCGAGATCACGAATTGTCGCGTTCGGCGGTAGCAATCGGAGGTCATTGCCACGTGGTCGCCGCTTTTGAGCAGTGCGAGCAGGCAGTTGGTCGCTGCCGCCATCCCGCTCGCGAACAGCGCGCAGTCCTCGGCGCCTTCGAGCTCGGCAATTTTTCGCTCCGCCGTCTGGACCGTCGGGTTGCCGTAGCGACCGTATTCTTCGCGATCGATTCGGCCCTCGAAGTAATCCCGCAGCTCCGCCGTGGAGTCGAAAACGTACGTCGCGCTGCAGACGATCGGCGTGCAGATCGCGTCGTAGGCCTTCTTCCGGTTTTCGGCCCCTCGGACCGCGGCGGTACCCAATCTTGCTTGCGCGACCGGACCGGGTTTCAGGTTCGACGACACGGCGGAGCAGCCTTTCCGCCCACCTCAAACCTGTCCCCGAGAAACACGAAGGGCCTCCTCGCTTGGAGGAAGCCCACCCAGTTCCCAGCAGCTTAGGGTGATATTTGTATCGCGCGTCACCCAAGGTGGGCGAAAACTACGCGCTGCACCGATGTCGCTCGGCCGTTGCGCTTATGCCGAACGCTTTCGAAGTTGTCAAATCACCAGGCTAGCCGGTCGGCGTCGGAAGCCGATCCCATGCGCGCCAGAATTCCACCATCTCGGGCGGCCGCCCAAACGACACGCGCAGATGAGTGTTGAGCGGCGGAAAGGGCCGGCCCACCCGGATGCCGTGCTTCTTGAAATACTCAATCACTTCTGGAACGGGCCGACCGACGTCCATCATCGCGAAGTTGGCGAGGGATGCGATGGGCGAAAGCTTTCGCCGCTGCGCCTGGCGCATGAATTCGGCTCGATCGGCGGCGTTGCGCTGAACCGAAGCGCGCGTTCCGTCGCGGTCATCCAGCGCGGCCATCGCTCCGCAAAGTACCGCGGCGTTCGCATTTTCCGGGTTGGCCAGCTTGCGCATGCGCTCGATCATTTGCTGCGAACCGATCCCGTACCCAAGGCGCATTCCCGCAAGGCCGTAGACCTTGGAAAAGGTTCGTGCGACGAGCACGCGGTCGCTGCTCGACGGCCGATCGAGGAACGATACATAGTCCGGCGATTCCATCGCGAAGTGGTGGTAGGCCTCGTCCATCAGCACGTAGCTGTCCGGCGGCAGCTTGGTTAAGTAGGTGTCCAGATCCTTTCGCGGCGTAAGGCTACCGGTCGGGTTGTTCGGGTTGCAGATGTAGATCAGGCCCGCGCCGCTCCCCAGAGATGACAGCATGGCGGGGAGATCGTGCGCGAAGTCCCGGCTGAGAGGGACGCGGACAACCTGGGCGCCCAACGCCTCTGCGAAATGCCCTATCACTTCGAAAGTAGGGGCAGCCATCACCAGCTTTCTGCCCGGGCCGGTGAATGCCTGCGCCGCCACTCTGAGGACTTCAACTGACCCGCAGCCGATCAGGACTTGATCCGGGGAGACGCGGTGACTCTCGGCCGCCCGCGCCTCAAATTCGCGTCGCGCCGCGTCCGGGTAACGATGGGGATTGGAGATGCCGTCGCGAATCGCCTGGAGGACGCGGCGCGACGGTCCGTAGGCGTTCTCGTTGCTGTTGAGACGGATGTCGGAAGCCTCGCGGCCGGCGGGAGCGGCCTCCGCTGAAGCGGTGGTCCTGCTCCAGGGAAGCTGAAGCACGGTTGCGGCGGCGGTTCCAGTGCCCAGCGCGCCGAGGAAACCTCTCCGAGTGACATTCAAGATTGCACCTCCCCGTGAGCTCGGCGCAGTCTAGCTCCGGCGGCGGTCAGATTTCGATAGCAGACTTGCGCTGGAACGACATCCGAAAGAGTGAGAAGGTCGCCAGAGGGGGTCGGTTTTCGACCGCCGAGGGCATTGGAGCGTGTGGATGAGACTTGGGGCGTGCGCGTGTCTTCTTCTGCTTGCCGCTGTCGCCTTGGGATGCATCACCTATTCGTATCTTCCAGTGACAGCGCCGGCGCCCCCTCGTGCCACCCAATGCACGGTTCAGGTGTTTACCAAGCCGCCGGAGCAACCCTACGAGACACTGGGCGTCCTGGACAATGATGCGCTCTCTTTCGCAGCGGTGAATGGACAGGAGTTTCTCAAGGCCGTTCGCGAAACCGTCTGCCGGGCCGGGGGCGACGCAGTGATCGCGACGGTTGAGCCTACCGGCAAATTTACCCGAGGCACGGTGATACGCTTTCGCGAAGGTGCGGACGGGGGCGTCAGCGCTCGCTGAGTGCGGCGAACACATCCAGCCCATCGGGAGACGGCATTCCCTCAGCGCCGCACGCTATGACCTCAGCGCCGGGATGTCGCCGGACACCTCGCCCAGGCCATTGCCCGAATAGCCGGCTGCCTTCATTGCCGTGATCAGCACGTTCGCCGGGTGCATTCCCGAGGCAACGACGTGCTGACCTGGCCGCAGCCCACCCGCCCGTCCGGCGATGAGGCAGGCCATATTCTCAGTGCTGTGAGAGCTGTAACGCGCCCCGCTGGAGGGATCTCGACCATGTCCGCCCTCGTGCAGGAATACCAGCGCCGTGTTGCTCAACAAATTGCCGTCGCCCTCGAGCGTGTCGCGCAGCTTTGAAACAAGGTAGCCAAAGTGTTTCATGTGCCAGGCAATTCCCTGGGAAACCGCGAGAGTCCCAAGTCCGGAATGGGAGATCTCGTGGAGGTCGAAGGGTATGCCGGTCAGTCGGTACATGTTCATGTGCGATTGAAACATGGTGAACTGAAGTGAAACGACGCGCGTGAGGTCGCAGGTGATCGCCATGTGGATCAAGTCGCAAAACACTCGCGCGCGCTGCTCCTCGTTGCTGTAACCCAAATTCTGATCGTAGGTCGGGTCGCCGCTGCTGTCCGTTCCCTGGGAACCGCCCAGCGGCGGATCGGCGCCCGGGTCGGGTGGTTTTTGACAAGTGCTGGTT
>Ga0126379_10001009_pt1 | contig 16608 bp, 16 predicted proteins | sample PanSoiMetPlot_24_FD_92640 | JGI IMG/M metagenome (GOLD analysis project Ga0126379, IMG submission 92640) | Tropical forest soil microbial communities from Panama - MetaG Plot_24 | ecosystem: Environmental > Terrestrial > Soil > Tropical forest > Bulk soil | place: Panama | collected 2016-02-17 | reverse complement strand
GTGCGCCTTGACCGCGGCCTCGGACGCCAGCAGCAGCGCACAGGCGCCGTCATTCACGCCCGATGCGTTGCCCGCGGTCACCGTGCCATCTTCGCGCACGATGGGCTTCAACTTCGCCAGCGCATCGAGCGAAGTCTCGCGCGGATGCTCGTCGTCGCGCACAACGGTCGGATCACCCTTCTTCGACGCGAGCATGACCGGCACGATCTCAGCCGAGAAGAAACCTTCGGCGCGGGCTTTTGCATAGCGCTGCTGGCTGCGCAGCGCGTATGCGTCCTGATCGGATCGCGCAATCTTGAACTCGGCCGCCACGTTCTCCGCGGTCTCGGGCATGCTGTCGATCCCGTATCGTGATTTCATCTGCGCGTTCACCAGCCGCCAGCCGATGGTGGTGTCCTCGAGCTTCGCGCTGCGCGAGAAAGCCGCATCCGCCTTGCCCATGACGAACGGCGCGCGGGACATGCTCTCGACGCCGCCGGCAATGAGCAGATCCACCTCACCGCAGCGGATGGCGCGCGCCCCGGTGCCCACGGCCTCCATACTCGAACCGCACAGCCGGTTGACCGTCACGCCGGGCACATCGACGGGAAGCCCGGCGAGGAGCGACGCCATGCGCGCGACGTTGCGATTGTCCTCGCCGGCCTGGTTCGCGCAGCCGTAGATCACGTCGTCCACCTTGCTCCACTCCACTGTCGGATTGCGCTCGATCAACGCGCGAATCGGGACGGCGGCCAGATCATCGGTTCGCACGCTGGACAGTGCCCCGCCATAGCGTCCGATGGGAGTGCGTATCGCATCGCAAATGTAGGCTTCGCTCATCTTTGTTCCCCGATCAGGTCAGTGTGGTGCATCGCGCGCGCGAGCATCGAGCCGGACACGCCGTTGCACCGGGAAAAAGCGCAGGTCGAAGCGCTGCTGGGCATAACCCCACAACCCGCGCGGAAATCTCACCATCACCAGCACCGCGACGGCGCCGAGCACGATGAGATAGACCGAGCCGTAGTCGGCAAGCGTCTCGCGTAGCAGAAAGAATACCAGGGTCCCGAGGATGGGTCCCTCGATGGTGCCGATGCCGCCGATCACCACGATGAAGATGATATAGGCGGTCCAGCCAACGTTGAACGCGGCATCGGGCGACACCCGCACCGTGTTGAGGTAGTAGAGCGCGCCGGCAACGCCGCTGCCACCCGCGGCTACCAGGTACACCCAAAGTTTTGTTGCGTCGACATCGATACCCTGGCTCGCTGCCGCGCGCTCGCTGTCCCGGATCGCGGTCAATGCCAGGCCGTGGCGCGCGCGTAGCAGCAGATAGGTCAATCCGATGGCGGACACGACTGCAGCGAGCGCCATCCAGAACGTGACCGATTCGCGCACCGACTTCGAGAATGGGCGCACGGCCGCCAGGCTCTTGCCGGAGCCGCCCCCCAAGAAAGAGGCGTTGGCGATCAGGAGCCGATAGACCTCCGCGACCACCCAGGTGCCGACAGCGAAGTAGCCGCCGCGCAAGCGAAACACCACCTTGGACGTGGGCAGCGCGATGAGCGCAGCAATCACCCCGGCAATCGGTACACACAGGAAAGGATTTACGCCCGCGTGATCGGCGAGCACGAACAAGGCGTAGGCTCCCAGGCCCAGGAACGCCTGTTGACCGATCGACACCACGCCGCCGTAGCCGGCGAGCAGGTTCCACATCTGCGCCAGAGTCAGCAGGCAGGAGAACTCGACGAAGGTGCGCATCCAGCTCGACTCGCCCCACCAGGGCAGCGTGGCGAGCGCTGCGAGCAGCGGAATCGCGACAGCCACACCAATGCGGCTGGCGAGGGTCGCGCGTTGGACTGTAAACGACATCGTTCGTGACCCGTCACTCATTCACTCTCATCCCCTCGTCCTCGGAAACAACCCCGTAGGCCGGAACAGGAGCACCACGAGAAAAGCCAGGTGACCGGTGAGCACACCCCACCCCGGATCCAGGCGAAACCCAACGGTCTGCGCAACGCCCAGCACGATGCCTCCGGCCAGGGTGCCCCAGAAGGAACCCAGCCCACCGATGATGACCGCCTCGAACGCGAACAGCAGACGATCCGGCCCGTCGGTCGGCGCGAAGGTGGTGCGGATGCCATAGAAGACAGCGGCCACCGCGACGATCCCCAACGCGATGCCCATGGCGAGCCCGTACACGTGCCGGTCGTTCACGCCCATGAGCTGTGCCGCCTCGGGGTCATCGGAGGTGGCGCGAAAGGCGCGTCCGAGCGGGATGCGAGCGAACAGCAGCTCGAGCGCAAAGGCCAGTGCAATGGCGACGCCCAGCACCAGCAGAGGGAAGTACCCGACTGCGATGCCCGCCCCGAGATGAAAGCTCTCAGTCTCGAAACCGCCCAGGCGCAGCGCACGCGGGTCGGCCGAGAAGCCTTGCAAGAGCGCGTTCTGAATGATGATGGACAGGCCGAACGTGACCAGCAGCGGGGGCAGGATGTCGCCTCCGAGCGTGAAGTTGAGCAGGCCGCGTTGCAGCACGTAGCCGATCAGGAACATGGCGGGAACACAGATCGCCAGCGCGGCGAGAGGACTCAGGCCGGTCGCGTTCACCACTACGAGCGCAAGGTACGCTGCGAGCACAATCAGATCGCCGTGCGCGATGTTCACCAGGCGCATGACCCCGAAGATCAGCGACAGGCCCATGGCGAACAGAGCGTACAGCCCGCCCAGCAAAACGCCTTGGATGACTGTGTCGAGCCAGCCGCTCATCAGACGCCGAAGTACGCGACCGAAACCTGCTCGCGGCTGAGCGCCTGCGAATGTCCGGCCAGCGCTACCCTTCCCTCCTGCAGACAGTAGAGCCGCTGGGAGACCCGCATCGCCAGCCCCACATCCTGCTCAACGATCAGCAGTGAAATACCCTGCGCGACGACGGCGGGCAGCACATCGTAGACGCTCTTGATCACGATCGGCGCCAGGCCGAGCGACATCTCGTCGCAGATCAGCAGCTTCGGGTTCGCCATGAGCGCTCGCCCGATCGCCGCCATCTGCTGCTGGCCGCCCGAGAGCGCGGTGCTCGGCACGCGCCGCTTCTCCCTCAGCGCGGGGAACAGCTCGTAGACCCGCTCCAGTGTCCACGGTCCCGCTCGTTTCCGGTATGCACCCAGCTGGAGGTTCTCCTCGACGGTGAGACTCGAGAACAACCGCCGTCCTTCCGGCACCATGGCGACGCCCAGCGACAAAATCTTGTGAGCCGGGTGTCCGCCGATGGCTGCGCCCATGAAGCGTACGGCTTCGCCGCGGGTCGGCACCAGCCCGGTGATCGCTTTGAGCAGCGTGGACTTGCCCGCGCCGTTTGCGCCGATGATGGCGACGATCTCTCCTGCGTTGACCTCGAGGTCTATGCCGAACAGCGCCTGGAAGTCGCCGTAAAACGCTGTCAGGTTGTGGGTCGAGAGCATGGGTCGTGACTCGCGACTCGTAACAACTCCGGGCTCACACTTCTATCCCCATGTATACGCGCTGCACCTCCGCGCTCGTGACCACCGCGTGCGGTTCACCCTGCGCGATCAAGGCTCCGAAGTTGAGCACCACAAGGCGCTGTACGCAGGCCAGCAGCGCGTGTACGACGTGCTCGATCCAGACGATAGCCACGTTCTGCGCGCGAATCTCCTGGATGGTGTCCACCAACGTCCGCGCCTCGTGCTCGGTGAGGCCCCCAGCGATCTCGTCGAGCAGCAACACGCGCGGGCGCGTCGCCAGGGCGCGCGCCAGCTCCAGGCGCTTGCGGTCGAGCAAGGTGAGCGAGCCCGCCAGTTGATTCGCGCGTCGAGCCAGGCCAGTACGGGAGAGGATGTCGACGCACTGGGCGGCCGCCTCCGATTCGCTCATCGCGCCCCCGAACACCGCAGCCACTAGGAGGTTCTCGAACACGGTCATGCCCGAGAACGGATGAGGAATCTGATAGGAGCGCCCGATGCCCGAGCGGCAGCGGCGATGGGGCGCCAGCGTCGTGACGTTCTCACCCGCCAGCAGGATGCGGCCCGCGTCGGGACGCAGATCCCCGCTGATCAGGTTGAACAGCGTCGTCTTGCCAGCGCCGTTCGGCCCCAGGATGCCGAGCGCCTCGTTCTCGTGGACGGTCAGGCTCACCTGGTCGACGACCTTCAGCGCGCCAAAGCTCTTGGAGACGCTCTCCAGCTCGAGCAGCGCAGTCATGGTTTACCCTCAGCCCATTCCTCCCCCGCGCGCTCGAGGCACGAGGGAGAGGAGTTGCGGGATCCGTCGCGCGACCGTCGCCTCGCTCACGAATCAGCCGATCGGTTTGAGCTTGCCGCCGACCGGGATGTTGGGCGCAGTCTGATTGTTTACGATCACCAGATCGAACTTGTACTTCTTGCCTTTCACCCACTGGCCTCCGACTAGAGGCGTCTTCGCAACGTTCTTCACCGGACCCTTTCCCCATGCGATCGGACCAACCACGGTGTTGAGATTGGTTGCAACCAGCGCGTCGCGGATCGCCGCTTTGTCATCCAAGGATTTGCTGCGTTTGAGCGTGTCGGCCGCAACTTCGAAGAGTGCGTGAACGAAGCCGATCGGCTGGGTCCATTGCTTTTTGGTATCTCTTTCGTACGCCTCGGCCAGCTGCTTTGCGCTCATGCCATTGAGCGAGGATTTGAACGGGTGCGACGGACTCCACCACACTTCTGTGGAGAGCCCGTCCGCGCTGTCGCCGATCGCCTCAACCGCTGGCGGGAACAGCAGCGCCTTGCCCACCGATGCGATTTTCGGCTTGAAGCCCTGCTGCCGCGCCTGCGTCCAGAACGTTCTGAAGTCGGGCGGGATCACGACACCGGTGACGATCTCGCACTCGCCCTTCTTGAAAGCGGCGATCTGCGCACTGAAGTCCGACGTGAGGTTCTGGTAGCGGCCGTTGTCGAGCAAGTTGAAGCCCTTCTCCTTGAGCGGCTTGGGAAAGCCCAGGTTGGCGTCGCCCCAGGCGTTGCCGTCGCCGTCGTTGGGGAACAGGCCGCCCACATTCTTGTTGGTCGGAAGCGAAAGCCACATGTTGGTGAACACCGCGATGATGTCCTCGAGCCCCCAGAAGAAGTGATAGGTCCAGTTGAATCCCTCGGTGGGCTTCCCGCCTCGCACAAAGAACCAGGCCTGCCAGGGGGCCACACTGGAAATGCACGGCACCCCGTTCAGCTCGCATTGGTCGGACACGGGATTGGTGGTCTCCGGAGTCGACGCCACCACCATGAGATCGATCTTGTCCTTCAGGATGAGATCACCCGCCACTTCGGCCGCACGGTTGGGATTGGACTGGCTGTCCTTGACGATGATCTCGACCGGATGGAGTGAACCGCCGACCTGGATTCCTCCCTTGATCGCTGCGTTGACACCCTCGAGCACGAACTTGTCGGCCTCGCCGAAGGCAGCGAGCGGACCGGTCTGCGGCGAGACGTAACCGATCTTGATCTTGCGGCCGGATTGCGCGAACACCCACGGGTTGAAGCCCATACTGGCCACGCCAGCGGCCAGGGCGGCCGCGCCGGTCGTCCGGATCATCCGGCGACGGCCGCCGTCGGGGATCTGCACCGCTGCACCAGTTTTCTTCTTGCTCATTCCTGCCTCCTGTAGTGGGTGTTGTTGTAATACGCCTGGCTGATTCAAGCCGGTTCACGGCCGTGATACGCATCGTCGAGCAGCTTGCGGATCGCCCCGTACTCTACCGGGCGAGGGTTGTAGTAGGGCGATTGGGTCGCGATCTCCGCCGCGCGGTCGAGATCGCTCTCCCGCATCCCGATGTTCTTCAGAGCGAGCGGTGCTCCGAGGGCGCGCGCGAGAGCATACAGTCCCCGCGCCGCATCCTCGGCATCTAGGGCAGCGGCCGCGAGTTTCATCGCCTCCGGTGCCGCGGCACGGTTGTAAGCAACGGCGTGAGGCAGCACCACCGTGTGGGTCTCAGCGTGCGGCAGGTTGAAGCTGCCGCCCAGCGTGTGGCACAGCTTGTGGTGCAGGGCCATGCCCACGCTGCCGAGGACCGCTCCGCACAGCCACGCGCCGTACAAGCAGCGGCTGCGCCCTTCCAAGTTGAGGGGCTCTGCGACCACTCGCGGCAGTCCTTCTTTCAGCGCTCGAATGCCCTCCGCCGCGAGCATCGAGGTGATCGGGTTCGCGTCCTCGGCGTACAGAGCTTCTACTGCGTGCGCGATCGCGTTCATGCCGCTCGTCGCCGACAGCCCTACCGGCAAGCCAAGCGTAAGTGTGGGGTCGTAGATCACGGTACGCGGAAGCACGCGCGCGTCGCTGCCGGTCTTCTTGAGGCCGCCCTCGGTGATGCCGTAGATCGGGGTCATCTCCGATCCCGCATAAGTGGTCGGAATGGCGACAATCGGCAGACTGGATTCCAGTGCGATGGCCTTGCCCAGGCCGGTGGTTGACCCGCCGCCCACGGCGACCGCGCAGTCTGCATCGAGCCGCCGCGCCTCGGCACGCGCTGCGCGGGCGGTCTCGATAGGCACGTGCATCACCGCCTGATCGAAGATGCCCGCGCAGCGGGTTCCGAGACGCGCGGCAACGTCTTGCGCCTGCTCTTGCTGCTGCGGCGTGCAGAGCACCAGCGCGCGGCGTGCGCCGAGGCGCTCGATCTCCTCGCTCAGCTTGGCGAGCGACCCGGCGCCGAATACAACCCGCCCGGGCAGCGCGTTGTGTGTGAAGGCGCGCATGCTAGGCCGGGTCCGCCCGATGCAAAATCACTTGTCCGGCCTGGCCGGGTTCCACAGAATCTGACCCGTGACTGACTTCTCGTAGGCGAGCCCCTTCGGATAGTAGGTCAGCTCGAGCTGGGTGCCCCAGGGCGCCAGGAAATAGACCCAGGTCTCTCCGGCGGTCGGCCCTTGCGTCATCTTCGTGGGTTCTCCCTGCACTTTGACGCCCTTGCTCTTCAGGTAGGCCACAGCCGCGTCTATGTCATCGACGAGGAAACCGATGTGGTGCCCGCCGATGTCGCTGTTCCCGGGATAGGTTATGTTTTGATTCGGCGGCCGGTAGTCGAACAGCTCGATGTTGGTGCCATAACCGCAGCGAATCATCGTGAGCTTGGGGATCTCGGTGCGCGCCGGTACGCCCAGGTGCACTTCCATCCAGTCGTCGTCCGCCTTGAACGGGCCGATCGTCGTATAGGCCTTACAGCCGATCACCTCGGTAAAGAACGTCACGGCTTGTTGCAGGTCGGGCACGGTCAACCCGAAGTGATCCGGCCCGCGCATGCCAGGAATCCCATCCGCGTGAGCAAGCAGCGGCATGACCAGTCCAAGAGTCGCTGAAACGATGAGCTTGCGCATATTGATCTCCTCCTCTCCGTTTTGTTTATGTTCGAAACCGGCTCCCCGTTCGAGCGGGTGAGCCGCACTGCACCTGCAGGGTCTTGGAATCCCTAGGCGTAGTCGCTTTCTCGCTCGTACAGCAAAGGGACACCCGTCACCCGGTTCAGCTCCGCGATGGTCATGCCCGGCACCATTTCCAGCACGCGCAGGCCCTGCGGTGTCACGTCGATCACGGCCAGATCGGTATAGATGCGGTTCACGCATGCAACGCCGGTCAGCGGATAAGTGCAGGACTCGACGATCTTGCTCTGGCCGCTCTTGGTCTGGTGCTCCATCATCACGAACACCTGCTTGGCGCCGATCGCCAGATCCATCGCCCCGCCCACCGCGGGGATCGCGTCCGGCGCGCCGGTGTGCCAGTTGGCGAGGTCGCCCTTGACCGAGACCTGGAACGCACCGAGAACGCAGATGTCCAGATGGCCGCCGCGCATCATGCCGAAGGAGTCGGCGTGATGGAAGAAGGCACCGCCCGCGAGCAGCGTGACCGGGTCCTTGCTCGCGTTGATCAGGTCGTAGTCCTCCTCGCCCGCGCCCGGCGCAGGGCCCATGCCCAGCACACCGTTCTCGCTGTGCAGGAGAATCTCCCGGTTCTTCGGCAGATGGTTGGCTACCAAGGTCGGCAGCCCGATGCCCAGATTGACGCATGCGCCTTCGGGAATATCGCGCGCCACACGCGCGGCCATCTGATCACGATTGAGGCGTTCCATGACTGACTCCTATGCCGCCGCGCGCCGCCCAGCAGGTTCACCGTGCGGAACATGCACGATGCGTTTTACATAGACGCCGGGCGTGATGATCGTCTCGGGATCCAGCTCACCCAGCTCAACGATTCGGTTCACCTGCGCGACCGTGCATCGGGCCGCGGTCGCCATGATCGGGCCGAAGTTGCGCGCCGTCTTGCGATACACGAGATTGCCCCAGCGATCGCCGCGCTCAGCCTTGATCAGCGCATAATCTGCGCGTATCGGGTACTCGAGCACGTAACCGCGGCCATCGATGGTGCGGGTCTCCTTGCCCTCGGCGAGCAGCGTGCCGTAGCCGGTGCGCGTGTAGAAGCCACCGATGCCGGCTCCCGCGGCGCGAATGCGCTCGGCCAAATTGCCCTGCGGAACCAGCTCGAGCTCGATCTCGCCAGCGCGATACAACGCGTCGAAGATGTGCGAGTCCACCTGGCGCGGAAACGAGCACAGAATTTTGCGCACCCGGCGTGCCTTCAGTAGCGCGGCGAGCCCTGTCTCCCCGTTGCCGGCGTTGTTGTTGACGATGGTGAGATCCTTCGCGCCTTGCGCGATGAGCGCATCGATCAGCTCGGCGGGCATACCGGCAGGGCCGAACCCGCCGATCAAGATCGTCGCGCCGTCGGGCACGTCTGCGAGCGCCTCGGTGACGGATGAAACGATCTTGTTGATCATGGTGGTGTCAGCGGGGATAAAAGGGAGGAATCTGCGCGTCCACGTTGATCCACACCGACTTGGCTTCGGTGTAGTCATGCATGGCTTCGAAGCCTATCTCGCGGCCATAGCCGGAACGGCCAATGCCGCCAAACGGCGAGCCGGGATTGACGCGTTTGTAGCAGTTGATCCACACCATGCCTGTACGCATGGCCGCAGCCACCCGGTGTGCGCGCGCAAGGTTGGTGGTCCACAGCCCTCCGCCCAGCCCGTATTCGGTGCCGTTGGCGATGGCGATCACTTCTTCGTCGTCGCGGAACGTTGTCACGGTGACGAATGGGCCGAACACCTCTTCCTGCGAGACGCGCGATCGCGGGCTGGCTCGCACCACGGTCGGTTCGACGTAGCAACCCTTCGCAAGCTCCGGGCGCTCCGGCGCTTTGCCGCCGAGCAGGATCTCGGCGCCTTCCTCGCGCGCCACTTTCACGTAGCTCAGCACGCGGTCGCGATGCTGCTGGGAAGTGAGAGGGCCCATCTCGGTCGCGGGGTCGAGCGGGTTGCCCAGGCGAATCGAGCGGGCCAGCACGAGAAACTTGTCGAGAAAGGCCTCGGCAATCTTCTCGTGCAGAATCAGGCGCGCGCCGGCGATGCAGGCCTGACCCTGGTTGTGGAAGATGGCGAAGGCGGAGCCACCTACCGCCGCTGGCAGATTCGCATCGTCGAAGACGATGTTGGCACCCTTGCCGCCCAGCTCGAGCTGTACACGCTTGAGATTTCCGGACGACGCCAGCACGATCTTGCGGCCTGTCGCAGTGGAGCCCGTGAAGGCGATCTTGTCCACACCCTGATGCTCGGCGAGGTACTGTCCGGCCACGTTGCCGTACCCCGGCACCACATTCATCACGCCCTTGGGGAACCCGACTTCGCGCGCCAGCTCCGCGATGCGGAGACTCGACAACGGCGTGAGCTCCGCCGGCTTCAGCACAACCGTGTTGCCCGCGGCGAGCGCCGGGCCCATCTTCCAGCTGGTGAACATCAGCGGAAAGTTCCACGGCACGATCTGACCGACCACCCCCAACGGCTCACGCAGCACGTAGTTGAGGAACCCCTGCTCCACCGGCACCACACTGCCTTGGAACTTGTCGGCAATGCCGCCGAAGTAGCGGAAGGTGAACGCCGTGCGCACCACATCCAATCCCTTGGTGTCGCGCAGCGGATGGCCGGTGTCCAGCGTCTCGACTTCCGCCAGCTCGCTGGCGCGCGCCTCGATCGCGTCGGCGAGGTTGAGCAGCAGCCGGCCGCGTTCAGCCGCGGCCAGTCGAGCCCAAGCTGGAAAAGCTCGACGCGCCGCGTCAACCGCGCGGTCGATATCAGCCTTCTGCGCCTCGGCGACCTCGGTGATCAGCGAGTTGTCGTGCGGATTGAGGACCGGGATGCGCGCGCGCGCCTCCGAGTCGACGAACTCGCCGTCGATGAACAGCTTGTTCTGGATGGCCTGCAAGCGCGCCTCTGCACCCTCACCCTGCCCTCTCCCACAAGGGGAGAGGGTTCCAAACCTCAGAACTCCACCGGATACGGGGGCAGCTCGCCCCGCTCATAACGCTTGGGTAGATCCGGGTTGACGTTCTCCCATACCAGCAGCATGGAGCGCTTCTTCGAGAAACCCTGATGGCGGATGTCAGCCGGCATGGCCGCGACATCGCCTGCCTTCATGGTGACCCTCGCGCGAGGGCGTCCGGTCTCGCGGTCGCTCACCTCCCACGTGATCTCGTCGGAGAGCTGCACGAACCATTCGACTCGGTCGTTGCCGTGGATGATGGGCAGGATGTATTCCTCGGTGGTGGGACAGAACAGGCTCTGCTTGCACACCGAGGTGACCGACGGGTTCCAGGTCACGTCCGAGCGCGACAGGTACTTGAACAGATTGAACGCGTGCAGCTCCTTCTCGAAGCCGGGTTCGGCCTTGATCTCGGGCTCGTCCTGCACCACGTCGGCGAACGCGCGGTTGACGGCGTAGTCGTCGCGCAGCGGTGAATCTCCCTCCAGGCCGGGCATGCGCTTGGTCGCGACGCGGAAGCGATCGATCGCCTTGAGGTTGTTGCCGCGCTTTTCGCCGAATGCGGCTGCCGCCCCGGTCTCCGCTGGCGCGGCGAACGGGTCGAAGCCCTCGTTCACCCAGTCGCCCAGGATCTCCTTGAATTTGGCCATCGCGGGCGGCGTGTCGAATACCTCCACGTACGAGAGGCCGGCTTTGTGGATCGCTTCGTTATAGCGTCCAGCGAAGAGCTCGACACGGCCGTACAAGTTACGCGTGCCGAACACGGCATCGAAATTGACCAGCCCGTAGAAGAAGCCCCACGCCACGTCGCGCATCATGGCGCGTAGAAACGCATCCGCGCTCATGGTATGAGACTGGCGTTGGCCCTTGGTTGGCCAGGTGATGGTGACGAAGTACTCGTCGCGCTGGAAGGTGAACTGGCCGAGCGTGAACGTGCGGTAACCGGCGATCTTCTCGGGCAGCTTGATCTCGACTGGGGCGTTCATGTGCATGTCTCCTGAAACTTTGTTTCTCTCCCCTCCTTGTCAAAGAGGGGTGGCACCGAAGGTGACGGGGTGGTTTATGGGTTCAGTGATAGCAGATCTCGCCCCACTTCTGGACCGTCAACGGGCCAACGATCGTCTGCTGGATCATGACGCTGGGCTTGGAAGCCCTGAAGCGGTATGCCGCGCCCTTGGGCAGCAATGTCTGGTGCCCGCGCTTCAAGCGGACGCTGCCCATGCGCTTGCCCTTCGGCTCACCCTGCACCTGCACCGTGCCTTCCTTTCCAGGCGGCGCGACGGATTCCGGATTGTCGAGCTTCACGTACTCGACCTCGACCTCGCCGTCCATGACCACTGCGAACTCATCGTGTGAGCACGCCATCCAGGGCGAGACGCCTTCGGCGCGGATGGCTTCGATCACGTACTCGAGATTCTTCGCCACGGCCACCTTTTCGTACGGTCTGGCTTTGGCGGCAACCTCGAACACGTTGGAAAAAACATAGTACTTGGGGTTGTCGTTGATGATCTCCATCGTTCCCTTCTCGTACCGCGAGAGGGACCCGAACACGGTGGTGAATCCCATTTGCTCCTCCGGCCGTTTGATGCTAATTTGTTCGCAATGCGGACAGACGTCCGACATACGAACTTATTATGCCGACCCCCGATTCTCTGTCAAGACCCGCCCGCCCCCGAGCGAACGCGACGGCTCGCCGCAGCGCAGCGGACGTAGCGTCATCGACCGCGGCCACCTCATTTGCGTCGCAGCAAGCGCAAAGCGACTTCGTGCGTGCGCTGGCTAAGGGCCTGGCCGTGATCGAGGCGTTCGACGCCCGTTCGCCCTCCATGACCTTGAGCGAGGTCGCGAAGAAGACGGGTCTGCCGCGCGGCACGGCGCGCCGACTTCTGCTCACCCTCACGGAGCTGGGCTACGCCGGCTTCGACGGCAAGCACTTCAGCCTGCAGCCGCGCGCGCTGAACCTCGGCTTCGCTTATCTGCACTCGAGGAGCCTTTGGCAGCTGGGCCAACCTTGCATGGTCGAGCTGGTGGAGCGCGTGCACGAGTCGTGCTCGATCGCAGTGCTGGACGGCAGCGAGATCGTGTATGTGGCGCGGGTGCCGACGGCGGCGCGCATCATGTCGATCAACCTCGGCATCGGGACGCGGCTGCCCGCTTTCGCCACCTCGATGGGGCGGGTGCTGCTCGCCGGACTTGCCGTAGAAGAGGTGAAACGGCTGCTGGAGCAGATCTCTCCGCTGCCTAAGTACACGCCCAAGACGATCAGCGACCAAGCCGCATTGCTGCGGGAAATCGATCTGGTGCGCAGGCAGGGGTGGGCCCTGGTGGACCAGGAGCTGGAGACGGGATTGCGCTCGATCGCGGCACCCATCGTGGACAGCAGCGGCCGCGTGGTGGCCGCGCTCAACATCGGCACGCACGCCTCGCGCTGGCCGATCCAGAAGCTGACCCAGGAGGTGCTGCCGCTGCTCAAGCAGACGGCCACTTCGATCTCCGGACTGGTGGGGCGGGAGCGGCCTCGCGCAGCCTAAAGTCTAATCGCACCAGGCGCACGCCTCCCTCTCCGGGCGGGAGAGGGAGGTCCAAATCGCTCTTGCCCCGCGCGGCTAGCCCGCCGACTGATAGACCGTTTTCTCGAAGGCGAAGAACAGCGGCAGCGACTTGCTGTCCGCAAACGGCAGGACTTGCGTGAGGTAAACCCCGCCGATGCCCTTGTTCTGGTCGATCCAGAAATAGGTGTTCGCCAACCCGGCCCACGCCAGGCTGCCCGGCGTGCGGCCGGTCGGCGCGGTCTCTTCGTTGATCATGAAGGTCAGGCCCCAGTTCTTCGGCATGCCCGGGAAAAACTCCGCGTCGTTGGTCAGGTTGGGCATCGCCGTCTTGAGCATCGTCACTTTGAGGCTGCCCATGGCGTTGTGCGACATGAGCTCGACCGTCTGCGGCTTCAGCACCTGATTGCCGTTGCCCTTGCCACCGTTGAGGAACACGCCCATGAATCTGGCATAGTCGCCCGCAGTAGAGTAAAGGCCGCCGCCGCCCATCTCGAATTCGGGCTCCTGCGGCAGCTCGAAATCGATCGGGGTGTAGCTGCCGTCGGCGCCGTGCGCGTGGACCTTCGCCAGCCGGCTGCGCATGTCGGGAGTGATCTTGAACGCCGTGTTGGACATCCCGAGCGGATCGAGGATGTTTTCCTGCATGTATTGACCGAGCTTCTTGCCGCTCACGGCTTCGACCATCTTGCCGGCCCAGTCGATGCCGATGCCGTATTCCCAGCGCTCGCCCGGGTCGGACAGCAACGGCGTGGTCAGCGCGATGTTCTTGCAGCTGCCGACGCCCGGGATGTCCTTGAGCTTCTGGTAGCGCACAAGATCCTCGCTCCACAGGTCGTAGGCAAATCCCGCCGTGTGGGTCAGGAGATGGCGCAACGTGATGGGGCGCTTGGGCGCGCGCAGGCGCGGTTGACCATCTGCGTCCCAGCCATCCAGCACCTGCACGCGGCCAAGAGCCGGCACCCAGCGCGCAGCCGGACTGTCCAGATCCACCTTGCCCTGCTCGACGAGTTGCATCGCGCAAGTGCCCGTGACCGCCTTGGTCATGGACGCGATCCAAGCCACGGTGTCGGGCGACATACGGGTTGGCTGGCCGAGGATGCGCTGACCAAACCCGCCTTCGTAGATCACGCCGCTGCGATCGATGGCGACAGCGACGACACCCGGAATGTCACCCGTGTCTGCAGCGCGCTGCAGCAACGCGTCGGCGTTGCTGCGCAGATAGCCTTCACTGTACGCGCTTCCCGCAGCGCCGCTGGCCAGCAGCGCCGCGCTCGCCTTCAGGAATGTACGGCGATCGGTCTTCATAGGTCTCCTCCCTGTTTCGGGGTTGATTTGGGTCGTTCGCTCCGGAAGCAGGCCCTCGTCGTCTCCCCCTAGACAAGGTGGGCCATCCTTGAGCGACGTAGCACGAACGATACGCCTGCCCGTGCGGCTTTGCGCTATCCGTTCATACGAGGCCGCGATACGAGCCGCCGTCCAGCTGCAGGTTCTGGCCGGAGATGAAGCCCGCCTGCGCGCTGCACAGGAATGCGCACGCGTCGCCGAATTCTTCCGGCCGACCAAAGCGCTTCGCGGCTATGGTCTCGACGATGCGGGCCCGTGCCTCCTCGTAGCCGATGTTCTCCATCTTCATCATGCGCTCGGCCATGAACCGCTGGCGGCCGGTGTCAATGCGCTCGGGCAGCAGGTTGTTGATCGTTACGTTGTCCTTGGCCACCTCCGGCACTAGCGACTTGCTGAGCGCGGTGAGACCGGCCCGCGCTGCGGTCGAAAGCCCCATCTGCGCGCGCGGCGACTTCACCATCGCGGAAGTGATGTTGACGATGCGTCCAAAGCGGCGCTGACGCATGCCCGGCAGTAGCGCCCGGATGAGCAAGATCGGCGCGAGCATGTTCGCCTCCAAAGCCGCAAGCCAGACCGCGTGATCCCACTCCTTGAGCTCTCCTGGCGTCGGCCCGGCGTTGTTGTTGATCAGAATATCCGCCTCGGGACAAGCGGAGACCAGCTTCGCCCGCCCAGCCTCCGTGTTGATGTCGCCCACGACTGCCGTCGCGCGCGCGCCGGTAGCGGCTTCTATCTCTCGCGCGGCTCTGTCGAGCCGCGATTCGTCGCGGCCATTGATAAAAACCGCGCAGCCTTCGCGCGACAGCGACATCGCACAAGCGAGCCCCAGCCCCTGCGAGGAAGCGCAGACGATGGCTTTACGGCCCTTGATCCCGAGATCCATTGCTGCTCCTTAAGCCGCTACCCCTCACCTCAACCCTCTCCCACAAGGGGACCCTCACCCCCACCCTCTCCCGCAAGGGGAGAGGGGGCCGGTACGCTAGCGGTGATGTGGCGACTGTGCGTAATGCAACCGCAGCAGGTCGATGCCGTAGTCGTTGCCGTTCGGCGTCCTGACGATCGTGTGAACGTGGAATTTCGCAGGCTCTGCGTTGGTGAGGAACACGCCGATGTGATGGTCGAACTCGATCATCACGACAGGACTTTGGATCCGGTAGTAGAACGGGCTCGCTTCCTCGTGACCGCCGATCCAGCAAAAGTGCGTGTCTGGGAGATGCCGCTCGATCTGTTCCATGCGCGCAGCCTGCGGACCTGATGGCAGCGGCGCCACGTACAGCGCGACCAAGTCGAGCAGCGCTCTTCGCTGCACTGCGGAGAACGCCGAACCCTGCAGCCCTTCATAAGGAACGACGCGATTGTCTTGATGCGCGCCGCCGAGATGCAGGTTATCGGCGAAGTGGCGGCGGCCAGCGGGCAGATCGCCACCGACCATCGAGTGAGCGACGATAGCCTGGCGCTGCTGCGCTGTGGACAGCGAGCGCATCAGCGCGAGCCCGGCGCGCTCCTCGTCCTCGAATAGATTGATGCCCGCGAACGGACCAACCTCTGCGTAGGTTGGCTCTGCACCGAGGAAAGCGGGCGTAAGCACCATCTGCCTGCCCAGGACGAAGCAGCTCAGCGTGAGATGGTGGCCGAAGAGTTGCCAGCCCCAGGGCTCGCTCATCGAGGGCTCCCCGAAAAGGCAGAACATGTAGCTCCATTCGCCGAGCACCGCCGGTCCGCCCACGAGATCACCGAGGAACTGATTCAGCCGCATCACATCGCGCGAGGTCTCGTAGCCTTTGGCGCTCAGGCTCGCACGCAGCACATTCATTGCTGCGTCTCGCACGCGCTCGTTCGTCTCGTCAAGTCGCAACCCGTAGTTTTCCACGTACAGCTCGGTGTTCTGCCATCCGCGCCACAAGTCGGATTCGACGGGAAAGCGCATCGCCGCGCGCTGGGCCGGTGATACCGACCCGAGCAAAACAGCCACGGCGGCCGTCATTTCCGCCGTCGGCGCATCGCTCGGCTGAAGGGAAAACAGGCCAGGAACCACGCGGCCGTCCGTGGTCACGCCCGTGAACGGCGCCTTCGCGAGCTCGGCCCAGCCCCCAAACAGCTCCTTGGCGCGCGGGTTCTGCAGCCGCGCTTGCGTGTGCGTCCGCGGGGTCGCTCCGGCGATGCGCGACTGCGCGGGAGCCGGTACGAAGGGGCGATAATCGGGTCGGCTCATCGGCATGCAAAGTTCATCTGCTGATCGCGGACATCACACGCGGACGATTGGCAATCGGCTCCAGTGTCGGTGCGATATGATACGACGCCGATGACCTACGATGTCTTGATCGTCGGCTTCGGGCCGGTCGGCGCGACCGTGGCCAACCTGCTGGCGCGAAGAGGCCTGCGCGTCGCGGTGATCG
>Ga0126379_10001008_pt1 | contig 16610 bp, 11 predicted proteins | sample PanSoiMetPlot_24_FD_92640 | JGI IMG/M metagenome (GOLD analysis project Ga0126379, IMG submission 92640) | Tropical forest soil microbial communities from Panama - MetaG Plot_24 | ecosystem: Environmental > Terrestrial > Soil > Tropical forest > Bulk soil | place: Panama | collected 2016-02-17 | reverse complement strand
GCTCGCCACCGCGGCGCCGGTGATCGTACCCGCGACGCGGGCCAGCCCACGTTGCACCGCGTCCTGAAATCCGCGGCGAATTACAATGAGCGCGGTCATGGGAAGCCAGTATCCATTCTGTATAGAGAGCCACTTGTAAAGCGCGACGCCTGCCGCCAGCGTGAGCGCCGCGCGCAGCGGGAACAGCCACCATGGCAAATCGTCAGAAGCGGGCTGGGCTGCCGCTTGAGTCGCCGCCTGGGATCGGGAATTCGGCGCGACAGCCTTTTCAAGCCGCCACCACAGCACGATCACAGCGGTTTGCAGTAAACCGCCCGCCAGTACGAGGGTGCCGCGGACAAGGCTCTGCAAGCCGCGGTCGGGATACCCGGTGGAGATCACCAGCCAAATAGCGGCCTGCAACGCCACCCACGATGCCTCCGGGTCGTATTGTGAAATCCAGGCGTAGACGAACGCCGCCAACGCGGCCATGTACACGGAGGCTACCGCAGAAAGCCCCGCCAGCGTCCCCGCCCAGCTTGCGATGCCCATGCAGAAGGCCGCAAGCAGCATAGGAAGCAGTCGGGAGCCGCGGATTTGGTGGAACGACCCCAATCCTACTGAATAAGCTCCCGCCGCCATCGCAACGCTCGCGCGCGCGTATCCGGTTACAATGCCCACTGCAAGCACCAATGCAATTGCAGGCAGGCATCGAAGCGGCGACCGGAGGTCAAGCTTTGACCAGTCCGCTTGCAAAACCCTCCAGCCCACGGCGTCAGCCACAGAGCCAGTGTGTCATGACAGCCGCTAGACCAGAGTCCTCCGTTGACCGCTCCCTAACGGTCGCGGCTCTGCAACGCCCATTCAGAGCCGCGACCGTTAGGGAGCGGTTGTAATGAAGTTCAGCTACGCCGAAATCTCCTCCAGCGTCAAGTCCTTCGTCTTCGGGCCAAAACCTCCGATTGTAATCACCATGACCGCCATCGCCCCAGCGATGAATAGGGCCACAGCGCCTGTTCCGCCCTCCCGCAAAAGGAACCCAATGCCCAGCCCCGCCAGCGCGGCGCTCACGCGGCTCCAGGCATACACGAATCCCACAGCTCGCGCCCGAATCCGAGTGGGAAACAGCTCGCTTTGATAGTTGTGGAACGCAAACGGCATCCAGTTGTTGAAGAGGGTCACCATCGCCCCAAACACAATCACCAGCGCCGCTCCGGCCGGATGGGCGAACAAGTAAACGAACGCCCCAATGCCCACGCCTGCAGAGACGATCTGCCATTTGCGCTCCATCCGATCCGCCGCCAGCATTCCCAGGAGCGGACCCACCGGATTCGCAATCGCAATGATGAAGGCGTATTGCAAGCTCGTCGTGATGTGGATGCCTTTCGCGATCAGCAGGGTCGGAACCCAGGAGCCGAATCCGTAGAAGGCGATGGTCTGCGTAAGATTGAAGACCGACATGACCAGCGTGCGTTTCCCGTATGGCGGACGTAAGATCTCGCGCAGGCTGTTTTTGGCTGATGGAGCCGGCGCAGCAGCCGGCCGCGGCGGAGGAAGTAGGCCGCCCGCGTCGCTTTCGACCCGCCCTTCGAGTTCCTTCATCACACGCTCCGCTTCGGCTTCGCGCCCACGCAGCGCAAGCCAGCGCGGGCTTTCCGGCAGTCCGCGGCGAAACTGCCACGCCAGCAATGCGCCCGCCGATCCAATTAGGGTCACCCAGCGCCAGCCGGCGAACCCCAGCGGCTGCCTCGGAACCATGAGCCATCCCAGTAGCGCGACCACGGGCACAGCGCTGAACTGGACGAACTGGCAGAACGCGAAAGCCTTCCCGCGCGCCCTGACTGGAACAATTTCGGCAAGAAACGTATCGATGGTCACTTGCTCCAACCCGGCGCCGATGCCGGCGAGAAAACGCCAGGCATTCACTTGAGCGGCAAAATTCTGAAACGCCATGATCGCGCTGGCGACGGAATACCAGGCTAAAGCTGAAATGAAAATCGACCTGCGGCCCAGCTTGTCCGCGATAGGGCCAAATCCGATGCAGCCAACAAACATGCCGGCGAATGACCAGAAGACGAACCAGCCGACACCATTGGGATACATGCCGTTCGCAATCAAACCGGGAGCGATGTAGGCGCTGAGGAAGATATCGTAGAACTCGAAAACGCCGCCCAGCGCGATCAAAAACACCGGCCGCCAAAGGGAGCGCGTCATGGGCAGCCGGTCCAAGCGCGCCGCGATGTGGCTGGCGCCCCGATAGGGATATGGCTTTTCGGAAGCCGGGCCGGGACTCAATGCCCCTGTCACTCTTATCGCCCCGCTTGGACCACGGAGAGGACCGATTGAACCAGCTCCGGCGATCCGGTGAACAAGTTTGCGGGAGCTTTGCTGTAGCGGAGCATCTGACGATAGATATGATCCTCGAGCTGCGAATTGATGCCCCACCCCGCGATATATTGCAGGCGCAAATCCTGATCGCTGTTGATGTCCGCGCCCTTAGTCCATTCGCCGAGATCAGGCTTGCCTCCGGTATATGTCGCGAGTAGATCGACGATCGAGGAAATCCCCACTTGGCGCAGCGATTCCACCGCCGGCGCATAATCGGAACGGGTCCATCGTTCCTGTAATTCGTCGAGGTCGATCTTCAACGGCTCGGCTTGGCCCATAAAAACCGTGTCGTAGCCACGGCCGTCGCGAGTATTCGCCCAGACCGTGCCGTAGGGAAATGCTTCCAGGAATGTCGCCAGCTCGCTTCGCACTGTGTTCTCGTCGCTTTCATACAGCGGCACGTATAACGTAAACATTCCGCCGGGATTCAGGTGCTGCTTCACAACCTCGAAATACTCTTTCGAGTACAAGGCCGCCGTTCCCTTCACGAATACGTCCAACGGATCGGAAGCGATAATGTCGAATCTGTCCCGCGTCGTCCAGACGTAATGCCGAGCGTCGTCATAGACGATACGCGTCTTGGGATTGAGCATCACCCCATAATTCTGCAAACTGAAATACCGCGTAGACGTGGGCGGAATTACTTGCTCGATTTCGCAGACGGTGATGTGTTCGATGGAGGGATAGCGCGTAAACGTTCCCGCGGAGACTCCCGCGCCGAATCCGATGCCCAGCACCGACTTGGGATTCGGATGCAGCAGCGCGGGCAGATGGCCCACCATGCGCTGAAGTTTCATGTCGTAGATTTCAGTGGTGGCTTCGACGCGCCCGTTGACGTTGATGTAAGTAGCTCCGTTGTTCCACTGCGAGATCGCCACCGAGGAATTGCGGCCCTCTGCGGTGTAAAGGATTTGCGATTGTCCTGAGTTGAGCGCCATGCGGCGGCCATAGGCGATCAGTTCGCCTGGAACGGCATCCAGACCCGACGCGAGCCGTAGCGCGACGCCCAGCGAAACGGCAAGCAGCACCGTCATGCCGATGGATCGCGTTTCGCGGATGTACGGCAACAACAGGAACAGGGCGCTGGACGCCGAAACGATCAGAAGAAGGCGCTGGGTCTGCTGCGTGCCGATCCACGGAATCAGGATCAGGCTTACGCCGAGGGCGCCGGCGATGGCGCCCAGCGTATTGGCCGCGTAAATTCCGCCGACCGTTTTGCCCGGGTCGCTAGGTTTACCGGCCGCAGCCAGAGCCAGTGGGAAGCTGGCGCCCCAGAGAATCGTCGGCGGCAGAAGGGTCCAAATCGTCCGCGCCAAGTCGAGTTGGAAAGTGAACCAAGGGCTGGCCGCCAGCAGCGGATTGATGGGCCAGTAAGGCAAGGAATCCGCAATCGTGTAGGCGCTCCAAGCAATGGCTCCGCAGAGCAGAATTTGGCACCACGCGAGCGCCAACTTGGGCCGCACGGCCCGCAACGCGGCCGACCCCAGCGCGCTGCCGATCGCGAGTCCCGTGAGGAACACCGCGAGGATGATGGAAAAGACGTACACGGTCGCGCCCATCAAATATCCCATCAACCGCGTCCATACGACCTCGCCGCCAAGAGCGCAGGCGCCCGAAAGCGCGATGGTGATATAGACAAGCCAGTTCGTGGGTGAGGCAGCAGGTTCGGCCGCGCTGCCAGGCTCGGCTCGGCCCGTAGACCACCACGTTTGACCCGCGCTTAGCAAATACGCGATCAACGCGACGGCGAAATTGAGAGCCGCGGCGGCATAGGTCGCCACGGCGGTGTTGTGTACTCGCAGCAGATAAAAGCCGGCGAGCAGACAGCCGAAGACTGCGCCGGCGGTGTTACCTCCATAGAGGAATCCCCACCACGAAGCATCCTGCCTTTGCCACTCGCTCCAGCGCACAATGGCGGGCAAAGACGCCCCCATCAGAATGGTCGGCGGCAACAGGCATATGGCGGCGAGCACTCCTCGCAGCAGCATCCCTGGCAAGCCGAGACCCACCGCCGCTGTGTAGACACTCGTCAGCAGCGGAATGACGAACAGCACCAGAACTCCGAGCAGGCCGATTCCAAGCTCCAGCGCCCCGTAAACGCGCAGAGGATGGCTCCGCAGCTTCAACCGCGGGAACCAGATGCTGCCGATGCACAGACCTCCCATGAACGCCGCTAGCAGGATGCCGAGCGAAACCGAAGTGGAACCGATCGCCAATTGCAGCAGTTGATACCACACCACCTCATAAATCAGCGCCGAGCAGCCGCTGGCGGCAAAGAGAATAAGCAGCAGAGGAACGGATTTCGAGGCGCTGGACGCAGCCGGAGCGGCCGCGGTTTCGGCGGGGGTCGTCATGCAGAACCAACAATCATACACTCATGACGCACTCTGGACCATGTTGGATAACACGCCGCGCGCTCCTCTGCAATTTGGCGTAACATGACTTAGACGTACAGAGGCGGGCGGTTGCCTCGGTTCGCCAAAGCCACCGCCGACCGCCTTCGCTGTGCGTCGTGTAAAGAAGATCGATAGGAGGTCCACGATGCGTTCTTATCTCCTCGGAGCGGGCGTGCTCGCCGCGGTGTGCGTCGCCAGCGGCCAGGCGCCTGCGCCACAGGCCAAGCAAGCCCCCGATCCTCACACTCTCGTGCTCGCGGGCGACCGGTTCAAACCGCTCAAATACGACGACATGACGCCCCAGCAGAAGATCATGATCGACCATCTGGTCGCAGGGCCGCGCCGCGGCGCGGCGGGACCGTTCAACGTCTTGCTGCGCAGTCCTGAGGTGGGCGATCTGGCCGCGCAATTTGGCGAAGCGATGCGTTTCCGCATCGCGTTGCCCAGGGATATTGCCGAGACGGTGATAATTATGACCGGCCGCTACTGGATGGCGCAGTTCGAGTGGAACGCCCATAAGGCCGCCGCGCTGCAGAACGGAGTGAAGCCCGAAATCGTGGAGGCAATCGCCACGGGGAAGCGCCCCAGCGGGATGCCAGCGAACATGGAGGCCGCTTATAACTTCATCGATGAGCTGCTCACCACGCATCAGGTGACGGATGCAACGTTCAAGGCCGCGAAAGAACTGTATGGCGAGAAGGGCATCGTCGACATGACCGGGCTCAGCGGGTGGTACACCATGGTCTCGACCATGCTTGACGTGGACCGCTATCCTTTGCCCGCGGGAGTGCAGCCGGAGCTGAAGCCGCTTGAAAATCCACTTCCAGCGGCGGGAATGGGTTTTGCGACGCCCGTTCCCGGGCCGATTTCTCCCAAGTCCGCCCAATCGACTGTCAACGGGAAGGCGCTCAATATTAGAGGCGACCGGTTCCAGCCGCTTGCGTACGAGCAAATGAATCCCGAACAGAAGAAATATGCCGAAATGGTGGTGACCGGCCGGGGTCCTGGCGCGACCTTCAACCTGTTCCTCCGCAGCCCCGAGGCCGGCGAGTTGTTCTTCCAAATGGGCGAGCGCGTGCGGTTTCATATGTCGGTTCCGGACAAGCTGAAAGAACTGGCGCTCGCAATCACGGCGCGGTATTGGGCCGCGCAGCAGGAATGGACTGCCCATAGCCGCGCGGCGGTACAGGCCGGGCTGAGCGAGGACAAAGCCAAGGCCATCGCGGAAGGAAAGCGGCCAGCCGGGATGTCCTCCGACGAAGAGGCCGTGTACAATCTGCTCACCGAGTTATTCAAGACCAGGCAAGTGAGCGACGCCGACTTCGCCACGGCGAAGAATCTTTTCGGTGAGCGCGGCATAGTGGATCTTTTGGTCAGCTCCGCCTATTACCAGGTCGTATCCATGTTCATGAACGTGGATCGGCTGCCGCTAGCCGAGAATCAGAAACCCGAGCTGAAGTATTTGGCTCGGCCGCTTCCATGAGGAAGCCATGAAGAACGCTGTTCTACTCGCGGTCTCGCTCGGCTTCGCGGCCGCGCCAGGATTCACCCAAACTACAGAAGAACTCAACAACGACGGCAAGAATCCGGAAAACGTGCTCACGCAGAGCATGGGGAACGACCGGAAAAGCTATAGCCCGCTCAAACAGATCAATAAGACCAACGTAAAGCGGCTCGTGCCCATCTGGAGCACCAGTCTGATGAATGATCTGGGCGAACTGGGGCAGCCGACCATTTACAACGGCGTGATGTACATCGTCAATGGCAAATGGAGCTTCGCCATCGACGTGGAAACCGGCAGGCAGATCTGGCGCACACCAGTGGAATTGGAGCCGGGCGTCACGCGCTCCGCCATCAACCGCGGCTCGGCGACGATCTATAACGGCAAGCTATTTCGAGTGACCATCGACAACCACGTTCTGGCCCTGGATATGAAGACCGGAAAGCAGATCTGGAACCAGAAGTTCGCCGAGACGCGCGATGGCTATTACTCCACCGGCGGGCCAATTGTCGCCAATGGCGTGTTGATCTCCGGCGTCTCCGGCGGAGAATCGACCACACGCGGATTCCTCGACGGCTGGGATCCGGACACTGGAAAGAAGTTATGGCGGCGATATACGATCCCCGCGCCGGGCGAGCCTGGCTCGGAGACTTGGCCTAAGAATAGCGAAGCGTGGTCGCAAGGAGGCGGGCCTACTTGGCGCTCGGGCTCCTACGATCCACAGCTAGACCTTGTGTATTGGGGAACGGGCAACGCCGAGCCTTACGATCCCCGGCCTCGCGAAAATCTTGACAGCTTGTTCACCAACAGTGTGCTCGCGATCCGGCCCAAGACGGGCGAAGTGGTGTGTTATTACCAGTACACGCCGAACGACGTCTACGACGTGGACGCTACCGATGAGCAGGTGCTGGCCGATATCCCCGTGCAAGGTCAGATACGAAAGGTGATGATCCAGACCAACAAGAGCGGCTTTCTCTACGTGCTGGATCGCACCAATTGCAAACTCATCGCCGCGCATCCCTATGTCAAAGTGAATTGGGCCACCGAGATCGATCTCAAAACCGGCCGGCCAGTGCTGAGCGACGTATTTCGGCGCTTTGCGGCCGGCGAAGAAGTGGAGATTTGGCCTTCTCGCGGAACGAACGCCGTCCCCATCGCGTTCAATCCAACCTCGGGCTTGATCTACGCGAGCACTTTCAACATTCCGCGGATTCAGAAGCTCGCGCCGCCGAAGCGAGTGGAAAACGGCAAGGACTCCACCGGCGTGATCGCAAGGCAGGCGGAAATCAAGCCGGGAAATGTTGTCGGCCACTTCGCCGCGATCAATCCGCTCACGGGCGAGAAGAAATGGGAGATCCCTTTAACCGATCTGCCCAGTTCCGCGGGTATGCTCGCGACTGCCGGGGGACTCGTATTCACCGGCAAATTGACAGGCGAGCTCCTCGCGCTGGACGAAAGCACCGGCAGGACCCTGTGGCAGTTCAAGACCGGATCGAGCGTAAATTCCACCGCCATCACCTACACGCACAAGGGGCGGCAATATGTGACGGTCGTGTCGGGAGTGGGAGGAATTGTCGCCAGTCGCTATGCCGCCCGTCTAGTGCCGGCCGGCGGGTCGGTGTGGACCTTCGCGCTGATGGAGTAAAAGGCTCAACTGGCATAGATTCCAAGGGGGGCAGCCCTCCAGGCTCGTTGTGCCGCGAGTTTCTGAAGAGAGCCGCTTGCCTTCCAGAAGTCCCGAAGCGACAAGCAGTAACATCTTATTACTGCCGCCAATTAACCCTTCATTTGTAAATTGTTTGTAAAACCGAGGTATGTCCCCTCGCCGTCCGGTCTAAATCATCGAGCCCGTCGTTGCCGGGAACAGTTTGTTCCAATTTCATTTAAAAGGAGTTGAATATGGCGAATTTTACCAGGAGATTCAAGGGAAAATCAAATCGTCGATCGTTCCTGAAGACTGGAACCTTCGGCGCCACGATCGGAGCCACGTTGTTTTCGGAACGCGCGGGGCTCGCAGCAGATCCAACTCCGCTCACCGGCGGGGATATCGCGATTTTGAGGTTTTTGAGCGCCTTGGAGCAGGTCGAGTCTGATCTGTGGATCCAGTACTCCGAGCTTGGCGGCGCCACCGATCAGGGGCTTTCGCCCATCGATTTGATGCTAAACGGAACGAAAATCCAGACCGGGCTCGCGCCCAACTATATACTGGCGCTTGAGCAATTAGATGGCGATATGCCGCAGTATATCGTCGATAATACCGATGATGAAATCACTCACCACACTTTTCTCAACAATTACTTGATATCGAAGGGCGCATCTCCTGTCGATTTGAGCAGTTTTGCCATTTTGCCTCCCAGCAAGGTGACGGGAGTTCCGCAAAACGGCCGGTTGACCAATCTCAAACAACTCACCGTTGACACAAGCTGGTGGACACGCTATCGCAGCTCGACGGCAAATCCCGACCTCGGGGGCGTCTTTGAAAATGCCGTTCCAGATCTGGCCAAGGGACAGCACCCGGCCATTCCCTTGACGGACGCTGACCTGGTGCTGAATCCGGATGGATCCGTTCCCGATCATCTTCAGGCGATCGCCAACACGGCTGGCTTCCACTTTGCGTTCATTGAGCAAGGAGGAACCAGCCTGTATCCCACGCTGGCGCAAAAGGTCAGGAACGTGGAGGTTCTGCGAGTGCTGCTGAGCATCGGCGGGACGGAAATTATGCACTTCCAGACATGGCAGGATAAAGCAGGCAATGCCCCGAACGTCACCGACGGCAGCTTGACGTTTCCGGACTTGAACGCAGGCGTAGATCCGAACACGGGCGCCACTGGCCCCGAAGTGGCCGATCTGTTCCAGACCAATCTCATCATGCCCGAGCCGACGGTCTTTCTCGACCCGAAGCTCGGTCCGGTCTCCATTATTCGGCCGACTACGACGGAACAGAACGGAGCCGTGGCGGCCGCGACCGCCTTTACGCAGGATGGACTTTTCATTAATCCCGAGAACGGCAAAAACACCGGCATCGTGGAGGTTCTCATGCAACTGGCGGCCGCGGCGGATGCCGCGACGCGCGGGTAGCGCGCTAACTTATCCGGCGCGAGCGCTCGCGCGTCACCTTAGCTTGTCCGCCAGTTTCGTGAGGGCCGAGTTGGCGCAAGCGGCGTCTTTGTCCCCGCCGGGAGCGCCGCTAACGGCCACCGCGCCAATGGTGGAGTCGCCGACTTTGATCGGCACTCCACCTTGCGCGTTGATGGTGCCGGGAATCGTCGCAGGCGGAGCGGCCGTGCCCGCAGGCAGGGGCTGCGCGGGGCCGGAAGGCCGGTTGTAGAGCATCGTGGCGGTGGCTTTCATCTTGGCCACTTCGGTGGTGGCCGCGGTGGCTCCGTCGTCGCGCAGCATCGCTTTCGGCGCGTTCTGCGAGTCAACCACCAGGACCGTAACTTTATAACCGTCGGCGCGGCACTTGGCCATCGCCTCCTGCGCGATGGCCTGCGCCACATCCATCGTGAGCACCCTGGTGGAGGGAAGCTGCGCCCACGCGGAGGTGGAAGCCCCGGCCGCGAGCGCGAAAACTGTGAAGGCTGTGAGTTTCATTTGGTGAATCCTCCCGGAGAGAGTCAACTGGGATTATAACGTCCGTAGGTCCCCCGACCCGCGCGGACCCCCCTTGGCTCCGATCCGCAAAACGAGGCGCTCTCTGGCGGTCGCCGCTCTGTTAGTTTAGTCTTGCAACATGCAGCCGAATCCTCCCGCGCGCAAGCGCTTCTACTCCGGTCTTTCGTTTCAAGTGCTGGTGGCCACCGCCCTGGCGATCGTCTTCGGCTATCTGAGTCCGGCGAAAGCCGCCGCCATGAAGCCGCTGGGCGACGGTTTCATCCGTCTGATCACGATGATCATTACGCTGGTGATTTTCTGCACCGTGACATCGGGCATCGCGGGGATGCAGGACATGAAAAAAGTCGGGCGCGTGGCCGGCAAGGCGCTTCTTTACTTCGAAGCGGTTTCGACGCTGGCCTTGGCGATCGGCCTAATCATCGGAAATGTTGTGCAACCGGGCCGGGGCTTTAACATCAACCCGGCGACGCTCGACGCTAAGGCCGTGGCCGATTACGCAGGCCAAGCAAAGGCGCAGAGCGTGAGCGATTTCATCCTGCACATCATTCCGACGACGGTGGTGGACGCATTCGCCAAGGGCGACATCCTCCAGGTGCTGTTGGTCGCGATTTTGTTCGGCTTCGCCCTCTCGCTGGCGGGGCCGCGGTGCAAACCGGTGGTGGATTTATTCGGGGCGCTGACGCAGGCGGTGTTCGGGATCGTGAACATCGTGATGCGGTTGGCGCCGCTGGGGGCGTTCGGCGCAATGGCGTTTACGATCGGCCGATTTGGGATCGCCTCGTTGGGGCCGCTGGTGAAGCTGATCGCGACCTTTTATCTGACTGGCATCGTGTTCGTCGTAGTCGTCCTGGGCGGCATCGCGTGGGCCGCGGGGTTCAATATTTTCAGGTTCCTGCTGTACATCAAAGAAGAGATACTGCTCGTGATGACGGTGAGCTCGTCGGAGCCGGCGCTGCCCACGCTGATCGAAAAGATGGAGAAAGCGGGCTGCTCGAAGGCGCTGGTGGGGCTGGTCGCGCCCACCGGCTACACTTTCAACACCGACGGCACCAGCATCTACATGACGCTGGCCGCGCTCTTCGTCGCTCAGGCGACTAACACGCACCTGACCATTGCGCAACAGCTCACGATTCTCGGCGTGGCGGTGCTGACCTCAAAAGGCGCTAGCGGAGTGCAAGGCGCGGCGTTCATCGCGCTGGTCGGGACGATGATGGTGATTCCCACAATTCCCGTGGCGGGGATGGCGCTGATCTTAGGCATCGACCGGTTCATGAGCATGCTGCGCGCGACCATCAATATGCTGGGCAACGGCGTAGCGACGCTGGTGGTGGCGCGATGGGAGCGGGAGATCGACGGTCCCTCGCTACGGCGCGCTCTGTCGCGCTCTTTTGCAGAGGAAGTCGCGCCTCGGGCCGGTCTTGCGCAGCGGGCGTAGGGGGCGTCCTCCCCGATGTTGAGCCGACTCCCAGGAGTGGGATCGTAGCCCCGACCATCCTTGAATCCGGTCCCGCCTGCAGCGAATCCAAACGGAGGAATTGGAAAGTCGCATATGAACATCGCCATCGTCGGTTCGGGCAAGATTGGAGGGGTAGTTGGCAAGTTGTGGGCTCGGGCCGGCCATAAGGTCCGCTTCAGCTCGCGGCATCCGGAGACGCTTAAGCAACTGGTTGCCGATGCCGGTACTAACACTTCTCGCGGCACAATCGAAGACGCGCTCGATTTCGGCGAAACGATTCTAGTTTCCATCCCTTACGGTTCGCTGGAGGCTTTCGGCCGCGAGTACGGTGGAAAAATCGCAAGCAAGATCGTCATCGAAACAGGCAATCCTTATCCAGCGCGCGATGGTGCAGTGGTGGAACAAGTGCGCTCGTCCAAACTGGGCACGGGAGTATAGTCGGCTTGCTGGTTACCAGGGGTTCGCTTGGTTCGCGGTTTCAATAGCGTTTGGGATCAGACGTTGGTGAAAGAAGCTCATCGCGCTAGGGCGCAAGTCGGCATCCCTTTAGCGAGTGACGACGCTGAAGCGCTCAAAGTGGCCGCAAGTCTCGTCCGCGTTGCCGGCTTCGATCCAGTTATTGTGGGGCCGCTCGCGCGCGGCTCGCGAGTTTGACGTCGGAACAACGGTCTACGACTCCAATAGGTCCGGCCCGAAGGTGCGCGAAGCGCTTAAACTGGCATGACATACAGCGCAGTTCTGTTCGCGGCTGCGGTGGGCCCACCCAGGAGTTATGTACTATTGACCTCCTCGTCCAGCCCAGAACTCCTTCTACCATCAATGTTTGCCGGAAAAAGAGCGCACAAGCCCTGAAATCGTGCGCGAAAATAACCCATGTAGCGACGCGTCTTTCAGGTTTGCGTGTCACCAATCCGGCCCCTCTGTTAGGTTCGTTTTTCCGGCCTGTAACCCAATGCGACGTAAGCCAATCATCGAGTTGGCTTTGTTTTTTCGAGCCCCCGGAAGAGAGTGAAGAAGGCTCCATTAGCGGTAACGAATCCGGCGCCGGCAGCGCCATCCTGGAGACGGATCTCAACCAGCAGTGGCGATAAGGCGGCAGAATTGATATGATCGGCAAGTCGAACGGGGGTTAGGAGATTTGAAGGTCAGCACAGGAGGAGGCTGAGTGAGAACGATCCTGTTCGTAATCGCTTGTGGGGCCTTTGTCTCGGGCCAGTCCACTCAGAGCGCGGCAAAACCAGCGGCGCGAGCGGACACGCCCGACGTGAGTGCGCAACGCGCGCTCGTCGATGAATATTGCGTGGTTTGCCACAACAAAACCGCGAAGACGGCGAACCTGATGTTGGACCAGCTTGACCTGGCGCATCTGGGCGACCACGCGGACATCGGTGAAAAGGTAATCCGGAAACTTCGTGCCGGGATGATGCCGCCGACGGGTATGCCGCGGCCGGACGCAGCCGAACGTGAGGCGTTTATCGCCTGGATGGAGAAGGAACTGGACCGCGGCGCCGGCGTTTATCTCCCGGCTCCGGGAATCCACCGGTTGAACCGCACCGAATATACGAACGCGATTCGAGATGTGCTGGCGCTCCAAGTGGATGCAACCAAGTTCCTGCCTTCCGACGATTCGACGCGCGGATTCGACAACATCGCGGGCGCCCTGACGCTGTCACCCGCGTTGATGGAAGCGTATCTGTCCGCCGCGGGAAAGATCAGCCGTCTGGCGGTGGGCGACGTTTCGGCGCCGACGCAAGCGGTCTTCGAGGTTCCGGCCGACACAGCGCAGAACTATCACGTCGTCGGGCTCCCCTTCGGGACCCGCGGGGGCATCCTGATCAAATATCAGTTCCCAACGGACGGCGAATATTCCTTCAAGGTAAAAGGAGTCACGGGCTATTTTCAGGCTGTGCTGGGCGGAGTGAAAGGCGAACAGCTCGAAGTCCTGGTGGATGGTGAACGGGTGAAGTTGTTTGATTGGGATAAAGAAATCTCCACCACCACGGGCAACGGACGCTCCACGCCGCGGATTCCAATCAAGGCGGGCCTGCATACGGTGGGCGTGACGTTCCTCGCCACCAATGATGTGCCCGGAAGCGAGTTGAACCGGCCGTTTGTAAGAACCATGAACACGCCGGGATCCATCCCTGGATTTCAGTTTTATCCGCACGTTGGGCAGGTGTGGATAGAAGGTCCATACAATTCCGAGGGCGCAGGCGACACGGCCAGCCGCAAGAAGATTTTCGTCTGCCGCCCGGCCGCCGCGCGCGAGGAGGCAGCGTGCGCGCGCACGATCATTTCTACTCTGGTGAAGCACGCGTTCCGCCGGCCAGTCACGCCCGCGGACGTGACATCGCTGATGGAGTTTTATCAGGCGGGTCGGACCGACGGCGGAAAGTTCGACGACGGCATCGAAGCGGTGGTGCAGCGTGTGCTGGCAGATCCCGAATTTGTCTACCGTCTCGAGCCGGAGCCGCAAGGTTTGGCTTCCGGCAAGCCGTATCGCATTGGCGATCTGGCTTTGGCTTCGCGTCTGTCGTTTTTCCTGTGGTCCAGTGTGCCCGACGACGAGCTGATCGACCTCGCTGCGCAGGGCAAGCTGCACGAACCGGCGGTGCTTGAAAAACAAGTCGTGCGAATGCTCGCCGATCCTAAGAGCGACGCGCTGGTCGCGAATTTCACCGGCCAATGGCTCAACGTACGCGGGCTGGCGACCATCGATCCGGCTATCAATCTCTTTCCGGATTTCGACGATAATCTGCGATCGGCCTTCGCCGGCGAGATTGAGCTATTCTTCAGCAGCATCGTGCACGAGGACCGTAGCATTCTGGATCTTTTGACGGCCAACTATACCTTCGTCAACGAGCGGTTGGCGAAGCACTACGGAATCCCGAACATTTATGGTCCGCAATTTCGGCGCGTTGAACTAACGCCGGATCTCGATGTGCGCCGCGGCCTATTGGGCAAGGGCGGGCTCATGGCTGTGACGTCGAACGCGGCCGTGACATCGCCGGTACACAGAGGCAAGTGGTACCTGGAAACCTTCCTCGGCGTCAGCCCGCCGGATCCTCCACCCGGCGTGGATACGACGCTGAAGTCCAAGCCAGTGGCTGCGGGTGGCGTACCGGTCGATCCGCCCATGCGCGAACGCATGGAAATGCACCACACCAATCCGGTGTGCGCTTCCTGCCACGCCATTTTCGAGCCTATCGGACTGGCGCTTGAAAACTTCGATGTGGTGGGCGCGTGGCGCACACAAGACCAGGGGTTGCCCATTGATGCCACGGGCAATTTGGTGGACGGGACCAAGATCGACGGCGTGGCGGGCCTGCGCGATAACCTGGTGCGGCACTCCGATCAATTCGAGCGCGTCGTCACGGAGAAACTATTCATCTATGCGCTCGGCCGCGGCACGGAATATCGGGATATGCCGATGGTGCGCTCTATCGTGCGCGAGTCGGCCTCAACCAATTTCAAATTCTCTTCGCTCGTGCTGGGCGTCGTCAAAAGCCCACCATTTCAGACCAGTACGAAACCGCCGGACGCCAAGCAGCAGCGGGTGGCGCGTTGATGATCGCAACGGAGGCGCCGGAGGCTCTCATCTTGGATCTGCTCGAATGGATTGTCCGCCAGGATCGGTCCTATGAGGAAACCATGGAGGCCTGGCGTACATCCTGCCCGAGGCTTCCGGTTTGGGAAGACGCAAACGATCGCCAGTTGGTTTGTATCGAGAACCGGAATGGCCGGTCTACGGCTCGCATAACTGCCACTGGAAGGGAACTTCTCAACAAATCCGGCCGCCGGATGGCCGTTGACACATGTGTGTTGGCGTGAAAGCATTAGAAAGATTAGGAGAAGACTGCAGCTCATGTTCCTGACGAAAAAGCACATCTCCCGAAGAACTCTTCTACGCGGGGCCGGCACTACACTGGCGCTTCCGCTTTTGGACGCGATGATCCCGGCGGGGACGGCGCTGGCGCAAACCGCGGCGAATCCGAAGCCTCGATTTGTCGGCTGCTTTGTGTGCCACGGTATGGCGCCTGGTTATTGGGTCCCGGATAAAGTGGGCGGCTTGGACGCTACGCTTCCTTTCAATTGGAAGCCGCTTGAACCTTTCGTAAAGCAAACCGTGATCATGAGCGGACTGCATTCGCGGTCGGCAGAGCCGCCTCCGGGCGCGACCGGCGCTGATCACTGGGTGGCGGCGGCATTCATGTGCGCGAAGAAGCCCAAAAAGACGGCGGGCGCGGACATCGAATGCGGGACCACGATCGACCAGCTCATCGCACAGAAAATTGGCCAGGAAAACCTGCTGCCGTCCATGCAGTTCGCCGTCGAGGATCCGGGATCCAGCTCCAGCAACTGCGGCGAGGGCTATAGCTGCGCGTATACCAACTCGATTTCGTGGTCGTCTCCGACGCAGCCGCTTCCGATGGAACTGAACCCGCAAGTAGTGTTCGAGCGGATGTTCGGAGACGGAAGCACGCCGGAGCAGCGCGCCGCCAGACGCAGGCGCGACGGCAGCATCCTGGATTCGCTAACAGGCAGCCTCTCGCGGCTGCGCAACGAGGCCGGCGCGGCGGATCGCGCGCGGCTGGACGATTACGGGGACAATGTCCGAGAGATCGAGCGGCGGCTGCAAATCGCGATGAAGGCTTCCACGGCGGCGCCAACTGATATGAGCGTCCCGGTGGGCGTACCGCAGACGTTCGACGAGCACATCAAGTTGCAATTCGACCTGCTGGCTCTGGCGTTTCAGGCCGACATTTCCCGCGTGGGGACGCTGCTGTTTGCTCGCGACCTTACGGGCCGCACTTATCCGGAAAGCGAAGCGCCGACGGCAAGCTTCCACGGCACATCGCATCACGGCGAAGATCCCCGGCGTATCGCCGAGTTGTCAAAGATCAACCAATATCACGTGAAGATGCTGGCCCATCTGATCGACAAAATGGCGAAGACTCCGGACGGCGACGGAACGTTGCTCGATCACTCGCTGGTTCTCTATGGAAGCAACATGGGGAACTCCAATCAGCACCAGCACTACGACGTGCCGCACGTGCTCGTGGGCGGATTGAACGGCAAGCTCAAAGGCGGAAGGCATCTGGCGTATCCGACCAAGACCGTGCCGACAGGCAATTTGCTGTTGAGCGTGCTGGACATGTATGACATTCGCCAGGACAGCATCGGCGACAGCACGGGCCGGCTGGAGAATCTGTAGATATGAAGCGCGCTGTCAGTGGTGTCATACTTCTTTTACTGCCCTTAGCCGCCTTTGCCG
>Ga0126379_10001007_pt1 | contig 16631 bp, 20 predicted proteins | sample PanSoiMetPlot_24_FD_92640 | JGI IMG/M metagenome (GOLD analysis project Ga0126379, IMG submission 92640) | Tropical forest soil microbial communities from Panama - MetaG Plot_24 | ecosystem: Environmental > Terrestrial > Soil > Tropical forest > Bulk soil | place: Panama | collected 2016-02-17 | reverse complement strand
TTCATAAGGCTCTCAAGTTTGGCGATTAAGTGCTGGTGACCCTCTTCATTGTTGGGTTTATAGCTGAGCACGATTCTCCCCTCACGGTTTAGGGTGACGCGATTGTTCGGATCGGGCAAATCTTCCGAAGTCAACCAAAAATCGAGCGAATGTTTAGCCATAAGATCGAGCGTCCATCCGGGTGCAATCGCCGGCGCACCCGCCTTTAACGTCTCTCCATCGAGTTTTCCGACGAAGGAGATGTGGCCCATGGGGAATGACCACTCCCTGGACCCGAAATAAAAGTCGTTGAGGGCAAGCGTTTTCTGGAATGTGGTGGGATTCGGGCACTTCGAGATCGCCATGAGTACAGAATTGACGTGTCCCATGTAATGGCGTCCGACCACATCGGAACTGTTCCCTAATCCGCGCGGGTGCTTTTCGTTGGCGGAACGTAAAAGCAACGCGGCTGAATTGATCGCTCCGCACGCAACCACAACGATGTCGGCGGAATAGGAGGCCGTTTTTTCGCCTTGCCTTACGATGACCTTCGTGACCTCTCGCCCCGTGGAACTAGTCTCGAGTCGTTCAACGTACGAATTCGTCAAGATTGTGACGTTGGGGTAGGCGAGCGCCGGATCCACGCATATCACCTGCGCGTCCGATTTCGCTTGGATCAGGCAGGGAAACCCATCACAGGTGTCGCAGCGTATACATTTGCTTGTCTGCCGATTCCGCTCATCAAGCTGCACACCCAGGGGCACATGAAAAGGCTTGAGACCAAGGCGGGCGAAATCATCCCGCAACTGCTGCATTCGTGGCTCGTGGCTTACCGGCGGGTATGCGTATGGGCCACTGGCGGGGGGCTCGGTGGGATCCACACCCCGTTCGCCATGGACGAGATAGAGATGTTCAGCCTTTAAGTAGTAGGGTTCAAGGTCTTCGTAAGAGATGGGCCACGCCGGAGACCGTCCGCCGTGATGGCGGATCTCCCCGAAATCCTCTTTACGCAATCTGAACAGAGCTGCACCATAAAACTTGGTGTTCCCTCCCACGTAGTAGTTTGTGTGGGGGTGCAGAGCTCTTCCCCCGATATCTTCCCAGACTTCCTTTGTGTTGTATTGGCCCTCAACGTTGACGAAACGAGAATTCCAATTGGCTTTCTCACGCGGGACATAATCGCCTCTTTCCAGGAACAGGATCTTCTTCCCGGTTGGAGCCAGCGCGTAGCCAAGAGTTCCTCCACCCGCCCCGGTGCCGATAATGACGATGTCGAATTTATTCTGTGCATTCATAATTCATGGCCAGTTGCTATCGTCGTGATTCCGGCAACCGCGTTTCCTTTGATCATTTGCTCAAGGCTGCGACTCTCGGCTCCGGCTCCTCCCGAGTCGATGTCGCTGGCGATCGCAGAATCATGAAGTGCACCAAGTCTTTGGAAAAAAGCAAATCTAGCGTCCAATCGAAAGCTACGCGCACCTTCTTTTCGAGCCTCGGCAGCTTAGTGAGGTAAATCGTCCGCCAGAGGAACCAAGCCACAAAACCTGAAAAATTGACTCCTAAAATGTTGGCGACGCCGCTTCTTCGTCCGATCGCGGCAAGCAACCCGATTGTTGAGAACTCAAAATTCTTCTTTTTTCGTCCACGAATTGTCGCCACGATATTTTGAGCAACGAGTTTGCCCTGTCGCATGGCATGCTGCGCAGTTGGAGGATATGGTTTTCCAGTTTTCGGGTCGAGAGCGAAGGCGCAATCCCCTAAAGCCCAAACTCCTTCGAACCCGGAAACCTCCAGGAATGCATTGACCACGACCTTGCCGTGCTCCTTGAAACACGGCAAATCATTGAGGACTGGGCTAGGGGAGGTGCCGGCCGTCCACACTACGGTCTCCGCCTCGATCGTCGCTCCATCATCAAGCTCGACCCCTCGATCCGATATCCGCTCCACCTTGGTCTTGACTCGAATTTCCACTCCTCGTCTGGCTAGCTTCTCTTGCGCGTAGCGTCCTAGTACGGGGCCCAGTTCTGGAAGTACCACGTCGCCCGGATGGACCAAGACAACGCGAATGAGATTTTCCGCCAAGTGGGAATACGACCTGAGCGCACCGCGAAGGAAATCATTTATGCCAGCAACTGTTTCCACTCCGGAAAAGCCGCCACCTGCGACCACTACCGTCAACAACTTGTTTCGTGAGCCGATGGCGCATTCGAAGTCTGCTTCCTCCAGGAGATCAATCAGCTGGTTGCGCAAATGAATCGCGTCTCCCAGCGACTTCATAGCTAGGGCTCTGCCTTCGAGTCCAGTAATGCCGTAATAGTTCGTTGTCGACCCCAAGGCTATGACGAGGTAGTCATAACCCAATTCGTGCAGGTGCCGCTCCGGACCGTGAAATACCACAACGTGCCGGGACCGGAGGTCAATGGATTGGACTTCGCCATGAAAAAATTCCACTCTTTTCAACAGCTTCCTGATCGGATTGACAATATGGGTGAAGTCCAGATCGCTGGCCGCGATCTCGTGCAGCATGGGAGTAAATAGAAAAAAGTTCTCCCGGTTCACAAGCGTAATTTGGAGAGAGGGATCTCCCCCTAATGCCTTCTCCAGTTCCTGCGCTGCGTACAAACCGCCGAATCCACCGCCAAGAATGAGAATCCGCTTAGCCCAGAATGCAGCTGGGGACCGTCGCTCTGCCTCATAGACAGCAACATTGGTGTTAGACTCGATTTCCATCTTTTGCCCCAAGGCCAATAGCTAGTGGACACTAGGTGTTCGAAAGTTCAAGCACAGCCGTTTCACACTTGATCGACTAGCTGATTCAGGTGATCGCGAACAGCCGCCCTGTCCATTTCCCCAAGTTCCAGATACAGTGTTCTGAGCTCCACCAACAATCGACGGGCCGCTTCAGGGCGTTCGCCGAGCTGTTCAAATGTCTGCGGGGATCGAATCACGGCCAGCCTTTCTGCGTGTAGAGTAATGTGCAGCTACCCGCCACTGTGAGCGCAGTAACTGCACCGAACCTCGTCTTCTCGGAGCAACCCGGCGGCCTGAAACGTCTATTGGGCCGCCTGCTCCTGGATCTTGGTCCAGTTCGCATCCGCCTTCTTGTGGTTGCCGTCCAAATCTTTGGCAAACATCATGTGAGCCTTTTCGTTCCGCTGGAGCAGCAACTTGTTTTCGTGCACGACAAAATAATTAGGGTCGCTATCCTCGATCTTGCCCATGGTCATTGCCATCGCGCAGTAACCGCCATATTGAGGTGCGTATTTGCCAGGATCCTTATCGAATGCGTCTCGATCGGAGCTCGACTCGAAGTAATAGGTCGCTCCTCCATAGCCGCTCTGCCATTGGGGATCTCCCTTACTTGCTTTCCCTTCGGTGAAAAAGGCAACCGGATCGAAGCCGTGCACTCCGACACCTCGTGAATCCACATTCACCAACGATTTGGTTTGGGTAGGCGACTGCCCCTGAGCGACGACTGTACTGAGGGCGAACACAGAAATTCCCAGCAACGCCATTGCGGTCCATCGGCTGCTTTTCATCTGCCCACCGCTTCCTTCAGAAAAGTTGAGTTGTTGACAATTTCTTGACATGTACAGGACATTTACTTGACATGTATACACATATTAAGATCGACAAAAAAAGAGTACACATTTGATACAAGGCGAGACGCAATTACAATAGCCAATCGTCCGATTGTTTTCATCGTCCGTCCACTTCTAGCCTTCTTTACCGACATAGGCGCGCTTCAATGGATCCTGCTCTTTCAAGAGATACGCGTAAGGTCGCACATATCCCAGATTTATGTAAGTCTGAAACCGTTATTTAACGTAGTTAGCTTTTCCACAGGGCGAATGAACCAGACAGAGTCGCCAACCATGGCCCGTCGTTGGCCGGGCTGAACACATATCTATTTGCAGAACGATAGGAGGGTCTATTTTGCCAAACGCGGCGCGATGTTATGTTTCAGAACGGAGTTCGCCAGTCTGCAGTAACGTCGAACTGTTACCAAAAACAGGTCGCATCTACGGCATCAAGTCGATGGGCAGAGTACGCTGCCGTGAATACAACAGAAAAATCCCCGGTATGTGTCGAGCTGCCGGAGTTCCAACCGATTTTTTCACTGGAACTTCAGGCGGGAAAGTACTCAGCGGGTGTTCATCACGCAGAGCCTGTCGCTGATTTCGAGGGCCGATGTCTGACCTGATTAGACAATTTCACAAACCTTGGATCAGAGCGAAGACCCTCATAACGAGGATCGATGAGAGTCCAGGCGAGCCTCCCACAACGGTCAGTGGCCGCCTGGTTGAGACATTGAAAAACCTCTTCCTCCTTTTTCAGTCCCGCATAGATGAGAGCAAAATCCAGCGGCGACACATAGCGCGCATGCTGCAATCCAACGAGCTCAGCCAGAACTGCCTCGGCCTCAGCGATCCTCCCTGCACGCGCATAAATATTTCCTAATGCGCCTCGAATCGGCATGATCTCACCGGCCAAAGTTCGTGCGCGCTGAAGGACCGCCACAGCTTCGTCGAACATTCCTTTTTCTCCAAGAGCTACCGCCAAGACCATATGTGCCAGATGATAATTCGGCTCGAGTTCAAGTGTATTCTGCAGCTGTTCGACCGCTTCATCATAGCGTCCAGCAAGGTAAAAAGCTCCCCCAACATGAGCATTGATCAATAAGGCCAGTGGGTCAAGGTGCTTGGCGATTTGTATGTGTTCGATCGCTTCATCGAACCTGCGCATCGGCGCCAAGCACATCATCGCGTACGCTTGGTGGGCCGGGGCGTAGTCTGGATGGAACGACAAAATGTTCTGGAACATCGAATCAGCCTGCGCCCACTTCCACTCGTTGACCGCCGTTATGGCTGCAATCGGAACTTTAGCTTCGATCAGCGAGCCGTCCATTTCTAATGCTTTATGGGCTGCTTCCTTCGCTCGCGGAAGCGCATCCATGGGCCTAATCAGTCCCCAGAACTCAAGTTTTCGGTAGCAGTCAGAAATCCCGAAGTAGGCTTTAGCGTAACCAGGATCTTCCTTCAAGCAGTTTTCGAAATGAGTGATGGCCGCCCGAAAACCGGGCTCGGTCTGCTTGTTCCAAAATGCCCTGCCGATCAGATATTGATTAAACGCGTTGACGTTACAGGCGCGGGATCTTGAAATTTGAACGGGTGCTCCGCCAGCGACCGTAAGCCGAAGCGCCTCGGCCACCGACCTTGCAATCTCCTCTTGAACAGCAAAAACATCCGTCAGCTCACAAGTGAAAACTTCAGACCAAATGTTAAAGCCGCTTGCGACGTCGGTGAGTCGCACCGTAATGCGAAGCTTTTGTCCGGCCTTTCGCACGCTGCCCTCCAGGATGTTTTCTACTCCCAGTTGGCTGCCTATGTCCCGGACGTCTATTCCCTTACCCTTGAATGCAAAAACAGACGTCTGGGAGACTACGCGAAGTCTAGGCACCCGCGAAAGCGCAAACATCAACTCTTCCGCAATGCCATCGCTAAAGTATTCTTGATCTCTTTGAGGGCTTAAATCGCTAAATGGCAAGACAGCGATCGTTTTTGCCTTAGATGTTTCTTTGGGATTTCCTGACCCTTCTGGCGGGCGCCTCGGTCTGTCAGTGAAAATCGCCTTGTAGCCTCCTTTAGGTATCTCGATCCGGATCCGACGGCCACTTCCGTCCGAATCATAAAACTCCCTCAGCTTAGAGCGAAGGCGGGCTGCATCGACGCGGACAATTGAATCTAATCGGGGATCGAAGGCATGATCCCGGTCATAGACTTGGAGCCCTATTGAATATTCGCTAAGGTCATGATCTTTCCCATGTAGCGATTGATCGACAACAAACTTCAGGAACCGCTTCATGCGATCCGAATTTGCGAAAGCCCCACTGTTGAAAATCCTGTTCAACTCTTCCTGGATTTCCTTTGACGAAATCGTGGGATACACATCCCTGCCGCCGCTTCTGCGGGTCGAGTCTCGTGTGGATGGTTGATTTCTGTGGTTCACATCTGGCCTCGGAATCGCTAGTATTTCCAAAGGAAGAATCCGGCTGCAGAGGACGCGGAAACACTAACCTTCTTGATTTTGCCCATCAGGTTACGCCGACCAGCTGCAACAAAGCAAACTGATAATAACCGCAACCGCGGGAACTGCCGCGCGCGGGGTGAGCTGCTCGGGACGCGGAAGTGTCCACTAGCTTCAATTCGACTTTGCCACGATTTAAGAAGTGGGAGCATCGATGACAACGGCCGTTGCCCTGGCGGAAATCTCGGAAAACACCATTTCAACCAGACATTGCTGCGATGACCACGTTCTCCGAGTGCGCTGTTCCAAGCATCGGCTCATCAGTTTCGTTGGTGCTTTGCTGCACCCGCTCCTTTTCGCCATTCATGAACGGATTGGTTTAATGGCTCCCTTCTTTTCGAAACCCATTTCCGGGGAAAGAGACATCCGCATTAGCGGCGATGTGGCCTGCTCGTCAAGTTGCGATGGCTGCGACCTGGGGAGATAAAATGGCTGTAAAGCTCGAGTCGATCCCAGCGGGCGCTGGCACGCAACTCCGCCTGTCTGGAGGGTTTTGCGGATGAGGAATCAAGCAGAAGGCATCAGGGACGCATAGCCGAGGGCGTGGGCAGAACTCGACCTGCGGCCACCCGCGTATATCTAGCAGCTCTACTTAAGAGTTTCGCTCCAGCATCGAGAGTCGCAACGACTAATGTCTTATGGATTGTAGTGATGGCTGGTTCCAAGCCTGCCTGCAATCGCCGACAGCCTCGCAAGTTCCTGCTGCAGCACTTCCCAGTGCTCCTTTCCGAGGGCGTTGACAAATCTAGTCTGCACCCTTCTCCACCGCGGCAGACTCCTTTCAAGCACACGCGTACCCTCGCTAGCTAAGGTCACGAATCGTTGCCTCATTGTCGACCGTTCGGATATGGTTAGTAGTCCTTGCTTGCGCATCAGCCGGAGGCTTCGGGTGAGTGTGGTGGTGTCAATTAACAGAGTTTCGGCGAGCTCCCCAATCGAGACCGGCTGCGATTCGGCAAGGGCAATTAGGACGGCAAATTGAGTCGAGCGAATACCCGAGGGAGCCAATTCCAAGTCGTACAACTTCGTAACCGCGCGCGCCGCCTTCCGGCTGTTAAATGCCACGCAATAACGCAACCCAGGAAGATCAAAACTTCTTTTACCCAATTGCTTAGGCATTTAACGGCTGCTTCCCCCGCGGAGCCTGATGCTCACAGCTTTGCATACGAGAGTTGAAATCTCCTTTTGAAGCAAAAGAACATCGCCAACCTTACGCTCGAACGCCTCTGACCACGAATGATAACCGGTAGAGGCGTCGGTTAATTCGATAACAAGTCGAAATGTCTCGTTCGACTTTCGAATACTACCTTCGATGATTGCGTCTAGGCCAAGAGTCATACCGATCCTGACGACGTCCATCCGTCTGCGCTTCAATGCCAAGACTGAAATACTCGAAACCACGCATATCCGAGGAATTTGGGAAAGTGAGAACGTCAGTTCTTCCGCGAGTCCGCGGCCGAATTGCCATTGATCCTTTAGCGGACTCAAGTCAAGAAACGGCATTATGGCGACAACCTTCGTCGCTCGCCGCGCAGAATTGCTTCCCTCTTGGTCAAATGATCGGCCGGATTTGTCATTGGTTATGACAGGTATATACGTTCCCTTAGGAATTTCGATACGGATGACGTCAACCTCACCCTCTGTCTCATAATATTCGCGCAACTTCGACCGCAGTCGAGCGGCATCGACTCTCACAATCGAGTTTAGGCGTGGATCAAATTCGTCCGTGCGATCATACACTTCAAGCCCCAGATTGTATTCAGCAACATCATCTTGTCTTCCTGCCAAGGTGTTCTCCACGATGAAACGCAGGAAGCGCTTCATTCTCTCCGATTTCTTGAAGATGCGACTATCCAAAATTTTCGACAACTGCTGGCGAGTATCCCGCGAGGACAGTGGTTTTGAGTCTGGCGTCGTTCTTCGCATCTGCACCTTCAGACCGCACAAGAGCCTCGGTTTTCTGGCGCACCAGCGCCAAGCCCGAGCCGCAAGGAAAAGCTACATTCGTAAACCAAACGCGGCAAGAATTCAGGCCGATGTGTTTTTGTTTAACCTGTGCCAGCCTCGACAAAAAAGTGAGTAACCGTTTATAACTGAACCCACGTCTCCTACATGGAGTCCCCGCATCTGGATAGGACAGGACAGGCGCGCAGCACAGCGTCGTCTGGCTGAAGTGCGATCCGCAACCCGCCTTTTTTGCGATAGCGTTAAGTCTCGCTCGACTAGCACGCGGAAGGTCACGAGGAAGACCTGAGTCCACACCGACACAGTGTGTTATGTGACGAATATCATTCTGATCCCTGGACGTTGCTCCATCTTGGAGGTAGGATCTGGCGCGCTGTGTCGGGCATCCCTGCAACACTGGGTAGACCTTCGTGCCGATTGATGGGTGGCAAAGACCTGATGAGCTGTTCGCACTTTTCAAAATATGCGAGTAGGGGGGTCCAACACAAGAAACCGGCGCGATCGGGGATTGCATGACAAGGCGTCTCCGCATTGTGCTCGATGAACCCTCTGTCATAGCAGATGGCGCATGCTCCACTTCTGTATCGCAGCGATTATCAGCAGAACGGTTCGCCCCTTGCGTGTGAGTCTTTATTCCACTTTGAGAGAAAAGACGTGATGATCTATTCGCTGAACCAGATTCTTGTCGACCCATACGAGCTTCAATCGCCACGAGAAGACCCTCACTCGCCGCAATGTCGCCAGTCTGACCTGGCAGTGGATGTTTGGTCGAATGATGGTAACGCCAATTCTCACCTGAGGCAGCACTGAAGAATTTACAAATTGTAGACTTGACTTATCTGTAAGCAAGTGCTTACATTCGGTGAGCATGGATGAAGCGCTGCGTGCATTGGCAGATGGAACCCGGCGTCGGATCCTTGCGTTGGTCTGGGAAAAGGAACGCACAGCGGGTGAGATTGCGAAAGGCTTTTCGATCAGCCGTCCCGCAGTGTCGCAGCACCTCGGAGTCTTACGGGCGAGCAAGCTCGTTACACTGCGAAGGGCAGGTACCCGATGTCTGTATCGCGCCAATCACCACGCGGTTGCTCGGTTGCGCGCAGATCTCGCGGCATTTTGGGACGTGCACCTGGATCGTCTCAAGGATGCAGCAGAAGCTGCCGAGCATAGGAAAAGGAGATCTTGAGCGCGAGGCATCGCTGGTCAACCCCCAGCTGCGGGCTCAAGTGAAAATGACTAGACCATGAGCGAACAGCGAGTCATAGTCGAACGTACTGTTTTCATTGATGCGTCACCCGAGACCGTGTTCGGGTTCCTCGTCGATCCAGCATTTATGGCTCAGTGGATTGGCTCATTCCACACGCTTGACGCTAAACCCGGCGGAATTTTCCGTGTTGAATTCGACAGTGGCTACATCGCGCTGGGAACTTTCACGGAGATAATCCCTCATCGACGAGTGGTTTTCACTTGGGGGTGGGAATCGGGAGAGGGCAGTCTTGCCTCTCTTAAGCCCGGCAGCTCAGTGGTTGTAATCGAGCTGGAGGAACAGAAAGCAGGAACGCTTTTGCGGCTTCGGCACAGCGGATTGCCAGAGGATCAAGCTCCTTGTTTCGGGGAACATTGGTCTCGTTATCTTGGAATTTTGGCTGGCCGCTTTGTTACCAGAGAACAATCTGTGGCTAACAAATAGCTACCAGCTGGTCTATCGCGACAATCATCGGAACGCGGCGTTTTCTAAGCGAAGAAATGAAGGTGCATATACCTGTTCTGAAACCCCGACGCGGGGAACCTACGCTGATCGAATATGATTGACCAAAAACGCAAGCCACCGACTGCGATTGTGACGGGTGCTAGCCGCGGTTTGGGCCGGGGTATTGCCCAGGCGCTTGCGGAAACCAAGATACGGGTGATTGCCCTAGCCAACGATGGGGAACGTCTTGGGGTGACTGCAAAAGAACTAGCTGTGGAACCGATTGCCGCCGATGTAGCGGATCCATTGATTTCCGGCCGACTTTTGCAGGAGTGGCAACCTGACCTTCTTGTGCTTTGCGCGGGGGCTTTACCACTTTTGCGGCCTCTGCACCTCCACACCTGGGAGACATTTAGCCAGAACTGGGAGGTTGACGCGAAGTCGACGTTCAACTGGCTGCGGGACGCGTTACTTCTGCCGATGAAGTCTGGCAGCCACATAATCGTTATTTCAAGCATCGCGTCGGTCCTAGGCTCTCCGTTAAGTGGTAGTTACGCCGGCGCCAAGCGAATGCAGTGGCTAATTGCTGAGTATGCCTCGGAAGAAGCAGCCCGGCTCAAGCTCGGTATTCGCTTCCATTGCTTGCTTCCGAAGCTGAACCCAAACACCGATCTTGGACGTGCGACCATCGCCGCTTATGCTCAGCGTGCTGGTGTAAGTACGGAGCAGTTCGCGAAGCGCTTTGATCCACCGTTAACGCCAGCCATCATCGGTCAAGCCGTTGTCGATCTGCATGAAAATCCTTCTCAGTGGGACAAACTCGCGTATCGAGTCAGTGGGGGAGGCCTTACGCCACTCGATCAAACGGGCCAGGTACAGCCGGCCATTGAGAATAATCCCAGCAGAACTACTGCCGCAGATTAGCGTCTTACGGAAAAAATTATGTACGTTGTTACTGGAGCAACCGGCAATACAGGAAGCGTAGTAGCGAAGCATTTACTCGCACATGGAAAACGGGTCAGAGTGATCGGCAGGACTGCCGATCGTTTGCAGACTCTCGCTAGGCTCGGAGCAGAGCCTTTTGTTGCCGATATAACTGACGGCGAGGCCCTCGTTCGTGCCTTTACCGCAGCGCAGGCAGCCTATGTCATGGTCGCGCCCGACGTACGCAGCGAAGATGTACTCGCGAACTCCGAGCGTCTTTCCGATGCGCTGGCCTCAGCGATTGAAATGACGAGAGTGAAACATATTGTCGCGCTGAGCAGCATAGGTGCAGACAAAACTGAAAAGACCGGGTCGGTCATTGGGCTGACTCATCTTGAGCAGAAGCTGCGTCGCGTTGCAGGGTTAAACCTGATTTGTATCCGCTCCGGATACTTCATAGAAAATACTCTCACCCAGATTGAGATGCTTCGAGCAATGGGCAAAACTGGCGGCCCATTGCGGGGAAACCTGAAGCTACCGATGATTGCTACCCGCGATCTTGGTGTTTCTGTCGCCGATGCCCTGCTAAAACTGAACTTCAGAGGAAAGCAGACTCAGGAACTCCTGGGTCAGCGCGACCTGGATATGAACGAGGTAACGGCGATCATCGGCAAAGCCATCGGCAAACCGGATCTCCAGTACGTGCAATTGCCGCCCGAAACAAGTCCGGCCTGGGCTTGTGCAGGTTGGCATGTCTGGCAATATGGCTGACCTCCTGCTCGAGATGTCGGATTCCCTGAACTCCGGACACATGAGGGCCCTAGAAGAACGCACGCCAGAGAATACGACCCTGACTTCGTTTGAGACATTTGTCACGGGGACGTTTGTCCCGTTGTACAAGAGAAAAGCCCAAGTAGCGTAAAGCAGAGAGAATCTATACCGATGAACCGCTGTCGATGGTCTTGAACATGTTGAGAGCGTACCCGGAAGACGAGCAGATCGTAGAAACCGTGCCCTTCCCGTTCATCCTGCAAAAGCAAAGGAGTTTATGAAGGCGCTCGAATACCTCATCACCGCGGTTCGCAGCGCGCCGGGATTGAAAGAGGTCCGCAGGCACGCTCCGTCTCCCGGCTCGAACGAATATCTGATCTACGAGGTCAGCAACGAGCCCAAGGGTCTGCGGCAATGGTGGGAGGGCGCGCTGCTCCGGGAGTTTCAAGCCGCGCTGCACGATCGGCAGCTCCTGAGCGGCATGCCAGGCCTGCATTTCAACTGCTATTAAAGAGCCGGCGAAACGCAGTCGCTAGAGAACACGACTTCCACGTCGTATGAGACGTTCGTGGCACCGAGGTTTATGCCGCCTTATGAGGAAGAATCGCGGGCGGCGTAGCGATCGGATCGCACATTTTGATTCATTCCGCTGGCAAGGGTGGCGGATCAGAAATATTTGGCCGAGCAGCTTTTGGGTTCAAACTTAGATCGCTGGCGAGGGTTTACATGCGATACGCGACATCTATCGTTCTTGGGTGCGTCCTTTTCGGTGTCTTGGCTACTACAAGCGCTATCAACAACACCCAGAAGCCCACAAACAAGAACAGAAATTCGCTGAAGCCGTTGCCGCGGGACCTCGAGACCAAGCTGGCGCTGAACGCGTTGCCACCCTATCTTCGCGCTGATGCGACGGTTTACATCCTTAATCCCGCACAGGGCTACGAGCTCGAGCGAAAAGGTGCTAACGATTTCACGTGTTTCGTCGAAAGGACTGACTGGGTGCGGGAAGACTATCGCAACGATTTGCTCATCCCCGAGTGCTTCGATGCTGAAGGCACACGAAGCATAGTACCTGTGTCCTTTGACGTGGCTCGGCTAAGAGCCGGGGGAACGCTCAACGCACATGAACTGAAAGCCGAGATTGCCAGGCGATTTGAAGCTGGGACGTATCACTCGCCAGCGCGTCCTGGCGTTTCGTACATGCTTTCTCCAATTCAAAGGCTTTACGGCGGACCGAACTCCAAAGAGACTCGCACTGTAAATATGCCGCATTTCATGTTCTACGCGCCAAATCTTACTAGCAAGGACATCGGAGGCGGGCCGGTGATGGGACGGTACCCCTATTTGATAAATCCTGGACCACATGCGTACATCATCGTTAATGTTGGCTCGGCGGAAAAAGAACAAATCAACCAGGAGGAGAGTCCTCTGACCAAAGAACTCTGTGCTTACCGAGGAGATTTCTGTCTGCCTGATAAGCCACGAACGGGTCAGGCCCACTGATTGAGCGCGCCCGCGGGGTAGCGCTTTTCCTATGCTTCACCTCAGACATTTTTCTGAACTGGGACATGGAATTCTTTGGCGCTAGGGGCTTGATGGGCGTACCGAGCTGTGGGTCCTCCTCTGTTACGGACTGCCGTGACGCCGTAGTTGAAGCCCCGATGCTGGTCTGCCACTCATTGAGCCAGAAGGAGGGAAGAACTGAAATGAAAATCATCTTCATTGCTCTCTGGCTGGTAGCTTTCGTCGCCTTCGTCAAGTGCGAGAGGCATCTGAAGAGGATCGCGGATCGACTCGCAAGCACGAGGAACAACCCGTGAGCTTTTACTTTCGCCGACGCTGGAGCCCGCTGAAGGTCCTTAGCTTCAACTTCAGCAGACACCGTGTCGGCGCCTTCTTGGGTGCCCGGGGGTGCCCAAACGGAACCTGCTGAAAACGGATAAGTCGTTTAGAATCATGGTGAGCGCGGCAGGATTCGAACCTGCGACCCATGCCTTAAAAGGGCATTGCTCTACCAGCTGAGCTACGCGCCCGCCTTCAGCACAACTGCAACAGAACAAACCACTTACTGCAAGCTCGCCGACGCCGGATCATCGTCGCTTTCAGGCTTGGTGCCACTTACGGTGTCAGTTGGACTCTCTGATGTAGGCTCCGTGCGGCATTGCACCAGCCGATCTACCGCCGCTCGATTGTGCCCTGGAGCCAGATGCGCGTACCGCATTGTCATCTGAATCGTCTTGTGCCCCATCAATTCGGAAATGGTCCGCACACTGACGCCCGCCATGGCGAGCCTACTGGCGAAGGTATGACGCAAGCAATACCACGTGAAATCCTTAAGGCCTGCTTCCTCAACTGCCGGATTAAACCAGTACTTATACCCTCGCAGCGCCTCTCCGTCTATGTTAACAAAAACGGAGCCTTCTCCGTTGAGCGACCGCTTCTGCAATGTCTTTAGCGCAGCCGCCGCCACGACATTCAGGGGTATGTGGCGCGCTTCCCCGTTTTTCGTCTTTGGCAGGCTTAGGAAGCTGCGCACCAAATCCACGCGCGACCAATCCAGTCCGTATTGCTCACTCGGGCGCACCCCGGTATGAAGCGCGATTTCAAACTCTGGCATGTGCTCGGGATACCGACTCAGGATCACGGCACGCAGGCGCGACTCTTCATCCGCGTGCGGCTTCAGGTATTCAACCTTCGTTTCGGCGGGCGCGAACTGGTTCAGAAAGCGCACTCGCCCATTGTCTTCCCTCTTGTGTTTGAGCAATTTTGCAGCGGAAGCCGGACATCATCCGTTATCTGTGCGAGGGAAACTCGGACCAAAAGAACGGGGAGAGGGAGCCAGCGGCAACAGAACGCCCGAAGCAAGCGCCAACGTACTACACCCTGAACAACATCAACTGGGCCGATCGCTACCTCAAGAACATCGGTCCATTAAACACGGAACCAGAACCAGGAAGTTAAATTTCTACTAGTAGGAATTTAGAAAATGGCGCACGGCGAATGGCAGTCCACAACTGAATTAATCACAGCGGCGATGAAAGTCTTGGCGCAAGAGTGGCCCATGACCATCCGTCAGCTCTTCTATCGCTTGGTAAGCATGCTCATAATCGAGAACTGCCTGCGCGACTACCAGCGAGTTAGCACCGCCATGACCAAGGCACGCGAGGACGGGCGTGTGCCTTACGAGCGCATCGTTGATCGCTCCCGTGCCTCGTACTCTTCGCGACGATGGACGAACCTTCAAATTCTCGGTGATGTCTTAGAGAAAGCGCTGGTCAATTACCGACGCGACTACTGGCAGGACCAACCCTATCACGTAGAAATTTGGTGCGAGAAAGATGCAGTCACGGGCTCGATCGAACCCGTCATGAAGGAGTACGGCATCAACATTGAAGCCATTCGCGGCTTTAACTCCACCACCAACATCCACACTACAGCAGAGCGGCTGCTTCGACAGAAAGAAGACGGAAAAGAGATCACAATCCTCTATCTGGGAGATTGGGACCCCTCGGGCCGCGACATCGAACGCGACCTCGGTGAACGTCTCTCGGAATACACCCTCACGGGAAACAAGATTGAACTCGATTCGCGCATGATAGAGTGGGTCGCAATCTTTCCCGAGGATATCAAGAAGTTCAACCTGCCGCCTCTGCGAGTGAAAGACAAGGATCCCCGCTCCCGTGGCTTCAAGCGTCGGTACGGTAATGAAGCTGTTGAGCTTGACGCACTACCCCCCACTGAACTGAGGCGACGCCTCAAGCAAGCCATCGATCAAGTTATCGACCATGACGCATGGAACAGAGCAAAGACTGTAGAGAATGCGGAACGCGAGACCTGTAAGCGCTATGCGGGCATTTTCAAGGAAATAGCGGCTGACTGTCGATGACCTACAACATCGAGATGCAATAAGAACCAATGTTAGCCACCAAACACATCTCGAGCATGACGAACGCGCACGCGAAAGCTCGTGGAAGCGAATCTTGTCGCGATTTGAAAAACCGCACCAGCATCCCTACCGTGCCACGGAAGAACTCGGTGAATGGTTGACAATTCTCAAAGCGCATGGCGTCGAAGCAGCCATCGAGGGATTCTCGCCTTATTACCCGGGGCCCTCGTTTCTGATGGTCATGTGGCGGATGGAGGACGAAGACGTTGCCGAGGAATATCTCCGCCTCATGGACAAGCTGCCGGCGGACTGGACGAAAAAGACCAACTCCTGGGAAAGACTGGCCAGAAGACACGTCTCAATGGAGGATAACCCGAAAAGTCGGGTTGGAAAGGCTAGCCGCCCACGTCCATACCTCGGGTAAAGTCCCCGCCCCGACACAGCTCCCGCAGCGCTCGCCGCTGCTGATAAAATTTCTTCCAACGCTGATACACACGACGCTGCTGAACTGACATAGCAACCCATTGCTCTTTCGGAACCCGCACATCGCAATACCAGTCTTCTCGCGTCATCTTCTGCCGCTCTTCGTAAGCCTTCCACCGCAGTGGGTCGGACATAGGTAGGACTCTGCTGTAAGACTCTACGGACAACCAGGATGCATTGCAAGAGGGGTGACACTGGGACATCACCCAAAGCCTACGGACGCGTACCAGGGCAACGTGGCGACAAGATTCCAGATTCTGTCGAACCAGTACTCGACAGCTATTGGCAGTCAGGAATACGAGCTATTCGCCATCGATCCGGGGTTTTGAGCGTTATGGCGATTTCTCATCAACTGACAGTCACGACGAATAGCCGAGCGGCCACGCCGCTGCACTCTCACGATTTCACAAGTCAGACTTTTTGGGCCAGAACCCGTGATCGTTTCCCAGCCCGAAAATCAGCCAGACAAACAAGCAGAGAAACAAGACTGCGATAGAAGCGATCAGGACGGTCCCGCAGTCCGCTTCGATCCAGACGCCTCGCTGGAAGATTGCGAGTAGCATCTTTCCCGGCCGCGGAATGCGATCCTGGCTGCTTGGCTCTGAAGCTGAGGCGTCCACGGACTCAGGCGATTGCGCCTTCCCTGTTATTTATGGCAGTTCCGATCGATCGCATTTTGGAGATGTAATTGTCCTATCGCCATGCTACTGGCGATTAAAGGACGCCGTATCTATCACGACTTGACTGGAACCGAGAACGGCCCGGTCCTCTAACCGGGTTTTAGGAGGAACGTACCATGCTATTGCCACTTAAAGGACGCCGTCTCTATTACGACTTGACTGGACCCGA
>Ga0126379_10001005_pt1 | contig 16659 bp, 13 predicted proteins | sample PanSoiMetPlot_24_FD_92640 | JGI IMG/M metagenome (GOLD analysis project Ga0126379, IMG submission 92640) | Tropical forest soil microbial communities from Panama - MetaG Plot_24 | ecosystem: Environmental > Terrestrial > Soil > Tropical forest > Bulk soil | place: Panama | collected 2016-02-17 | reverse complement strand
TTACGTAAACCTTGCGCAGGTCTGCGGCTCCATCCGCGCCAACTTCAGCCAGCTCTCTTCGACCTCGCAAATCTTCGTGCAGCAGATGGATCAGCGCCTGCAGGGCCTGCTCAACGGCTACGCACGCCTGCTCAACGCGGCGGCGCAGCAGCGCCAGTACCTGAAGACGTCGGATGCCGACTCCATCAAGAAGGAAATCGCCGCGCTGCAGCAGCGCGTGGATCACGATCCGCCCAAAGTTCAGGAGATCGACAAAAAGCGGATCGAAATTCTCAACAAGCGGGTGGAGAAATTTCAGAAGATCGTGGAGAACCGCCAGGTGGTGGACGCCCAGTGCTCGGCGGTCGAAGACGTGCTGCAACTGGTGCGCGACCAGTCCGTCACCATGCGCGACCCGCAGCAGGTCAGCGACCAACTTGCAAACCTGGTCCACGACGTGGAGCAGACCGAGCAGACGGTGCAACAGGTGGAAGCCATCTTCAGCAGCTTGACCCCGGACATGGAAGGGATCATGCAGGATTCAGGATCGAGCTCAAGCGTGGGTTCAGCGCAGAGGACGAGGATTGGTAGTTAGATGTTATCGGCCACGATCCGTCTCTATTCGCTGTGAGGGAGGCTTGCATTTTCTAGTTAAGAATTGGGTAATTGAGTAACTTGGTAATTTGGTAATTGAAAGGGCGTGATCCAATTACTCAATTACCAACTTACCCAATTACCAAATTTAATCATGTCTTCCTCATCACCCAGCACGGAGAAATATATCGACGCTCTGCCAGGGTGGGCGCGGGAGTTCTCCGAAAAATACTATTCGCGGTCTTACGCGCTGTTTGTGCTCTACGGCAACGTGCGCGACTTGATGCCTTTTCGCCCGCAGAACGGCACAGATTTTCTGTCGCTCGAGCAGTTTTTGTCGAGCGCGCTATTCGGCCAGCGTGACCTCGTGCTGCACTACGATCGTGGCGGCTTGAGCTTCGGCAATCCTGACTCGCAGAGCGATTTCCGCCGCGCCCTTGAGGGATACGATAGCTTTCACGGCACCACCTATTCCAAAGGCGGCCTGCCGCGCAACCCCGACGCCGTTTTGAACATACTCGACAATTATTTGCGCCTGCGCATTTCGGATGGGCGGAAGATCGCCATGGTGATCGACTTCGCCGAGACGATTGCGCCGGCGGGCGACGTCTCCAACATGTCGGCCGAGGACCGCAACTCGCTGGTCATCCTCAAGCGCTGGGCGCGCAATCCCGATTTTCTCAATGCCGACGTGACCATCTGTCTGATCGCCGAGAATCAAAGCGAGCTGAACCCGGGCATCGTGGAAAATCCCGGCGTAGCCTCGATCCAGGTGCTGCTGCCCGACGAGGGGGAGCGCCTGGAGTTTGTGCGTTCCCAGCTCAGCGAGCAGCCTCTGCCGCAAGGCTCCGAAGTCAGCGACGTGCTTCTGGCCAAGCTCGGCGCGGGTTTGAAGCGCGTGCAGTTGCAGAGCCTGATTTCACACGCCGTCGAGAACAAGCAGCCCTTGACGCTTAAATTCCTGAACGAGCGCAAGAAGGAATTGATTGAGGCTGAGTCCGGTGGCCTGCTGGAGTTCGTGCAAAGCCGCTACGATCTCTCGTATGTCGCCGGCAACGACCAGGCCAAGAAGAAGCTTCAGGACGCTTCGGCGGCGATTCGAGCCGGCGCCACGGACGTTCTGCCTATGGGTTACGTCATCTGTGGCCCAGTGGGCACGGGCAAGACGTTCATCACCACCTGCTTCGCCGGCGAAGTCGGCATTCCCGCCGTGACGCTCAAGAATTTCCGCAGCATGTGGCAAGGCGTAACCGAAGGCAACCTGGAGAGGGTGCTCAATTTGCTGAAGGCCATGAGTCCCATTGCCGTGATCGTCGATGAAGCCGATGCCCAGCTTGGCGACCGGTCCAGTTCTGGCGACAGCGGGGTCAGTAACCGCGTGTTCGCTCAGATCGCCCAGTTCATGGGCAACACCGAGTACCGCGGCAAAGTGATCTGGTTCCTGCTCACCTGCCGCCCTGATCTCCTGCCCGTGGACTTGAAGCGCCAGGGCCGCGCTGAGGAACACATCGCGTTGTTCTATCCTGACACGCCCGACGAACGCCGCGCCCTCCTCCGCGCCATGATGAAGAAAGGCGGTATGCCTGCGTTTTCCGCCGATCTCGAAAAATTCTTTCTCGACCGTGCCGGTAATCTTTCCGGCGCCGACATCGAGGCCGTGCTTGTCCGCAGCCGCATGCGTGCCGCCCTGGGAAAGAAAGCTGCCGTGGATGAAGACGACATCAAGAATGCGCTCGACGACTTCATCCCGCCTTCCTATCCCACCGAGATCGAGTTGCAGAACATCGTCGCGGTGCTGGAGTGCACCAGCAAGAGCCTGCTGCCTAAACAATGGCGCGACGCCGACCGAAAGGAACTCATCCGCCGCGCCAACGAGTTGCTGGAGTTTACGAGGGAGTCGGGCGAAGGATAGAAGGCGATTCTCTATTCTGATTTCGAAGAAAACTTCTTCCGCGTTGGCATGACATTCCCTTTCAGCGCAAGGTTTCGCGGACCAACAAGTGTCAGGGCACGACCTTGGTCGTGCCTGACCTTTTCTCCTGTTGACACAAACGTTTAGGGCTTGCTGCGGTTCGAGATGCTTGCCGGGGCCACTCTAAGGACCTCGGCTGGACAAGGCTTCATCTGGGATTCCTGGCCTGGTTTGGCTGTCTTCTCCCGAATGACAGCGAGAATCGGGTCCAGAAAGCGGCCGTACTTGGCCAGCGTTGCCTTGTCATTCGCTGCCAGCGCAGCCGAAACCGCCTTTTGTGTGGTTGGGCTGACTAGTTCGAGCCGCCCCACAAAGACCCGAATGACTTGCGCCGGAGCCGGAGTAATCGAGAGCGGCAAGACAGTCTCCACGAACGACGAGGGCACGATATAGAAGAGCCGGCTGCCTTCTTCAAACCACGTGTTGCGCCAGGTTTCAAGCATGGCATGGGCTTCTTCACTGTAGAGACCACGCGCTACCAGCGCTGCTTCCAGATCGCTGTACAGATGCTCGACCGTTGCTGTCATCTGCGGCATATCCAGCGACACCTCATCTTGCAGACCGCCGCTAATGCGATATCCCAATTTCTCGCCCCGGCGTTCAAAAAGAACTACGGTGGGAATTTCTTCCTCGAGCAGGTTCTTGACCTCCAGTTTGCCTTGCGATGTGAATGTGGCAGAGACAGGAACCGGGAAACGAGAAACGCCGCGGTAAAAGAGGAATTTCTCATGCTGCACGCCGCCAGGCGCATCCACGCGCAGTGGGGTAGCCAAGGTTTCGCGGGCAGCGTAGTAGCGGTCGCCGTTGTCGGATGAGTCGCTAGGGAACTTCGGGGCAGCTCCGGGCTCAAGGGTCACTGCATTCCAGACGATGCCGCCGGCTGCGACGCCTTTCGAGTAGAGGGCTGCATCGTCCAGACCGCCCTTCGCGGGCGGGGCCGTGCCGTGTGGATACCACTCCGTGATCAGCCCCTTGGCGAACTGCACATGCACAGAGAGGGTCATCGGCTGCGAAGAGTAGAAGTAAAGGACTGGAGTCTCCATACGAATGGTAGCAAAAAGCCCGCCCTTGAAACCCCAGCGCATTGTCTCAACAAAACTGGGGAGCTCTTTGGAACGGTAATTGTCGCTGGAACGTACTGGGCTCGCATCGATGGCGAGGTTGCTGAGTTCGAGCGGCCGCCATTCTACCGCCTGGCCATCATTGCCCGCGACCGAAGTGAACGTGCCCCACTCATGGGCAGTAAGGCCGGGATCCGCAGTACGGTCCTGCGCGTAGATGCTGCCGGCCAACAGGCACGCCACGAGAATGTGCCTGCTGGCTTTCATGGCCTGCACGGTTTGAGCGATCAGCGGTTTCATTTCACGCCTCCCGGAGTGACATTCCTGGCCAGCGCCTCAGAGACGGTTTGCTTCTCATTGCCCAGAAAGTGGTTGGCAAGGTTACGCGCCAGCAACGGATCGTTTTTCGCGCCCGCGATGGCTTTCTGTGCGTGTTCCTGGTGGGCTTGTTCCGGGCCCTGGAGCGTGATCAGCGCAGCCGCAAATTGCATCTGCGGGTCTTTCTCTCCGCCGCGCGACAAGGCTTTGGAGACCAGATCGTATCCGTCAATTCCTGCGGCAGGGTTCTGGTCTTTGCCCAGTCCTTGACGGTAGGCCGCAGCCAGGTATCCAGCGTCAAACCAGGCGAGGGCATCGGAATGTCCCGCAGCTTCGCCCGCCATGGCGCGCTGGTAGAGCTTGGTCAGCAACTCTTTCGCGGCTTGGGGATCCTTACGAGCGTACAGCGTGGCCCGGCGCAGGGTTTCCATGCGGACGATCACCGGCACACCGCCGTCCAGGATCGCCAGCGTGTCATGGACAAGGTTCCTGGTATCGTAGTTCTCGTTTCCTGCCAGGTCCCAGGCAGTGCCATTCCAAGGCAACGATTTCGCGTCACCGATGTCCAGCCGATGACAGATGAGTGGTGGGCCTGCAAAGGCCGAAGTCATCAAGCCACAGAGCGCCAGCAAAATTCCTGCTGCAAAGTGCGAAGAGAAAAATCTGAATGGTTTCATGTCGTCGAGTCTCCTTCGGGTGAATTCACCCTTCAGGCAGACAAGACGCTTAACAGGAGCAGACTGTTAGCAATCTTACGGTTTGCTGGGCTCGATAGGTACGACCCAGACGACAAAACTCAACTTATCGCCCTCGTAGTCTCCCGTGATCTCCCAGCAGCCGGGAGTGGGCACATAGATGCCGGTCAACATGGCTCCCCTCCCCGAGTCGTCGAGGATGACATTGGTGGCCTGGGCAGGAGCGCCGTTGGGACGCGACCGAGGCATCACCATAAGGGGTGGAGCAGGACCGTCGATCCGCCTCCCCGTAATCGTTAATTTGGGTAGCGGTTCCACGCGCCAATCGTAGCCCACCCGGTACCAAAAAATCTTTGCGGTCAATGGCTGGACTTCCTGCTCGTGCCCTGGCTGGTGCGGAGCCCAGTACCAGACCATAGGTTCGCGAATTTCGGTCCAGAGCTCATTTGTGCCGATCCAAAATAGGTGCGCGGGCATTTCTGCAGGGCGATAGTCCGCAGGCGGTATGAATGGTCTTGCCGGCCGGGGCGTAACCGGGCAAGAAGTGGGAACCGATTCCGTCGGAGGCCAGGATGGTTGAGCAGAAGTGCATTGACCAGATGCCGACAAGGCCGCCAACGCAGCGACCAAAACGATTCGCAGAACAGTCATAGCAACGAGCCTCCTTACTGAAGTTGTCCTGTTACTTTTCCTGAGGCCACGAGCGCTCCCAGTGCCGCCACAGGGAGGTATCGCCGAATCCAAGCTCATTCCACCAGAGATCGAGCATTTGCGGGTCGTGCAGCAGAATTCCTTCGCGCGTCACGCCGGCAGGCGCAGGGACCAACTGCCCGAGACGGTCATAGACGCGGCCACGGTCGGCTTCAGGGACGCGGGCCAGCAGATGCCAGAGCGTCAGCGCATCTCGCTGGCGCGCCTGAGAAAGGACGACACCAAGCGCAGCCGCGCGCTCTTCGCCCATGGCGCCGGCATCGAGCCTGGCAAGGGCGTTGCGAAAGGCTTCCGACGCGTCCTCAAAATACGGCGTGGCGGGTCCCGTTTTCTTCCTGGTGGCGCAGACGGCGCCGGCGGGGATAAAGGATTCGTGGTCGCCAAGCTTGAATCCGACCCACCCTAAAGTCGTGCGCAGCAAACCGTCTCCGGAGTCATCCACATGCAGCGTGTAAACGCAGCCCAGGTCCACCGCCACTGCGGAAGGTGTGTCCACCACAAACTCGCCGGGAGGCGCCCAGATGGTGGCGCGGATGGTGCCGCGCTCCAGCGACAGCCGTTTAATCCCCGAGCCGCTCTTCACCAGGCGCAGGCGCGTGGCTGGCTCGACCTCGATTTCACCGGTGGCGTCGGACTTGATGACAGCCTTGGACACGTTGTCGGTTTCGAGTACCTGGCCTTGGCCTAGTTTCCCCGTCTTATGGGTCACGTCGATCTTGTGGGATCCAACTTGGGGAGTTCCCTCAACGCTGGTTACGTCCCAGGCAGTGGCTGGATCGATCTTTGGGGTGCGCGACTCTAGCCATACCAAACCTGCGACGGCGGCGACCAAGAGAGCAGCTGCAAAGGCAAATTGCGGTCGTGAGAAGATGTGCCAAAAGCGCCGGCGCGGAACGGGCGCATCGCTTTTTACGAAGGCGGGAAACTCCGGCGCAGGCCGGTTGTAACGCAGCTTGCCCAGCACGCTTTCCATCTTCTGAATTTCGGGATCAGGTTCGCCCGAACCGTCCCACAAGTAATCGTCTCTCATGCTACTGCCCTCATATTCCTTGTTCGCGCGCGGCGCGGGGGATGGAAGCCAGCTTTTCGCGAAGCTTTTGCATACCGCGGTGTAGATTCACGCGCACCGAACCGTGCTTGAGACCGGTGCGCGCGGCGATCTCCGGCCCGGTCATGCCCTCTACCAGCCGCAACAGCAGAATCTCGCGATAGGTCTCCGGCAGGCCGCGGATGGCGGAGAGGAGAAGCCAGGCTTCCGCGTCGACGGAACTGCCTGCCGCTTGGCTTTCTATTCCGTCGCCAGGCAGGTCTTCCGGCAACTCAACCTCTTCCACGGCGTGGCGATGGTAGTCATTCGCTCGATTGCGGGTGATTGCCGCCAGCCAGGCTCCAAAGCGGTTGACATCGCGAAGCGCATGCAGTCGGGGAAGGGCCCGGAGAAAAACATCCTGCACGAGGTCGTTCACTTCACTCAGCGGCACGCGCGCCAGCAGGATTCCATGGACCATCCGGGAGTACCGGTCGTAGAGTTGGCCGAAGGCCATACGATCGCCCTCACGCGCAGCCTCCACCAGTCGCGAGTCGTCTTGCGCGTCACCAGGCGGCGCAGACTGATGAGTCACGGCTGAGTGATGCAGGCTTGCCGGAAATTGCCCAATCCTGTCTCCCGTTGTTGAGGCCATCCAGATCGACCTTCACCAGCGGAATGATAGACGGGAAGAAGCAGGATTGTGTTAACAGGCGCATCGTTGCGCGAGCCGCCTCCGCCGACTAAACCTCTGCATGGCTCGGCGTTAGCGCTAACCTATTAAGGAATAGGGATTTATTGGCGCGTGACTCTAACTAGCAATCTTTGATTGCAGGGGAAAAAAGGGTCAGGGCCCAAACTGTAGGTATTCGGTCGCTTAGCGCCGATAGGCGCGGCTTGAAAGTAGCCCGGCAGGAACTGCCGGGTAAGCTAGCAAAAAGGCTGTGCAGTCCCGTTAGGGGCGGCTGAGGCTTTCGTAGCGGCTTGTGAGCGTGGCCCGGCGAAGCTTTTCCGAGGATGGAGATGTTCATGAAACCGCGGGGGGCTCAACAGGAAGAGGACCGATTTCAGGCGTCCCTGCCGGGACTCGGTCCTTCATTCATCACTAACCCGGCAGTTCCTGCCGGGCTATTCTCAGTCGCGCCGATCGGCGCTGACCGCCCAAGGGCTATGAGACAAGTGTGGAATCTTGGCGCCGGTAAATTTCCACGACTGAGTTACTGTTTGTGGCCAAATACTTCCCTGAGCAGCTCCGTAGTTTGTGCGGCGGGATTCTTGCGGATATTGGCCTCTTCCTGGCCCAGGACATAGAACAGGCCGTCGAGGGTCTTGCCGACCACGTAGCTGTCGAGGTTCATGTTTTGCCCGCTGGCGAAGCGCGAGGCCATGGGGTTCTGCATCAACTGGTTGTATTGTCTTATCACGCCCACGTTCTCCATGGCCTGGTGGACGATTGGCGTGAACGCCGCGGTCAGCTCGTCGCTGCTGGCGCGCTTGAAATACTGCGTGGCTGCGGTGTCACCGCCGGTCAGGATACCGCGTGCGTCCTCGATGCTCATTTTGGCCAGTGAGTCGAGGAAGATTTGCTTAGCCTTGGGCGCGGCCTGCTCGGCGGCGCGGTTCATGCCGATCTCCAGTTCGTCAACCTGCGAACCCATGCCCACCCTGCGCATGGTCTTGCCGGCGGTCTGCAGTCTAGGCGGCAGAAGGATCTTTATTGCGGCGTTTTTCAAAAAGCCGTCAGGCCGCCCTGTGGAAGCCACGGCCTTACCGGTGCTCACCCGCAGCGCTTCCTTGAGGCCGGCGGTAATCTTGTCTTCGGTGAGCCCCTGGCTGTCTTGCGGAGTGCCCAGCGCGGCTTCGGCTCTCTTCTTGAGTTCGTCAAGCGGCGACTGCGCCAGGCATGCGCCCGCCAGCGCCACCAGTGACACTGCTACGAGAAAGAGTTTTTTCATACGCGCCCCCAGGGAACACCAAAGCATAGCGGCAGGAACGGGTGCCGGCAAAGACTCTTTAGAACATGGTCTTATGGCGACGAACACTTACCACGGAGGCACGGAGACACTGAGACACGGACAACCCGCAAGAGCGTGGTGGGGGTTGAGTTTGAGACGCGGCAGTGCCGCGTCTCTACGGACAGGACCTCTCCGACGGAACCCTTTTCGTGTCCGACCCATATGCCTGCGTAGAGACGTGGCCCTGCCGCGTTTCACTGCTTACGCCGCCAGGAAAGGTTGCCCAAAAACGCAACATCGAGGACGGTCACATACTCTAATGATGATTGAATCATGACGCGCCGTACAAAGATGCGCATGGCGGAGGCTCGGCAACACGTATGCCGGCATCTGTTGATTCTGCTGCTGGCGATCGCAGCACCCGGTTTCGCGCAAGTCCGTGCCGGGGCTGCCAAGAGCGCGATCACACCGGAACTGGAAGGCCGGAAGGTCTATCTGGCCGGTTTCGGGCACAATCGCCTGGCGACCGCGGTGCACGATCCTCTCTACGTTCGCTGCCTGGCGGTTGAAATCGGAAAGAAGACCCTGGCGCTATGCGCCGCCGACCTGATCGGCCTGTTCTATGACGACGTCCAGAGGATTCGCGCACGCTTTGCCGGGCACGCTCCGAAAGGATCGTACTTGATTGTGGCCAGCACGCACGTTCATGAGGGGCCAGATACCCTGGGTTTGTGGGGACCAACTGCCGGCGAGTCGGGCATGGATCCCGCGTATGTTGACTGGCTGGACGATAAGATCGCCTCGACCGCGCTCGAAGCCGTGGGCGACATGCAGCCGGCGCAGCTCAAGCTCGCGCGCGACGACCATCCGTTGCTTGCGCAACTGCAGGGCGTGGATCGCCCGCCGTACGTCAAGGATCCGTTCTTGCTTGTTCTGCAAGCGGTGCGCGCGTCCGACGGCGCCGTCATCGCCACGCTCGTCAACTGGACCGACCATCCGGAAACGCTGAACCGCAAGAACACTTTGATCACTGCGGATTATCCGCACTGGATCTGCGAAACCCTGGAGCACCGCTACGGCGGTACGGCGGTGTTTGTCAACGGCGCGCTGGGCAAGGTTTCAACCTTGGGGAAAGAGGTTGCGCTGCTCGACCCCGACACCGGCCTGCTCGCCGAAGACGGCGCCTGGCGCAAGCCTGAACTGCTCGGGACCAAGGTTGGCGAACTTGCGGAGCGCGCGCTGGCAAACGCGGAAAGAGTTTCGCCCGATGCTTTGTTATTTCGCTCGTCGGTTTTCTTCTTGCCGCTAGCCAACGATCGCTTTCGTGCCGCAGAAGCGGCAGGCGTTTTCGCCGGACGCAAGCCGTTATATACCGCTGGGAAGCTTGATACCTCGGTCGCTGAGCGTGAGGTTGAGGGAGGAGGAAAGCCGGTGCCTGTCGCCAGTGGTCGCGACTTGCAGACCGAGGTCGATTATGTGCAGTTGCGGGCTGGCCCGCGGTTGCTGGCCGAGTTTGCCACCATCCCGGGCGAGGCGTTTCCGGAAGTGGTCAACGGCGGCGTAGAGCGTTATCCCGGCGCCGACTTCCCGGACGCGCCGCTCGACCCGCCGCTGCGTGCCATCCTCAAAAGCAAATATCAGTTTGTAATCGGCCTCGGCAACGATGAGCTCGGTTACATCATTCCCAAAGCCGAATGGGACGAGCATGCGCCCTGGCTCAACAACAGTCCCAAGGCTTTCTACGGCGAAATCAATTCGCCTGGCCCGGACAGTGCGGCGGCGATCATCGAAGCACTGGAGAGCCTGGTTACCGCGGGGTCAGCAGCGCAGTCCGCAGACCGTCACCGGCGGTGAAGCTGCTGGTAAACTGTTGTTGTCCCGCCGCGGAGAGGTGTGTGAGCGGTTGAAACAGTCGGTCTTGAAAACCGATATACCCGAAAGGGTATCGGGGGTTCGAATCCCTCCCTCTCCGCCAGCTTCCCTCCAAACCCTCTTGCTAGAGGTCCCTCGTTGCGCTCGGGATTTCGGCTCGCGGTTCAGACGCCGCGAAGGCGCCTCAAGTTCGAATCCCTCCCTCTCCGCCAGATTCCCCGTAATCTCCACGCCACGTAGGAAACGTGATCCCTGTGGGTCTGGGGGTCATCTGAGGACGGTCCAGAATTGGTTCGGGCACTCCGACATGGAGAGCACCATCAGGTATCTGAAACCGTAGCGCCGTCAGCATGTACGGGAAAAAGTGAACGAGATTTTTGCCTAGGGCGGGTTATTGTTTCGGCTTGTGAGTGTAATCGCCCGTTATTGCCAGGTACGCTGCGCGACTCTGAGACAAGAGCTTTTCTATCACGTTCAAAAGCGTGGTCGCAGGATGTATGCCTTTGATCAAGCAGGCATCGACGCTATCACGCGCACTCTGAGGCACAAAAGGGTCACCAGTCAGCAATAGAAGTGGAAGATTGGGGTACATCACTCTAAGTGCTTTCGCGATCTGCTCCCCGTTTGCGCCTCGCTCCATGTGATAGTCGATCACCGCGAGGTCAACTTGCTGCTCCTTAACGGCCTTCAGGGCCGAAGAATCGTCGTTTGCAATAATGACGTTGTAACCGCGTACTTCCAGCAGCTTGGCTCGAATGAGCAGATTTGGTTCTTTATCGTCGATGCAGAGGATGGTCGGCCTTGTCGACATGGCAGGTCCGTTTGCCTCTAATGATCCTCGACCATTATATGTGGGGTCAACTTCTATAACCCGTTCACTTGTTTACTCGTAAGTGTCGGCAAATCGCACTCGCACTCACAACGGTGAGTTTCTTATTGCTTCCTAAGCCAAGCCGCGACGGAATGCGGTCAAACCTGAAGCCGTCAGCATGTACGGGAAAAGGTGAACGAGATTTTTGCCTAGCTCTCCGGGTCACTTTTCGTCAGTAGGGCGCTGTTCAACACCGCAGTAGGGGCAGATGACGTGGCACGCGGGCGGAAGTTGGTAGTCCGGTTTTAGAATCGAGATCATGTGGCCGCAGGCGTCGCAAGGGCGCCGTTCAAACGCTGAGTCCAACACACGCTGCCCCATGGAAGCTGACATTAGAAGTTGACATTGTATTGCTTACCATTCGATTTGTGCACACTCCCTTCGTGAGGGCGCATGTTGACGCTTGTTGACGCTTGCTGACACTTTGAACCCAAACAGAACAGTAGTAGAGGTGTTGAGTTGGCGACAGATTTCAAAATTGACAGGTTTCTGTCGCTAGTGCCCCTGGCTCCGCTTACTTCTTTTACAGGAGTATCGAACGCTTCCAGGGGCACCTTCCCCACTAACCAACTATTGAGTCGGCAGCCACGCGGGCCACGGAGTCAGGATCAAATCGGGCGCCTGTGTCGGCGACGAGGTGAGGATCAAACCGGGCGCGGTTAGTAGGATGTACCGGAAAAGGTGAACGAGATTCTCGCTTAGGGCGATTTCACTGCGGGGGGCGTTGTGGAACCATTTGGATGTATGCCCAAGCCTGAACACCAGACCGCAACGTGACACTGATCCTGCGATACTTGATGCTTGTTTCGTATCCGTCAGCAAAAGCCAGTTCCTGCTCAGTAATCTCAAATAGGGTTCCAGAAACGGCTTCTTCTGAAGTGGCGCTCGGTTCGATGTTATAAAACGGAACTCCTCCTGCCTCTGTGATCGTGCGGACGTATCCGGGCAACAAATCCGGACGACCGGTTAGCTCACGACCGAAGGTGGCGACCTGCACGTCTTTGTACTGCAACTTTCCATAAGAAAAAAGCAATACTGTGCAGGCGGCGGTCATACACGATCATTGTACTTAGGTACGGGTGCTCTACTGCCCGTCTCAACCAATTTGCAACGGAGTGAGGGTCAAACCGGACGCATGTCCCGATACGGAAGCTCGGGATGCGTCCCTGCTTCGCTTTTTTTGAAAATGAGTTTGCTGATGACGGACAGGAACCCGGCGAGTTCGCCATCGGTCCCTCTCCGTCAGAACTTTTTTGTCATACACCTAGGTCCCGCTGATGCCTCAACTGCTCCGGAAACCCTCAAAGAGAAACCCCGCCGCCGCATGGTGCCCTACGGCCGGATCATGGTGACGCATGTTGACGCTTGTCGGCACTTGGACTCAAAACGGGACGCTAGTAAAAATGTCATGTTGGCGACAGATCGGAATTGACAGGGTTCGTTCTGCCGCTAGTGCCCCTGGCTCCGCTTACTTCTTTTACGGAGTATCGAACGCTTCCAGGGGCACCGTTATTCTCGCCCTGGAAATCAAACTGACCGACTACTGTCTTCTGAGGCACGAGGTTACGGCGTCTGACAAAACCGGACGCATGAACGGATGCGGAAGCTCGAACCCCTCCCCGCCCTTCTTTTCGCTTTTCATTCTTCCCTCTTCTAAGCCATTATTTTGAACCCTACAGGATTCTCCCGATTGAACATGACATGGTTCACCCTATTCAACTCGTCTCGTGCCTCGGCCAACGTACATAGTAGGTTTCCTCTCAACTGAGAAAGCCGACGAGGGGAAGATGATTTGCGTTCGGTACAGCGTCCTGTTAGATAAGGTGTTTACGGCATCGACTCGGTATCACGGAGCTCTCGAGAGATTGTTGAGGCTGGCGGGTCGAGGGAGGCCGGAACTCTTTCGGAAAGCAATGCTGGATTGTGAGACGTGTGCCCGGGATTGCAGGCGCGCGGTCGCAGCCTTCATTGCGCATCAATCCGATCACGGCTGCTATGCGCCGGTGAAGCAGCAGCGCGGCTCACGTCAGCTCGATTTTACAAATTCCAAAGAGCCAGAGTTGATGCAGTAGCGTAATCCGGTCGGGCGCGGACCGTCAGGAAAGACGTGGCCGAGATGGGCGTCACACCTCCGGCACGCGACGGCCGTCCGCACCATGCCGAACGTGCTATCGCGGATCTCTTCCACATTTTCCATGGCGACGGGTTGCCAAAAGCTCGGCCAGCCGGTACCCGAGTCGAACTTTGTATCGGCGTTGAAGAGCGCCGTGCCGCAGCAGACACATCTATAGAGGCCGCGGTCATGATTGTCCCAGTAGTCTCCCGTGAATGCCGCCTCGGTATCGTCGTGACGGGTAATGTAAAAAGAACTGGGAGAGAGTTGCGTCTGCCATTCGCTCTCGCTCTTCACGACTTTGGGCACACGGACTAGGCCGCGGCGCTCGCCGGAGTCGGAGAACTCCACGATGTCCACATCCGCGGGCTTCTGGTTGGGAATCCCGGCATTGGAAGGCTGGGCTCGATTCATAAATCTCCAGAGAAAAAGCGTTCAAGCCCATTGTAGCCGCAGCCGTTACGCTTTGGATTCCGTCCCTCCAAGTACTTTCTCAAACAAGTCCAAGGTCGATGGCTGCGTGGCCAACAGGTCTGCGCTCGTCACCCGCGCGTTGTATTCGGCAATCTTGCGCGCTCGGCTGATGTTTTCATGCACCTGCACCGCCAGCAACTGGTCATAGTCCGTGACCGGTGATTGAGCTTTCATCAAGACCGGCGTCATGTCGATGATGATGACCAGTAGCGTGATGAGCCACGATATCCGCCACAAAGGACTGAAAAGAGGGGTGGAATTGGCAAGCGCTTCGTACCGGGTGGGGAAATCGTGCACAGCCTGGATCTCGCGATCCTTGTATTCAGCGGTCACACGGGCTCGTTCATCTCCAAGGCGCTGCAATTCGGATTCGATGTTTTGCCTCTGCTCATCGAGGAGCTGCAGACGCTGGTTGGCAGCTTCATACGCCGGGCCTTTGCCCCGAATTCCAGTCGTCTGGCCGGCTATTACCGCGCCAACGACTTCAGCTTCCCGATTCCGGCCGGCTTCTTGGCCTTGCTGGCGTAACTGCGCAAGTTGTTCCTGCAGAGCCGCTTGTCGACGATCGACTTCACTCTGCCTTGCGGTTAGCCGTGAGATTGCCTCATGATTTTCAATGTCGTGTTGCCGGGCAATCTGTTGATCAATGCGGCCTTGCAGAATGCGCATCTCGGCGGGGATAGCCACGGTCATGCCGATAAAAGCCGCCAGGACAACGCGTATCCACAGAGTTCTTCTCGACCAGTGGCCAACCAACTCGCGATCCACCATGAATATCATCGTTCCCCAAAGAAGCGACACAGCAATTGCAACGCCGGGCTTACTCGACGCCATGGTAGAGAGAGCGTAGTAGGCCGCACCACAAGCCCAAATCGAGGTGAAGAAAACAAAGAACCCTCTCGCTGCGTGTGTCTTCCGCGTCCAAGGTACGCACGCATCCAAAATGCGGCGATCGGTCTTCGCTGCCCAGAGAAAAAAATCTATGAATGGATTATCGGCTCGAAAGGGCGGGCGCTCCCATTCAAACCGATGTGACGAGGTGGCCATAAACGCCTCCGTTACTTAACGTACTTTAAGATGCAGTTCTGGAGTTACTCGCTGCCGGTCAGAGCTGACTCGCGGACCTTCAGGATCATGCATTGCTGGTCTTCATAGACCTTAGTGAATTCGTGGCTGAGCATGGCCGCGACGTAAAAACGGCGGTCCGTTGCGGGGGTAACAAAGACATACTCAGATCCGAACGCCTGCCGGATGCTTTCAGCGGGACGGCTCTCCTTGCCCGTAGAAATGCGTTCATACAAGCGTCCCAGATCCGGGTTATGGTCGGAGAGATAAACCGGATCGAGGCCGATAACGTAGGCGTGATCCTGATCGTAGTAAAAAAGTTTGGGGAAGTCGTCCCAGGAGGTGTTGAAGATGATAGCGCCCTTCGGCACATGCTCCAGCAGCCACTGCGTCCCGCCACGATACTGATCGGGGATCGTGGGCGCTGCGATCAAATGCCGGGCCTGCTGCACCTGAAAAGCGGCGGCGCCCAGCAGAGCGACGACCCCAAGCGTGGCCGGCAACTTTCTGAGCTTCCAATCGGAAGCTGATTGCAGCGCATTCTTGGTCTTTTCCTGCCCGCCGGCGCGCGGAAGCTCCGCAACGGCCTGCAGCGTGAATGCAGCGAACAAGACGGCGCAGGGCGGCCAATACTCAACGAATCTCCTGGATCGTGCCGCGGTCAGCAGCAGCAGAGTCGCGAACAGCAACAAGAAAAGCGGCCGTTGCATAACGCTGCGGCCTCCGCGTCCCCAGAGATAGCCGAAGGCGATAGTGCCTGCCAGCATTGCGGCAAAAGCAACCATGCTGGAAGTCAAAAGGTCCCAGCTGGGCAGCGCATACCACTCCATGCCGGTCCCCGGTTGCAAGGAGAAGAGCCCGGCTTTGGCTGTCAAATGCAGGCGGAACAAGCGCAGATCGCGGGGGAAATAGGGATTAAGGACGAAGCCCGCCACCATCCCGACCGCCGTCCAGAACACGGGCCGCCATTCCCGGCGTCTCTCAGTCCACCAGAGCGCACCGGCCCACAGCAATGCCATCGCTCCCAGAATCACGAACAGGTTGTAGGTCCACACGTAGAGAAAAGCCACAACAACCAGCCAGGCGTATTTCCGCTCGAACAGGAGCCAGATACCCGCGATGATGAAGACAATCGAGAGGCTCTGAGCGCGGGTCATGCTCATGCGGTAAAGAAACAGGGACGACGATCCCAGCAGCGCAATGAGCCACCATGTCGCGCCGCGAACGCGATAGTGAAGGAGGATCAAAAAGCAGGAAAACAAGGCGATAGCCGCGAACAGCGCGGCTGAGATCTTAGCCGCTGTGACCGGCTGGGCGATCCAGAGGAATGGAATCAGCAGCAGATGGAAGAGCAGGTGCTGGTCCGCATAGTCGTGCGGGTTCAGGGAAGTGAGCGGCAGCCAGGTAAACGACGGAGGGAAGTGCCGGTGCCGGATGCCGTCCCACAACAATTGACTCCAGCGGATGTGGTAGTAACCGTCAAAGTCGCCGCAGCAGATGTCGTGGGAGGAGAATTGGAGCCAGAAGGACAGCGCTAGGATCACCGCGAGCCCGAGCGCCGCTTGCACCCAGTAGAACCGCGGGGTGGAACCTGGACTTCGTTCAACCAACCTCCCTGGGCCTCCAACAGGTCAGTTTAGCAGACAGCCTTGGTGCACCTTGCTGCAAGGCTCACGTTGCACAGCCTGGCAAGCCGCAAACCAAAGAAGCAACACCCTACCGCGGATTCACGCGGATGATCGCGGATGAAAATGAAACCGGCCGTTAGCGCCCTTGGTCCACTTATCTGCGCCCATCCGCGAAAATCCGCGGTAAGGTGTTTCTTGCGTTGTCGAAAAATCGTCGTGAAACGAAAGGAATGTTGGCAATAGTGGCACAGGCGCCATCGCCTGTGGCTTTGTTCACTCGATTACGACTGATTTGGAGAGATGGCGGGGGCGGTCGATATCGCG
>Ga0126379_10001004_pt1 | contig 16674 bp, 17 predicted proteins | sample PanSoiMetPlot_24_FD_92640 | JGI IMG/M metagenome (GOLD analysis project Ga0126379, IMG submission 92640) | Tropical forest soil microbial communities from Panama - MetaG Plot_24 | ecosystem: Environmental > Terrestrial > Soil > Tropical forest > Bulk soil | place: Panama | collected 2016-02-17 | reverse complement strand
TGCGTGCATCGGGTATGCTAGCCGTCTGAATCAGGCAACTGACGGCGGAAGACTTTCACCTCCTACACTTGCAGCCTTGTCGGCCGCTACCCGGGAGTTGCACCCGCTGAAGTCCAGCGTCGTTCACGGCGCACTTTTTCACCAATTGAGCGGGAGCTGTGGTCATGTCCCACCCGCACAAGTCCTTGCTTCCCTTGTGTGCTAAGGCAATGGTACAAGCATGACCGAAGGCACGCGCACTGACATCGTGTGGACCCATTCTCTGACGGGCAATCTGTGGTGGTTGCTGTCTCCGGCGACCGCTTTGTTTTATCCCGTCGCAGTCAGGGGCCTGCACGAAAGTGGCCAGCGGCTGCGTCGCGACAGTGGGCCGGGCGATGCGGCGGCTTGGATGGTCCTCGCCATCTCGGTCGCGCTCGTCTATGGCGTACCTGCCGTCAGTATCTGGGTCGCATATCTGTTGGGGCGACATGAAAGAACTTCGCAATCGGAATTGCTGGCCCATCGCCTGGCGCACCTGACGGTGGCGTGTCCATCGCTCTTTGTGCTGATCGGAGTCGTCTTTTATCTGCTGCACTCCGCAAACGAATCTGTGTTTTGGTGGATTTTCTGGTTGGCTGTCCTTGCCATCTCCGTGTGGAACATGCGCAGGCAAAGAACCGAAATGCCTGCCTCCTCTCTGCCGAACTCCATCCCGTTGAGAGTGGCGCACGGCACTTCGGCACTGCTGGTTGTGCTCATCTTCCTCGCCTGGCATCTCCTGAACCACGCGAGCGCCGCATTCAGCCTTGAGTTCAACAAATCAATGATGACCACGCTCCGGAACTGGTATCGCTCGGAGTTGATCCAACCGATGCTGGTGACCTTGATACTGTTTCAGGTGGTCAGCGGTCTCATTCTGCTCCGTCGCGCCACGGCGACGCGTGCCGATCTCTTTCGTACTGTGCAGACTTCCACCGGCGCGTTCTTGACTGCCTTCATCGTCTCTCATCTCAATGCAGTCTTCATTCTGGGTCGTGCGGTCACCAAGGTCGATACCACCTTTCTTTGGGCGTCCGGCGCTCCGGTCGGTCTGCTGCCCGACGCCTGGAACGTGCGGCTCCTTCCGCACTACTCGCTCGGTGTTTGGTTCGTCATCATCCACATGGGACTCGGTCTGCGAGGAGTGCTGCTCGCTCACCGGGTATCGCCGCCCACAGCCGACCGTATCGCATGGGCAGTGGGCGCACTCGGGGCGGCGTTCGCGGTAACGATCACCGTCGCGCAACTGAGCGTCCACGGCGCCTAATACCCGTATATCCGGCGGCAACGCTCGCATCGAGTCGCCAGGATGTTACTGTCAATTGGTGAAAACAGCGATAGCGCAAGCTTGCGCCGTCTGTTCGCCCGCGAACCCCACGTAGGACCTTGGCGGCATCCCCAAGCGGATTTAGACTACGAAACGCTTGTAGCTATGAGTATTTCGAAACGCGAACCACGATGGCCCGCTTTCCTCGCCATGCTGTCAGCCGCAGGGGTCTTCTGGGCCCTGCCCGAACCCCTTTCGCTGGGACCAGGCTGGCTGCTACTGGCGATGATCTTAGTGCTCATGATCCCCATCGTGATCACGAATAGCCGCGGCTACTTCAAAATCACAAGAATGTTGACCTTCACCGCGCTGGCCCTGATCACACTCGCGATGATCGCATCGCTCATCTTCCTCATTCAGGGAATTCCCTTACATCGTGAGATGCCTAAGGCGCTACTACGCTCAGCTTTGGCACTCTGGATCACCAACATCCTGGTCTTCGCCTTGTGGTACTGGAAGCTAGACGCTGGTGGTCCGTTGGGCCGCGATCATTCTCGCTGCAAGATCGCCAGCGCCTTTCTCTTTCCGCAGCTTTCGAGCGACCGCGAGAACTACGACGGCTGGTCTCCGCACTTTCTCGACTATCTATTTGTCGCATTCAATACGAGCACCGCCTTCTCGCCGACCGACACTGCCGTTCTCGCGCGATGGGCAAAGCTGGCAACTATGCTGCAATCGCTCATTTCTCTCTCGATTCTCGTCCTTCTGGCTGCCCGGGCTGTGAACATTCTCTAGAATGATTGTCGAAATCAAGGCATTACCCTCAAAATGCCCAAGTCAGCAGGTAACAGGTCGGTTCCCGGTGGGTTTCAGGACAGCAACCTCAGTAACCTGTGCGTTGTCATAGCAGTTGGCAGACAATCCTGCTTAAACAGCGAGTCTGCCGCTTCGTCCAAGGACGCCTACATGATTACCATCTCGTTGATTGGAGTCGCAACTGCGCTGCTGCTATGCGCAATACTGGCGAAAGCATTTGCCGATGAGCCTAAGGCGAACAAGTCGCAAAAGGCAGAAATCATCGCGCGCCTACTGGCTTTATCTGAGACGGAGCAAAAGCTTTCAGAGCCTTCTTCCTCTGTGCGATTGAGGGCACCGGTACCTACGAAGACCTCGCAGTTTGGCTACCGGCCGTCGGTTCGCTCCAACAACTAAAGGTCGAGTGTCGGAAAAAAGTAAGGAGACGCCTCGTCCACTTTGGATGTCGCTTGTGGACGCGGTACTCGCCTCAGTGACGGACTAATTTCGTCGGATCTAATTCGTAGCCTTCGTCCGCGACGACTCTCTCGATCGCCGTCCTTAGGGTGCGCTCTTCCGCGTTTTTGGGTAACCCACAGTGACGCTGTATCACTTCTTCGCCACTCTCGATCCTGAGCAGCCAGGATGATTTGCGCTCGTCCCATGAGAATTCCACACGATCTGCGCGCATGACTTCCTCCACACATAAACCGATTGTAGTGCCTAACCGCGAGATAGAACTAGCACCGTCAGTCATCCCCTGCTACATGTGTCGCCAGTCAGGGGCCGGGTGCACGCGGTTGGGTTGATTCGACACCGTGTTACTTACAGGAAGGGACAAGTCAAACTCCTTGCCGTGAAAACGGCGGTCCATGGGATTACCGGTGTGAACCGGACGCTGAATGTTGTGTTGCAGGTGCAGGGTCCGTCCTGCCACGACGGTGCCAGTGCCATCGACCGTGAACATCTGTTCCCAGCGAACGTTCCAGTAGAAGTGCATGAGCATGTGAAACTTGTTGGCGGGATCCTGGGCGACGAGCATGGTACAGAACGCGAGGCCAATATCCGCGTGATACAGGAAGTTGTTGGGATGTCCGGGAACGCTTGTGTTCTTTACAATGGACTGCCACGACCGGCTGGGCTGGTCAAACAAATGAGCTGGGAGATCTAAAAACCCCGACGCCGGCATGACTGTTCCCGCGGGAAGCTTGTTCGTCCCGTTGGGACCAATGGCCCCGCCCGAATTCAGGCTGTCATACCAGACTTCAGTGGACCCGGTGTCCGTGTCGCGACACACAATCTGATTGCTCCCGGTGATCAAAATGCTGCCATCGCGATCTCGCGCGCCACGATAGCGGGCATAGTCAGTACCAATATATTTGAGTTGGATAAAACCAAGCGTCCAACCCGCAATGTTCTCGCCCGCTGTTCCAGTGAGCCGTATCGACCCGTATGCGTCGATGGTTGGCGAATTGAAATCGAAGCCGACAAAAGGGCCGGCGTCCAGCGTCACCGATGGAGGAATGCCAGGCAAATGGATTGTCCCCAGGATGGGCAGAACCACATCAAATCGGTCGCTGCCGGCTTTCACTGACAGGCTGGTATTCAGCTTGCTGATCGTAGCCATAGCTACCTCCCCATAATCGATAAATTGTCCGAGGGGTTTCGGCTGCAGGGAAGGACTGAAGAATAACGCTGTCAGCTTGTGGAAAACAAGGCCAGACGACGTCAAGCATTTGCTCGTCCTCTTGCTAGGGTTCCTGCATTGAGCGAGAGGCCGGCTTGACACTGTTCTTTCGCCGAATGTAGGTTGCATAGGCAAAATTCCCGGTCCCGCCGTGAAAGTGCGCCCGCTGGAATGGGACCCTCAGATCGTATCGGTTAAACCTGAGGGGCCAGGGAGAGAGCATGTTAATTCGCAAGTCTTGGATGGTGTTGTGCGCAGCAGTCCTAACGGGCGGCGTTTCCGCGCAGAACCGGCCCGACGCACCGGAGTTCGACATCAAGGCTCACTACACCAAGTACGAGTTCCGCATTCCGATGCGCGATGGCGTGAAGCTGTTCACGTCGGTCTATGTGCCGAAGGACGCCTCGCATGCGTATCCGTTCCTGATCGACCGCACGCCTTACAGCGTTGCGCCCTACGGCGTGGACTTGTACCGCACACAGCTTGGGCCGTCGCCGGATTTCGACGAGTCGGGATACATCTTCGTGTTCCAGGATGTGCGCGGGCGGTACATGTCGGAGGGCAAGTTCATCGAGATGCGTCCGCATATTGACGACAAGAAGTCGAAGCAGGATGTCGACGACGCCAGCGATCTCTATGACACGATCGATTGGCTGCTGAAGAATGTTCCGAACAATAACGGGAATGCCGGCATCTGGGGAATTTCGTATCCGGGATTCTTTACCTCGGCGAGCATGATCGATTCGCATCCTGCTCTGAAAGCGGCTTCACCGCAGGCTCCGATGACAAACCTGTTCATGGGCGACGATGCCTATCACGGGGGCGCTTTCATGCTGGCGGCCAACTTCGGCTTCTATAACCAGTTCAAGCCGCAGGAGAATCCGGAACTTCCGCCCAAAGTATCCGTGCCCTTCGACTGGGGAACCAGGGACGCGTACGAGTTTTACCTGAATGCCGGACCGCTATCGAATTTGGAGAAATATCTGAAGGGCAAGAGTGCACTGTGGGACGACCAGGTGCAGCACGACACCTTCGACGACTACTGGAAGGCGCGGAACCTGGCTCCGCACATGAAGAACATCCAATGCGCGGTGCTAACGGTGGGCGGATGGTTTGACGCGGAAGACCTGCAAGGGCCGTTCAGTACGTTTCGTTCCGTCGACGAGAAGAATCCGGGAATATTCAACGCACTCGTGATCGGCCCGTGGGTGCATGGAGGCTGGGCGCGATACAACGGCGAGCACTTGGGGCGTGTGGAGTTTGCCGCGAATACCGGCGAGTACTACCGAAAGAACATTCTGTTTCCGTTTTTTGAGCACTACCTGAAGGGCGCGCCGGATCCCAAGCTGCCCAAGGCCTACGTGTTCGAGACCGGCACGAATGTATGGCGGCAATATTCGGCGTGGCCGCCGAAAGATGCGGAGCGCAAAACCTTATATTTCCAGGCGAACGGCGGTTTGTCGTTTGACGGACCCACATCAGGGGCGGCGTTCGATGAGTATGTAAGCGATCCTGCGAAACCCGTGCCATTTGTGAACTACGCCGCGCTCAATGTGCCGCAGGAGTACATGCTCTCCGATCAGCGGTTCGCGGACAAACGCACCGATGTGCTCACGTATCAGACGCCCGTGCTCGAGGAAGATGTGACCATTGCGGGTCCGACTTCTCCACGCTTGTTCGTTTCGACCAGCGGCACGGACTCGGACTTTGATGTGAAGCTGATCGACGTGTATCCAGCGGACTTTCCCGATAGCAAGCAGGATGCGCCTCGTCCCGAAGATCGCGACAAGCCACGCAAAGACGTCTCAATGCCGACCTTCGCCATGGGCGGATATCAGCAACTGGTGCGCGGAGAGCCGTTCCGGGGAAAGTTCCGGCACAGCTTTGAAAAGCCGGAACCCTTCACGCCGGGCAAGGTGGAAGAAGTCAAGTTCACCATGCAGGACATCAATCATACCTTCCGACGCGGACACCGGATCATGATCCAGGTGCAAAGCTCGTGGTTTCCGCTGACCGACCGGAATCCGCAGACGTTCGTCAACATTCCCGAAGCCAAGGCGTCCGACTTCGTGAAAGCGACGGAGCGCGTCTATCACACGAAGGAACAGGCCTCGGGGATCGACGTGGAAGTGGTGCCGCGAGTTGCGGCGAGTCGGAGATAGGGAAACCACGGCAACAGGTTGCACGCGAAAGCCCGGATCTTGACTCCTATCGTCAAAGAACAGACGGCTGAAGGCCCAATGCCAAAACTGGGTGGACGACCAGCAGACCGTGATCGCGCTGTTAAACCTCATTCCGGCGGCTGACGGCGGGGCCGAAGCCAGCCCTGCCGGTCGCGTGGTTCCGGGCATATCGAGCGACGCACTTTATCAAGCGATTTTGCGCTTTCAAAAGAAATATTTTCCAGCACAACAATCGGGGTTCGTCGATCCCAGCAGCCCCGTTCTCGAGCGGATGGAAGCGCTCTCCTCGCGACCGACCGCAGCACTCAAGCCAACTGGGCAATGGGGACGAGGCCAGCCGACTGGTCAGCGTTGGCTATCGAGTCGTCTTGCGAACAGATGATCGAGACCGAAACTCAAGCGGAGTCGGGAGGTCTAAGGGATCGTCACTGGGTCGTGCTGAGGTCGAGGATCGATCGGGCGGGGGGAAACGTGAAGATGAAGATCTTTACCTACGGCGATGGAGACTATCAGGTCCCGAAGAAGGGCGTCCTTCCGTTGGATGACTTTCTGATGAATACTACGGCTACGTGGCGGCCAGGCCGTAGCGCGGCGAATTTACGCCGAAACAGAAAGCACTTCCGAGCCGCCTCGGCACGCTCCCTTTCGCTTCGCTCGGAGTCGAGGGCGGAAGAATGCGTCCGCCGCTACACAGATCGTGGTCGATTCGCCAGAATCACTGGTTACCGGATAGAATAGTAGTTACTTTTGGTGCGTCTTAATTCGTCTGAAAATCCTGAATCGCTTGGACAATGGGAGCCATCCAAAACAAAGTAGCAGGGCCTGTTACTGACGAGCTGGCGCTCGTGCAGGCAGCCAAGCGGGGTGACGACTCGGCTTTCGAAGAGCTGGTTCGGCGCTATGACCGCAATGTTTTCCGGATCGCGCAACACATCACGCAAAACCGCGAGGATGCCGAAGATGTGGTGCAGGAAGCGTTCCTGAAAGCCTATGGCAACCTGGCGCAATTCCAGGAGCAGTCGAAGTTTTATACGTGGCTGGTCCGGATTGCGGTCAATGAGGCCCTGATGAAGTTGCGCCGGCGCAAGCCGGAGCGCACGGTTTCACTTGACGAAGACATTAAGACGGAGGACGATTCCCTTCCCCGCGAAATTGCGGACTGGAGTCCAAATCCGGAACAGCAGTACACGCAAGCTGAGTTACGTGAGATCTTGAGCAAGACGATCCAGGGCCTGCCTCCGGGCTTTCGGACGGTGTTCGTGCTGAGAGACGTAGAAGGTCTCTCCACGGAGGAAACAGCAGCGGCGCTCGAATTGAGCGTTCCTGCGGTAAAATCTCGCCTGTTGCGGGCACGCCTGCAATTGCGCGAGCGTTTGTCGCGCTACTTTCAACGGCGCGAACCGGGCAATGGCAAGAACGATGGTGTGAGAGGTGAAGATGTCAAAAACAAAGACGTGGCAAGCGGAGATGGCAACCTGTGAAATGCTCTGAATTCCTGAGTGAGCTGACCAGCTACCTGGACGGCGTCCTCGACGAAAAAACCAAAGCCGAGTTGGAAAATCATCTTTCGTGGTGCCACAACTGCTACGTTGTTTGCGACACAACCAAGAAGACCATCGAGATCTACCGCGATTCTCAGCTCTACGAACTTCCTGAAGACCTCCGCAGCCGACTTCGTTCCGCAATTATGACGAAGTGCCAGCAGCAGCGCCGCCGCGGACCGCAAAGCATGTGAAGCAGCGCTCAGTGGCGAGTGGCCTGTTGCCAGTAAATTGAGGATCGTCATTGTCAAATGATCACTGGCCACTTTCATTCTGTCAGCATGCGCACCGTTCAATCACCTGTTAACCAGTAGCATCCCTGCATGCCACATCGTGTCTGTCCCTGGTGGATTGGTTATTTGCTGGTGAGCCCGATACGCAAGTGGCTCGGGCAGGATCCCGTCGAAATTCTGTCTCCTTACGTTCGGGAAGGCATCATCGTGCTGGAGCCGGGTCCCGGCATGGGATTCTTCACGGTTCCCCTTGCGCGTCTTGTCGGCTCTTCGGGACGAGTCATCGCCGTCGACACGCAGCCGAAGATGATTGAGGGACTGAAGCGGCGGGCGGCGAGGGCGAACCTGCTCGATCGTATCGATGCACGCGTCCCTTCATCCGATACGATGGGCATCAGCGACCTTCAGGGCAAAGTGGATTTCGTTCTCGCCTTCGCGATGGTGCACGAGTTTCCCGATGCCGCGAAGTGTTTTGCGGAAGCGGCGCAAGCGCTGAAGGCCGGAGGCACTCTGCTGCTCGCCGAACCGAGTGGCCACGTTCGCGACAAAGATTTTGATCGCGAACTTGCGGCTACTGCCGCCGTCGGACTCGCATCCACCGCGAGACCTGCAATTTCCCGGAGCCATGCTGCCGTGCTCAGCAAAGACTAGCGTTCCCGCACGATGGCTCCACAGGCTCCCCGATTGCTGCCCCCGTCTGAACCATACAAATTCCGGGAGTATTTCCGGAATGATGTATTCAAAGGAGGTGACACTGTTGCGGCGGAGGGATCCGGAGTATCTGTAACTTCTTAGTTATAAAGGAATTGGCAGGACCGGTGCAGGGAAATGCCACGAGGGCTTAAATCCTCAACCTTTTTGGCAATCAGTGAATCTAAGTATGGGAGTGGCGAGAATGGCTGTAACGTTCACGTAGGGGGCGTCACTCTCAGTACAGTACCGAGGAACTGGCATACACGCTCAGGTATGGAAGGTGGGGTCATGATTGAAAGATTGGTAGACGTGTTGTTCGGATGCAAGCACTCCCGTTACAGCTTTCCGGTAACCATTCGTCGCGCACAGCGCCGCCCCCAGGCCGCTGCATTGACCGGAACCTATGTTGTCTGTCTGGATTGTGGCAAGGAATTCGCCTACGACTGGCAGCAGATGAAGGTCATCACCTCTCCCGCGCGACATCGCGAACAGCTGGCCGAATTGGCCAAACACGCCGCATAAAACTGCAGAACAGCATCGAGGTTGAAGGCTACTGGCTGCGGACTTAGTTCCGTTGGGCGTCAGTAGTGTGCTCAAGAGCGCCCCCGTCGGAAGCCGAAAATCCTCGCAGCGTAGCTAACCGATAAGAGTCACGCGATCCGCTCGACGACGGGTTGAGCTTGGCGAACTGGCTCGTGCGAGTCGGAGCCATGGTTGCGAGCTCCGACCGATGGCTTATCGTCCGGCACTGCCCTGTTGCCGTTGATCGCTCCATTCGTCGAATGTTCGAGATAAACGAATTGTGTTGACCCAGCGAAGCTACTTCCCGCGGACTCGACCACTTCCGCGATTTGCAGCAGCAGTGCTTCGCGAAGCGCGAGAAACTCAGGCCACTTTTCGGTCAGGATATAGGCGAAAAGCTCGAGTTCGATGGCCTGTTGTCCAAAATCCGTGAGTCGCACGTAAGCGGTTTCTCGCTCCACGCGCGAACTTTCCGCGAGCAGCGACTGAATCCCGTTCAGCACTGATTTCAATTGTCCAGCGGTCGTCTTGTAATTCAGCTGCAGGTTATTCCGAATCAATATTTTTTGGCGGCTCGCGAAGTTCTCAATATTGGCTTGGGACAGGACTCCGGCGGGAATGGATAGCAGCGTTTGTTCCGTGGTACGTAAGCGTACCGACCTCAGGGTTATATCTTCCACAGTGCCCACCCGGTTCGAGATCGAGCACGTGTCGCCAATCGCAAGCGCCTTGTCGGTCAGCAAAAAGACGCCGCCCAGCAGATTCTCCACGCTCTTTTGCGCGCCGAACGCCACGGCAACTCCGCCGATCCCAACTCCTGCCAATGCTGTCTTTGTGTCAACGCCTGCAATCGTCAAAATTACGAAAATCGCAACGATGGCGAGCACCGCGTTGAAGACCCGGCGACCTAACAAGATGAGCGATTCTGAACCGGACTGGCCTCTCGCTCTCGCCAGGATGCGGGCGTGCTCAAACAAGAGGTGCATGATCCGGCCTAATAACCAGGCCAATGCCAGCACCAGGAAAATCGAGATAAAGTGCGAGTACCGGATTCGGAAGTTCACCGACGAACTGGCCAGGAAGACGCACGCACCGTGAATGATGAGGGTCAATACGGTGATGGTCGGCCAGCGAAGCCGGCTAGTCCATACCTCGAGACGCGCTCGCTGTAGTGGGGAAGTAATCATCTTTCGGAAAGGAAAACCTAACAGACGAAAGAGGACCCACAGGAGCAGTACGGGGAGGCCAAGCGATACTGACCAGAGAAGCCATTGAGCCACAGAGATATCAAATAGGGTGTACTTTGAGAGCGCTTCTGGCATCACGCGGTCAAGCCAGGCCTCTTCCATCACGCCGTGCAGGACCTGAACCTGTTCCAGTGTCTCTGATGAAATGAGCCAAATCTCGCCCGACACAGAATCTTTGACGCGCACGAGGACGATATCGACCGCCTTATCCTTCATCTTCAAAGGTCCCACGTGTTCCCGATCCGGCGGTAATCCATCATCCAGTGCCCCCGCGGGCGAGTCGCTGATTTGTGAAAGCGGCTGGCTGAAATAACGGTCCATCAAATCCTTTAAATCGTGGGCTAAGACGGAGGCATTCGGCTTTTGTTTATCGGTTAGCTGCATGTAACTGGAGGCGGCCACGAAATCCTCATGATGAGTCGCGCGGATAAAGTCGTTGATGGTGCCACGCGGTGTACTACGGCCCAGCGGGTCTTCGGCCTGGATCTCCGGCTCTGCAGCTTTCGCCTGAGATTTCAGAGCGGTAGAGAGCTGGGCTGCCGCGGAGAGGGTCAGGACCGCTAGAAACACTGCCGTGCGAACAATGGGAATACCGTCGACCAGCACTTGTTGGAAGGTGGGAAGTCCACGCAACAGAGCTTTTCTGGATTTTAATACCATGGGGCCTCCTATGAGTGGACTGGGCTTCAGACGGAGTGGCGCTCGTGAGAGTGATCCGATTCTCTCATCACGGAAAAGGCTAATGACCTGCCAAATCTGCCAGTTGCCGGTGCGTGCTGATCTCGGCAGCATTGCATCTACACCCCGAACAGTGGAGGAATATTTGAATATCCACCGCACAGTCCTGTCCTCGCGGCTACACCAGTGGCGGTTGGGCTGCATTCTCAAATGTCAGTTGGCCTGACGAATTTCTCTGCGCCACAGAAAGGCCTACTATGGGGACGCCCGCGATCACCCCAGAAGTCCCTCACACTCCTTCTTCGGGCCCGGTGGCTTGCCCTCCTGCAGACCAAGGCCGGCGCGACGTCGCCGACGCAGCCATCCAGAATTTCTCGATCGTTCTAGGAGGGCCAGCGTACGACCTGTTGTTACGAATGGGGCTTCTGCGTTTCAGCCTTCCCAATGTCCTGCGCAGGATCGCCGCACTCGTCGCACTGACCTGGCTGCCGCTTTTATTCCTCTGCCTGCGAGATGGGTTGGCTTTCGGGCACCAGGCTCGCATTCCGCTGCTTTACGATCTCGCGACTTACGGGCGCCTTCTGTTCTGTTTGCCGCTTCTCGTCGTGGCCGAGGTCGTGATCGACCCCGCAATCCGGCTCAGCGTCAGTCAATTCGTGCAGGCCGGCATCGTGCAGAACGATGTATTGCCAAAGTTCGACGCCGTCCTGATGAGAATACAAAAGCTCCGCGATTCGAAGATCCCCGAATTTCTGCTACTCGGCGTGGCGTTTTTCCCGACATTTCTGCTTGAACATGAGTGGAGCGGAGGCGCTGTTTCGAGTTGGCATACGACCGCGCAGGGCTTAACCCCAGCTGGATGGTGGTACGCATGTTTCAGCGCGCCATTGCTGCGATTCATTATCTTGCGCTGGGCGTTTCGCTATTTTGTCTGGTCGTTGCTCTTGCGGAGAATCTGCCGTCTGGACCTGGTGCTCATGCCAACTCATCCCGACCGCGCTGCCGGACTCAATTTTCTATCGATCACGCAGCAACGCTTCGGGATCCTGTTCTGTGCCCTGGGCTTCAGTTTCGCCGGCCGGATGGCGAACAGCTTGATATTCGAAGGAGCAGCAATACAGTCGTTCCAGTCCCTGATGATTGGATTTGTGGTTTTGTCGCTCATCCTCAGCTTGCTTCCGCTCATTCTGATGACTCCCAAGCTCATGATGGTGCGGTGGAAAGGATTGCTGGAATACGGCCGGCTGGCAAACGCGTACACGCAGGACTTCGATCGTAAGTGGGTGCACCGCACGACAGCGCCAGCCGAGCCACTGCTGGGCACCGGCGACATTCAATCACTCGCCGATATGGGGAATAGTTTTAGTTTCGTAAATGCGATGATGATCGCGCCCATTAACAAGGCGCTGGTCCTGCAACTCGCCGCGCAGGCTGCCCTGCCGCTGGTGCCGGTTGTTCTTATCGGCACCCCCGCTCCAGAGTTGATCAAAGCTGTAATCAAGATGGTCGCGTGATGGAGCAAGCTCGATTTGATTAGCACCTGCCCCATCCTGCCGGCCTTTTCCAGAGTTCGTTAGAACCGCAGGCCAAATGTGAGTGGAAGAATGTTCGTCGAAACCTTGTCGTAGGAGGCGTGGTGATACCTGACTTCTACGTATATTTTTGCGTGACTCTCGCCGAGGCGATAGGTGAGGCCTCCTCCAATATTTTCACCGAAAGCGTTATCGCTTTTGTGTCCGGTAATGACAGTTACGCCGCCGATTGTGCAGCCATACCACCAAGACCAGTAGGGATCGCAGATCACGCCCACGCCTGGCGTTGTGGTTTCACCCGACCGGTGGTACCAACCGATTCCGCCGATCGCGTAAGCACCTAAATGATGTCCAAAATCGCCGTGCACGATCGGATTAAAGGTCCACGAGTACTGGCGTGCGCTGGCGCCCGGAGTCTGAAGGTGTGCCAGGGTTGTGGAGTTGATGGGCAAATCGTGCCACATAAATTCTGTGTCGACGCCGACGTGTTTCGCAAAGTTGAGCCCGCCACCGATTACAAAGTGTCCGCCGTCATTCACAAAGTCACCCAAGTCTCCCTGGGGGAAGCCGATACCGCCGCCAATATTGAAGAGGAATTTGTTGTAGTCCTGTGCGTGCACTGACGTCACCATTGCCAGAAAAATAGTTACCGCCGCGAAACAGCTTATGCGCATTGATCACCTCGGTGAAGATTGTGTTGTCGTTCTTCGGTCTTTGAGAACTGAGAGAAATTACAGATCACACAGTAGTGTTAAGACTATTGGAGGTCGGATGTCACACACCAATCCTGGCACGCACTGTGCGCGAATGGGTATTAGCGGCGGGTTAGTAAGGAGGACCGTCGAATTATGGTTCGATCAATGGGAGCGACGACGCAAGTTGCAGGTCGATCATCAACTGAACTCGGCGATCCAGTTGATAGAACAACGCTGTATTTTTCGCCGATAGAACCTTGCGGAATTGAGGAATGTATTTCTTTCTGAGTTCTGCCACCGATTGGTCGACGCTGACCCACTGGTCAACGGCCGTTTGAGCCTCGGTTTCAGATAGCGCGCCCTTGGTTTGCACGTACTGTTTAATCAACGCGTACTTTGTTCCATTGATCTTGACCAGGTCCGATACGAATTGCTCGTAAACGGGCCAGAATTTTTCAGCCTCGGCGTCTGAAAGCGGCATGTTTGCGGCGATGATTTGTTTTCTCTGGGAACGAATATCCTTGCGCAACATCTGGATATCGTCATCGGTTAGAGCTTGTGCATCGTTAGGGGCGGCGTTGATGACGCGCGGCGTGGCATCCTGACTCGACGCCTCTTTTGGCACGAAGCAGCTCAGTGAAATCAAGACCAAAGAAATAAAGCACACGATGCGTTTCGTCACGACGCGCTCCTCCCCCGTTTCAGCTTTTAATCGACTAAGGGGCTTGAGGCTAGCAGTCGCTGTAGCCCGTCCGCTACTGGCGGAAGTACCAGTCTGATCCTGCTGAGATATTTGAAGCGCCACGGATCGCCGCTCATTCTGCTCCATAACAATTGCGAATGCTATTGTTGGAAGCGCACGCTCTTGAGCATCGCCTCGAACGTTGGCTGAAATCGATCGTAATGCGACTGAGGCGCCACGAAGACCATGAAGATCACGGAACCATCCGGCTGCGGGATGGTCACCAGCCAGTCTCGCTCCTTATCGGGCTTACCGTTCACCGAGAACGGCGAAACAGAATGCATGGCTACGGAGCGTCCCTGAACACCGGCCACGATAATAGGCTGGGGATCGCCTGCTGGTTGTAGCGCGTTGTTCTGCTCCATCTCCTGCATCAGGCGTCGGGTCGTGTCGTCGATGTTCGTGGGCTGACCATTCGACGATGCAACGCCGTTAAGCACTACGCCGTAGCCCACTCCATTGGCCGCCACTCCCGCCTTGGGAGCGATGGTGACGGATTGTCCTTGTTGCTTGGGCATCATTACCTCCCAGTTTTCCGGATGTTGGAGTTTTAACGGACCAAGGTCAGTGGCGACCATACGCTGGCTGGGAAGAACGCTTTCCAGCGAAACAGTAGGAGCGGGTGGCGTAGGAGGCGCAGCGCTTGTACTCGAAGCGCCGGCGCCAGTCAAAGGGGCATTGGTCGGGTTAAATGTCGCGCCGTTCTTCTTGTTGAATGCAGACCACTGCCCGGCCTTTGCGCCTTGCGCGATCTCTTCACCCGTGTAGGCCTTTACTCCCATCGCGTGCTTTCGCGTTACCTGAAACTCGGTGCTGTCACCCGCGTACTGTTTCGGCGGCCAGTTCCTGATTTCTCTCTGGATCGCCTCCTGGCGGTTGCCGGGATTCGGGTGATCGCTGAGAATCTGCGGCGGCGCTCCACCCTGAGATTCGAGAGTCTTGAAAAAATCCGCCAGCGCCTGCGGGTTGTAACCAGCTCTGTAGAGGATCACGGCACCGACTGCGTCCGCCTGCGATTCGTCCGTGCGCGAGTACTTCAGCATGAGACCTTGGGCTCCCATCTGAATTCCAGCCTGGCCTAATTCCTGAGCCGTGCCTCCAACGGTTGCGCCAAGAACCGCGCCCGCGAGTCCGGCGAGCAAGCCGGTAGTTTGCGCTTTGGCCGCCTGCTTTGCGGAGTGTTGCATATAAACGTGCGACATTTCGTGCGCCATGACTCCGGCGAGTTGGGCTTCATCGGCAGCGGCGGTGATGGTACCGATGTTGACGAACATCGGTCCGCCCGGGAGTGCGAAGGCATTGATGTCCTTTTGCGCGACTACGTGGAAATCAAATGGCCAGGAGTTTTCCGCTGGAATCGTCGCCACCAGCTTCTGACCGAGGCGACGGATGTATTGTGTTTCGGGGCTGGAATCGGGCAGGACCGGCATCTGCTCGTAAACCTGCGCGGCGGCCTTCAGTCCGAGCGCGCGCTGCTGGTCGCGGGACATGTGAGGATTGCCGGGATCCGGGAATTCGGGAGTGGAAGACTGCGGGTAGGCGGCCGTCGTCAGCAACAACACGGCCATCCAAAAGGTCGCCGTCGCCTTGCTCGGGCTAACTCTGGTGATGGTAGAAGTAGCGGTTTGCCCCAGCATAAATCGAATCCCTCCAGGACAATTACAACACGGTTTGATCTTCTGAGAACCTGTCAAGATTAACCACTGTGAGAGCGGGCGAATGCGTCTGCCCTATATGACCATCCCTGCCTCAAGGTTGCTGGGGTTTCTCAAGTTCGATTCGTATCTTCTTTTGTTCACCTTCTGACAGCGTGATGGCTTGCGGTTCAGATTTGGACGCGGCTTCGTCCGAAGTGACCATGCGTCTGGCTGTTACCTTGTACTTTCCGGGTCTATATCCGTCAGAGAAAACTGACCCGACTGATCCGTATTGCTGCGATAAATGCGGAGGTGATTGTATGGCGTCAACGGATCAGGTACCAGCCGCACTCGAGCACCGATTACCGGACCGTCATCATCGGCGACTGAACCCTGCAGTTTGCGCCCTCGGAGCTGACCGTTAATTCGATTCTTCCGGAGGCGCCACCCTCTACCTGGGGGCCTTTTTCGAACAGGTCATCCGGACCGCGCCGCGCTGATTTGACGCACCCATCATTCTCCAGTCCAAAGACACGGCTTGCATAGCTTCCATCGCTGACGGATTGGAACTTAAAGCTTCCGTCCTTCTTGACTTCGGTGAATGCCCGCATTTCCCGATTTTCTTTGGTAGGCTCTAGTGCCAGGTTGAGCCTGTCGAGCGCGATGGAGCTGGAGCCATCCACTTTGAGCCTGCCTTGAATCGTAACACCAGCGTTGAGCGAAACCGTGAGCGCATCGATATTCTCTGCACCGACTTCGACTCTTTGCCGTGCCTGCACCTCGTAGATCCGACTCTCCGCGTCCCGTCGATAGGCGAGAACATAGTAGGTTCCTCCCGGTATGTTTCGGAGGCGGAAGTTGCCCTTTTCGTCGGTCGTGTCATCACGGGAAAAGTCAGATTGATCGAAATCCGCTCGCTCCAAACGCACCATCGTTCGAGCTGCGGGACCGGATGCTCCGATGATTCTACCGGCGATCTCGACAGTCTTAACGCGGCACATGGCGATGTCGGCCTGCGCCTCTTCGCCCGCCACGGACACAACTTGCGCCTGAGACAGTTGGGCAACACCGGGGAAGTACACCGAACCTAAGTCGCTGCCCCAGAGTTTGTTTTATCCAAAAGCTTTCGTCGGCCGCAACGCCATTAGGAGGTTCGGCGGTATCTTCTGCTCTGACAAAGTACTCGCGCGGCTTGAGACCG
>Ga0126379_10001003_pt1 | contig 16678 bp, 17 predicted proteins | sample PanSoiMetPlot_24_FD_92640 | JGI IMG/M metagenome (GOLD analysis project Ga0126379, IMG submission 92640) | Tropical forest soil microbial communities from Panama - MetaG Plot_24 | ecosystem: Environmental > Terrestrial > Soil > Tropical forest > Bulk soil | place: Panama | collected 2016-02-17 | reverse complement strand
GTCTGCACGTAACGCGACTCAATCGGATCGATCCGCGCCCGACGCATCGGCCTCGGATGCATCCACCGCGAGACGCGGCGTGGACGAGTCTGCAGTTAACGCGACTCTTTCCGATCGATCTGCGCCCGACGCATCGGCCTCGGATGCGTCCGCCTCAGATCGGTCCGCTCGAGACGCATCTGCGCTGAGCTCCTCCTCCGGCGCTCGCGCCGCAAGTCGGAATGCTTCTTCTGTCGCTGCGCGGATTCGCTCCGCAAAGGACGAAGAGCCCTCGGAGCGGCGGCTGCCCGACTTCGCCTCGTACCGCGCGACGCTGACCCTTCCGCCGATACCGTGGCGCCCCCTCAAACGGCGAACGAGGCTGTCGATCGTTCCCCTCAACGGGATCATCGCGGAAGGCGAGGGAGGACGCGCGCCGGTGGGGCCGGAGATCGCCGGATCGGATGGGGTCGCCGGCGCGATCAGAGCCGCTCGGCGCCCCCGCCGAACGTCGGCGATCCTCCTCTACGTCAACAGCCCCGGTGGGTCGGCCATCGCATCCGAGCTGATCCTCGACGAGGCCCGGCGCGCGGCGAAGAAAAAGCCGGTGGTCGCCTATTTTGATCGAGTCGCCGCCAGCGGAGGGTACATGGCAGCCCTGGGCGCCGACGAGATTTGGGCGGCGCCCGATGCGATTGCCGGGTCGATTGGAGTGTTTGGCGGCAAGTTCGAGCTGTCGCGGCTGTTCGAACGGCTCGGCGTGAGCCGCACGCTGATCACCCGAGGCAAGAACGCAGGCCTGTTCTCCGTCTCGCGGCCGTTCACCGAGCACGAGCGCCGAGCGCTGGAGTCGGAGATCGAAGAGGCGTACCAGGATTTTCTGGAGCAGGTCTCCCGCTCGCGCGTCAAGAGCAAGGACGAGGTCCACGCCCGCGCGCAGGGGCGCATCTACTCGGGCGAGGAAGCTCTCCAAGCCGGTCTCATCGATCGCACCGGAAGCTTCGAGGACGCGTGCCGGCGCGCGCTCGAGCTTGCGGAGAAGCCGACCGACCGCTTCGACGTGGCGATCCATCCCGCCGGCAAGCGCCGCATTCCGATCGTCCGCCTGATGCGGGAGGCGCAGACGACCGGTGTATTCGCCCTGTGGCTTCCGGGGTTGGAGTCGCTCGGATGGGAGGAGCGGAGGTGATGGCTTGGGCGCCGCGGTGGGCCGCCTGCGCGCTGTGGATGATCTTCGCTGGCTGCCGGACGGCAGCTTTGCCAAGCGCGGCGCCGACAGCCACCGCCACCGAGGCGCTCGCCGCATTCATCGCCGCCGCAAAGGCGGGCGATTTTGACCGCGCCTATGCACTGCTCTCGGGCGACTGGCGAGCTCGCTACACGCCGGAGCGGCTGAAGAGCGATTTCGAGGCCGAGCCGCTGGCCAAGGAGCGCCTCGAGCGGGCGCGGGTGGCCCTGGCGCAGCCGCCCGTCGTACGCGGAGATGTCGCCGAGTTCCCGATCGGGGCGGGGAAGGCGGTGCGCCTGGTCAAAGAAGGCGGGAATTTTCGAGTGGCGGCGCTGGAATGAGCGCAGCGGCAGCGCTATTTTGACTCGATGGCGCCGGGACCCCACGGCCTCCAGCCCGACGAGCTGGAAGGCTTAGAAGACATCGACGAAAAAGAAGGGCGGTTGGGCTTCGTGCCGGAGCTGGTGAAGCGGGTGGCGGTGGCTGGGCTGGGCGCGCTGTTCATGACCGAGGAAGGCATTCGAAATCTCGCCGGGCAGCTGAAGCTTCCCGGCGAAGCGCTCGGATTCATCGTCTCCCAGGCGGAAAAGACGAAGGACGACATCGCTCGGGTGGTCTCCGACGAGGTGCGCCGCTTTCTCCAGAGCGAAAAGCTTCGGGAGGAGTTCCTCAAGCTGCTGACGGGAATGACGATCGAGATCAACGCAAAAGTCCGATTGACTCCGCATGAGCCATCGCCGGGCGCCAAGCCAGGGATCTCCGTGCCAGAGATCAGGGTCGGTCGCGCCAAGCGCGCGAAGAAGGAGTAGCCCGCGAATCCGGGAGGAGATCGCTTCTCGCGCCGGCCGCTGCTGCGCAACCTGCTGCCGCGATTTTTGCTGGTCGCGTTGCTCGGCGGCGGACTGTGGCTTTGGAACAACGGCCGATTTGCCCAGACCCGCGAGGTGGATTGGCAAGTGGGCGAGGATCGCGCCTCCATCCGCGAGGTGGAGATCCAAATCTGGAACGAGCGCGGGCAGCTCCTCAAGCGAGAGGAGCTCTTCTTCCCTGACGGCGCGCCGGCGCAAATCGTCCAGAGGATTGCGCTCGCCGACGGCGACTACCTCGCCCGCGTTTTCGTGAAGCGCTCGCGGGACGGGGCATCGGACGCGTACGCACAGACGCTCCACGTCAGCGCCAAGGCGATCGCCGCGCCGCTGCGAGGGGAGGGCGTAGCGCGCTGAGCACCACGCGTCAGGATTTCGATTGCGGAGCTGCCGCGCCTGCGGCCGCGATCGGTCGCCGCGGGCGAAGAGCCTTGTCGACGCCAGGCGCCTCAAGCGGGACCCACAGCCGAAACTGCGTTCCACGGCCGACTTGGCTTGCCACCTGTGCCGAGCCGCCGAGTCGCTGGATCAGCCGCTGGCAGATCGCCAGCCCTAGACCCGATCCTTGGCCGGGAGCCTTGGTGGTGAAGAACGGATCGAAGACCTGCGGAACCACCTCCGCCGAAATTCCAACGCCGTTGTCTTCGACGACGATCTCGATCCCGTCCTCGGCGCGCCGGGTGCGAATCTCGATCCTCGGATGAGGCACCAGCGCTACCGCGTCCGCGGCGTTGATCAGCACCTGTGCCAGGATTTGGGTCAAATACCCCGGCACTGTTTGAATCGCCTGAGGTCCTTCGAAGCGGCGCTTGAGCTCCACCCGCTCCAGCCGCGCGTGCGCGATGGCCACCGCGCGATCGATCTCGGCGAGAACGCTGACCAGAGCTCGGCGGTTGTCCTCGGGAGCGGCGAGCATCGCCAGCTTCTGAGCGATGCCCCGAATTCGCTCCAGCCCACTGCGGACCTCGCCCCGGATCTCGTCGATCTCCGCGGTCACCTCCGCTTTGGGCGGGACGAGCGACGCCTCCGGGCGAATCGACTCGTTGATTTGCTCGAACCCCGCCCACACCACGGCCAACGGATTGTTGATCTCGTGCGCCAGCCCGGTGGCGAGCATCCCCACCGTGGCCAGCCGCTCCGCGTCGAGCAGCTGGCGCTGCGCCGACAGAAGCTCCTCGTGCGCCCGCTCGAGGGCGCGATTTTGGCGCAGCACTTCCTGGCGGGCCTCGCGCAGCCGCACCAGCCAACGAACGCGGGCGAGCAGCTCGCGAGGTCGGAACGGCTTGGACAAGTAGTCGTCCGCGCCCTCCTCCAGACCGGTGGCGCGGCCATCCGGATCGGGATTGGAGGTGAGCAGAATCAGCGGAATCTCGTGGAGGCGCCGGTCGGCGCGGATCCTGCGGCACAGCTCGAAGCCGTCGGTGCCCTCCATCACCACATCGGAGATGATCACGTCGGGCGTCCGCCGGGACGCGACGAGGATCGCCTCTTCCGCCGAGGTCACCGATTCGCAATCGTACTCGGGCGCGAGCACGTCGCGCATCATCGCGTGAAGCGTGGCGCAATCGTCGACGATCAGCGCGGTGCGGCGCCTCGGTGCCGAATTCAGTTGCCGCGCTTGTTCGCGCGCGCGCTCGCCTTGGAGCGGTTCCATCCACCCCTGCAACTTGCACTCCCCATACCCTTTAGCAGTCTCCGATTCTCGCCCAGTTGGCCGTGCGACCGGTGGGTCGTCGCGAGTGGGAGAGGTCCCAGACGACACCGAGCGAGTACACCGACCGACCGGCGCCCTTGATTGACCGGCTTCACCACGCGGCGTATGAGGGCCGCCATCCCACTTGAAAGGATTTCCGATGAGCACGGAGCACGTGGCGGTGGTCGGAGCGGGCCAGATGGGAGCGGGGATCGCGCAGGTGCTGCTCCAGTCCGGATTGAAGGTGACGCTGATCGACGTCTCCAAACAGATGCTGGACAAGGGCTGCGAGCATATCCGCGCCGGCCTGCAGAAGCTGCAGGACAAGGGGAAGCTGGACGATGCCCGGCGTCAATCGGCGCTGAATCGGCTGCGGACCGCGGCCACGGTCGCCGAGGCGAAAGACGTGGACTTCGCGATCGAGGCGGTGAGTGAGAATGAAGAGCTGAAGAAGAAGATTTTCCGCGAGCTCGATTCGGTGGTGCGCCCGGGCGGCGTGATGGCCACCAACACTTCGTCAATTCCGATCACCCGGATCGCCGCCTCGACCGGACGCCCCGATGCGGTGATCGGGATGCACTTCATGAATCCGGTTCCGGTGATGACCCTGGTGGAGATCATCCGCGGCGCGGCCACCTCGGATCACACCTACGCCGCTACCCGGGCGCTGGCGGAGACGATGGGCAAGACGACGGTGGTGTCCAAGGACTTCCCAGGCTTCATCGTCAACCGTATTCTCATTCCAATGCTCAACGAGGCGTGCTTTGCCATGATGGAGGGATTGGGAACGGCGGAGGACATCGACGCCGCGATGAAACTGGGAACGAATCAGCCGATGGGCCCGCTCCAGCTGGCGGATTTCATCGGCCTCGATACCTGCCTGTCCATCGCCGAGGTGCTCCACCGCGGCCTGGGCGATGATAAGTACCGGCCCTGCCCGCTGCTGAAGCAGTACGTGGACGCGGGTTGGTTCGGCAGGAAATCCGGGAGGGGCTTCTACAAGTATTGAGCTCGCGTCTTGAACTTCGACGCGCGCGGCGATAGACGCACGCATGGCCTTCGAGAACATCCGGCTCGACGTCGACGGACCCCAAGCGACCTTGACGATCGACCGTCCCAAATCGCTCAACGCCCTGAATGCAGCCACCCTGCGCGAGCTCGAGGCCGCGCTGAGGGCGCTGGCGCAAAACGAAGAGCTTCGGGCGCTGATCATCACCGGCGCGGGAGAAAAGGCGTTCGTGGCCGGAGCAGACATCGCCCAGATGGCGAGCCTCAGCACCGCCCAGGCGCGGCAGTTCAGCGCTTTGGGGCATCGAGTGCTGCACATGCTCGAGGCGCTGTCCTTTCCCACCATCGCGGCGGTGAACGGGTTTGCGCTCGGCGGCGGCTGCGAGGTCGCCCTCGCTTGCGATTTGATCTACGCCTCGGAGCGGGCGAGGTTTGGCCAGCCGGAAGTCGGCCTCGGCGTCATCCCCGGCTTCGGAGGCACGCAGCGCCTGGCGCGCCTGATCGGCCGGGCGCGGGCGATGGAGATGATCTTCACCGGCGATCCGATCGATGCCGCCAAGGCGAAGGAGATCGGCCTGGTCCTGGAGGTCGTTCCCGCCGAGAAGCTGCTCGAGCACTGCCGGGGGATCGCGGCGAAGATCGCGCTCAAGGGACCGGTGGCGGTGGCGCAGGCCAAACGCGCGATCCAGTTTGGGCTGGACGCGGACCTTCGCAGCGCCAACGAGCTGGAGCGCCAAGCGTTCGCGATGTTGTTCGGAACCGAGGACCAGCGAGAGGGAATGAAGGCCTTTCTGGAGAAGAGGGCTCCCTCGTTCAAGGGAAGGTGACCGGCGGATGAATTTCGAGCTCACCGACATCCAACGCGAGACGCAGAAGATGTGCCGCGAGTTCGCCGCGCGCGAGCTGCAGCCGAACTCGCGCCGCTGGGACGAGGCGCACGAGTGGCCGAGCGACGCGGTGAAAAAGCTGGCCGAGCTGTCGCTGCTCGGCGTCGCGGTGCCGGAGAAATACGGCGGCGCGGGGCTGGACAACGTCTGCTACCTGCTGGCGATGGAGGAGATCAGCCGGGGCGATGCATCGGCGGGCGTGATCATGAGCGTCAACAACTCGTTGTTCTGCGATCCGGTGCTCAAGTTCGGCAACGAGGAACAGAAGCGCGAGTTTCTCGCCCCGTTCGCGCGGGGGGAGAAGCTGGGCTGCTTCGGGCTGACCGAGCCGGAGGCGGGATCGGACGCCGCCGCGCAGAAGACGACCGCGGTTCGAAAGGGGAACGAGTACATCATCAACGGCTCGAAGAACTGGATCACCAACGGCCCCAAGGCGGACGCGATCGTCCTTTTTGCGATGACGGACAGGCCCGCCGGCCACCGCGGGATCTCCGCCTTCCTCGTCCCCACCGACTCGCCGGGCTTCAACCGCAACGCGCCGGATCGAAAGATGGGCATCAGCGCCGCGTGGTCGTGCTCGATCTTCTTCGAGGACTGCCGGGTTCCCGCCCGCAATCTGCTCGGCAAGGAAGGCGAGGGCTTCAAGATCGCGATGGCAACGCTCGACGGAGGGCGCATCGGCATCGCCGCGCAGGCGATCGGCATCGCCCGAGCCGCATTCGAAGAGGCACTCGCCTACAGCGGAGAGCGGCAGACGTTCGGCAAGCCGATTCGCGAGCATCAGGCGATTCAGTTCATGCTCGCCGACATGGCGACGGAGATCGACGCGGCGCGGCTGCTGGCGCTCAAGGCTGCGCTGCTCAAGGATCGAGGCGTGCGGCATTCGCCGGAGAGCGCGATGGCCAAGCTGTACGCGTCGGAGATGGCCAGCCGCGTGGCCAACAAGGCGCTGCAGATCCACGGCGGCCAGGGCTACAGCAAGGAATTCGACGCCGAGCGACACGTGCGCGATGCTCGGATCACGGAAATCTACGAGGGCACGAGCGAGATCCAGCGGATGATCATTTCCGGAAACCTGCTCAAGGACTGACGATGAATCACTTCCATTGGACCGCCGTGGTGCTGTTGGTATCCGTTTCCGCGCTCGCCGAGGTGGGCAGAGGGCTGCGCGCCAGCTCCGTCCTCGCTCAGGCGGGCGCAGACGGAGGCGTGTCCGGCGCCGCAGCTAAGCCTCCGCTCAACGTGGAGCTGATGCCGTTCAACACCGCCTCGGTGAAGAAGGTGATGGCCTACAACCAGGACCAGATCCAGGCGTGCTACGAGGAAACGCTCGCCTCCAAGGACAAACCGGTGGAGGGTAAAGTGATGACCGCTTTCGTGGTCACGGCCGAGGGAATGGTGAAAAGCGCCCGCGTGGTAAAAAAGGGAACGACGCTGAACGATCCGAAGCTGCACCAGTGCCTGATCGAGGCGCTTTCATCCTTTACCTTCCCCAAGCCGTCGGATCACCGCGAGCACCCGATCGAGTATCCGTTCAATCTCAAAGCCGTTCGGTAGCTTTGGACCTCACTGCGTCCGACGCCCAGCAGTCGATCCGCGAGCTCGCCCGCAAGTTCGCGCGCGAGCGCATCGAACCGCGAGCGCGCGCACACGACCGGGAAGAGAGGATCTCGTTCGAACTGCTGAAGGAAATGGCCTCGCTGGGACTGATGGGCGTGAACGTTCCCCACGAGCTCGGAGGCGCGGGCGCTGGAGCGATTGCCTACGCTTTGGCGATGATCGAGGTCGCCGCGGCTTGCGCGTCAACCTCGGTGGTGATGGCGGTGACGAACATGTGCGCCGAGCTGATCACCCGGTTCGGCACACAGGCGCAGAAGGCCAAGTACGTGCCCCGCCTCGTCTCCGGCGAGGCGATCGCCGGGGCCTTCGCGCTCTCCGAGCCGCACTGCGGTTCGGACGCGGCGGCGCTCAAGACTTCCGCCGAGCGCAGGTTGGACTCCTGGGTGCTCAATGGCTCCAAGCAGTGGATCACCTCCGGAGCGTACGCCGGCGTGATGGTGGTGTGGGCGCGGACCTCCGGCGGCGCGCGCGGCATCTCCGCCTTCATCGTGGAGGGCAAGCACCCGGGGCTTCACGTCGGCAAGCCCGAGGACAAGATGGGGCTGCGCGGCTCGAATACCGTCGCGCTCACCTTCGAGGATTGCGCCATTCCGTTGGACAATCTGCTGGGCCAGGAAGGGGACGGTTTCAAGCTGGCGATGATCGCGCTCGACGGCGGCCGGATCGGCATCGCCAGTCAAGCGTGCGGTGTGACCCGCGCCGCGCTCGAGGCGTCGATTCGATACGCGCGCGACCGCCGCGCCTTCGATCGGCGGATCGCCGATTTTCAGGCCATCCAGTGGTTTTTGGCGAACATCGCCACCGACCTTAGCGCCGCGGAGCTGCTCACCCTGCGAGCCGCATCGCTCAAGGAAGCCGGCGCGCCATTCACGCGGGAGGCCTCGATGGCGAAGCTGCTCGCCAGCGAGATGGCTTATCGAGCCTGCGACAAGGCTGTTCAAATCCACGGCGGGTACGGCTACATCGACGAGTTCCCAGTCGAGCGCTACCTCCGCGATGCGCGGGTGCAGACGCTCTACGAGGGCACCAGCGAGATCCAGCGGCTGGTGATCGCGCGCGAGGTGATCAAAGCGCATTCGGCTTAGGCGCGCTATCTCGAGCTGTTCCGCTTGTAATCGTCATAATCGCTCGACACCGGCTCGAGCCTCGTTTCGAGGTCGGCCAACTCTTGGGGACTCATCGACGTGAATTGGCCGGCGACGGAGAGATTCTCGCGCACCTGCTCTACCGTCCAGCAGCCGATGATCACCGTGTCTGCGTGGCTGGCGCCGTAGCGGATGAGCTCCGCCGAATTCGCAGCGCCATCCTCGACGATGCGCCCGGCCCCGAGCACTTTCATTCCGACGACGCCTATCTGCTGCAGGCGCGCGACAGGGACCACCGTCTCCAGAAATGACAGCCGCACCCGGTCGGCGGGATTGATCGCGCACAAGACGTTGTCGAAAGGGTAGCGCCTCAGCGCTTCCACCAGCACCGCTGGGTCGTAATGGCCGGTGATTCCGGCGAATCGCACTCGCCGGTCGCGCTTGGCGCTCTCCACGGCCTCGATCGCCCCTCCCGGGCCGAAGATCTGATCCACTTCCTCGAAAGAGCGCAGGTCATGAAGCTGCCACAGGTCGAGGTGATCGGTCCCCAGCCGCTTCAAGCTGTCGTCGAGCAGCTTAAGCGATGCGTCGCGCGAGCGCGCATGCGTCTTCGAAGCGAGGAATACCGAGCCACGCGCTGCGGGCCCGGCGGCGCGGAGGGCGATGCCGTAGTAGTCCTGGCTTTGCTGGTACGCGGGCGCGGTGTCGCAATATCGGACCCCCAGACGGAGCGCTTCCAAAATTACCGGGACTGCTTCTCGGCTCCTTCCCGTGGTGCGCAGGATTCCTTCGCCGCCCAACGAGACGGGAAGCACTCGGTGCCCGGTCTTGCCCAACAAGCGCTCGGCGCGTCGGACAAGCGGCGAGGGCGGCGATGAGCGAGCCGTACGGGTCGGCAGCTCGGATTCGATGGCATTCGGGGACCCTGACTCCGTCGCATGCGCTGAACGGATACCCGCGTGCGATGAGCGTTCCATGGTCTCTTCCCGCTTGCCGCCGATCTGATTCCTACCAGAAGTGTCCGCGCCGCTCCTACGTCCACGCCTCCCCAGATGGCCTAACCGACATTTTGCTCTTGCGCGGAGCAGCACCGCGCAAAGTGCCGCGCCAGCCTTGCGAGCAGCTGCTCCGCCGCCGGCTCAGACATGCGAAGGCGCGGCAGATCTGTGTCGATGATTTGCTCCAGTGGCCGGCCCGATTCCCCGACGTCCTCGGGCGATTGCCGCAGCCACCGCTCGAGCGTCGCTGCATCCAGCTCGGGATGAAACTGGAGGCCGTACGAAGGCCCGAGCTTGAACGCTTGCTCCAAATACCGCTCTGTGAGCGCGAGCCGGACGGCCCCGGGCACGGCCTCGAACGTATCTCGGTGCCAATGGGCGAAACTCGTGCCCGCCGCCAGCTCGCTGAAGGCGGGATCCAGCGCCGCTTCCGGGGTCAGGGACAGGGGAAAGACGCCCAGCTCCATTCCCGACTCACCTCGGCCGACCTTCGCGCCCGCCGCGGCGGCGAGCAGCTGAGCGCCGAAGCAGATGCCAAGGCACGGACGGCCTGCGGCGAGCCGAGCCTGCAGAAGCGCCAGCTCGTCCATCAGAAAGGGATGTCGTCGCGCCTCGTATACAGCCATCGGTCCGCCCATGGCGACCACCAGCGGCGCAGATTCATCGCCCCGCTCGACGCGGCGAAACCGCAGCAGCAGCTCAAAGCCCCACGCGCGAAGCGCAACTTCCAAGAGTCCCGGCCCCTCCATCTCCTCGTGAATCAAGATCACCGCAGTTCTGCCCATGCGCCCGATATGCACCATCGCGGAGGCTTTCGCGAGGCGAGCGCGGCACAAGTCGCGGAAAACGCGAAGCTCGTGCAACTTGACGCCTCGACGGCCGCTCGTTAGGTTTCGTAGTTTCGTTTCCCCGGGGGTGGGGAAGCGGCCAGGGATCCACGTCGCGCCCCGCGGGGAGACCTCGAACCAACCCGGGGCAATTCGTGTTGTTGTAAGGACCAACCCATACAAATGCAGCAGAACGTCAACCAGCAGCCTGGAATGGAGGGCGGCGAAGAGGACTTTGCCTCGCTCTTCGAAGCGTCGATCAAGGAGCGCGGCGGCGAAGGACTCCTGAAAGAAGGTGACATCGTCAAGGGGACCATCGTCCAGGTCACCAAGGAGTACGCGGTCGTCGACATCGGGTACAAATCGGAGGGCCAGATCCCGGTCGCCGAATTCACCAATCCGCGGGGAGAAATCGCGGTGAAGCCGGGCGACTCGGTCGAGGTGCTGATCGAGAGCCGCGAGAACGACACCGGCATGGTCGTCCTCTCCAAGGAGAAGGCCGACAAGATGCGGATCTGGGACGAGATCAGCGCGGCCTGCGAGCGCGACGAGATCGTGAAGGGGACCATCGTCGGCAGGGTCAAGGGCGGTCTGTCGGTGGACATCGGAGTGAAGGCTTTTCTGCCTGGCTCTCAAGTCGACATCCGGCCAGTTCGCAACCTCGACCAGTACATCGGCAAGGAGTTCGAGTTCCGGGTCATCAAGTTCAACAAGAAGCGGGGCAACATCGTCCTGTCGCGGCGCGTGCTTCTGGAAAAGCAGCGCGAGGAGCTGAAGAAGGAGACGCTGAAGAACCTCGCCGAGGGCACCATCCTCAAGGGCGTGGTGAAAAACCTCACCGACTACGGCGCGTTCATCGACCTCGGCGGAATCGACGGCTTGCTCCACATCACCGACATGTCCTGGGGTCGCATCGGCCACCCGTCGGAAATGTTCAACGTGGGCGACGAGGTGCGGGTGGTGGTGCTCAAGTTCGATCCCGGCGCCGAGCGGGTCTCGTTGGGCCTCAAGCAGATCCAGGAGGACCCCTGGCACCGCGCCGACGAGAAGTACCCGGTGGGCACTCGGGTGAAGGGCAAAGTGGTCAGCCTCACCGACTACGGAGCATTCATCGAGATCGAGCAAGGCGTGGAAGGCCTGGTGCACGTCTCCGAGATGTCGTGGACCAAGCGGGTCAAGCACCCATCCAAAGTTCTCGAGGCGGGCAAGGAGGTCGAGGCGGTGGTGCTGGACATCGACCCCAAGGCGAAGCGGATCGCGCTCGGGATGAAGCAGATCGAGCAGAACCCGTGGACGCTGCTCGAGGACAAGTACCCGATTGGCTCGGTCATCAAGGGTCAAGTCCGCAACGTCACCGACTTTGGCATCTTCGTCGGCGTCGAAGAGGGCGTGGACGGTCTGGTCCATGTCTCGGACATCTCGTGGACGCAGCGGATCAAGCACCCCGGCGAGATCTACAAGAAGGGCGATGAGGTGGAGGCGGTGGTTCTCAACATCGACGTGGAGAACGAGCGGTTCAGCCTCGGCATCAAGCAGCTGCATCCGGATCCGTGGGAGACGCTCTCCGAGCGGGTCCCGGTCGGAAGCCGGATCAAGGGCAAGGTGACCAAGGTCACCGACTTCGGCGCTTTCGTGGAGATCGAGCCCGGCATCGAGGGGCTGGTCCACGTCTCCGAGCTCAAGGACGAGCGAGTGGAGAATCCGCGCGACGTCCTGCAGGAAGGGCAGGGAGTCGAGGTCAAGGTGATCGACATCAACACCCAGGATCGCAAGGTCGCGCTCTCGATGAAGGCCCTGTTGCACGAGGGCGAGGACGACTACCGCGAGTACCTGCGGCGACAGGCCGAGGGCAGCAAGGCCCGCCTCGGCGACGTGATGGCCAACAAGCTGCGCAAGTAAGCTCGTGCCGCTGCGAGCCGAGAGTCGCTCGCGGCGGCGCCGCGCAAGATTTGCGGCCCAGTCATCGCCGGCTAATGCGAACCAAAGGTTCAAGTGCTGAGCGAAGGACTACCAGTGGTGCGCTTGACCCCTGAGCGCTTAGGATCTAATCCGTTCATCGGTCGTTCTTGTTTTCCACGGAGGAAAAAAAATGGCTCGAGAGGTCGTGATCGTCAGCGCGGCTCGCACGCCGGTCGGTTCGTTTTTAGGTTCGCTGTCGAGTTTGACTGCCCCGCAGCTCGGCGCAACTGCGATCAAGGCGGCGCTCGAGCGCGCCGGCCTGGATCCAAAAAAGGTGGACGAGGTCTTCATGGGCTGCGTCCTTCAGGCGGGCGTGGGCCAGGCGCCGGCGCGCCAGGCGGCGCTGTTCGGCGGCCTTCCGGATACGGTGCCCTGCACCACGGTGAACAAGGTGTGCGGCTCCGGGCTCAAGTCGATCGCCTCCGGCGCGCAAGCGATTGCGCTCGGGGATGCGGATGTGGTCGTCGCGGGCGGGATGGAGTCGATGAGCAATGCCCCCTACCTTTCGCACGCGCTTCGGACCGGCGCTCGCATGGGCAACGTCGAGTTCAAGGACGCGATGATTCTGGACGGACTTTGGGACGTCTACGACCAGGTCCACATGGGCAACTGCGCCGAGCTGTGCGCCGACACTTACAAGATCAGCCGGGCGACGCAGGACGAGTTCGCGGTTGAATCCACCCAGCGGGCGATCCGCGCTCAAAAGGAAGGCGCATTCAAAGCGGAGATCGTCCCGGTTCAGATTCCGCAGAAGAAAGGAGATCCGATCTCGGTGGCGGAAGACGAGGGACCGAAGAAGGCGATGCCGGAGAAGATCCCCGGGCTGAAACCCGCCTTCCGCAAGGATGGCACGGTCACCGCCGCCAACGCCTCGTCGATCAACGACGGCGCCGCAGCGGTGGTGCTGATGAGCGCCGACCGCGCCAAGGCCGAAGGCAAGACGCCGCTGGCCCGAATCATCGGGCACACCAGCGCCGCCCGCAAGCCGACGGAGTTCACCGTGGCCCCCGCGGACGCGATCAAGAAGCTGATGGAGAAGGTGAAGATGTCCGTCAACGACGTGGATCTCTGGGAGATCAACGAGGCCTTCGCCGTGGTGGCGATCGCCAACAACCAGCTGCTGAAGCTGGACCCCGCCAAGGTGAACGTTCGCGGCGGAGCGGTCGTGCTCGGGCACCCGATCGGCGCCTCGGGCGCGCGGCTGATGGTAACTCTTCTCTATGCGATGAAGGACTTGAACAAGCGGCGCGGAGTCGCCTCGCTGTGCATCGGCGGCGGCGAGGGGATCGCGATGATGGTGGAGCGGTAGTCGAGTGGCAGGTCGGGTGAGGCTTGGCTTGCGGGCGAGGCTCGGCTCACGGGAAGGGGCCCTCAAGGGCGTTGACCGGGCGGGCCGACCCGAGCGACTCAGGGGTAGAATGAAGGTTCTATTCTACTCCTCTCGAGCCGGGGAGGGCCGATGAACAAGGTGGTGTCCACCGCCGATGAGGCGGTCCGCGACGTGAAGGACGGCGCAGTGGTGATGAGCGGAGGCTTCGGCCTCTGCGGCAATCCGGAAAATCTGATCGCTGCGCTTCACCGCAAGGGCGTCAAAGACCTCACCATCATCTCCAACAACTGCGGAACAACCGACCTCGGCCTGGGAATCCTGCTCAAGTCCAAGCAGGTCAAGAAGATGGTCGCCAGCTACGTCGGCGAGAACAAGGAGTTCGAGCGGCAATTCTTGGGCGGCGAGCTGGAGGTAGAGTTGAACCCCCAGGGGACGCTGGCGGAGCGCATTCGCGCCGGCGGTTGCGGCATCGGCGGTTTCTACACTCCGACTGGCGTGGGCACGCAGATCGCCAAAGGCAAAGAGGTACGGACGATCGATGGGCGGGAGTATGTGCTGGAGTCCCCTTTGCGCGCGGACTTTGCGATCGTCCGCGCCTTCAAGGGAGACAAGTGGGGCAATCTCGTCTTCCGCGAGACGGCGCGCAATTTCTCGCCGATGATGTGCATGGCTGCGCGCGTCACCATCGCCGAAGTCGAGCAGCTGGTGGACGTGGGCCACCTCGACCCGGATCAGGTCCACGTTCCTTCCATCTTCGTTCAGCGCGTGGTCCCCGGCCGCGATTACCAGAAGTGGATCGAGAAGCGAACCGTGCGCAAGCGGAGCTGAGATCGAGAGGACTTCTGAAATGCCCCTGACCCGAGAACAGCTGGCGCAGCGCATTGCCCAGGAGCTCAAGGACGGCTACTACGTGAATCTGGGGATCGGCATGCCCACTCTGGTGGCCAACTACATCCCACCTGGGATGGACATCCTCCTCCACTCGGAGAACGGCCTGCTCGGAATCGGACCCTGGCCGCTGGAGGGCGAAGAGGATCCGGATTTGATCAACGCCGGCAAGGAGACGGTGACCGCGGTGAAGGGCGCCGCGTATTTCGATTCCGCGGCTTCATTCGGAATGATCCGCGGCGGCCATATCGACATGGCGGTGCTGGGGGCGATGGAGGTCAGCGAGCGAGGGGACCTCGCCAACTGGATGATCCCCGGCAAGATGGTCAAAGGGATGGGCGGGGCGATGGACTTGGCGATCGGCGCGAAGAAGGTGTTCGTGATGATGGAGCACGCGACGAAGGAGGGCCGCCCCAAGATTCTCCGGCAATGCACGCTCCCGCTGACCGGCAAGCAGTGCGTTCATTACATCGCCACGGACCACGCGCTGGTCCAGGTGGTGCCCGAGGGCCTGCTCCTGCGAGAGCTCGCACCGGGTGTAAGCGTAGAACAGGTGCAATCGCTCACTGAGCCCAAGCTCAAGATCTCGCCCCAGCTCCGTGAGATGAAGGTCTGACCAGTGCTATAGTGGCGCTACGCCACGGAGGCGGAATGCCCGAGAAGGTTGAGAAACCGGATAAGGCGCGCCGCGCGAATCGGCTCCAGCACGAGCTGCTCGTCGCCTATCGGAGCGTGGATGGCTTCATCACCGACTGGGCGGTGAACATCTCGCGGGGCGGGATGTTCATCAACACTCGCAATCCGTTGGCGGTGGGCACCACCGTTCGGCTGATCATCTCTCTTCCCGACACCGCGTTTCCGTTCGATCTCACCGGCCGGGTCACCCGGGTGGCCGAGTTCAACAATCCCTCTAACCAGGTGCCGGGAATGGGGATCGAGTTCGTCGACGTGGACGACGAGAAGCGCGCGCGCATCGAGCGCTTCGTCGAACGGCTTCGCAAGGAGCTGCCCGACGCGCAGCCTCGCCCGAAACATTGAGGGCGAAAGACATCGCCCAAGCTTAAGAAAGCGGCGATGCCCACCCGTCTCGAGTCGAATCGACGTCGAAATGCCGCGGTCTTCCCGGCCTCGGAGGTCCGCATCGAGGTTTCAATCGATCGCCTGTCCAAGTCGGGCGAGGGCGTCGGCAAGCACCAAGGTCGCTCGCTGTTCGTGGACGGAGCGCTCCCGGGCGAGCGGGTGCTGGTCGAAGTGGAGGCCGCCGGCAAGTTGCTGCGCGGCCGTCTGCTCGAAGTGCGCGCTCCCAGTCCGGACCGCCGTCCTTCCTCCTGTGCGCTGAGCGAGCGATGCGGAGGCTGCGATTGGCTTCACCTTCGCGAACCGGCTCAGCGCGAAGCGAAGCTGGAGATCATCCTCTCGGCGCTGGAGCACCTGGCGGGCATCGCTCGAACCGAGCTCGCCGTACTGCCCTCGCGCAGATGCGAAAGGCAGATGGGATACCGGCGGCGCGCGGTGATGCAACTGCGCGGCGGCCGGCTCTGCTTCCACGGTCGCCGAAGCCACGATTGCGTTCCGATTCAAAGCTGTCCCGCGATGGTGCCCCGGCTCTCCGAGTTGTTGGAACCTCTGGGATCGAAGCTGGCCAAGCTCGAACGGGATGCGAAAGCGGTCCATCTTTTGTCCGCCGGCGACGAGGCATCCTTCGCGGTGCTCCTCGCATCCCCGGTGCGCCCCGCGCAGCTGGAGATCTGTGCGCGCGCGGTGCGCGATCTTCGCCTTCGAGGAGCGGTGCTGGTTCCACCGGAGGGCCGTCCGCAGATCATCGGCGATCCGACCTTGCCGGACGCGGCGGAGCAGGGGTCTGCACCGTTGCTGATGCGGCCCGACGCGTTCGCCCAAGCCAATGCAGAAGGGAACGCCGCTTTGCGGCGAAGCGTCGTCGAGCGGCTGGCGGCGCGCCCGCGCGAGCGGATCCTCGAGCTGTACTGCGGAAATGGGAATTTGACTTTCGCCATCGCCGCGGCCGGCGCCGAGGTGGTGGCGGTCGATTCCGCGGCCTCTTCATTGGAGCTCGCGCGCCGCTGCGCCGGCTCTGCGTCCGGCCGGATTCGATTCGTCCAGGGCGAGGCGATTCGAGTCGCGGAAGCGCTCGCCGCGGAGGGGCCGCGCTTCGACGCATTGGTGGTAGACCCGCCGCGCAAGGGAGCGCCGGCGATTGGAAGCTTACCCGAGCGGCTCGGCTGCAGCCGCGTGGTGTACGTATCCTGCGATCCGGCGGCTCTGGCTCGCGATGCACGGCAACTGCGCGAG
>Ga0126379_10001002_pt1 | contig 16681 bp, 11 predicted proteins | sample PanSoiMetPlot_24_FD_92640 | JGI IMG/M metagenome (GOLD analysis project Ga0126379, IMG submission 92640) | Tropical forest soil microbial communities from Panama - MetaG Plot_24 | ecosystem: Environmental > Terrestrial > Soil > Tropical forest > Bulk soil | place: Panama | collected 2016-02-17 | reverse complement strand
CCTGATTGCTCAAGTGGTTGCCGCGGTAATCGGTGCCGCATTTGTTATCGGCTTGCAGATTGCAGCGATATTTTCCGCCGGCAGCCTGTCCCGCTATGTCGCGTTGCAGTCGGAGTGGATGCTCGCGCATGCACCCGACACCAGCAGCGCCTTCTGGTGGCCGGCGCGTGCTGTGCTGGGAGATTATGCTGCGCTGGCCGCGGTCGTGGCATTCGGCATTGGAACGCTGGCTCTATCGATTGCACTGTTTTCACGCCGGTTCGGCGAACACGCGGTGGCGGCGGCCGGCGTCTCCAGCACAATTGTCCGCCAGCGCCGCTGGTTTCTCGGGTTTCGCCGACGTTCTCCAAGCCGCGCGCTGCGACAGAAGGAGTGGACGCTTCTTCTGCGCGATCCCTGGCTGATCTCGCAGACACTGATGCAGATCCTCTATCTGCTGCCGCCGGCGCTGCTGCTATGGGTCACGTTCCAAAAAAGCAATGATTCATACCTTGTGCTGATTCCTGTGGTGGTGATGGCGGCCGGGCAGCTTGCCGGCGGGCTGGCCTGGCTGTCGATTTCGGGCGAAGACGCGCCGGATCTGGTTGCGACCGCGCCAATTACCGCCCGTCGGATCCTCGCGGCCAAGATTGAAGCCGTCATCGGTATGATCGCGCTGATATTTGCTCCGATCGTCGGCGTACTGGTTCTTGATGAAGTTTTCGCCGGATTTGTTTGCGGGCTTGGCATTTTATCGGCGGCCGCCGCGGCGACGATGATCCAACTTTGTTTCCGGGTCCAGGCGCGGCGGAGTCAATTCCGCCGTAGGCAGACCTCATCGCGCATCGCTACATTCGCCGAAGCGTTTTCATCGATTGCCTGGGCGTCAACCTCTGCACTGGCGGCCGCCGGAGCATGGCATGCCTTGGGACCGGCCGTAATCGCATTCGGCATTCTGGGGGGCGTTTGGTTGATGAGGCCGTCGCGGTTCTGAGGCTCAGGCGTAAGCTGTACCCGTGCGGCCACGCCCAACCAGCGTCCCGACTATGACGACATTGAGAATATTGGCGCCAATGCCGGCGGCGAAAGCGGGTGCGTAAAAGCCGAAGTGATCGTAGAGCAGTCCGGCAAGCCAGCCACCGATCGCCATGCCGCAGGCGCTGAACAAAAGCAGCGTCGGGATCCGCCAATACGCTTCGCGGGCCGGGAACAATTCACGCAACGACAGTACATAGGCGGGGATAATGCCTGAAAAACCGAGCCCGAATGCCGCGGCGATCGTGAAAAGCCCTGCTTCGTTTTGCGTGAAGAGAAACGCGGTCATTGAGGCTGCCTGCCAGGCAGAGCCGATCAGCACGGTTGCCAGGCCGCCAATGCGATCGGAGATCGCGCCCCAGATCTGGCGGCTCAAAAATGCCGTGCCAAGCAAAACCGACAGCATGAGAGCGCCGGCCGACCGGCTGATGCCAATGTCGCTGCAAAAGGCGACCAGATGGCCCTGCGGCATTGCCATCGGAATGCAGCATAGAACGGCGGCGGCGCACATCATGCTAAAAACGAGATTAGGCGGCCAGCCCAGCACGCGTGCAGATTTGTTGCCGTCCGCGTTTGCTGCGGCCGGCTGAATGATTTCAGGTGGCGGGCGGAAATAAATTGACGCCAATGGAACGATCACAACAATCTCGGCGAGCGCGTACCACAGCATCGTGTCGCGCCAACCGAAAACGGCAATGGCTCGTTCGAACACGGGCGGCCACATCGCGCCGGCGAGGTAGCTGCCGCTTGAGATCAGCGCCAGCGCCGAGCCACGCCGGCGATCGAACCAGCGGCTAACATAAATGTACATTGGCGCATTGATGCCGCCGAGACCGATTAGACCGATGAAAAACCCGTGCCCGACCCACAACGGCCAGGGGGGCCCGAACGTTGAGATCGTAAGCCCAAGGGCAATCATCAGGGAACCGCAAAGCACGGTCCAGCGTGTGCCAACCCGGTTCGCAATTCGGCCCATGAGGATGCCGCCAACGCCCGAACCGAGCCAGGCCAGCGCGCTGGCAAGTGCTGGAACCGACCGTACACCGCCTACCTCCGCGGCAATGTCCTTGAGCGCCACTGCGGTGATCCAGGCTGCGCCGAATGCCATCAACATGGTGATAAGCGCGACCGTTGCGACGGCCCATGACGCCTTCGTCTCAATTGATGAAGAAGCAGATTGCAACATCAAAAAGGAAACCCGGTTGGCAGGTCTTTTTACAAGCCGGAGAGTATTTGACCACCCACGCTGGCGTAGGGCTGGTCTGTCTGCTGCATTGCGCCAAAATGCGCGAAGGCCGCGCCGGTGGAAATTTCCTTCCGGAACGCGGGCGAATAATGAAATTGACGACAACGCCCCGCGGTATAGCTTCCACGCAGCTTTCGGCGCTTTGCCTCGCGTGGGGCGAAGCTCTATATGAGTGGAGCCCGGGCGCCGGATTCGCCGTGGTGACAAGGCTATCCATGCAACTTCGATCCGTCAGCCTCAACGACAAGTACGACCTCAACCAGTCGCATATATTTGTGACCGGCTATCAGGCTCTGATCCGCGCTTGCCTGATGCAAAAAGAGCTCGACCGTCGAGCGGGGTTGAACACCGCCGGTTACGTCACCGGCTATCGCGGCTCGCCGCTTGGCGGTCTCGATCAGCAATTCATGCGTGCCGCTCGGCAGCTCGCAGCCTCCGACATCAAGTTCCAGCCGGGCCTTAATGAGGAACTTGCCGCGACGGCTTTGTGGGGTACTCAGCAGGCAGAGCTGCGGGGCGAGGGCAAGTTCAACGGCGTATTCGGCATGTGGTACGGCAAGGGTCCCGGGGTCGATCGCACGGGCGACGCATTTCGCCACGCCAACCTTGCAGGTTCATCCAAATACGGCGGTGTGATCGCGCTCATGGGGGATGACCATACCGCGGAATCGTCCACCACAGCCCACCAGTCAGAATTCCATTTCGTCGACGTGATGATGCCGATCCTTAATCCGGCCGGCGTACAGGAGTTTGCCGATTACGCCCTTTACGGTTGGGCGTTGTCGCGCTTCAGTGGTGCCTGGACTGCGCTCAAATGCATGCACGAGACGGTGGAATCGACCGGCGTCGTCGATGCCAGTCTCGAGCGCATCAATATCGTAATGCCCGCGGACTTCCGCATGCCGGAGGGCGGTCTCAATATCCGCTTGACTGACTCTTTCCTCGGTCAGGAAGCTCGTCTGCATGACTTCAAGCGTGACGCCATGCTCGCCTTTGTGCGTGCCAACGGACTCAATCGCATTATCACTTCGGGCGGACGAACACCGAGGATTGGCGTGATAACGACCGGCAAGGCTTATCTCGACGTGCGCCAGGCCTTCGACGAACTCGGCATCGACGAACTCAAATGCAACGATCTCGGCCTGCGAGTATTCAAAGTCGCCTGCGTTTGGCCGCTCGGCCGCCAGGAGCTGGCTGAGTTCGCACAGGGCCTCGATCTCATCATCGTTGTCGAAGAGAAACGCTCGCTTATCGAAGTACAGGTGCGAGAAGAGCTGTACGGCACACCGAATCAGCCGGTCTGCATCGGAAAAAAGGACGAGCAAGGTAACTGGTTGTTTCCAGTCAAAGGCGCGCTGGATCCGAACGATATCGCGATCTGCATCGGCGAGCGGCTGCTGCGTTACGGGGCCAACGAAGAATTGGCCACGAATGTCGCGCGGCTGAAATCGGCGCAACGGGCACTTTCCGAGACTACCGACGTTGCCCAGCGCATCCCTTATTTCTGTTCCGGCTGCCCGCACAATACGTCGACGCGCGTGCCGGAGGGCAGCCGCGCTTACGCCGGGATCGGCTGCCACTACATGGCGCAGTGGATGGACCGAAAGACCCTCGGCTATACGCAGATGGGTGGCGAGGGTGCCAACTGGATCGGCGAAGCTCCTTTCTCCAAGCGCGAGCACGTGTTCCAAAATCTGGGTGACGGCACGTACAATCATTCAGGTTATCTTGCTATCCGCGCCGCGATCGCATCCAGCGTGACGATGACCTACAAGATTTTGTTCAACGATGCGGTCGCGATGACCGGTGGCCAGGCGAATGACGGCGGACTGACGGTGCCGCAGATCGCCGCACAAGTGGCCGCCGAAGGCGCGAAGCGCGTGGTCGTTGTGACCGACGAGCCCTGGAAATATGGAAAAGGAATTGACTGGCCACCGGGCCTGACTGTCCATCATCGTGATGAACTTGACGCGGTCCAGCGGGAGCTCGCGACGGTTCCCGGCGTGAGCGTGCTCATCTACGATCAGACTTGCGCTGCCGAGAAGCGCCGCCGCCGCAAGCGCGGCACGTTCGCCGATCCCGACAAGCGCGTCGTCATCAACGATCTGGTCTGCGAGGGTTGCGGCGACTGCGGCATCAAATCGAACTGCGTTTCGGTACAGCCGCTGGAGACCGAGTGGGGCCGCAAGCGCACCATAGACCAGTCAGGATGCAACAAGGACTATTCCTGTGTGAACGGTTTTTGTCCGTCCTTCGTCACTGTGCACGGCGCAAAGCTCAAGAAAGGCGAGGCTGTCGCTGAACCACCGCACTGGACGCCATTACCAGAACCCGTTTTGCCAAAGCTTAATCACCCCTACAGCATCATCGTTACTGGTATCGGCGGCTCCGGAGTCGTGACTGTAGGAGGCGTCCTTGGGATGGCCGCGCATCTGGAAGGCAAGGGTGTCGGGATCATCGACATGGCCGGCCTCGCGCAGAAGGGCGGCGCCGTTTACAGTCATATTCGCATCGCCAATCGTCCGGAAGACATTCACGCGATCCGGGTAGCAGCGGGCGGCGCCGATCTTGTGATAGGCGGCGACGTCGTGGTCGCAGGGACCAAGAAAGTTCTTAGCGCGTTCAAGCCGGGAACCAGCGTCGTCATTAACAGCTTTGAATATATGCCGGGTGATTTCACCCGTAACGCCGATTTTTACCTGCCGCTCGAACGCATCAGGCGCGCGATCGCAACCGCGGCGGGACACGACATTCGCCATTTCGTTAATTCGACCAAGATTGCAACCGAGCTGCTTGGCAGATCAATCGGCGGCAATATGGTCCATCTCGGCTATTGTTATCAGATCGGCGCGCTGCCGGTCTCTGCGGAGTCGATCGAGAAGGCAATTGAGTTGAATGGCGAGGAAGTCGCCATGAATATTGCTGCCTTCCGCTACGGCCGGCGAGCGGCTGCCGATCCGGCGGCAATCGAGGCTTTGATGAAACCGGCGCCGCAAGCAGTAAACGATTCACTCAAGCTGTCGCAATCGTTCGCGGAGACCGTGGATCGTCGTGTAGCGTTCCTGACCGCCTACCAGGATGCAGGCTATGCGCGACGCTACCGAAACTGGGTAGAGAAGGTGCGAACGGTCGAGGCCGAGAAGGCGCCCGGTCAGTGCGGCCTCGCAGAAGCGGTGGCGCGGTATCTGTTCAAGCTGATGGCCTATAAGGACGAATACGAAGTGGCACGTCTTTATAGCGAAACGCCATTTCTCGATCGTGTGCGATCAATATTCGACGGCGACAAGTTAAGCTTTGAATTCCATTTGGCGCCGCCTTTGCTGGCGCGGCGAAATCCGCAAACCGGCGAGCCAAAGAAGATGTCCTTCGGTCCCTGGATGCTGAAGGCCTTTGCGGTGATGGCGAAATTCAGATTCTTGCGAGGTACCGCATTCGATCCGTTCGGCTACACTGCGGAGCGGAAGATGGAGCGCCAGCTGATCTCCGATTACGAAAGACTTCTCAGCGAGATATTGGACCATCTGACGGCCAATAATCATCATATCGCGGTCGGGCTTACGATAATCCCCGAAAAGATCCGCGGATTCGGGCCCATAAAACAGCGACATCTGGCCGCGGCGAAGGCCGAGGAAGCAGCGTTGCGGGAGCAATTCCGCGCCGGCGGCGCGCCGTTTCTCAAGGCAGCGGAATAACTTAGCTGTTCACTACAACCAATTTCCATGCCACGTGATACTTGACCGCCAGCGGGCGGTGTTTTCATATCGAGATAACAAGGTCGTCCCGGAAAGACGGCGAGGGGTTGGAGCTGCGCTCTGGGCGAGGGCAGCCGCACGGGAGGAAGGGCTGTGGCGCAGAACGCCGCCGCTAGCGCGGACACGTTTCCCAAGTTGCTGATCCGTAACGCCCGCCTGTACGGGGCGCGGCCGGCCATGCGGCACAAGGATCTTGGCATCTGGCAGAGCTGGACCTGGAGTGAGACGCTCGACATCGTGCGTGCCTTTGCCGTTGGCCTGCACGGCCTTGGCGTCAAGCGCGGCGAAACAATTGCGATTGTTGGCGGCAACAGGCCGAAGCTCTACTGGTCTGTAATGGCGGCGCAGATGCTGGGCGCAATTCCCGTCCCCGTCTATGCCGATGCGGTGGCAGACGAGCTTGCCTTCGTGCTTGCCCATGCTGATGTGCGCTTTGCCGCGGTGGAAGACCAGGAACAGGTCGACAAGATTTTGTCGGTCAGGGAACGCGTCCCGCAACTTGAATTCATGCTCTATGATGAGAAGCGAGGACTTCGCGATTACGATCACAGCCGGCTGCGCTCAATGGATGACGTCATCGCAGAGGGACGCAAAGCTCTTGCAGATCGTACGGTTGCCGACTGGCTCGACAAAGAAATTTCCTCCGGCAAAGGTTCCGATCCGTCCATCATTCTTTACACGTCGGGCACCACCGGCAAATCCAAGGGCGTCGTGCTTACCAACGAGCGCTCAATCCGTGCCGCAAGCGATACGGTTGCTTTCGACAAACTGACCGAGCACGACGTTGCGCTCGCCTATTTACCGCTCGCATGGGTCGGCGATCATTACCTCAACTACGTGCAAGGGTTGGTTTCCGGCTTTTGCACCGCATGTCCGGAAAATCCGGATACTGCGATGGGCGATCTGCGCGAAATCGGGCCAAGCTTTTATTTCGCGCCGCCGCGCACACTAGAGTTGTTGCTCACGCGGGTGATGATCCGCATGGAAGACGCCGGGTTCATCAGGCGCAAACTGTTTCATTATTTCATCACCGTAGCCCGCCGGTACGGCGAACGCATCCTCAACGGTCAGCCCGTGCCCCTGACCGGGCGGATGCTTTATGCAATCGGCAACATCCTGGTCTATGGTCCTTTGAAGAACGTGCTCGGCTTCTCGCGCGTGCGCGTTGCCTACACTGCGGGTGAAGCGGTCGGCCCGGATCTCTTCAGTTTCTACCGTTCGATTGGCTTGAATCTGAAACAGCTCTACGGGCAAACGGAAGCCTTCCTCTATGTCACCGCACAGCCAGACGGCCAAATTTACTCAGATACGGTCGGGCCTGCCTGCCCCAACGTCGACATCCGGATTGCCGAGAATGGCGAGGTGCAATTTAAGTCACCGGGCATGTTCTCCGGCTATTTCAAGGACGACGCCAGGACCGCAGAAGTGATGACGCCCGATGGTTACGTAAAGACCGGCGATACCGGCTTCTTCGACGACAAGACCGGCCACCTGAAGATCATCGATCGCACCAATGACGTTGGCAAGCTCAACGACGGAACGTTGTTCCCGCCGAAATACATCGAGAACAAGCTCAAATTCTATCCCAATATTCGCGAAGCGGTGGCGTTCGGTGACAAGCGCGATTTCGTTTGCGTCATGCTCAATATCGATCTGACCGCAGTTGGAAGCTGGGCGGAGCGTAACAACGTCGTCTATGGGTCATATCAGGAGCTCGCCGGCCATGCGCTCGTTTACGACATGATTGAAAAGCACGTGGCGGAAGTGAATCGCTCGCTGGCCGCCGACCGGGTCACCGCTGGGACGCAGATCAGGCGCTTCCTGGTCTTGCACAAGGAGCTTGATGCCGATGACGGCGAACTCACGCGCACTCAGAAAGTGCGACGTAGTTTCATTGCCGAGCGTTATGCTCCGTTGATCAAGGCGCTTTATGATGGCTCTAAAGAAGCTGATATCTCGACCGAGGTCACATTCGAGGACGGCCGCAAGGGCGTCATTAGCGCGCGCGTTAAAATTCGCGATATGCAGAGAGAGCCGATGGCCGCCACGATGGGGAAGGCGGCATGAGGGCGCCCGGCGGATCCACCGTTGCAGTCGGCGATGTGCTTTTGTCGGTGGAGGATGTGTCGCTGTCGTTCGGCGGCGTCAAAGCAGTGAGCAATGTTTCGTTTGATATCCGCAAGGGAGAAATCCGCGCCATCATCGGGCCGAACGGCGCTGGCAAGACTTCGATGCTCAACATCATCAACGGCTTTTATCAACCGCAGCAAGGGCGCATAACGTTCAAGGGCAAAACGCGGGCGAAAATGCGTCCGCACGATGCGGCATACGGGGGAATCGCGCGCACCTTCCAGAACGTGGCGTTATTTCGCGGGATGACTGCGCTCGACAACATCATGGCCGGCCGCACCTTGAAAATGCATGCGAACTTCTTCTGGCAAATGCTGCGTCATGGCCCTGCCATGCGTGAGGAGGTTGAGCACCGCCACCGTGTCGAGGAGATTATCGACTTCCTAAAGATCCAGGAGATCCGGCGGGTACCGGTTGGCCGGCTTCCCTATGGCTTGCAGAAACGGGTCGAGCTGGGGCGCGCGCTCGCGATGGAACCGGAGCTGCTTTTGCTCGACGAACCGATGGCCGGCATGAACCTCGAAGAAAAAGAGGACATGTCGCGCTTTGTGCTCGACGCAAATGACTACTACGGCACCACAATCGCCCTGATCGAACACGACATGGGAGTGGTGATGGATTTGTCTGATCGAGTGGTAGTGCTTGATCACGGAATCAAGATTGCCGATGGCGTGCCCGACGAGGTGAAGCGCGATCAGACCGTGATCGATGCGTATCTCGGTGTGGCGCATTGAGGCTGACGATGGGCTGGGCTTACCAGATTTTCGTCGATCCCTTTGTCCAGATGGCGACGGCGCCGGATTTGTTTGCCCAAACGCTGTGGGAGGGCATGGTCGGTGGCGTGCTCTACGCGCTGATCGCGCTCGGCTTTGTGTTGATCTTCAAGGCATCGGGGGTGTTCAACTTCGCGCAAGGCATCATGGTGGTCTTCGCCGCACTGACGCTGGTTGGTTTGCATAGTGCCGGCATACCCGCCTTTCTTGCGCTCGCTCTCACCATTGTGGTCATGTTTGCGCTGGCTTTTGCCGTGGAACGAGTTGTGTTGCGTCCGCTGGTCAATCAGCCGGACATTATTCTCTTTATGGCGACGTTTGGTTTGACCTATTTCCTTATTGGATTTGGCGAGTTCGTGTTCGGCGGCGATCCCAAGGTGATGATTACTGGCGATCTTTATCTTCCAAAAGGGACATTAACCTACAAGGCGCTTGGCGGAGTAATCTCCATACAGAAACTCGATATCGCCGCCGCGGTCATCGCGTCGATCATGGTGGCGGGGCTGGCGGTCTTCTTCTCGAAGACCCGCATTGGTCGCGCGTTGCGGGCGGTTGCGGACAGTCACCGGGCGGCTCTGTCGGTCGGCATTTCGCTTGAGCAGATATGGGTTATCGTCTGGTTTGCGGCCGGTCTGGTCGCGCTGGTCACCGGCATTATGTGGGGCGCGCGTTCGGATGTTTCTTTTGCGCTCGATGTCATTGCACTTAAAGCGCTGCCCGTCCTCATTCTTGGCGGTCTGACATCCATCCCAGGGGCTATCGTCGGCGGTCTGATCATCGGAGTCGGCGAAAAACTGTGGGAATTTTATTGGGGCCCACTGGTCGGCGGCGGCACCGACGCGTGGTTCGCTTTCGTGATCGCGCTGGTGTTTTTATTGTTCCGCCCGCAAGGCCTGTTCGGCGAACGCATCATTGAGCGAGTGTGAACCGCGATGCTCTACCGCGAGGCCGGCCAGTTCAAAACGTCTTACGCCAGCGATCAGGCGGTTTTTCCGATTCTGCAGGACCGCATCGGCATCGTGATTATTCTGGCGATTGCCTACATTGCCATTCCCATCACTGGTAACGATTTCCTGCTCAACGCGATCATGATTCCGTTCTTGATCTTCTCGCTCGCATCGATCGGACTCAATCTGCTCACCGGTTACACGGGGCTTCTGTCCCTTGGCACGGGCGCGTTCATGGGCGTCGGCGCCTACGCTTGCTACAAGCTGGTTACGATTTTCCCGAACGTTAATGTCATCGTCTGGGTGATCGCGTCGGGTTTTTTTTCCGCAGCGATCGGTACCGTGTTCGGTCTTCCCTCGCTGCGCATCAAAGGTTTTTATCTTGCGATTGCGACGCTCGCCGCGCAGTTTTTCCTTGAATGGTGTTTCATCCGAATCCCCTGGCTATACAACTACAATGTGTCGGCGGCGATCGAAGTGCCTCAACGTGAATTGTTTGGCATCATCGTCACGGGTCCGCGCGCCAGCGCGGAAACGCGCTACCTGATCGTCCTGACAATTGTCACGGTGATGACCTGGATCGCTTCGAATATCATCCGTGGCCGCATTGGGCGCATGTGGATGGCCGTCCGCGACATGGATATCGCCGCCGAGCTGATGGGCATTCGCCTGCTACCCACCAAACTGCTCGCGTTCGCGGTTTCATCGTTTTATTGCGGCGTTGCGGGAGCATTGCTGGTGTTCCTCTGGTACGGCGGTGCGGAATCGACGGTCTTTTCGATCAACGAGAGCTTTACCGTCCTGTTCATGATTATTATCGGCGGTCTCGGCAGCCTGCTCGGCTCATTCCTGGGCGCAGCGCTCATCTACATCCTGCCGATCATTTTGCGCTTGGTACCCGCGGAACTGGGGTTACCCCTTCACGCGGCGACGGTCGAGCACATGACATTCATGATCACGGGCGGGTTAATTGTGTTTTTCCTGATCGCAGAGCCCGCCGGCCTCGCGCGGCTGTGGCAGATCGGTAAACAAAAGTTGAGGGTGTGGCCGTTTCCCTACTGATGGTGCAAGATAGGGGCCATTTCCGGCCATGGCGGTTAGCTGTGGTTCCAAAACCGCCTGCCGAGAACGTCGGGCTGGGCGAATGCAGGAAACAGACGCGCGCCTTGCCCGGCGCGAACCAAGAGGGAGGAACGAATGAACGTAAAACATTTGCTAGTTGGTATGGCCTGCGGCGGCCTGTTGGGAGCCGCTGTGCTCGCCGACCAGGCACAAGCGCAAGAAAGTACAATCTATGTGCCACTGCTGACCTATCGCACAGGTCCCTATGCTGGCTCGGGTATTCCCATCGCCAATGGCATGCACGACTACATGACCATGCTGAATGAGCGTGATGGCGGAATCGGTGGTGTCAAAGTCAATGTCGAGGAATGCGAAACAGGCTACGACACCAAGAAGGGCGTTGAGTGCTGGGAATCGATCAAAGGCAAGAACCCGACTGTCGTCAATCCATATTCGACGGGCATCACGTTACAGGTCATCCCGAAAGCAGCGGTCGACAAAATTCCGGTTCTTTCAATGGCCTATGGCTTATCGGCCTCGGCGGTCGGCAAAGACTTTCCGTGGGTCTTTAATCCGCCAGCGACTTATTGGGATGGGCTGTCGATGGTCATGCGTTATATCGGCGGCAAGGAAGGCGGCCTGGACAAACTCAAGGGAAAGACCATCGGCTTCATCTTTTTGGAAAGCCCCTATGGCCGTGAGCCGCTCCCGTTGCTGCAGCAATTTGCCAAGGACTATGGCTTTACGGTGAAAGAATATTCCGTCGCCGGGAAGGAAATGCAGGACCAGTCGGCGCAGTGGCTTGCTGTTCGCCGCGATCGTCCGGCGTGGATGATCATGTGGGGCTGGGGTGCCATGAATCCGACGGCGGTCAAACGCGCGGCGGAAAATGGATTCCCGATGGATCACTTCATCGGAATCTGGTGGTCGGGCAGTGATGATGATGGGCGTGGTGGCGGCCAAGAAGCTAAGGGCTATCTGTCGCTCAACTTCAATGGCCTCGGTGCGAACTACCCGGCAATCCAGGACATCAAGAAATACGTCGTGGACAAGGGCAAGAGCCAGGTGGAGAAGGACAAGTTCGCGGAAAATTTTTACAACCGCGGCGTCTATAACTCTGTCCTGGTCGCGGAAGCGATCCGCAACGCGCAGAAACTCTCCGGCAAGAAGGTCGTAAACGGCGAAGATGTCCGTCGCGGCCTTGAGTCGCTCAACATAAGCGAAGCGCGCTGGAACGAGCTCGGCTTCCCGAACTTCGCTGCACCGATCGCAGGTGTGAACTGCACCGACCACAACGGGCATGCGCCCGCGTACATGCAGCAATGGGATGGCGCAAAGTGGGTCAAAATTTCCGATTGGATCCAGCCAATGAAGGAAAAAGTCCGACCGATGCTCGAGGAGGCGGCCAAGGAGTATGTCGAGAAGAACACCGGCTGGCCTAAGCGGACCGAAGGCTGCGACAAGTCGTCATGAGTCAAGCTTAAAGGCAAAGACCTCTCCCCGCGCGCGGGGAGAGGTTTCCAGTGGAGTAATAGCCGATGTCCGCCGTTGAGCGAACAGACCCGGCGCCCACCGCGCAACGCGAGCGCATTCTTTCCGTCAACAATATTGAGGTGATCTACGATCACGTTATCCTGGTGCTTAAGGGCGTCTCGCTCGACGTGCCCAAAGGCGGAATTGTGGCCCTGCTCGGGGCCAACGGCGCCGGCAAGACCACCACACTGAAGGCGATTTCAAATCTGCTGCATGCCGAGCGGGGCGACGTTACCAAAGGCTCGATCGTGTTCGATGGCGCCGAAGTCCAGGACCTGTCGCCCAATGAGTTGGTACGGCGCGGCTGCATCCAGGTGATGGAAGGCCGTCAGTGTTTTGGCCACCTCACGATCGAGGAGAACTTGCTTACGGGTGCGTTTACGCGGCGCGACGGCAATGCTGCCACAAAGCGTGACTTGGAGCTGGTCTATTCTTACTTTCCAAAACTCAGTGAGCGAAAGAATTCGCTTGCAGGCTACACCTCGGGCGGCGAGCAACAGATGTGCGCGCTTGGCCGCGCGCTGATGTCACGCCCGAAAATGATTCTGCTTGACGAGCCGTCAATGGGACTTGCGCCTCAAATCGTTGAGGAAATCTTCGACATCGTGAAGGATCTCAATGAAAAGGAAGGCGTCTCTTTCCTGCTGGCCGAGCAGAACACGCATATGGCGCTGCGGTTCGCGCGTTATGGCTACATTCTTGAAAACGGTCGTGTCGTGATGGACGGCGAGGCCAAGGCCTTGGCCGAAAACGAGGACGTGAAAGAATTCTACCTCGGCATTTCCGAAGGCCGGCGCAAATCTTTCCGGGAAGGCAAGCACTATCGCCGGCGCAAGAGGTGGCTGGCGTAAGTTATGCCCGAATACTACGACGCTCTGGAAACCCGCGATCCCGCTGTGCGCGAGCGTGACCAGTTTGCGCGCCTGGGTGAAGTCATCGCGCGCGCAACGACCGCGCCAGGCTGGGCGAAGCACCTATCGGGGGTCCATGCAAAGTCGGTGACCTCTCGCACAGCGTTGGCGAAACTGCCGATCCTGCGCAAAGCCGACATTGCAGTGCTACAGAAAAAGGATCCGCCGTTCGGTGGTCTCAACGTTATCGCCCCAAACAAGGCGCGACGTCTGTTGATGTCACCGGGACCGCTTTTCGAACCGGAAGGGGAGGGCAGTGATTGGTGGGGTGCGGCGCGCGCGCTATTCGCGGCCGGATTTCGCAGGGGCGATATTGTGCACAATTCATTCTCCTATCACCTCACGCCCGGCGCAGCGATACTTGAATCGGGCGCGTACGCTCTCGGTTGCGCAATTATTCCCGGCGGCGTCGGCAATACCGAGCAGCAACTCGAAGCAATCGCCCAGTACAGGCCTTCGGGCTATACCGGCACGCCAGATTTCCTGAAGATTCTGCTCGATGTGGCAAAAAAGACGGGCAACGACGCATCCTCGTTCAAACGCGGCCTTGTTTCGGGGGCGGCGCTGCCAGCCTCGTTGCGCGAGGAGCTCGAAAATCGTGGCGTCGCCGTGCTGCAATGCTATGCGACCGCCGAGCTCGGTATCATCGCTTACGAAAGCCAAGCACGCGAAGGCATGATTGTGAATGAAACGATGATTGTCGAAATCGTGCGCCCGGGCACCGGTGATGTCGTGCCGGATGGCGAAGTGGGTGAGGTCGTGGTCACTTCGTTTAATCCCGATTATCCGATGATTCGGCTCGGCACCGGCGATCTCTCCGCGCTGGTCCCTGGAGTCTCACCGTGCGGGCGCACAAATGCACGTATCAAGGGTTGGATGGGCCGCGCCGATCAGACGGCAAAAGTGAAAGGCATGTTCGTACATCCCAGGCAAATAGCCGCCATCGCTGCTCGCCATCCGGAGCTCAAACGGCTCCGTCTCGTGGTCGACCGCTGCGCCGAGCAGGACAGGATGACCTTGCTTGCGGAGTGTGCCCCGATGGATGTCGCGCTCGAGACAGCGATCGCCGAGACCCTTCATTCGATTACGAAGCTCAAGGGTTCCGTGAAGCTGATCGCGCCGGGTACTTTGCCGAATGACGGAAAGCTGATCGCCGACGAGCGCAAATCATGAATCCAGAAGCCGTTCCGGTTGCGGGCGGCCGCATCGGTGTCCTGCTGGTCAATCTCGGCACACCCGAATCGACAGGCTACTGGGCCATGCGGCGCTATCTGAAGGAATTTCTTTCCGACCGTCGCGTGATCGAAGAGAACCGCCTGAAATGGTGGCCGATTCTCAATCTGATCGTTTTGACGGTACGCCCAGGACGCAAGGGTCGTGATTACGACAAGATCTGGAACGCAGAGCGCAACGAATCGCCGCTAAAAACGATCACGCGCTCGCAGTCCGACAAGCTCGACGAGATGCTGGACAAGGTCGACAAGCGCATCCGGGTCGACTGGGCGATGCGTTATGGCAAGCCATCGATCCGGTCGCGGCTGGAGGCGCTCGCTGCGCAGAATTGCGAGCGCATCCTGATTGTGCCGCTCTATCCGCAATACGCCGCGGCGACGACAGCGACCGTGTGCGATGAAGCCTTCCGCGCACTGACGCGAATGCGATTCCAGCCCGCGTTACGCGTCGCCGCCCCGTACTATGCCGAATCGGCTTACATCGATGCTCTTGCGGCCTCGCTCAATGCGACGCTTGCGAAACTCACTTTCAAGCCGGAAGTTATCGTGGCCTCTTACCACGGCATGCCCGAGGACTATGTCGCGAAAGGCGATCCCTACCTCAAGCAATGCGCCGAGACGACGGCACTGCTGCGAAAAAAACTTAAACTGACGGACGAACGTCTGGCCATGACCTTTCAATCGCGCTTCGGTACGGCCGAATGGATTAAACCCTATACCGATGCAACGATTAAATCGCTGGCCGAACGTGGCGTGAAAAACCTTGCCGTCATCATGCCCGGCTTTGCTGCCGATTGTCTTGAGACGCTGGAAGAGATTGCCATAGAGAACGCCAGTATTTTTCGTCAAGCCGGAGGCGAGAAATTCGCCGCAATTCCCTGCCTTAACGATACGCCCGGCGGCATGGCGGTAATTCGCGACATTGTCATACGCGAGCTCAAGGGCTGGATTTGAGCCGAAAAAGTGCCGGCACCGGCTTCGGACTGCGGTTCCAGTGCAAATCACTTCTCGCCGAGCAGTCGGCGTATTTCAGAACGCAACTCGGGCGCGATATCGACGCGTTCCAGTCCATAGGCCACGTTGGCGGTGAGAAAACCGATCTTTGAACCGCAGTCGAAAGTGCGGCCGGCGAATTTGAATCCATAGAATGGTTGCGTGCGTGCCAGTGCCACCATCGCGTCGGTAAGCTGTATTTCGCCGCCCGTTCCCGCCGCCTGTTTTTCCAGCAAGTCAAAGATCTGCGGCTGCAGTATGTAGCGGCCAGTAATTGCGAGATTTGAAGGTGCTTCGCTCGCCTTTGGCTTCTCGATCATTTTGGTAATGGCAAAGGCCTCGCCCTTGGAGGGGCCGACACCAACGACCCCATACATGTGCACGCGCTCCTTCGGCACTTCCTCGACGGCGATGATATTGGCATTGCCGTCGAGGCCCTTGGCGGCGTCGATCATCTGCGCGAGACAGCCGCGCGGATGCTGGACAAGCATGTCGGGCAACAGCAGCGCAAAGGATTCATGTCCCACCAATTCCCGCGCGCACCAAACGGCGTGACCTAACCCCAGGGGCGATTGTTGCCGCGTGAAGCTTACAGTCCCGGCCTCGGGTAGATCTTCCGAGAGCAGGGTGAGTTCGGCTTTTTTGCCGCGCTCGGTCAGGGTCAGCTCAAGCTCGAACTGACGATCGAAATGGTCCTCGATCACACTCTTGTTGCGGCCGGTAACAAAAATGAAGTGCTCGATACCGGCCTGACGTGCCTCGTCCACAACATGCTGGATGAGGGGCCGGTCTACCACCGGCAGCATTTCCTTCGGCATGGCCTTGGTTGCCGGGAGGAATCGGGTTCCAAGGCCGGCCACCGGGAATATGGCTTTGCGGATGCGGTTCATGCGAAAATTTTCAATGGCATGTGAGTCGTGAGTTTACCCAGGCCGCAGAAAGCACGGGTTTAAACCCGGGTCCAGATGTGGCCTCAAGAAAGTGCACTATTAACGCCTCTGAAATGATATCGGAGCACCCATAGATGGGTATTTGGCGGTGACGGCGACCCGAATGCGTAAAGCGTTGCCTATTTTAATAACGGCCGG
>Ga0126379_10001001_pt1 | contig 16683 bp, 19 predicted proteins | sample PanSoiMetPlot_24_FD_92640 | JGI IMG/M metagenome (GOLD analysis project Ga0126379, IMG submission 92640) | Tropical forest soil microbial communities from Panama - MetaG Plot_24 | ecosystem: Environmental > Terrestrial > Soil > Tropical forest > Bulk soil | place: Panama | collected 2016-02-17 | reverse complement strand
GCTGCGCTCGCGCTTGTCTAACCGTGCCAATCTTTTGCTGAGGTCTATCGCTTCAGAAGATCGGGCAGCTTGGCGATGTTGCTTGCGATCCTGCGTGCTTCGTCCATTGTCAGCACCTTGGCTATATCAGCATCGGCTTTTGTCTCTCGGCCATACACGTAAGCAAGAGACTGACCGTTAGCATCCTTGACCTTGTAGCCGCCTGGAATCTGCTCGACTGTCCATGGTGGCGGGAAGCGGCGAGGCATTGTGGTATACTTACGAAAATGACACCGCCGTATAAAATCGAGTTCTACGACGCGAACGGCAGCGCACACATTCTAAATGTTGCCTGGTCTTTTGAAGCCGCTGAGCAGGTGGTCCGCGAACATGTCGGCGAGCTTCGCCTCAATGAAGTGATTCGCGTCCGCGATGCGTCTGGCACGTTGGTGCTTTCCAGCGACCCGACTGAATAGTCAGCGCGCCGATCTTGCTGTCTTTCATTTCCTACAGGTGAGCTCGTACTCCTGCTTAGTGTACGATGTTGCGTAGTCGCGAAACTCTTCTTCTGTAATAGAAGCTTTCCCTCCAACGTGATCTATGGTTCCGGCGGTCCACTTGCCGTGCTCTTTTTTTGTTTCAACTTCTAATTCGTTGCCAAAGGTAATGAAGTTTCCCTCCGCCCCAGTAATTGGAAAATCGTGAGAGCGCCATTTCACGATACCTTCTCCCAAGTCGATGTCGATGCTCTCACCAGTGTCGCGTTCGTTTGCTCCCGTATTTTTCGTGAACGTTCCCTCGCAAGTGAGGACAATCGTGTTGCCAGCGAAGCTCACTGGAGCGAGCAGAATTGCTGTAGCGAAAGCTATCGGTCCAATCTTGGACATCGTGTGATATGACCGGCACCCGACAACCACGGCGGAGGACCTTATGTTGAAATGCGTGCAAATTGCTCTCCTTGCCTTAATCGCGGTGCATCCGGCTGTTGCTGCCGATTCCAAACCCACTGAGAAGTCGGTAAAGCAGCTCTTGGACATCATGAACTCCAGAAATCTCGTTGACGGTGCGACGGGGCAGATCGAATCAGCCATGCAAGCCGCAATGAAACAGTGGTTCGCTGGTCGGCAGCCTACCCCCGATCAACAGAAGATTTTGGATGACATGAGGCTCAAGACGGTCTCGATTTTCAAGGAGCAAATGAATTGGGAAAAAATTCAGCCAATGCTGATTGACATATACCAGAGGTCTTTCACACAGGAGGAAGTTAACGGTCTCATCTCTTTTTATAATTCGGGGCCAGGAAAGGCCGTTCTGGCAAAAATGCCAGCTGTAAATCAAAACTCAACGAAAGCGATTCAGGACCTAATGACGCCAATCATACCAAAATTACAACAGTTGCAGCAAAACACTGCTGCACAGCTGCAGGCTCTCCAACCAAAGTGAGCACTAGCCCCGCAACCGTCTTACCTTCTTAGGCAAGGATGGTGGTGGAGTTTGCCATCGGCGCATTGGGGACTCGCGCCTAGCAAATCTTCTGGAATTAGATGCCCCGCAGACCGAACCGCGATGGTGAACGCCAGGACCAAGGTGGCAACAATAATTATTTGTTTCAACTTCACGACCGCATTTTAGCAGACTGGTCCCCTCACCCTCTTAGCCTTCTCACTTTCTTGTCAGCATCGTCGTTGCGAAGGATGCTCTGAATCAAACCCGCCAACTGCCGCAAGGCTTGTGCCTTCTCCTCTACATATTGGTACTGATTGTAGACACCAACGACTCCAGGCTGAACATGGCCAAGTAGATTCTCGGCAACCTCGCTACGAATGCCGATACGGCTCATAAGCGAGCGGGCAGTGCGTCTTAAGTCATGCAACTGCCAGTGTGGGAGCGGGCCTGTGGCTTTGTCGAGTAGAACCTTGCCGCGCCCGTATGATTGATAGTAACCGGCTGGACCGGCAAACACGTAGGGGTTTGATGCAAAGCGCGGTCGAGCACGAATGATATCGAGCGCCATGGGCGGCAACTGCAATTCGTGACCAGTTCCCTTCTCACGCGAATTGCCGTTTGCAACGGTCCACACACCGTCAACCGACACGTCGGTCCATTTCATCGTGAGCACTTTGTGCCTTCGCTGAGCGGTCACGAGCAACAGCTTCACCAAGTCACCGAAGGTGCCTTCGCTCTTGTTCCAAATGAGTCGAATCTCGTCGTCACTGAGAATGCGGGTGCGGGCACGCTCCTTATTGCTAGAACGGCGCATACCTCTGACGACTGGCGAATTGTAGTTATCATTTCTGGCAGCATACCAATTGAAGATGGCGCTCACGATTGCCAGCACCTTGCTAGCCGCAACCGGACCTGAGTTATCGTCGATATGGTCTAGCAACTTGGTGATGTCGCCTCTCGCAATCGAGGTGAAAACCCTTCCGCCCCATGCTGGCAGAATGTGAATGTCTAAATAGCGGCGATACTCTTTCGCGGAGAGAAGCCCCTTGGCTTCAACGTGTCGCTTGAACCATTCCTTGCTCACCTTCTCGAAACTCTGCGGACCCTCGCGGTCCTGGCCGTCTTTGACTCTTACGATTATGTCTCGCGCCTTCTTGCGGGCAGCATTGATGTCGAGGTGCGCGGCATTGCCAATGGTGGTCCATATCTGCTTGCCGTTAGGATCACGCGCTACAGCAACATAACTCTTGCCGCCACTAGGTGAGACTCGAACGTAATGACCTGGGCATTGCGGATCAGGGAAGGCGTACAGCTTGTCGCGTGGCTTGAGTGCGGCAACGCCTTTGTCGGTGAGCGTCTTGCGTGCCATGGGGAATATTCCCTTTGTGATGTAGCCCCTCTGATGTGGCGGTCTTATTTTCCGCGCTCTTGCCGGGACCGGCTGCTAACAGGGGGCAATCGAGTACAGAAATTTCTCTGCTAATCGGCTGCTAACTAAAGGTGGTCTCACACCGGTTAACGTGCTGCTAACTGCACTCACGTTTCTAACGAATTGCTAACACAAAAATTAGTGGAAATGCAAGGATATTACCTATCATTACATCACATTTGTGGAGGTTGCGCTACCCGCCCAACGCTCGGATACGCGGCCTTTCGGGCCTTCAGGAACCCTGTGAGCAACGTTGCCATAACGGCCAACCGCAAGCCATCTTGACGCCACGGCAGATGCCATTTCTCAGCTCCCGTGCCAGTCTAGCGCGCGAGAGCCGAGTCGTCAGGCAGACACAGCGGCGGTGAGCGCTCCAACATTGTGGCGGAACATATCGAGGTAGGTCGGCGCGGGACCGTCAGGCGGAGAGAGCGCGTCCGTATAGAGCTCGCCGCCGATCTTGGCCCCTGTCTCTGACGCGATCTGATCGAGCAAGCGATGGTCGGTGATGTTCTCCATGAACACCGCCGGGATGCGCTCGGCCTTGATCTGGCGGATGATCTTAGCCACGTCCTTGGCTGATGCCTCGCTCTCGGTGCTTACGCCCTCGGGCGCCACGATCTCAAGCCCGTAGGCGGCGCCGAAATAGCCGAAGGCATCGTGGCTCGTGATGATCTTGCGCCGCTCCTGCGGCAGCGCGGCAAGCGCTGCCCTCACGTCGGCCTCCTCCTTCGCGAGCGCGTCGAGATATTTTGCGGCGTTCGCCTCATAGACCGACTTGCCCTCGGGATCGACGGCGATCAATCCATCGCGGATATTGGCGACATAGAGCTTGCCATTGGCGAGGCTCTGCCAGGCATGCGGGTCGGTGACGGTCTTCTCGTCCTCGACCATGGTGCGCGGCTTAACGCCGGTCGATGCCACCATGACCTTGCCTCTAAAGCCTGAGGACTTCTCGAGCCGGTCCATCCAGCCTTCGAAGCCAAGCCCGTTGGTGAACAGGATCTGCGCCGTGGCGAGGTTCTTGGCGTCCGCCGGGGTAGGCTCATAGACGTGGGCGTCGCCATCAGGCCCGACCAGGGTGATGACATCGATGCGGTCGCCGCCAACTTGCTTCACCATGTCGCCCAGGATCGAGAACGAGGCGACGGCCTTGACTTTGTCGGCCGCGCGCGCTCCGCCGGCAAAGCCGAGCAGGGCAAGCAGCACCAGTGCAATCGAGGCCCCGATGCGATGTTTCATGACACTAGACTCCACTGCTGAGAGATCAGGCTTCGAAGTGCTTGCGTGGCAGAAGGCCCCAAATGAGCCCGCCTTTAACGCCAAGCAGCACCGAAAGCAGATAGAAGACGCCCGCTAGCAGAATGATCGCGGGGCCGGTCGGCACGTTGGCGTAATAGGAGAGAAGGAGCCCTGAGAGGCTCGCGGCAAAGGCAGAGAGAATTGCGGCGAGGATCAGTCCTGAGACATCGTCGGCCCAGAACCGGGCAGCGATGGCGGGAAGCAGCATGATGCCGACCGCCATCAGCGTGCCGAGCGCCTGGAAGCCGCTCACCAAGTTGAGCACGACGAGCACCAGGAAGGTGAAATGGGTGGGCGAGCTCAAGTCACTGGTGGAGCGCAAGAACTGCGGGTCGAAACATTCGAGCACGAGCGGACGGTAGATCACCGCAAGCACAACCAGCGAGAGAGTTGAGATCGAGGCCACGAGGAGGAGCGCGTGGTCGTCTAGCGCGAGCACCGTGCCGAACAGCACGTGCAGCAAGTCGATATTGCTGCCCTTGACCGAGACGATCAGCACGCCGAGCGCGAGCGACGCAAGATAGAAGGCGGCGAGGCTTGCGTCCTCGCGCAGCACCGTCGAGCGCGCAACAAGCCCCGCCGAAAGCGCGACGGCGAGGCCGGCGGCGAAGCCGCCGAGGCTCATGGCAAACAGCGACAATCCTGCGAGCAGGTAGCCCACCGCCGCGCCCGGCAGGATCGCGTGGCTCATGGCGTCGCCCATCAGGCTCATGCGCCTAAGCATGAGGAACACGCCGATGGGCGGGGCGCCTAGCGACAGCGCGAGGCAGCCGACGAGCGCACGGCGCATGAAGCTGAACTCGATGAAGGGCTGAGTGATTGCGTCGATCATGCCGGCTCCCACTCCCGCGTCTCGCCGTCGCGCGCGCAAATCTCGGCATGCTCGTCGAAAGCTTCGACCAGCTGACGAGACTTGGCGAGATTTGCGGGGTTAAGGACTTTCCGCGTCTCGCCCCAGGCCACCACTTCGCGCGCCAGGATTAGGGTTGCGGGGAAGTGCGCGCGCACCTGGTCGATGTCGTGCAAGGCGGCGAGCACGGTGCGGCCCTCCTCATGCCAGCTCAGGATGAGAGCGATGAGGTCGGCGACGGTTCTCGTGTCGACGGCGCGGAACGGCTCGTCGAGCAGGATGATGGATGCGTCCTGCAACAGGAGCCGCGCGAACAGCACACGCTGGAACTGGCCGCCCGAGAGCGCGCCGACCGCGCGATCGCCGAGGTCCTGAAGGCCGACCGTTGCGAGCGCGCTGGCGACATGTGACTTGCCGGCGCCAGCGAGGCCGCGCCAGGCGCCGATCTCACGCCAAAGTCCCATCGCCACGCAGTCGAACACGGAAATGGGGAAGCTGCGGTCGATCTCGATCTGCTGCGGAAGGTAGGCGATGTCGCTTTTCGTGAAGCTATCGAGCTTGAGGCTGCCGCCAAGCGGCTTGAGCTCCCCGACGATCCCTTTGAGCAGGGTCGACTTGCCGGCGCCGTTAGGTCCGACGATGGCGAGAAGCTCGCCCTTGGCCACCTCACCATTGATGTGATGCACGGCGGGATGGCGATCATAGCCGAGCGTGAGATCGTTGAAGGTGATGGCGGGCTCTGGACGAGGCGACATGATCAGGCCAACGCCCAGAACACGGCAGACCACAACAGCACCGCGGCGACGGCTACCATGACGAGTCGAGCGAGCAGCGAAAGACGCAGCAGCGAAAATCTTGAGGCAGTCGCGATGCCGAGCCCGGCATCAGCCCTATCGAACTCATGAACCTCGGCAGGCGCGGTCGCAACCAGCGCAACGTGGCGATGCCGTTCCTGCCCTCTCCCCGTCCGCATCTTCATGATCCTTGTTTGAGGCCGCGCTTACGACGGACGGCAGCTTGCGCAGAGTCCGGCAAGCTCGAGCGTCACCTGCTCAGGCGCGATCTCCTTCGGCGCGAGCGCAAGCAGCGCTGCCTCGTCGTCGTCGGAGAGCGGGATCTCGACGACCTTCCCGCACTCGCGGCAGATGGCGAAGGCGAGCTTGCCGTCGCACGCGCCATGATCGCAGGCGATGAAAGCCGAGCGAGACTGAAGCCGGTGCACCATGCCCTTCTCCATGAGCTCGGAAAGCGCGCGGTAGACCGTCGGCGGGTGGGAAATGCCTACGGTCCTCACTTTGTCGAGGATGGCATAGGCACTCATGGGCTCCTTCGCTTTACGCAGGCAGGCGAGAATTTCGGTCTGATTGCGCGACAGCTTGGGAGCGTGGGCGTGATGGGTAGCGTTCATCCTGGATGATATAACATAACATCAGCCTCGCGCTCAAGGCGTTCCGTCTTCGCGACCCCGCCACCATCCGCACGAATCGGCCCGAAAACCGCCAGGAACTCGCCCCTCCCTGCGTCGTTTAGCCTCGAAACCTTGCCGCATGGTCAGCGAGGCGCGCGGCTTCAACGAAGGAAACGCCATGACGAAAGTGCGAACGACCTTTCTTTTCGTGGCCGGCTTTGCCTTGGGCGCCTGGGCCTCGCTCGGCATCAACGACACCGCAAGGACGGCCGACCAACCGGCAAACTCCCCGACATCCTCCCCACCAGCCGCGGCGTCCGCAAATCCTGCGCCAGGTGGTCAGGGCGCAACCACCGGCGGAGCACCAGCAAGTCCTGGCGCGGCACAGCCTCAAGCTGGACAACCGGCCGGACAGCCTCAGGCCGGAGGGGGCGTTCAGGCCTCAGCAGGAGGTGGTGGCAATCCGCAGGACATCGCCAAGAGCGCCGAGAAAGGCTCGCTCAAGAGCCCGTATCAGGACTTCAAGAAAGTCGCAGAGGAAGGTCATCAGAAATTCATGTCGGCTGGCTGTAATGGCTGCCACGGCGGAACCGGCGGTGGCGGAATGGGTCCGCCTTTGACCAATCAGATCTGGGTCTATGGCAGCGACGACGACACCCTGTTCCGACTGATTGCGGTTGGCACCGATCAATTGCAGAAGCAGGGCTACAGCCGAAAGGGCTCGGAGAATGTTGTCGGCCCGATGCCACCTATGGGAACCGTCCTCAAGGCACCCGACGACATTTGGAAGGTCATTGCCTGGATCAGATCGGTCAACCCGTCCTCGGCAGGCGGTGGAGCCGGCCCGTCGGCTTCGGCAGCGCCGCCAGCACCGCCGTCTGCGCCATCCGCGCAATAGCGTCTGGCAAACCGCAGATTTTCAAGCGATAGGGCCGGCCCATTCGCCGGCCCCTTCCTCTACGCGGGTTGATTTAGGGCGTCGTTCCGTCTGCAATGCAGCCATGCTTGACCGGATCGCGATCTTCGAAGGCGACATCACGAGGCTCGACGTCGACGCCATCGTCAACGCAGCCAATAGGACATTGCTCGGTGGAGGTGGCGTTGACGGCGCGATCCACCGCGCCGCAGGCCCTGAGCTTCGCGCGGCCTGCGCCAAGCTCGGCGACTGCGAGACGGGAAATGCGAAGATCACGCCAGGCTTCCGGCTGCCGGCGCGTTACGTGATCCACACCGTCGGCCCGGTCTGGGGCGGTGGCGAGCGCGGCGAGGACCGGCTGCTTGCCGCTTGCTATCGCACGAGCTTCGCACTCGCGCGCGACCACGGCCTTGTCTCGATTGCCTATCCCGCGATCTCGACCGGTGCTTACCGCTTTCCGCCTGACCGCGCCGCGCGCATCGCGCTTCGCACCGTGCTCGCGGCGCTCGCAGAGGCTGGCTCAATTGAGCGCGTAGTGTTCTGCTGCTTCGGGGCCGAGTCGCGAAAGCACCATGAGGTTGCTTTCGCCGAAACCTCTGGCAAGAGCGCCTGAATTCATCCGCCTTTGGTGGCTGTGAGGCCGATGGCGGCGAGGCGATCGGCGCTGGCGTAGGTCTGCGACCGCGTTGACTGCGCTGAACGCGAGCGCAGTGCGGTTGGTGTCGCCGTGCTTGCCGAGCAACCGAGCCGCGGCAATTCCGCCAGCCCCGCTGAGCTCCCGAAATCGACCAACCTCAAAGGCCCGCCCGAGGGGACATCGGCAAGGGAGGCACACAGCAGCCGGACAAATCGGTAGGCATCGGGTCCGAACGCACGGCGTCCGGTTCCGCGGTAGGAAAGCCCGAATGCGCGAAAATGAGATCGTCGACGGTGGCAAAGCGCACCTTCGACTTGTACCGGCCCGACTCTCCTTCAAGCGCCTCGTCACGCTCCATCAGATCGAAGATCTCGGGATCCAACGCGTCGCGGTCGAACGCCCGGTTCCAACCGAAGATCGATTCAAGGGTCGCGGCAGGCGATGGACGGTCGAGCACGCGGCAATGGTTCGCCGGGGTCATCGCCACGAACCGGTATCCACGCGATTGAAGGGTCTTGCCGAGGACGGTGAGGGCGAGGTTTTTTGCGTCCATGATCCGAAACTTAGCTTCGAGACCCCGAGTTGCCAGCAAAAGATGTCATCATGATGCGGCCGTGCATCGCTAGGTTTTCTCGGCTTCGGGCGCTACTCTCTGCCGCAAAACTTTGAGTCGCTAAGCGGCTCTCTCAAATTGCCAAGCTGAGACTGCAAGGATGCCAGAGCTCGATCCCCTCCTTCTGTCGCGCATCCAGTTTGCGTTCACCATATCCTTCCACATTCTTTTTCCGTCTTTCACCATCGGCCTTGCCGCGTGGCTCGTCGTGCTCGAGGCGCTGTGGCTCAGGACCGGCAAGGACATCTATCTACGCATCGCCCAGCAGTGGACGAAGATCTTCGCCATATCGTTCGGCATGGGCGTGGTGTCGGGCGTCGTGCTGTCCTACGAGTTCGGCACCAATTGGAGCGAGCTGTCGCGGCGCGGCGGCAATGTCATCGGCCCGCTGATGGCCTACGAGGTGCTGACCGCCTTCTTTCTCGAGGCGGGCTTCCTCGGCATCATGCTGTTCGGCTGGAATCGCGTGCCGAAGGCCGTGCATTTCTTCGCCTCCTGCATGGTGGCGCTCGGCACGGTGATCTCCGCCTTCTGGATCCTGTCGGCCAATAGCTGGATGCAGACGCCCGCGGGTTTCACCGTGGATGCCGCAGGCGTGTTGCACGTAGCCAACTGGTACCAGTCCATTATCAACCCGTCCTTCCCCTATCGCTTCGCCCATATGTTGGCGGCGGCCTATCTAACCACGGCCTTCATCGTGGCAGGCATCGGCGCCTGGTATATCCTGCGCGACCGATGCGTGCCGCATGGACGCATCATGCTCGGTATGGCACTGAGCCTCCTGGTCTGGCTCGCGCCGCTCCAGGTCGTGATCGGCGACCTGCACGGGCTGAACACGCTCAAATATCAGCCCGCCAAGGTCGCAGCGCTCGAAGCGCACTGGGAAACCGGCACAAGCGTTCCGCTCATCCTGTTCGCCTTCCCCGACCCCAAGGCCGAGACCAACCATTACGAGGTCGCCATCCCCAAGCTCGGCAGCCTGATCCTCACTCATGACTGGAACGGCGAGGTCAAGGGTCTCAAATCCTTCCCGCCGGAGGACCGGGCGAACCCGATCATCCCATTCTTCGCCTTCCGCATCATGGTCGGCATCGGCCTGATCATGATCGCCGTTGGCATTGTCGGCGCGATCCTGTGGCTCAGGGGCACCCTATTCACGAGCCGCTGGTTCCTGCACACGCTGACCTGGGTCTCGCCGCTCGGCTTCCTCGCTGTGCTCGCGGGCTGGTTCACTGCCGAGGTGGGACGCCAGCCGTGGACTGTCTACGGCGTGCTACGCACCGCCGATGCGGTCTCTCCAGTTCCCGGCGGCAGCGTGTTCACTTCGATCATCCTGTTCGTGCTCGTTTACGGCATCATTTTCGGCGCCGGCCTCTATTACATTATCAAGCTTGTGCAGCGCGGACCCGAGGAGCCGACGCCGACGCTCGAGGAGGCCGAGGCCGATCTCTCGCACCGACCAATGGCAGCGGCAGGACATCCATGACGCCGATCGATCCAGGTCTCCACCAGGTCCTTCCCATCATCCTTCCGCTGACATGGGCCGCGATCCTCGCGCTTGGCGTGTTCCTCTACGTGCTGCTCGGCGGCTACGACCTCGGCCTTGGCGTACTGTTCCCGCTCGCACCGTCGGACAAGGATCGCGATGCGATGATGAGCTCGGTCGCGCCCTTCTGGGACGGCAACGAGACCTGGCTCGTGCTTGGTGGCGGCGGATTGCTCGCGGCCTTCCCGCTCGCCTACTCGGTGATGCTGCCGGCCCTCTATATCCCCATCATCCTGATGTTGATCGGGCTCATCCTGCGCGGCGTCGCCTTCGAGTTCCGCTTCAAGTCCGAGCGCTCTCGCTGGGCTTGGGACCTCGCCTTTGCCGGCGGCTCGATCCTTGCTGCCTTGATGCAGGGCGCGATCATCGGCGCCTTCGTGCAAGGCTTTACCGTGACCGACAACAAATTTCCTGGCGGTCCGTTTGACTGGCTCACGCCATTTTCCGCCGTCACCGCGATCGCCCTGCTCTCGGGCTATGTGATGCTCTCGGCAGGCTGGCTGATCATGAAGGGTGACGAGGCCTTGCGAGAATGGGCTTATGGCGTCGGCCGTTATGCGCTCATCGCTCTTGCCGCATTCATCGTGATCTTCAGCATCTGGACGCCGTTCCTGCATCCAGAGATCGCCGCGCGCTGGTTCCAGCCCGCGCATATCGTGATGCTGAGCCCGGTGCCGCTTGCCACAGCAGCGAGCGTCATCGGGATTTGGTGGGCGCTCAAGCGTCGCCGGCGCTATTTGCCTTTCATCCTCAGCGCAGTGCTGTTCATCCTTTGCTACACAGGGCTCGCGGTGAGCCTGTTCCCATACATCATTCCCCCCAACATAACGATCTGGCAGGCCGCAGCCGCGCCGGAGTCTCAGCTCTTCATGCTGTACGGCGCGATCCCGATCCTTCCCATCATTTTGGGCTACACCGCCTATTCCTATTACGTGTTCTGGAAAAGTACAGAACAACATTACTAGGTTTTTCAGCGAGTTAGGTTGGAGGTTAATAACCAAAAAGGGCGTGACTAACGTACTCACTAACATAATTAGCGTGGGTTCCCGCTTCGGCCTGGGAACCACGCCGCCATCCCGTGCGGCGGCCTCGACGTTCACTTTAAATCACTTAGCTGTGGCCCAGCCTCGCGCCGAGCGCCTTATTTTGCTATGACCTTCTGCGTAGGCAACGTCACTCGGAGAACAATGATGAAAAGATTTGTAATCGCGTCGGCTCTGCTCGGCGCGTTTATCATCCCTGCCTGGGCTCTCGAAGAGGGCATGTACTTTGTGGGCCTCGACACCACCACGCACACCTGCTCAGTGATGACCGAGATGAAAGCAGGCATGAAGATGATGGGAAAATACAAGTCCAAGGAAGAGGCTGAGAAGGCCATGGCCAGCATGGCGGAGTGCAAGGGCTAGCGCCCTTTTAGGGACTGAGACGAATTAGGAGGGCCAGGCCTAGCGCCTGGCCTTTTCGGTTTTTGTGATAAACGGCATTGGCGCGAACCCTTACGTTTAGACCGTCTCGCGCGCCGCGTTCTAGATGCTACCTTTCCGGTCTTGTATCTTTAGCGCTTCAATCGAATGCAGTGCGTGCAACTTCGCCTCACGCTCGTCTTTGGCACTGCCGCTCTTAACGGCGTTGCGGTCCTCACGGAAAACTGTCCAACGCCATCGGCCGTCCGGCAAAAGCTCTACGAGGTAGCTGTATTTACGACTCGGTGGCATGACAACTGATGGCCTATTCGGCGCGATCCTGCTCTACGGCTTCACCAATTACATGCCCACTAGAGGAAATCACGCCGAACGGCCTTCTTTCGGGCCAATAGGTGTTGAAGCATGAACTGGGCTTCCCAATCGGAAGTCCCACGATGTCGTCAGACGCAAGACGACACCATTCGCCAGTCGAAGCCTGCCAGCGGTTACGGTTAGGGCAACCCGTTAGCCGCTCACCCCAATGGCGACCAAAGGCTGGTCACATTGTTTGCAGCGACGCGATGGCACGGAAAGCAATTCCGGAGCTATCCGAGCTTGGCTAGAGTCATGCGCGCCGATCCGCTGCGGCTCGTCACGCTCACGGTCAAGTAGTGGCCGCGCTGGATGAGAAGGACGTGGCCTGTCTCGCGCTCCCCTTCGCTGCCACCCACCACCGTCCCGCTATAGCGGTTCCCGCTCGTGTTGGTCACGCTGCCCGTAAGGTCGTATTTGCCGCTCTCCATGGCGCACGTAGCGGTGTAACTGAAACTTTTGCCGCCGGCTCGCGTGTAGTGCACCCGGCACTCCACACGATCCTCCGCACCTTTGTGGCTGACGATACCAGACCCCTTCCAATAACCCTCAAGCGAAGGGGCGGCCGGTGCTGCGGCGGCAAGCAAGGCGCTGATTGCGGCGATTGAGATGAGGGCAAAGCCGTGACGCATGGGGCGTTCTCCCCGGCGCTGTTCCTGACTTGTAAAGAACGCAGAAAGCTACCGGTCGCAAGCTAGTGCCTTGTCTACGGACAATGACAAACCGGATTGATCAAGCGATATAGGCGCTGCGCACAGCATTGCTGCTGCCAGTAGCATGGCTCCAATCATGCTTATCTTTTTACGCATGGTTTCCTCCAACATCGGCTCGCAGGGAACTTAAACCTAACAAAAAAGCGGCTGGTGCCTCAATGCGCCGTCCGGCGACGGCTTGCCCGTGGTCGTGACGCCCTCGGAGGTGGCCTCTCCTCCTTCGCATTTGCCATGCCCTTCCGCACCGCGTCTCTCACCTTGGCGCGTCCCTTCGCCTGCATACTCTCGTTGAGCAGATTACGGATTAACCGTGACCGCCGCCGTGGATTAGATATCCGCCGCAGGGCGATTGGAGTCGCCAATCGTAGCCGAGCGTCTGGCAAATATAGACTTTGCTCAGAGGGTTGGTGTGGACCGTAGCGGCCTCCCGGTGCCATCCATAGCTGTGCGCGACACGAGCAATCTCCTCGTCCCCGCAGTAGGGAGTCGCGATAAGACCGTATTTCGTGACCTGAAATTGACCTTGGCAAAGAATGCGTGCGGCGGCTGGCTGAAGTGACACCGCTCTCAATCCAGAGCACGAAGGGAATCAGCACCAGGCATAGAGCAATGGCAAGCAAGAAGGAGGGCGGCCACGGTGCTGATCATGGAGGAGCGATCCTTGCGAGCTACCACTTGCCGGCGAGGTCGTTCTGCATCAGCCTGCGCTTGAGCAGCATGATGCGGCCATAGGCCTGCTCGATGCGGAGCCGCGAGATCCGGCGGTGCTTCACCGCATCGGAGATCGCGGCGTGGACCTGCATGCCAAGCTCTGGATCTTGCGACTTCTCGTTGGAGAACACGATGAGGTCGGTGCCTGCGTTGACCGATTTGATCACGCGCTCCTCGAGCGAATATTCCCCGCGCACGGCGCCCATCTCCATGTCGTCGCTTACCACTACGCCCTGGAAGCCGATATAGCCTTTGGCGCGCAGAGCCTCGACGGCGCGGACGGACAGCGAAGCCGGCAGCCGGTCGCCGTCGCTGAAGCGCGGGTGATAGAGGTGGCCGATCATCACCGCGTCGAGCAGGCCTTCTTTGGCGAGCTGACGGTAGGGCTCAAGCTCGATCTCGCGCCAGGTGTTGGAGATGTCGGCGAGAGTCTTGTGGCTGTCGGCGCGGCTCGAGCCGTGGCCTGGGAAGTGCTTGGCCACGGTGACGATGCCTGCGTCGCGATGCGCCAGGATAAAAGCGCGGGCAAGCTGGGTGACGGCGTTGGGGTCGGCGCCGAAGCTCCGCTCCCTCTGCCCGATCACCGGGTTGGCCGGATTGAGATTGAGATCGACCACGGGTCCGAAATTGAGATTGAAGCCGGCTTGAGCGAGGTCCTTGGCCATGCCGGCATAAAGGCGCATGGCGGTGTCCGGATTGCTGAAGCTCGGGTTCCTGCCGACGCTCCAAGCCGAGGGAATGTAGAGGTGGCCGTTACTCCGCGTGAGCCTCGCCACCAGTCCGCCTTCCTGGTCCACAGCGATGAACGGGACAGGCGTCGATCGGGCATCGCGCAAGAACGTCGTGAGCGCGCGGAGCTGATCCGGCGAGCCGATATTCTCGGGATAGAGCACCACCCCGCCGATCATGCCGTCGGCGAGTTGGCCCCGTGCACCGATGACGCCTGAGTCGGTCACCCGGTAGCCGGAAAAACCCACCATGATCATCTGCCCGATCATCGACTCGAGGACGAGATCCAGCGGGCTATTGAGCTCGATGTCGAAGGCTTGAACGCGGTTCGGCAGCACAGCCACGAGCAAAAGGCTCAGCCCGCTGAGGATTTTCGCTATTGCCAGGAGGCGCTTTGCAAGCATCGGCAGGTTGGGCACGCAGCTTTGGCAGGTCTTGCCTGGGGTGATGACAGGAGCAGAAGCTGCAGACATGGCTTCTGCTCGAGCCCGAACGATTTGCGCGCCGCGGTCCTCGGCGGCGCGGAGCTTAGCACTGCGGCAACCCGCCGCCCATAGCGCGGAAACGCTTGGTTTGGTGCCGATTTTGTCACGATTGTGAATAGATTCTGCTCGCGGTATCGCACTGTCTCAAGGCATCACGGTAAGTGCGGTTTTTCGCGAAAAATGCAGTTTCGGCTTAGCCCCTAAACCCTGCGATACCCCTTCGTCCCGTCGTGTCCGGTGCCAATTTCGGTGCCAATTTTTCACCGCATCCTGACACCGGGGCGCTTGCCGTTGATGAAGTCTGTGCCCCAGTTGGAGGCAACTCACTGAAAAGGAAACTGGGCACACGCGAACCCCAGTTGGAAGAGCTGGTGCCGCTCTCCCCTCATCTCAGCCTGCACCAAATACTGACTGACGACATTCTGCTGCCTTAATGTGGCCGTTGACCAAAGCTGCTGTTCTCTTCACCTAAAGGGAATGCTGGCTCATCCAACCATGGGTCTGGGGGAACACCAGGAGGATTCCAAAATGACGAAGTTGAGTTTGTGTGTAGGCTTCACGATAGCCTTACTCGTTGGCATGAGTTCTATTTCATCTCTGGTGTATGCGCAGACCGATGAAGAGTCTGCCCAGCCCAACGAGGCCCCGCAGACGGACAACGCTGCGCCACCCGACCAGACCGCAACGCCAGGGGAGGAGTCTGCCGCGCCTGACGAGCAGGGTGACGCCCAGGGTGAATCGACTGATGAGCCCGAGAATCAAGGCGACGAGCAATCACCGCAGGATCAGGAGTAGCGGTGCCCTCCCGCCGTCCTGCTGTGCCGGGAGGTCCTCTGAGCCCCGGCTCAGGTGACAAGAGAAGCCCCGGACACGGGGGGCGGGCCGGGGCTTCGGGTTCCGTTGGGGGGAACCTGTGATGGGCAGCAACCCATCACTGTGATGGGGAGGGAATCCCATCACAAGCACTCGCTCTACACCCGCTACGCTCCTTGGGCAACGCAAGTTGATTTGACCTTGGTGCCATTTTGTCGCCGTGGTTAAGCCACGCTTTGCCATTTCGCTGTGCAGTGAGATTCGCGCGAAGACGATTCGGGGGAACGCGTAATGGTAAGAGCCCGGCACGGCGGCCGGGCTTTCTTTTTTGGAACCTTCCTAAGGAGATAAAGGTGAGAGATCCGAGAAGACCCCAGCCGCGGGAAGCCCCGGATGCGAACGCCGGGGCTTCTCTTTAAAGCAAGCCCAGCAGGTTCGTTTTGCACCGGCACCTAGAAATTTTTGCAATTATGCTCGCGAATAAGTTTTTCGATTTCGGATTGGCTGTCGCTTACAGGTGATCCGATTTTCTTAATTTGAATGAGCAAACCTTCCCAATGTTTGCAAGCAGTGGCGGCGTCACCTTTATCAATGCAGTCAGTGGCTGCTGTAGCCTCACGGGCAACGCCAAACAAAGTCACGATGTTTGGAGGTGCAGCGTGAATATCCCAGCCATCGAAGAATTCCTCGCAACTCGCTCTCCCCTGCCGAAGGAGTGCAATCTGCTTTTCATACTCACCGGCTCTTGCTTCCGCACTAGCTGCAGTCTCATTGAGCCTTTGAATCTCTCTTTCAGCGTTGTCGAGCTTTGCTTGGAGGGTTTCAATAACTGGTCCAGGTCCCGCATCCTGAGACTTCGCCTGAGCGCCTTGTTCCGTGGCGTCAGTGCTTGGTTGTCCCTCAGTCTCCAGAGCATAATAACCCAACATGATACCAGCGGTTGCTAGTACAGCTCCGAAAGCCCAAGCCCATAGACGATTTGCTTTGAGAATCCTCTTCACCAATCCACCCCGTTCCTATTTGATAGCTTCGTTATTGGCGCGCAGCCGTCGATGGCGCGCTTTGGCTCCCTCAAGCCTGGTTCAACACCCGAAAGGCTTGACCAGGCGACGCTAGTTACCGTTGCCGAAGATACCCCCGAAGAGAGCCCCGCCACCAAACAAGGCAGGGCGTTTCCGAACCGGTTGAGTGGCCGCTTCTGACTGGGCAGTGGCTGTACTGTCGTTCTTGGTGGCTTTTGACTTCGGACCGGTTCCGGCAGTGGGTGTGCTGTCGTTCTTGGTGGCTTTTGACTTCGAACCCGCCCATGAGTCTCGAGGAGGGATGCGGCT
>Ga0126379_10000999_pt1 | contig 16695 bp, 11 predicted proteins | sample PanSoiMetPlot_24_FD_92640 | JGI IMG/M metagenome (GOLD analysis project Ga0126379, IMG submission 92640) | Tropical forest soil microbial communities from Panama - MetaG Plot_24 | ecosystem: Environmental > Terrestrial > Soil > Tropical forest > Bulk soil | place: Panama | collected 2016-02-17 | reverse complement strand
ATCAAGGCCTTGAATGTTGAAGCTATTCACTTGCGGTCCAACGAGGGCGGCCACTGGATCCATCAGGTGAACGTGATCAATGCTTCGGGCGAGGTCGGCGGGATGTTCGGGACCTTCGAGATATTTCCCGTCTGGATTGTCTCTGTCTCCAATTCCGATCCCACGCAGAACAAAAACAACTTGATTGAGAACGTGACCATGAGCCAGTTTCACGGAGGCTTGTGCACCGCTATCGCCGTAGCCAACGCCTTGGCCGAAGTCAGGAACAACTACGTAGATGGCTATCAGATCGGCTATGGCGGATGGTCCATGGGGCCGGTATGGTTCCATGACAACGTTGCTGTCCACACCGATTACGGATTCAACATCGACAGCCTTAAGAACGATGGGGTAAAGATTGAGTCCAATCGGATCATCGCGCCGAAGAAGTTTGGTTTTGTGATCGGTGGCGGGGGAGTATACACGCGGTTTCATATATTCCAGAACACGATCCAGATCAAAGATGGAGGAGTCATCGGAATCGTGTTTCAGGGGAATGTGACAAAGTCCGTCATTGAAAGCAACACGTTGACGGCAGAGCGCTCGGCGGCGGGAAATTCGCTGGCGATCAAGAACTACTCGGCCGGCCGCCAGAGCGGCGCCAATCAGGACAACATTTACCAGTCCAATCGCATTGACTCCAGTCTGAAGACAGGCTTTTATGCGCCCTCGCAGCAATCGCGGAACTGCTTCTTCGGCAACGTGGATGAACGCGGCAATCCGCGGAAGGATTTGAAGGACAATCATGCGGGTTCCTGTCTGGCTGCCGCCAAGTAGTGCGATCTCCTTAGCGCGGCACGGAAGGTCTTACCCTGATGGAAGATGTTCTCCGCCGGTTTTGTTTACAATAGAAGATTCGCGGAGGATCTATGCCTGCACTTGCCAGCGGCGTCCAAGCGCCGGAGATCGAGCTGACGGCTCTTGATGGCCGCAAATTCTCACTGTCCGCGGCGCGGGCGCGCGGGCCGGTCGTGTTGGCGTTCTTTAAGGTGAGCTGCCCGGTCTGCCAGTTGGCATTTCCCTACCTGGAGCGGATGTTCAAGGCTTACAGCAAGAGCGGAAGTTTTACTTTAGTTGGCATCTCGCAGGACAGCGCCGTCGATACCACTGCCTTCAACCGGGAGTACGGCGTGACGTTCCCCGTGTTGCTGGATGAGAAAGGCACATACCCGGTTTCGAACGCCTACGGCCTGACGAATGTACCCACCGTCTTCGTGATAACACCTCAAGGCGGGATCGAATCCACGACGGTCGGATGGTCGAAATCCGAGATGGCCGAACTGAACCGCAAGCTCGCCGCTCTAAGTAATGCCGGTCCCGCACAGATTTTTTATCGAGATAATGTGCCGGATTTCAAGCCGGGTTGAGAGTCGAAGAACTGATCCGCGGGCGCGGATGAAGAAAACATTCAGCAGTCAGCCTTTTTCTGAAATCCCGAACGAAGTGAGGGATCCCTATCAACTCGTTATGTAATGGGCACGGAAGGAACCCGCAGTGAATTGCATTGAGCGCGGAAATTTGAACACCCAGGATTATCTTGCTTGCGAGATAAGAAGCAAAGGCTCACGGTCTGATGAAGAGCAGCGACTCCGCTCGTTGAAACGGGTGGCCCACGGATTCGTCAAGCTGATAGGGATCCCTCACTTTGTTCGGGATTTCAGAAGCTGGCTGAATGCCAAGGAAAGACATATGAAAAGACTATCCACGATTCCCTTTCTTGCCCTCGCTTTGTTCCTGACTGCCCAAGGCCAGACCGGCCTTCCTCCTGCTGCCGAGCGAGCCATGAACGCGATCGACGCGGAAAAAATCCGCGCCACCGTGAAGTACCTTTCCGACGACGCCTTGGAAGGGCGCGGCACCGGCCAGAAAGGCGGCGACAAAGCGGCCGACTGGATGGCCGCGCAATTCAAAAAGTACGGTCTTGCTCCGGCCGGCGATCATGGCACCTATTTTCAGAATGTGAGTTTTTATGGCGTAACCACGGACCAGCAGCGGACGCGGTTAGCGTTTGTGTCCAAGTCAGGAAGCGAAACCGTGCAGAAGTTCGCAGACGACTACGTGGCCACCGACCAGACGCACTCGGAAAAATCTGAAATTGATGCGCCCATTGTGTTCGTGGGCTACGGCATCAACGCGCCGGAATACAACTGGGACGACTACAAAGGCGTTGATCTCAAGGGCAAGGCCCTGCTCATGCTCGTGAACGAGCCGCCTTCCGACGATCCTAATTTTTTCAAAGGCCGCGCGCTGACCTACTACGGCAGGTGGACCTACAAATATGAAGAAGCGGCGCGTCGCGGCGCCGTGGCTGTGATCCTGGTCCACAAGACGGAGATGGCCAGTTACCCGTGGGAGGTAGTGCGAAACTCCTGGGGCGGAGAAACGTCGTTGCTGGAAGACGAGAAAGAGCCCAAGCTGAAGTCGGCGGGCTGGGTGCAACTGGAAGTCGCGCACAAGCTTGCGCAGTCTGCGGGTCTGGACCTGGAGCAGATGCTGAAAGATGCGAACTCCCGCAGCTTCAAACCAGTGGAGCTCGGCGTTCGTTTGAAAGAAACCATCGTCAGTCAGGTGCGTTCGTTTGCGTCGCGCAATGTGCTGGGCAAAGTTTCCGGTTCCGATCCCAGGTTGAAAGGGCAGGCAGTGCTCTACACTGCCCACTACGATCATCTGGGAATTCACCCCAACGAACCGGGCGACAACATCTACAACGGCGCCGCCGATAACGCCACGGGATGCGGAATCTTGCTGGAGCTGGCTCGGGCGTATGCTGAAGCGCCGCAAAAGCCGGCGCGCACGATCCTGTTTGCGGCGGTGACGGCGGAAGAGCAAGGACTGTTGGGATCGAAGTACCTGGGCGAACATCCGCCCGTGCCGGCGAACAATATTTCGCTGGATCTGAATTACGATGACGTGCAGCCCTTTGGCGACCCCGAGCAAGTCGTGGTTTCCGGATCGGAAAGAACGACGGTCAGTCCGCTGGTGGAAAGAGTAGCCCAGGCGTTCCATCTCTCTATCCAGCCCGACGATCATCCTGAAGCCGGCCACTACTACCGGTCGGATCACTTCAGCATGGCCCGGGTAGGCGTTCCGGCGTTCAGCGTAAATGAGGGGGCCCTTTTCAAAGGGCACGACCTAGCTTGGGGTGAAGAAAAAGAGAAAGACTACGTAACGCACCGCTACCATCAGCCGTCCGACGAATACCGCGCGGACATGGACTTCACCGCCGACGCCAAGATGGCTAAATTTGGCTTTGTTTTGGGCTGGGACGTGGCCAACCAGCCGGAACTCGCAGGTTGGCAGCCCGGTGACGAGTTTGAGAGGGCCAGGAAGAGGTCCCAGCAGCCCAAGACAGGTTTTTGATCGCAGAGGCGGCTTCCAGGTGCCTATAGTAACGTAAGTCCTTTCGGCAAACTCATATACAATCGCTGTTCCCCCTCTAGAAATAGCCGTCCATGCCCTTTCCGTTTCTGCAACGCGGGAACCTGACTGACCACGCTCGCCAGCTTTCGCTGACCAGCTACGAGCCCGTTCTCGTGCTGGAGGACCTGGTTACGGGAATTGACAACGTTCGCCACGATGTCTACCTGAGTCCCAAGTTTTGCGATGCGGCACGGCTGCACATCTTTAAGCTGGTTGCCAAGCACGGCAACGTGGAGGAGTTCGCAGCCGCTGACACGCCGCCGAGCGCAGCGGACAGCGTCCTGGCTCGGACGCGGCGGTCCCAAGCCCAACCGGTCAAAGCCTATGACCATTTTGAATTCAAGCGCCACCTTGCCGAACTGCATATGGCGGCGTTGAGCCGGGCCAAGGCTGCAAACAACGTTTGCCTGGACCTTTTGTTCTACCTGGCTTCGCTCAAGTTTCAGCGCACTGAACTGCTGAATCAATACAATCTGGTGCTGGAGCGTTGCCGGGCACGGCTCAAGCAGCATGAAGGGCCGCGACAATCGGGGACGGCCCGCACCGTGGAACTGCGCGAGCGCTTCGCGTCTTTGCAAATCAACAAGAAGGCAGTGCTGCGCCGCGCAGGCCAGGACCTCTTCTCTACGATTCGCGACGTCGACAAAGAAAAGCTGGGCAAGACGCGCCGGTCTCTTTTCGGCGAGACGGCCGCTGCCGCTTATGATCTCTTCCTGAACCGGCTGCTCTTCTCGGAAGACGGCCAGGACAACTATCTCAATGCCGAGCACTACATGATGCTCGGCAATTATGACCGTGATCGCGACCGCTTCCAGGCCATGCAGGACGTTTGCGCGCAGTACCTAAAAATGCTCGGGTTCATCGCGGAGGTCGACGATCCTCTGGTGGATACAGTCCTCAACGTCCCGGAGAACGCGCAGGAGATGGTTGCCGGGGGTTCCCCCGACGAAGCTACGCCCAAAGGCAAAATGCAGAAGGCGCTGCTTGCCGCCTGGGTGGAACTGCTGGAGCGGGAAGGTGTGATCGAGTACGTGGTGGCCTCGTACGAAGTGGTGCCGCTGCTCGCCGAGTATTCGCCGCCCATCAACCCGCAACAACTGAAAAATGCGCTGATCTCGCGCGCCGAGCTGAAACGGGTAGAAACACTGCTCGAGGAACACGGGAAGATCTCGCCGGAGAATTTGCACGCCGCGGTGCGCAAGACCGCCGGCTATCGGCCTGCGGAGCGCGCCAAATTGGCGGGGCGCTTCCTGGCCGACTTCACCCGCTACCATCGCGACCTGCGCCGCATGGAGGCCGTGATCTCCGCCATCGATAGCGTCAACATCATCAGTACCGACCGTTTTCGCGAGCTCTCCGCTATCAACAACACGCTTTACGAATTCCTGTTGCAAGAAGAACAACGCACCACAGAAGAAGACAAAGTCATTCATCACGTGATCCTGAAGGCCGATATCCGGGAGTCCACTACGCTCACCCGCACCCTTTTCGAACGCGGGCTGAACCCGGCTTCTTACTTCAGCTTGAATTTTTACGATCCCATCAACAAACTGCTGCCGAAATATGAAGCTCGCAAAGTGTTTATTGAGGGCGACGCAATCATTCTGGCTCTGTTCGAACGCGAAGGTGAGCCCGCTTTGGGCGTGGCCCAGACGTGCGTATTGGCGAAGGAGATCATCCAAATCGTCACCGGCTACAACGACCGTTCGTTGGCCAGCGGGCTGCCCAGCCTGGAACTCGGAATCGGAATCTCGTATCAGGATTCCGCGCCCATGTACCTGATGGACGGCACGCGGCAGATCATGATCTCCAAAGCCATCAATGAAAGCGACCGGCTCTCTTCCTGCAGCAAAGGCCTTCGCCAGGTTCTGGAGTCGCGCGAACTGCTCTTCAACGTGTTTTCCTTCAAGACAGTCGAAGACAGCGAGACCGGAGGCGAGGCCAGCGAGTTCCTGTTGCGGTACAACTTGGGCGGCATTCACATCAATGAAGCCGCGTTTGAAAAGCTGCAGACGGAGATCTCGCTCCAGGCCTATGACCTGGAAGTGCCCATGATCTGGAACACAGCCACGGTCCGCGTGTACGGCGGATCTGTGCCGCTGGGCGGAGGCTTGTTCCACCGCATTGTGGTGCGGCGGGGTCGCATTGCTCACGTCGACCCTCACGGCTTCACCCTGAAGCAGTTGACCGATCAGTACTACTACGAGGTCTGCGTGAATCCGCAGATCTACGCGGCCATTGAAAGCGCGCAGACGCAAGCTGCCACCGCACAGTGAGAGTTAAGACCCGTGTGTGGCTGTGCACAAAATGCACCAGTGCATGTGGTGGTCCAGCGAGAGACGTCTCCTTCGAAAACACCTTTAGAGTTGCACACACCTGATGTAAGCTGAAAAACCATGGCTTTCGGTCGTCTGCAAATTGCCGCGATTGTTTGCGCGCTCTTGTGGTGCGCTCAAGACTCAATCGCCAAGAACCCAGCGGCTTTGCAGGCCGACCGCATCGTCATCGTGAAATCCGCGCGCACGTTGACGCTGCTGCGTCAGGGGCAAGTGCTCAAGACTTACAAAGTCGCGCTGGGGCAAGAACCTGTCGGACCAAAGACCAAGCGGGGCGACAGTCGCACACCGGAAGGCGAGTACATCATTGACTCGCGTAACCCACACAGCCAATTCCATCTGTCTTTGCACGTCTCCTATCCCAACGCCGGGGACCGCGCCCGCGCCGCCAAGCTCGGTGTGAATCCCGGCGGCGACATCATGATCCACGGCCTGCCCCCGGCTTATGCTTACTTGGGACCTCTGCACCGGCAGACTGATTGGACACTGGGCTGTATTGCGGTGACCAACGCTGAGATCGAAGAGATCTGGTCGTTGGTGCCGAACGGAACCAAGGTTGAGATCAAGCCGTAAAAAACAGCCGTTAGTACTTAGCCTTTAGTAGTTAGCTAGAGCACTCACCACAACGCGGTTCTGTGGCGCCAGACGGCGCGAGTGAATTTGTGCCCTGATATTTGGTTCGCGCAGATAAAGACGAGGCCTGACGAAATTAGCGCCCCACTTCACGAACACCCCGGAGCCTGTCTTGCCAAAATCTAAAAATCCACTTAGTGTGTTGGGCCATGTCGAAAGCGAAAACGATCGTCCTGTGGGTCGTCAGCATTTTGCTGGTGGCCATGTTTCTGTTCTCGGGAGTATTCAAGCTGGTCAAGCCGGAGACGGCCAAAGCCGGATTCGTTCATTACGGCTACGCAGCATGGTTCGCGATTTTCATTGGCGTGTGTGAAGTTCTCGGAGCCCTTGGCCTGCTTCTACCGCGTTTGGCAGCAGTTGCCGCGGCGGGGCTGGGCATCATCATGATCGGCGCAACGTATACCCACTTCAGCCATCACGAGTATCAACACGGAATGATCCCTCTCGTGCTTCTGGTTGTGCTAGTTGGGGTTGCGTTTGCGCGCGTGAAAGGAAGCGAGAGCGGCTCCCCCGTAGGTGGTGTCGAAAGCAAGGGATCTCAGACGTAGAGACGCGGCATTGCCGCGTCTCACATTCAGCAGTATGACGCTGTTTCAGGGAAACACAGCGCGTCGAATTTCACCGCAAAGGAGAGGTTGTTTGTGGCGTAAGCAGTGAGACGTGGCGGTGCCACGTCTCTACGGCACAATTCTCTTTAGAACCCAACCCGCGGCACGCGGAAGGGTACGCGGATGACAGCCTCCACGTCGACCGGGACACCGTTCTTCAATCCCGGGCGGAAGCGCCACTGCTCGAGCGCTGCGCGGGCGTTGGCGTCAAGCTGATCGTTGAAGCCTTCGAGCACGCTGACGTCGCCTACGCTGCCGTCACGGTGAATCACCGCGTGAAGAATTACCACGCCCTCGATGCGGTCACGCAGCAACTCGGCCGGATAGGCTGGATCAACTTTACGCAGCGCCTCGGGTGCGCTCAGCTCGCCCGGCGTTCCGTCCTCCGCTTTCAACTCCGCGAAGCGCACCGACCAACTGCCGATGGCGGAAGTGAGATTAGGCATGTTGATGTACATGGCGTGCGACCGGCGTCCGGCGAAAACTTCGTCCTCGATTTTCTCCGAAGGAGGTTTCCCGGAAGAAGCGGGAACGTCGTACTTGTCGCTGTTGGGCATCGCGATAGCGGGAGGCGGTTCCGGTACGCCCGCTACCACCGTGCCCGAGACCACTCTGTGCGGCGGGGCCGATACGGAGATCGTGCTGTTCGAGTCTGAAGGTCCGTTACCCCTTCCCGGCTCGTGCGCTTTTGTCGGATCGCCGGCGCGAGTCTCCGGTCTGGCTGATGCTCCCGCATGTCCTTCCGGTCCCGCGGCGAATTCGCCGCGACGGTTGCCGGCCGGCACCGTCAACGGCCCCACTGGTTCGGCGGGACGCGCGTTCAACGCCAGCAACTGGCCAACCTCGCGTGACTGCGTCCTCCCCATTCCGCTGGTCACAGGCTGTGCGGGCGGCACGGCGTCCGGGTCTTGCCCTGGCATGCCCAGCGCGGCCAGATTGCGCTGTCCTGGAGTTGGTGCGGGCGGAACAACGTCCGGCTGGCCCGCGGGCAGCGCCTGGGCCAGCTTGTGTCCAGAAGCGATCGCAGAAGGCGGAGCGGCAACAGCTTGCGGCGCCTGCGCGGGAAGCTGCAATCGCGAAAGATCGTTGGCCGCTATCTCCGAAGAGGGTGGAATGACCACCGGTGAGTTCATGGCGAGCATCGCTTGTCTCGCGTGATCGCTGGCAACAGGATTCGCAGGCGCTACTACTTGCACTTGCGGAGCCACGGGAAATACCAGACGGCTGTGTTCAGCGACCGCTTCCGCCGGCGGCACGATTTGCGGCGTGCCGTCTGGCAATGGCACAACACGATTGCGCGAGACAACGGGCGCTCCCGGAACCGGAGTCCACGCCACGATGTTGGGCAGCGGCACGTCCTGATGCAGGAAGATCGGATCCGGCTGGATGATCGTCTGCCGCGTGCTGTCATGCTGCGCGTTCAGGGAAACAATCTCCTGCGGTGAATATTCCGGGTCAGCTTTCTGTGCAGTGCGGCGGATCGGCGGTGTGTTCTGCTTCTGGGCCGGGCGTACCTCGGGCAGATACTCAGAAACCTGATATTCGAGAATCGACTTCGCTTTCTGCGGCTCGTCGACGATGACCTGCGGCTGATTCAACTCCAGCCAGCTGATGGCGAAGACAGCGCCAACAACAACGATGTGCGCCAGCAGTGATTGGCCCATCTGCTTCCAGGCCACGGGACGCGAGACCAGCCCGTCACTCCAATATCTGCCCGGACGCGAGCTGATCCGCAGTGGTGGAGGACTTGGGCGGAAGCAATCAGCGACGTTGCGCGCAAAGTTTCCCAGCCACGGTTCCGGCTCTACCAGCAGGCGGAAACGATGCAAGGGAACCGGTACTGCCTGGGTGGGAGCCGCGTTGGGGTTCGACTGCATGGGGGTCGGTTACCATCGAGAGTAGCAGCAGGGGAGATTATATCTTTGAATCAGGGGAAGCCACGTTAGAATGGCGGGCAAGATGGTCATTTTGCAGTTGATGTTCTGTTTGATTCTGGCGGGCCCGTTGGCGGCTGGTCAGGTTAATCTTGTATCCTTACAACTCCCATCAAATCAGCAAGATAGAAGCAAAGCCGCGACTCCCGCGGAAGACATCTCCGGCATGTATAGCTTCCTCAAAGAGGGAGAATTTCTGCAGATCAACCTGGATAAAGACGGGGTCAGCGGATACATCTCGCGGATGGGCGAATTGGAAAGCGATCGCGGGACATTCCTCGATCATTTTTTTACGAAAGCAGCAATTCGGGGCCATGACGTCACATTCACAACCCGGCAGGTGCACGGCGTCTGGTTTGATTTCAAAGGGAAGTTTGATCGTGGTCCCGGTAAGACCAAGTCCCAGGACGGATATTATGTTCTACGGGGAACGTTGACAGAGTTTACTGCCGACCCCGAGAAGCGAGTCACCAGCCGTTCCCGTGAGGTCGAGTTCAAACTCCTGGCCCAGCCGGACGATGACGAACCGCAAGCCAAGCCGAAAAAGTAAGTTTCGATGGCTGAATCGGGGGCGGCTTCTCGGTTTTCCACTCGGTTTCCACAGATTTCGACAATCTCCACAGCATTTTCCACCGAAATCGCCACGAATTCGCTCATCTGCTGTTGCAGCGCATTCGCGCTTTCATAGATATTGCTTGCACTAAGCGTGCGATGTTCGCCATGCGAGGATCGTTTCGGCTGTAAGGCCGGGCACACAGTCTTTCAAAAGCTGGGTTGGAGCTTAATCTGCGCCGGCTTCGCTAGCTTCGGCAGCGAATGCATGTCTCGCCCGCTAATAGCAGGGCGAGCGCGAGAGGAGCTCGCGTGAATCGAGGAGAGCCGCGCGGCAACACGCGGACCAGCGAACATCTCACCCCGCAAGCCCGGCCCGTATGGCTGGTACTGGCCGGGCTTTACTTTTGACGGTGGCAGGCGCGGGACAAGTCCTGCTGGACACAGAAACCTGAAGCGGAGCCTTCAATCTGTCCAACTCAACGCAGGCGCAAATGGGGGTTTTGTCCCCTTTATGCATGTGCCTTGGTGTGTCCGGTTCGGCGCTTCTCGTGGTTTTCGCCGGAGAACTCTTTTCTTTGTACCTGGGTTGGGAGAAAATGGCTAACTGCTGAGGGTGGGCCCCGGGAATGGCGTCAACCGATTACAGTGTCGATCGCGGATTGCCCGCCAGCGCGGAGGCGGAGCGCGCCATCTTGGGCGCCATTCTGCTCGACAACACGGCCTATTCTCAGGCCGCTGAGTATCTCCGCGCCGAAGACTTTTCTCTCGACTCCCACCGCCGCATCTACCTGCGCATGATGGAGCTGGCCGAATCCGGCCGCGCCATCGACTTCGTCACGCTCACCGAGCAACTGGGACTGCACAAGGAGATCGAGTCCGTGGGCGGTACTGCCTACGTGATGTCGCTCACCGACGGCCTGCCGCGCGTCAAGAACATCGAGCAGTATGTCCGAATCGTGAAGGACAAAGCGCTGTTGCGCGGGCTGATCCATGCCGCCTCGAACGCCGTGCAGAAGGCTTACGAGCAGGACGCCCCGGCCGAGGAGATCATTGACGCCGCCGAGTCCGCCATCTTCCAGATCGCGGAAAACCGCATGGGCCAGGGTTTCATGGGTGTGCAGGAGATCGTGAAAGGATCCTTCGGTTCGCTCGATAAGCTTTATGCGAGAGGCCAGAGGATCACCGGCCTGGCTACACACTTTGAAGACTTCGACGAGAAGACCAGCGGGCTGCAGAAATCTGATTTGATCATCATCGCCGGCCGGCCGTCGATGGGCAAGACCGCGTTCGCCATCAACATCGCCGAGAACGCCGCGGTGCGCGACAAAAGAGTTGTCGGCATATTTTCGCTGGAAATGTCGCGCGAGTCGCTGCTGATGCGCATGTTGTGCTCCCAGTCGCTGGTGGATTCGCACCGCTTGCGCACCGGTTTTCTGGGCCGCGAAGATTACGGCAAGCTGGCCGCAGGCCTGGCTGCGCTGATGGATGCCCCCATCTTCATTGACGACACGCCTTCCATCTCGCTTTCGGAAATGCGCGCCAAGTGCCGCCGCCTGCAGCAAGCCCAGGGCCGGCTGGACATGATCGTCGTCGACTACCTGCAGCTGGTGGCGGGAGCGCCGATGGGTAGCGCCCGCCGCTACGAAAACCGCACCCAGGAAGTGTCGGCTATTTCGCGCGGCCTGAAAGCCATGGCCAAGGAAATGCATTGCCCCGTGGTGGCGCTGTCCCAGTTGAGCCGCGCTCCCGAAAACCGCACCGGCAACAACCGTCCGCAACTGGCCGACCTGCGCGAATCGGGCGCCATCGAGCAGGATGCCGACGTGGTGGCTTTCATCTTCCGCGAAGAAGTCTATAAGCCTGACGATCCCGATCTCGAAGGCAAGGCCGAGCTGATCATTGCCAAACAACGCAACGGGCCTACGGGCACGGTGAAGCTCGCGTTCATCAAGCGATCGACGCGGTTTGAGAATCTGGCGATGGAAGGCGGAGGGCCGGAAGAGTATTAAGGGCTTTTGAAGGGGTTAAGAATGAAAGCTGAAGTGGTCTTTCTAGTAAATCGTGGAGATGAAGTGCCTACGTTCGCAGTCGAGATAAACGCGGAGACCGATCAGGATCGGGTTTTGCTTTCTGGTATGAACAACAATCCATTTTTGCAGTGATCTTGCCCAAGTCCAAAGGTTTTATTTTAAGAATTTACGCGCTGAATCCGGATGGCGGAGTGTTTTAGTCGACAAAGAGATGCTCCCCAGCATCCAGGGTGTGAAAGCATCCAGCTACGCCCGTGAGGGAGCATGACGCAGGCTTGGGCACTGTGGAGGCAGTCCCGCAGGGACGGATGAAAATAGCCCGGTACGTCGCCGAGGCGCGGGTTGCGCGCTGAGGCGTGAGTGCCGGGGAAGCTTCCCCAAAAATGTCGAGTCCGGCTTCAGCCGGACGACTGAAAATCTTCTGTCGCCTCAGTGGAGTCGCAGCGCGGGAGCCTAAGTTGATGCTCACGCAGGGCGGCACAGGAGCAGGTCCCTCACCCCCTCGCCTGTGGCTCCGGGGATTCGGGATTGGGTCTCGTTGGGGATGATGAAGCGCATAGGAGGAAATTGCGCCTGAGGAGGCAAAATGCGGTGTGTCAGGTTCTTCCCCTGTTTCCAATAATCCCTCCGACATTTAACATGGCTTCTCATGCCTGCGGCTTCCCGCGACCGAATTGACGTCGTCAACGCTCTGCGCGCGTTTGCTGCCATGTTTGTTGCCTGGGGACACTTTGCCGGCGGGCAGGGCCGCTGGCTGGACTGGACCGGACACTACGGCTACACCGGTGTTTACATCTTCTTTGTCATCTCCGGGTTCATCATTCCCTACAGTCTGTATCGCAGCGGGTACGCGCTGCGCAACTTCGGGCGATTCATGGTCAAGCGCGCCATCCGCCTGTATCCGCCGTACCTGTTCTCGATCCCCATCACAATCCTGGCAGCCAACTTTGTGCTGTCGCCGATGCATGTTGGGCCAGCCATCCACGCGGGCGCGCGCCAACTGCTCTATCATTTGCTCTTCGTCAACGATTTCACCGGCGTGCCCTGGTTCAGCGTGGTCTATTGGACGCTGGCCATTGAATGGCAGTGGTACGTGCTGGCAGGCGTCTTCTTCGGGTTGCTGGTGAGCCGCAACGCGTACTTGCGTTTTGTTCCCGTGGCAGTGGCCATGGTTCTTTATTTTCTCTGCACCAGTGATCGCATCGTGTTTCATACGCTGCCCATGTTCCTGATCGGCGTTTTCGTCTTTCAATACAAGATCGGGCTGATCGGCCACTCCAGGCTGCTCTTGCTGATGGCCGCGATGTTGTGGGCCATGCGCTGGCCCACCGGCTGGACTGAGGCCGGCATCGCAGTGGCCACCGGGCTGGTGATCGCCTTTGTCCAGTTCCGCCATCGGGTGGCTGATTTTCTGGGCGATGTGAGCTACTCCGTCTATTTGGTGCATCTGCCGATCGGCGTGGGACTCATCTGCTGGTTTTCCCGCGTGCTGCCCTACGCAAGTTGGTATCTCGGCGCGCTGGATGGCATGGGCATGGCGGCTGCGGTAGCGGCGTCGGCGGTGCTCTATCGTTGGGTGGAAAAGCCGGCGCAGGAACTGTCCTCGCGGGTGCGTTTTGCCCGGACAGAGCGCGGCAAAGTCGCGCTGGCAGCCGCGGCGGCGAAATGACCGCAGCCTAAAACCCACCACGGAGACACGGAGGAATGCACTTTCTGATATTCCGATCCCGCAGAGCGGGAGAGAGATCCTCTTCCCCTTAAAGATGCACACCCACAGAAGCTCGTAGTCATATGGATCCCTCACTTTGTTCGGGATTTCAGAAAGAAGCTCCTCCGTGTCTCCGTGCCTCCGTGGTAGGTTTCTCTTTGATCAAAATTGATTTTGCAGACCTAGCTCGCTACAATGAGCAGTGACAACTCGAACGGCCAGTGATTTGCTGACTGGCTGAAGGAAAATCGGCGCAACGGGCAGAAGGCTCTTGCGCTATTGGTTTTTAAAGGGGCTCTAAATCAATGCCGGCACCACTCACCTGGGTCGAAGTCTCGACGAGCGCGCTGGGCCATAATTTGCGCACGATTGAAGCCCATGTAGGAAAACAAGTGACTATCTGCGCCGTCATCAAGAGCGACGCTTACGGTCACGGCGCCGCAGGCTGTGCGCGAGCCCTGCGCCATGCCGGCGCAAAATGGTTTGCCGTGAGCAGCGTGGAAGAAGGCATCGCGCTCCGAAAGCTCGGGATCGAAGCCCGCGTCCTGGTGCTGAGCGGCTTCTGGCACGGCGAGGAGCAGGAGATCGCGAGACACCAGCTCACACCGGCGATCTGGGACCGGGGTCAAATCGAATCGCTCGAAAAGGCTGCAGCGCTTACGCCTCGGGACCGGCTGGCTGTTCACCTGAAGATCAATACCGGTATGAACCGGCTCGGCGCGGACATCAAAGACCTTCCTGAGATTTACAAGGCGATCGGCTCGGCACGGCATCTTGCCCTGGAGGGCGTTTTCAGTCATTTTGCTGCGTCAGAGGTCGTAGGCCAGGCTCACGGCGACGAACAAATCCGGTGTTTCGGCGAAGCTTTGGCACTCGCCGAGAAGATGGGGCTCGAAGTCCAGATCCGTCACATGGCCAACAGCGCAGCGATTGTGGCTCGCTCCCAATCCTGGTTCAACATGGTGCGACCCGGCCTGGCGATTTACGGTCATTGTCTGCCGCTGAGCGCGGCAAGCTCAGAGAGCGTGCCTCTGGCTCTCCCGTTGCAGCCAGCGCTTACCTGGAAAGCGCGAGTCCTCCAGGTGCGGGATGTCGGCCCGGGACAGCAAGTGGGCTACAGCGCCGGCCACATCACAACAGCAGAGACGAAGATTGCGCTGTTGCCGGTCGGCTACGGGGACGGCTTGAACCGCCGCCTCTCGGCACGCGGGCGTGTGATCGTGCGCAACGCCTACGCGCCGATCCTCGGCAACGTCAGCATGAACCTGACGGCTGTGGACGTGACCCATGTCCCCGGCGTCGCCGTGGGCGATGAGGCAATTCTTATCGGCAAGAGCGCGTCGTGCAGAATTGACGTCACCGAGCATGCACAACTGGCGGCGACTATTCCGTATGAGATTCTGTGTAATATTTCCAGCAGATTGCCTCGAACCTACGTGGAGACTGATTGATGCCCGGCCTTTACGCACGCTGGATGAACGCATGGGAGACGCGCCTGACCACCCGCGACACCAATCGCGTGGTGCGGCCTCTGGAGTGGGGCATCGATTGGGCCAAGCGCTGGCCGCTGGTGAACGGCCATGCTCCAGCGCACGACGCGGAGTACGAGAACTACCTGCATGAGCTGAACGACCGCATCGTTGCCTCGAGCGACGAGTTCTTTTCCTACACAACGCCCACGGACTTTCGCCTGGAGCAGCGCAAGATCGAGTTGTTTCCCACCGGCAGCAACGCCGCGGAGAAAATTCCCGATGGCCACGGGACGTTTCTGCGCTTCACCTCGCCGGTCACTACGCCGCATCCGGAAAACGACCTGGTGAACGCGCGCTGGTTCCCCACCGACGGACCGCGCGCGGCGATCGTGCTGCCGCACTGGAACGCCAACGGCATCGCGTACAACGCGCTGGGACCGGTGCTCAACCGCTTTGGAATCTCCGTGCTTCGGTTGAGCAAGCCGTACCACGACATTCGCCGTCCGGTGGAGACGGCGCGTTCCGATTACGCTGTTTCGTCCAACATCTGCCGCACCATCGACGCCGCTCGCCAGGCCATCGTTGATATCCGCTCTTGCATTGACTGGCTGGAGAGCCAAGGCAAGCGGAGCATCGCCATTGTGGGCACCAGCCTGGGATCTTGTTACGCTTTTCTGGCTGGAGCTCACGAGCCGCGGTTGAAGGTGAGCGTCTTCAATCATGCTTCCACCTATTTCGCCGACGTGGTGTGGACTGGCCAATCCACGCGACACGTCCGCGAGGGCTTAGAGCGTGATGGCCTGACGATCGAGCGGCTGCGGCAAGCGTGGCTGTGTATCAGCCCCATGGCGTACTTTGACAAGTTTGTGCGCTTCCCCAAGAAGACTCTGATGATCTACGGCAAGTACGATATGACCTTCCTGCCCGAATTCTCCCGCCAGGTCGAAGCCGAGTTTCGCCGCCGCAACGCCGACCTGAAGACCGTGGTGCTGCCGTGCGGCCACTACACCACCGGCGAGGCGCCATTCAAATATATCGATGGGTATCAGATGGTTAGGTTTCTTGTGAAGAATCTGTAGGTTTTGCCGCAGATGAACGCAGATATACGCAGATCAAACAAGGAGCAGCCCACAGGACGTTCGGTGATCAGCGTTCATCTGCGCAAATCTGCGGCTGAGGTTTTTATTTATTCTTCCACACAGGCTTGCGCTTCTCGATCACCGCGCGCAGGCCTTCCTGAACGTCTTCCAGGTTCATCAACTCGTTGAGGTAGAGATCTTGTGAGGTCTTCATGGCCTCTTTGAGCGGTCGCCCGATCGAGCTGCCGATAACCCGTTTGGTCACCTCCAGCACCGGGCCGCTGAACTCGGCGATGCGTTCCATGAGCCCTTCTACATGCTTCTTGAGGTCGGACTCCGGGACCACTTTATTTACGAAGCCGAAGCGCAGGGCTTCTTCCGCAGAGAGGGCTTCGCCGGTAAGGATCAGCTCGTATGTCTTCTTGGGGCCGATGAGCTGTGGCAACATGACCGCAGCGAAAGGCGGGAACACGCCTAGTTTTACTTCCGGCTGCGCGAACTTGGCCTTCGGCGTGGCCAGAACCACGTCCGCAAATCCAACAAGCTCGGAGCCGGCGCCGATGGCCGGGCCGTTCACCACGACGACCGCGGGCTTAGAGATATCCACCATCGCCTGGAACACCCGGGTGAAGGCGTCTAGCGTCTGGAACACTCGGTCCGGGCGCGAATCTTCCAGTGAAATGCCTGCGGAAAACGCCGACTGCGAAGATTGGAGAAGAATGGCTTTTACGTCACCGCGCCCGTTCAGGCTTTCGATGGCTTCCGCCATTTCTTTCATCATGGGGACGGTGAGCACGTTGTGGGGCGCGTGGCTCATCGTCAACCGCGCGATGCAGTTCGTGATCTCGAACTGGATGTACTTGTACGGCTGTACCGCGACT
>Ga0126379_10000997_pt1 | contig 16709 bp, 8 predicted proteins | sample PanSoiMetPlot_24_FD_92640 | JGI IMG/M metagenome (GOLD analysis project Ga0126379, IMG submission 92640) | Tropical forest soil microbial communities from Panama - MetaG Plot_24 | ecosystem: Environmental > Terrestrial > Soil > Tropical forest > Bulk soil | place: Panama | collected 2016-02-17 | reverse complement strand
CTCGAATTCGGGATCGAGCGGGAGCTGGCCGAGGGATTCTCGGTTTCTGTAAGCGGCATATATGTACACACCTTGCGAGAACCGCGGGCAATTGACACCAACCTCCTGCCCGCAGCGCCAGTCACTTCATTCGTTGCCGGTACCAACGGTCTTCCTTTCCAGAATTGGTCGGGGACCGTGCCGGGAAGTCCTTGCGCGGTAGCAACCAATTGCTTTGCGATCCCCGGAATTTTGCAAACCAATGTCTATACCTCCACTGCTGCCTCGCTTTATGAAGGCGTCATCCTGGAAGTGCAGAAGCGTTTCAGCAAGCAGATCATGGTGATGGGCAACTACACGTACAGCCATGCCTGGGATGACACCACAGATTTCAACAGCGACTTCGAGGCCTCTAATCAAATCACGTTAGCCAGAGAACGATCTCTCTCTGCCTTTGATCAGCGCCACAAGGTGGTGGTCGCAGGGATTCTGAATAGTCCCTGGACCAATGCAACCGGCGCCGGCCTGGCGAAAAAGATATTCGCCGACTTCCAAATCTCGCCGATTGTTCGCTACAACAGTTCGCGTCCCTTCAATCTGCTAGCTGGAACCAATGTGAACAATGACCGGCACTCCACCAATGACCGTCCTCCTGGCGCTGGGCGCAATACAGGCGTTGGCCCGGATTTGGCCACGTTTGACATCCGCTTGAGCCGGCGGTTCAAAATCACCGAAAAAGCAAACGTACAATTCATAGCGGAAGGCTTCAACATCTTCAATCGGACGAATTTCGCCAGCGTCAATAACACAGTAGGAGCGGATTTCATCCCGCCATTCAACGTAAGCGGCACCAGCACAGCTTCCCCGAGCCAGCCCCTGGGTTTCACCTCCGCGCTGGCACGGCGCCAACTTCAACTTGGACTGCGGTTCGGCTTCTAGCCCGTTTGTGAGCCCCATTGCTCGTAGCGTTGCCGGAGAGCAATGGGTCAACCCAGCTGCGGGCAGCGCGCGCCAGCGCCGCCCAGCAGCTTTCTAGAGTGTAGAATTAACGCTTATCGCGAAGGAGAGCGTCATGATATTCGCGGGAAAATTACTAAAACGAAATTGGTCAGTGCGGCTGATATGGCGTACTACGGCCGCTTGCATTCTGATGGCAATTCCTGTGGCGAAGGCGGCGGCCGCGTCTGGCCCGCGGGCAATCACGGAAGATGGTGTGTTTCGCGGCGTTGCCACACCCACGATGAATGAATTTCTCGGCATTCGCTACGCTGAAGCACCCGTAGGAGACCTGCGCTGGCGGCCGCCGCGCCGTTCCGCGCCGAGCCTTGGTATCCAGGACGCAACCCAATTTGGGAACCATTGTCCCCAGCCTGCCTCGCCCTTCGGTTTAGCCAGCACGACTGAGGATTGTCTTTTTCTCAATGTCTTTACTCCTGCCCGCCACGGCCACGATGATGAGGACAGAGACCGCGATCATTCCGGCCGTCGTCCGGTGATGTTTTGGATCCACGGCGGCGCCCTGGTGGTAGGAGAAAGCGATGACTACAATCCCCAGCGTCTGATCGAGCAGGGCGTGATTGTCGTGACTGTCAATTACCGGTTGGGCGCCCTGGGCTTTCTTGCCCATCCCGCTTTGAGCTCTGAAGCCGTCGACCCCGACCATGACAACGATGTGGACCATGCACCGGCCTCCGGCAACTACGGCATCATGGACCAGCAGTTAGCGCTCAAGTGGGTGAGGCGAAACATCGCGGCTTTCGGCGGCGATCCTCATAACGTGACGATCTTCGGTGAATCGGCCGGCGGGCTCAGCACCTTCAGCAATCTGGTGTCGCCCCAGGCCCACGGCTTGTTCGATCGGGCCATTGTAGAAAGTGGCGCCTATAGGCTCAATCTGCCGAGCCTGGCCACGGCGGAGGCGCAAGGGGCGGCCTTCGCGGCGGCCGAGGGCTGCACCAGCCAGACCGCGGCGTGCCTGCGTGCTCTAACGGTCGGGCAGGTCCTGGCCAAGGAGAATTCGGGGTACGTAACCAACATCGACGGCAGGATCCTGCCGCAATCCATTGACACGGCCCTCACCGCCGGGCAGTTCAACCGTGTGCCAGTCATGAATGGCAGCAACCACGACGAATGGCGGCTTTTTGTCGCGCTCAATGACGTTTTCGCGGGAATCATTCCAACCCCCGCCAACTATCCGCAGGTCATCTCCGCGACGCTGGGAATTCCCGTCGCGGCTACAGGCCCCATCGTGGCTTTGTATCCGCCGGGAACAACGACGACGAGCACCGAGCTGGCATTAGGAGCGCTCGGCACTGACGCCATCTTCGCGTGCCCGGCACATTTTGCCAGCGCGCTCTTGGCCCAGCATGTACCGACCTTCGCGTACGAGTTTAGTGACGAGAACGCGCCACAAGACTTCCTGCCTTTCGCTGGCTTTCCTTATGGCGCGGCACACGCGTCCGAACTCCAGTACCTGTTTGGCCTGCGAACTGCCTTTCCGCCGACGCCCTTGGATGCCGGCCAGCAGCAGCTTGCCGACAATATGGTTGAATACTGGACAGAATTCGCTGAGAAGGGCGACCCCAATCAACGCGGCACACCAGCCTGGCCCGTGTTCAACGTAGTCGCGGACGGTATGCAGTCCCTTGTGCCGCCTGCGCCGGCCACCGAGTTCAACTTTACCGCTGATCACAAATGCGCATTTTGGGACGCAGCAGCAGGGAGGAAGCTACCATAATGGTGGTTCCATCCGACTACTGATGTCGTTGGAAGGTCAGGTCTTGCCGGCGCCACGCGGTTTTATTTGTAGACTTTCTTGATTGAGGCTTCTAAGCCGGCAATTCCCCCATTTCTGAAGTGCACGGCCAGAGAACCTGTGGACTTATCTCTCCGCAGAAGCTCCCAAAGCGCGTCAAACAATTCCTTCGGAATCACAACCCGATTTCCATCCGGAGCAACAACCACGTGATCTCGCTGGCGTTCACGCTCATCAGCTGACTCGAATGCCGAAGTGCTCTGCATCTCAGCTCCTATTCCCAGCCCCGGTGTTGGGCATCTATTCCTCTCGTGGGACGAAAGGCATGAACTAGGAGTCCGCCTTGTTAGCCTTCTCGTTTTTTTCCCCGATGTCCTTGGTCTCCTAAGCAAGCTGATTGCCACTTTCCACGTCTTTGTGAGGAAAACGGAGGTGTCCAGCCCGCCCAAGCATGGGAAGTCTTTTCCAAATCAGGACCTTGCGTTTTAAGCTGGGAACCTCGGAGATCAAGCCTGTCGTTTCTTGGCGCTTGCCCTCTTCATGGTGTGGCGACGCCAGTGACTTCCATAGAGAAACCAGGCCCTTATTTTGGCTTGGCTCGAGAACCTTTTACACAACAATTCTCCCAACCGGCACCCAGCAGCGCTTCGCCGTTAGAACCTACCGAGCCGAACCCTCACGACTGCTGGGTCGTTGGCGTGGAACTGCAACCCGCGATCGACTTCGTCACCGTTCCAGAGCCGCATCGGCTTCCAGACGCCATTCTCGTAGGCTCCTTCTTGCGCGGAAAGGATTTGCATGCGCATCCCGGGAAGCCGGCCGGGAAGATGGAAACTAACGCTGGCATCGATGCCAGTAACAAGAAATTCATCGGGCCCCAGTTGCGCGACGAGCGCCGCACCGTGCTGATCATTGGTCCCGGGCGCCCGGCGGCCATCCCGCTGTGGAAATCCATAAGCGACGGTCGCTTGCCAGGGACCGAAATCGAGTTCCTGCTGCGTCTGGCCGGCTTCCTCGATCGCCGTCTTCAGCTTTCCTTCGAAGTTCAACTGCGCGATCTCCCGTGCCATCGGAGCAATGAGCGCAAAGTTCTTCGCATGCGCTGACGGCGGCGCGTCGCCGAGAATGTTCCACCCTCTTGGATCAACGCCAAACGGCGAGAAGCCGATCGCGCCTTCTCCCAACGCGGCGAACAGATATTTGGCGAACGCGTCGGTTCTCCCGACTTCAGGCACAAACAACGGATTGTCGGCTCGGTGATAGGCCTTCAGAATCCCGCGCACGGACTCGGTATCTGACGTGTAGATGTCGGGAGCGCACGCCGACACGGCAGGTGCCAGGACGCGCCAGAGCCCTACCCAGCGCTGCACCGCTCCGCCGCTCGGATACTGGATTCCCGGCTGGTAGATCTGCCGTTGCGGAAGCTCAGCCGGTAGCCCGCTGAGCCACGCGTTCATGTAGACCGGAACATCCAATTCAGCTTTGCCCGCCGCAGCGATCTCGTCAATGTAAAGCGCCTGATGATAAAGCTGGAATAGTTCATCGGCGTCGCCGCCGAAGACCTGCCGCCAGGTGCCGGGTTGCTTGCGCGCGGCGGCAAGCATCTGCGCAGGCACTTGCCCGTCGAATTCGCGATTCGTTTCGAGCGAGAAGTCACGCACGCTGCCGATAATGCCCGACTCATTTTCCACCTGCACCATCAGGATCGTGTGCTGGGCGCCGTCCAGTTCCTTCAGGTGGTGCATCAGCGCAACGAACGCCGCTTTATCAGCTTCGAGGTTGGCCCGTGAGTTTGCCGACAGCACGTCGGCCGGTTCGCCGTCCGCGCGAATGACGCGCGGAAATCGCTTCGTGTCGGTTTTGATCCAATCCGGGACGTACTGCATGTTCCCGTTCTTCCAGGTACCGAACCAGAGCAAGACGACGTGCAAGTTGTGTTCGCGCGCTCCTTTGACAATCGCGTCGACGTTGGTCCAGTCGAATCTTCCCCGCTGCGGCTCGATCTGTTCCCAATACACCGGCGCTTCGATCGTATTCGCATGGAGCGCTTCGAGCGCCTTCCAAACGGCCGGCAACTCTGACGGCCACGCGCTGGAGTTGTGGATCTGTCCGCCGAGCATGAGAAACGGTTGGCCGTCCACCAGTAGTGCCCAGCGGCCATTTCGCTCGACGAATTTCGGTGGTTCGGAGCCGAACGCGCAGGCGAGCGCGGCGGCTCCGATCAGCAACAGTAACCCGACCTTCCGAAGTCGGCTGCTATAAGAGTTACACATGACTGACGGTTCTTGTTCTGTATCGCGCGGAGTATAAATGATTCAACCTCTTTCTCAACTTAATTTCCGTTGTGCTTCGCGAGGCGATCGAGTGGCGGCCAGCACCACTGACTAGATCACGGAGCCGCAGCCGGCATTTCACTCTGCGCAACACCGGTAGTATTTGCCTAGATCCTTGCCGTTTTCCTCCGAGGATGCGCGTATACTTGGTGGCCGCGTGCCGGTCAGCGCAATGGGCAATCGCGTGAGAGCAAGCTTATCCATCATCCCGCCGGTAGAACAACGAAGCGCGAAAGATAAACTGATCGTCGAATCTTTCTTGCAGAGCCCCACCGAGGAGGCGTTCTTTCCTCTGTTCGAAGCCTTCTTTGTCCGGATCCGGGGTTTCTTTCTTCTGCATGGGCTGGATATCCATGGAGCCGAAGACTTGTCGCAGGAGGTTTTCTTCAAGGTCTATCGCAAGGCAACAGAGCTGCGGGAACCAGAACACTTTTTTGGCTGGATCTATACGATTGCCCGCAACGTTCTGATCAGTCATTGGCGCCAACAAAAATCGAGGATTGCCGAAGCGCAGCTTGAAGGTATGATAGCCGACATTTGCAACAGGTTCGTGAGCGAGGCAGACGCCTTGCCAAGCCTGCGGCTGAGGGAGTGGCTGGGGGAACTGGAAGCAGACGAACGTGATTTGTTGATCTTGCGCTTCGTGGAGGGGTTGAGCTACCAAGAGCTGGCAGACACTCTCGACGTCCCACTCGGCACGATCAAATGGCGGGTTTCAGCGGTGAAGAAGAAGCTATCGCACATCATCCGCGGAGGGAATGACCCCTGCGATCGATATGCACTCAGAAAGATCCGTTAGCGGAATCGGCCTGGAGACGCATTGTGAGACACGGATTCTCAGACGAGCAATGGGAAGACTACCTGATGGGCAAAGGCGATCCGGACGTTCGCATCCGCGTCGACGCGCATCTGCTCTACTGCGCGGAATGCCGGTATCTCTGCCAGCAGGAGTATCCGACGATGAGCTCGCTGAGCGAGGTGGTCGAGGAAGCACGCGAGCAGTTGGCGATTCCATCCGAATGCTTGCGGCCGGCGTTTTCACGCATCATCGCGAGGGTGCGAGAAAATGATCGGATGACTGTGCCGCAAATCCACAATGGCCTGAATCGTTTACGGGCTTTGCTGGATCCCGTATTGGGTCCTAAGATTGCCCAACGCGCGATACAAATGGCGGGCCACCGCGCTTCCACGCAGTCCGTTGCCCTCGCTACTCAAGAAAACTGGGACAGTTTTCTGGAACGGCTGGCTGGTATCGTTTCGGTTATTTGCGGTGATGTGGTTGCTGGGTTGATCCGCGAACGCGGGAAACTGGCGCTGCGGCGCACCGCGGTCGTCTGAAGCTCAGGAAGCCAATGGCCGCTACACGCATAACTCCGAAGACTATCATCATGATCGTAGCCGGTGAAGTCCTGTTGCTGGCCACACTGATCATCCTTGCGAAAGCCGGCTTCATCACCCGTTCCAGGTACCTGGTGGACGTTGTGGCTCTGAGCTTCGGCGCGCTGGCGCGAGCGATCTCGGTCAAACTTTTCCTGGATATCGCGAACGAGTATCGCAACGTACGTCTTTCACGCCTGGCTTGGCAGGCGCTGGCAGTGAACGCAGCCCTGCTTTTCATCCGGGGCGTTGCCAGCAGCAGCCTGCCGGGCCTATTCATGGAAAGTTATCGTGGCTCTCCGTTGCGCGGGCTCCTGAACTACGGACTCGAAGTACCGGCGACCCTCTTCTTATTGCTTGGACTGCTGGGCATGTTGCATGCCTACCGGCGTACCGGCTTAGGGCCCAAATTAGGAAGAGGGCATTATGCAGTCGTGCTCGCCTCGGTGGTCTTGTTTGGCTGGGTATTGATCTCTCACAAGAACCTCGAGGAGGGCCAGTCGCCGTGGCTGATCAATCGTTTGCTGCAACCCTTGGATATGGCGCTGATTGCAGTGGCGTCGGTGGTAAGCATCGAACTCCACGCTTATGCCGTTAGACTGAATGGCGGCAAATTAGCCGAAGCGATGCGCTGGCTGGTCATTTATGGTTTACTGCCGGGTGTGGTGGTTCTGCTGGTGCAACTGGTTGTGCCTGCGTTGCGGAGCAGATTCGCTCTTGATAGCGCTCCTTTTCTCAGCCTGTGGGCCCTGATTCCCTGGGCCATGACCATGGCTGCTGTCGTGCGCGTGCAAATGACAGTCGAGACGGTTGCACAAGTCGCAGAATTTCACTCTGCGAAAGCGATCGCTGTTCCTGAACTGACTGCAAAAGGATGAAGCAAGAGCCGCGCAGTTAAGGTTGCCGGGCTGTAGCCCTGACGTCGGATACCTGCCGAGGAACTGCTTTAACCCTTTTGTTTCCAATGTTCAAACTGTAGATAAACGGGACCATCAAGGGCGCCCGTATTTCATTGCTGGCCGTGGTCTGGGTGGCCTGCGGCAGGCTGCATCAAGCATAAAGCGAAGAATCTTTTTGGGGTCCCCAACAAACGTTCGAAGCCATGCGTCCTTACTTGGCTATTGTCAGTTGCCGCCGGCAAAAACGGACAGGATGACTCTCGGGTGAAGTTGGCGGCGAATTGCGCACGACAGAGGAGACGCCATGAATCAACTGAGTACGCGAAGAAGTGTTGCCGCCGGAATTGTGCTGGCCGTTCTGATGCTCAGTGCCGTGACGAACGCACAACAATACCTCGCGACAATCAGTGGAACGGTGAAAGATTCGACCGGCGCAGTAGTGCCGGGCGCGCAGGTCAAGGTAACCGGCCTCGATACAGGTTTCGTTACGGTCGTGGCCACGAACGATGACGGCAACTACGCGGCGCCGTTCCTCACGCCAGGCAACTATTCCGTGAGTGTTACCGCGCAAGGCTTCAAGCCACAGCAGCGGACCGGGATTGTGCTCAACGCCAGTAACAAGTTGCAGATCGATGTCACGCTTGCGATCGGGTCGGTTTCCGAGCGCGTCGAAGTCACTACCAATTCCCTGCTGATCGAGACCGGCACTGCGAACATCGGCCAGGTCATAGACTCGAAGCAGGCCACCGACTTGCCCAACATTGGACGCAACCCTTTTATCCTCGGCACGCTCGCGGCTGGAGCCTTCTCTGACTTTGCTCAGCGCAAGGTGAGCCAGTTCACGCAGCCCTACAGCGGTGTGGCTTCACAGATGGCCATCAACGGGCTCGGCAACCTGCATCGTCTGGAATTGAACGGCGTGCCCGATGATCCGCCGGAGAGACTTTCGGCCGTCACCTACACCGGTTTCGTTCCTTCGCCCGAGGCGGTGCAGGAAGTCACCGTCCAGACCGCGCTTTATGACGCACAGTACGGTCACAGCGACGGCGCGGTCATCAACAGCGTTTTAAAAACCGGGTCGAATCAGTTCCACGCCTCCGCCTACTACATCCTGCAAAACACGATCCTCGATGCCAATACTTTCGAACGTAACGCTCAGAATCCCAGCTTGCCGATATCGCTGAATCAGTGGAACCAGCCGGGATTTGTCGTGACCGGTCCCGTGCTGATCCCCAAAATTTATAACGGCCACAATAAGACCTTCTTCAGCTTTGCCTACGAGCACATCAAGAACAATTTGCCGCAGCCCATGACCTTCACGGTGCCAACTGACGCTGAACGGAACGGCGACTTCTCGGGCCTGCGCCAGGCCAATGGGCAGCCGGTCTTGATTTACGATCCGCTCACCACCAACAGCAGTGGCATTCGCACCGCTTTTCCGGGAAATGTCCTTACTCGCATGGATCCTGTCGCGCAGAAGCTTCTGGCATTCATTCCCCACGCCAATGTCCCAGGAAACGGCGCTGGAGGACGGTTCAACAATTACATTCCGGTCCAAGATACGATTTTTGATCATTACTACTCTTGGCTCACTCGCATTGATCACCAAATTTCGGAAAACGAGAAGCTGAGCGGGAGCGTCTACCGAAGCGTGCGCCAGCAGGTTACGCCCTCCTACGGGTTCCTGCCGGGAACTGCGCCGGCGGGCTGCAACTGCGGTTACACGCATTTTCGTAATGACTTGGGGGGCACACTCGACTTGGTCAGCGTCTTGTCGCCGACGCTTGTCCTCGACAGCCGGGCTGGTGTGGTGAATCACCCATTCTCATTGAGATACTCGGGTGATCCTTGGGACGTGGCAAGCCTGGGCTTTCCGCAATCGCTGATCGCGCAGCTTCCGGCACAAACCTTCCCTGGGCTCGGATTCTCCGACGGCTATGCCGGAGCGGCCGCCGGCTCCACGAGCCAGTTCAGCTACGCCACGGAATACTCGCTATCCGAAGTGCTGTCCAAGAGCTTCAGGACTCACACCATGAAGGCCGGCTTCGAGTTCGAAGGGCTGCGATACAACCTGTTCAGCAATCCGGTCTCCGGCTTTGGAAGCTTCAACTTCAACCGCGGATTCACGCAGAGAAACGCGGCACAAAACGCGGGGGCGGATCCTGCTTCCGGCGACGGGTTCGCGTCGTTCCTGCTCGGAGTTCCCAGCTCCGGTTCGGTTACAAACAACATTGCTCCGGCGTACCAGCGCCTTTATTACGGCGTTTTTGTCCAGGATGACTGGCGGGTATTGAGCAGGCTAACGTTGAATCTTGGCCTGCGCTGGGACTACGAGAAGCCACTCACCGAACGCTTCGACCGCATGAATGCCGGTTTCTGTTTCACATGCACCAATCCGGTCAATATCCCGAATTTTTCCGTGCCGGGTGGCCTGCTCTTCGTCAACTCTCATGACGACCAGGGGTTCCACAGCGACCACCGGGATTGGGGCCCGCGCATCGGCGCGTCCTATCAGGCCATGCAGAAGCTGGTCTTGCGTGGCGGTTTTGGCGTGATTTATCTGCCCACCATCGATCCTCCGGGCACTCTGGGCTACCGGGTGGATACGTCCTACGTAGCGAGCACGAATAGTAACTTCACACCGGCGAATTCACTCAGCAATCCGTTCCCGGCAGGAATTCTGGCGCCGGTGGGCAATTCACTCGGACTGGCCACGCAACTGGGACAGAGCATTTCCTTCTCCGATCCATCGCGCGTCATCCCGCGCATGTATGAATACAGTTTTGGCATCGAGTATCAGTTGCCGGCAGAGACAGTGGTCAACATCGGCTATGTAGGCAACAGCGTGACCCGGTTGCAGGTTTCCAAAAGGATCAATGATCTGCCCTCGCAATTCTTTTCGATGGGCAATGCTGCCTTGACCAAGCAGGTACCAAACCCCATGGCCGGGTTTCTGCCCGGCAGCGGCTTGAATAATCCTACGATTCCAGCCTGGCAACTGCTGGTGCCTTATCCGGAGTTCGGGAGCATCACAGAAAACGCGCGCTCTTTGGGAAGCTTCTCGTACAACTCGCTTCAGACGTCGGTCAGGAAACGGCTGTCGCGTGGGCTGAGCGGAGTCGCCAGCTTTACCTTCGCTAAAATCATGGACAAGAACATCTATCTCAATCCGCAGGACAACTGGAGCAATCTTTTTCGGTATGAAGATCCTCAGCCCAACCGTCTGTTCCGGGTTGGGTTTACATATTCTCCGCCAATTCCCAAGCTGAAGAACGCGGTGCTGGATAGCTTGGTGGGCGGCTGGCAAGTGAACGGAGTCCTGCGCTGGCAGAACGGAGTATTGATCAACAATCCCGGCGGCGCCATCCCGTTGCTGAAGAGTCCGAAGACAGCGAATCCCAGCAATAGCCACTTCTTTGACACGTGTTATATCGATACCAACGGTGTGATCCGCGATCCGAACGGTCCGGGGGCTGGAAGTTGCGCGCCCGGAGACGTGCCGGCTTTTCAACAGCTCAACGGCTCGCCAACTGGCCCTCCTTTTGCTCTCAATGTCATCGGCCCGTTCATGAACGGCATTCGTAGCCAGGTGACCCCGCTGTTCGATGCTTCGCTCTTCAAGAAATTCCTGATACGAGAACGATTCAACCTGGAGCTGCGTGGAGAGTTCTTCAACCTGACCAACACCGTGAACTTTGGAAATCCAAATACTTCACTGACCTCTTCCCAGTTCGGGTTCATTACACGGACCCAGGCCAACGACCCGCGTATTGGGCAGGTAACGATACGCCTGAACTTCTAGCGCACAACCGGAGTGCGATGATCGCAAGGAACCCCTTACCGCGGATGAGCGCGGAAAAACACGGATGAACGACAAGCTGGTCAAGACCTTGTCTCTGATTCGCTATCATCCGCGCAAATCCGCAGTAAGGTTTCTGCGCGGCCTATTTCTGGCGGCACTGCTTCTTTGCTTTTCTGTCACGGCCTTTCCTCAGCTTCCGCAACCGGAACCCATCAACCTGGAGCAGGGCTTCAAAGATCCTCCTGCGTCTGCCCGGCTGCGTTGCTACTGGTGGTGGTTAAACAGCAATACTAACGAAGAGACAATTACACGTGATCTGACAGAGATGAAGGCCAAAGGGTTCGGGGGCGTGATCCTGGTTGATGCCAACGGCTCAAACCAGCGAGGCAATGACAACGTCTCCCCCGGCCCGACGTTTGGCAGCCCCGATTGGCAGAAATTGTACCTTCACGCGCTGGACACGGCTGCCCGACTCGGTCTCGAAGTAAGCCTGAACATCACCAGCGGATGGAACCTGGGCGGGCCGAGAGTGAAGCCGGAAGAGGCTTCCAAACTGCTGACCTGGTCTCGAACCGTGATCGACGGGGCCCGCGATCAAGACATTCGTCTTTCTGAGCCGGCAACGAAGAATGGGTTCTATAGACAAATTGCCGTGTTGGCCTATCCGCTCAAGCACGGAGGGGCGTTGCCCGGCGCCTCTGGAAGCGATCGCAGGCCGATCCGAGATTTGGCCTCAAAGATCGCCTCGCGCGAGACCGGGTTTTCCATGCCGGATTCGGCGCCTCTGCTCGCTGATTATCCGGCAAGCGAGGGCGAACAGGATGCCGACGTGGCCGATATTCGCGACGTCTCCGCACAGACGGACGCGGACGGCGTATTGCACTGGAAACCACCGGCAGGAACATGGGAGATTCTTCGCATCGGCTACACCGATTCCGATGCCCGCGTTTCAACTTCCAGTGGCGAGTGGCAGGGCCTTGTCATCGACTACATGGACCGTGAGGCGTTCGAGAGTTACTGGAACAAGGAAGTAAAGCCTCTGCTTGAGGCTGGCAAGCCCTACATCGGCCGAAGCCTGAAATACCTTGTCACGGATAGCTGGGAACTCGGCGGCACGAATTGGACGAGCAGATTCCGCGAGGAGTTCACGAAACGGCGCGGCTACGACCCAGTTCCCTATCTGCCGATCGTAGCGGGACGGATTCTGAACGATCGCGAAACCAGCAACCGCTTCTTGAACGACCTGCGTCGTACCGTCGGCGACCTCATCGTAAGCGAACACTACGACGTTTTTGCTGAACTGGCCCAGAAATACGGGCTAGGAACACATCCGGAATCAGGAGGCCCCCACGGCGCCCCGTTGGATGCTTTGGAGACGTTTCGGCTCAGCAGCTTTCCGCAAACCGAATACTGGGCCATGTCCAAGGAGCACCGCACCAAGGATGGGGAGCGGTTCTTTCTCAAGGAGGCTGCCAGCGCCGCCCACATTTACGGCAAGCCGCTCATCGCGGCCGAGGGCATGACCAGCATCGGTCCGCAGTGGAGCGAGTCCCTGCCCATGGATCTGAAACCTTCGTTCGACCAGGCCCTCACCGAGGGAATGAATCGGTTGATCTGGCACGAATTCGCTTCCTCTCCGCCCAGCTCTGGCTTACCCGGGCAGGAATATTTTGCGGGAACGCACCTCAATCCCAATGTAACCTGGTGGCGCCAGTCCGGAACGTTTCTTTCGTATCTCAATCGCTGCCAATTTCTTTTGCAGCAAGGCGAGCCCGTGATTGATGTTTTGTATTACTACGGCGATCACGTGCCCAATTTCGTGCGTCTCAAAGCAGACGATCCCGCGCACGTATTGCCCGGTTACGATTACGACGCCGTCGACGAGGACGCGCTCCTTCATCGGATTCGCATCAGAAATGGGCGCCTGGAAACGCCGGAGAAAATCCAATACGGGCTCCTGGTGCTTCCCGGCACACAAACCATCAGCCTCCCTGTCATGCAAAAAGCAGAAGAGTATGTCCGCGCCGGCGGGACAATTGTTGGGCCGAAGCCGTTGCACACGACGGGATTGAGCGATCGCGCAACAGAGAACGAAGTAAAGAGGCTCGCCGATGCCATGTGGAAGGATTGCGATGCGCAGACGAACCGGCCAAACCGTTACGGCCAGGGATTCGTTTATTGCAGTATGGACTCGCACGCCACGCTTTCCGCGATGAAGGTGGTTACCGACTTCGAATACACGATCTTGTCAGGCAAAGGAGCGGCAGACTTTGTTCACCGGCGAGCAGGTGCTGTAGACATTTATTTCGTGCGAAATACCGCGCCAACTCCTCTGGCGGCCAAGGCGACCTTCCGTTCTGAGGACAGAGAGCCCGAACTATGGCATCCGGATTCCGGAGAGATCGAGCGGACGCTCCTGTATGAAGTCGCTGGCGACCAGCGAGTGAGTTTGCCGCTCGTCCTGGATCCGTACGGGTCAGTATTCGTGATTTTCCGCGATCACCAGGGTATTCGAGCCACTCGCGTAAAACATAACGGCAGAGAAATTTTCCCAGCTACGTCGCCGGTTTCTGCGGAAGAACAGGATGGAACGACAGTCGTGCGCGACGGCCGGCGCCCGGTCCTGCGCACCCCGTCAACCGGAACCTACGATATCTCGCTGTCGGACGGACGCGAGACGTCGGTCACCATTCCTAATAAGCAAGATACTCCCACAGTCACGGGGCCTTGGAAACTCGTCTTTCCTGAGGGACGTGGGGCGCCCTCCTCCATTGCAGTCGACACCTTGCGTTCCTGGACGGAGTTTCAAGATCCGGGCGTACGTTATTTTTCCGGAACCGCAGTGTACAAGACGACCTTCGACGTGTCCTCAAGGGCGTTGCCGAAAGGCTCGACGCTATGGCTCAACTTGGGAGATGTACGCGAGGTCGCCAGCGTACGAGTCAACGGCGTCGAAGCCGGGACAGTTTGGAAACAGCCCTTCCGAGTTCGGATCGACCCCTTGCTCAAGCCCGGCACAAATCAGCTCTCGATTGAGGTGACGAACCTGTGGCCCAATCGGCTGATCGGCGATGCCCAACCCGGGGCCGCCACGCGCTATACGCACACGAATATTCGAAAATATACGAAGGATTCGCCGTTGCTGCCGTCGGGCCTGCTTGGGCCCGTGAAAATCGAGATCATGTATGACCTTCCGCTACGGTGAATATGGTCGCGGTCTACGCCGAGACGGGCAGTTTCCTAAGCCTGCATTTTGTCACGGGATGAAATTGTAAGCGCTTTCAATCGGGACCGAAAAAGTGCTACACTTCGCGTTGCGCGCGTCCGCCCGACATCGCTGAAGTGCCCGCCGAATCGGGATCGCGACTAGCTGCGGTGACGAACGCCCGCTGAAGGAACGGCACGTTATGCGCAGAAAAGATTTCTCAAGCGACGAATATTACGCCCTCATCGGTCCCCAATCCGACGACTTGATCTACGAGAGCGATAACATCCAGGACGAACTCGACTGGCATCTCCTCTTCAGCCGGCGCAGTTTTCTCGCAGGCATTGGCGGCGCAGCCGTCGTCGCCGCCACGGCACCTTTTGCCTCTCCGCTTTGGGCCGAGGACGCTCCCGTCAACCTCGCGGTCGTGGCCAAGCCTTCGAGTCTCTACATCTCGGGCGACACGAAACTCTCCGCGCTCAACGACGGCCTGGTCCCCACCAACTCCAGAGACGCCAGCCGCGGCTCCTTCGGAACCTGGCCTCGGACAGATACGCAATGGGTGCAGTACGATTGGGGTAAGCCCGTCACCAGCGACAAGATCGACATCTATTGGTGGTCGGATGGACGCGGCGTTGGCCTGCCCGCCTCTTTCCGCGTGCTCTATTGGAACGGCACGGACTTTGTCCCGGTGCCGAATGCGCGCGGCTTGGACGTTTCCGCGGATAAATTCAATACCACTGCTTTCGATCCGGTGACGACCGAAAAGTTGCGCTTGGAGATCGTCTCCGATGGCAAGTTGTCGACCGGCATTCTCGAGTGGAAGGTTTACAACTTCGGCCCAGTTCCTGCTTTTCCTCCCATTGTGGACGCAGGTGTCGACCGCGTAGTCGTCATCGGCGGCCAGACTTATCTTTCAGGTAAGGCGGTGTGGCTGGTGCCGCAAGCCGGCAATCAGGTGCGCTGGACCAAGGAATCGGGACCCGGCGCCGTGACCATTGGGGATCCGGCTGCGCGCGAAACGACCGCTACCTTCGCTGCTCCCGGCGAATATGTCCTGAAGCTGACCGGTACAGCGGACAAGGAGCAGACGTCCGCTACGATCGTGGTTAAGGCTGAGCCCGCTCCACCCAAGGAGCGGCTCGACGTCGTTTACACCACCCGCTACGCGATCGACAGCCCCTTCTGGAAGGCACGCGTCAAAGCATTAATCGTGAACTGGATCCCTCACTGCATTGAGTATTGCGAACGCACCGACCTCAAGGACGGCAAGGGCGGTCTCGACAATTTCAGAGAGGCTGCGAAAGCTCTGCGCGGCGAACCGCATGGACGCCATCTCGGTTACGTATTTTCCAACGCGTGGGTCCACCAGACGGTCGAGTCGATGTGCATTGCGCTCATGGTGGATCCTCAGGGGGATCCCGATATCATCGCTGCCCAAGCAAAGCTGCGGACGAAGCTGGAAGAGTGGATCCCGACGATCCTCGCCGCGCAGGAACCGGATGGCTACCTGCAAACGGCGTTCACCTTGGCCGATCGCCAGCGGTGGCCGGAGAGATGGTCACCCCGTCAGCGTGGCAATCACGAAGGCTATGTGGCCGGGTACTTTATCGAATCTGCAATCAACCACTACACACTTACCGGCGGCACGGACCTGCGACTCTACAACGCAGCCAAGAAACTTGCCGACTGCTGGGTGGCGAACATCGGTCCCGGTAAGAAGGAATGGTTCGACGGCCATCAGGAGATGGAGCAGGCGCTGGTGCGCTTCGGCCGCTTCGTGAATGACATGGAAGGCAAGGGTCGCGGCGATGCCTACATTCAACTCGCCAAGTTCCTTCTGGACTCGCGTCGCGGCGGACAGGAGTACGACCAGAGTCACTTGCCGCCGGGGCAGCAGTACGAAGCCGTAGGTCATGCGGTGCGCGCCGTCTATTTCTATTCCGGAATGGCCGACATTGCCGCCGAGACCGGCGACCGCGATTACCAGAGCGCCGTCATCTCATTGTGGGACAACATCGTCAACAAGAAATATTACGTAACTGGCGGCATTGGAAGCGGCGAGACCTCAGAAGGTTTTGGACCGAATTATTCGTTGCGCAACAATGCGTATTGCGAATCCTGCTCGAGCTGCGGGCTGATCTTTTTCCAGTACAAGCTCAACCTGGCTTATCACGACGCAAAATTTGCCGACTTGTACGAGGAGACAATGTACAACGCGTTGTTGGGCGGAGTGGACCTGGAGGGCAAGACATACGCCTATACCAATCCGCTCATCAATACGCTGCGTACCCGGTGGCACACTTGCCCTTGCTGCGTCGGCAACATATCGCGCACGCTGCTCATGATGCCGACTTGG
>Ga0126379_10000996_pt1 | contig 16710 bp, 10 predicted proteins | sample PanSoiMetPlot_24_FD_92640 | JGI IMG/M metagenome (GOLD analysis project Ga0126379, IMG submission 92640) | Tropical forest soil microbial communities from Panama - MetaG Plot_24 | ecosystem: Environmental > Terrestrial > Soil > Tropical forest > Bulk soil | place: Panama | collected 2016-02-17 | reverse complement strand
TCAATTTCACCCAAGCGGCGCTGCAGCGCCTGCGAGAGCGTCATCGAAAGCGGAATGCCCGAAGCGGCTGCGGTGTGGCAGGCCGTGTATACGCCGGCCCATGTGATTACGTCCACGGCGTACGGGGCGACGGTGAACAGACCGCGTCGTGTCTCGGCAAGGACGAGGTGGGCCTGTCGCCCGCGGCAGCACACCGCTCCGGCCGCGTACGATGCACACAGCGCGGCGGTCGCCTCGTTGGCCGGGCCACCGCCGGGAGAGTTCTCCTCGATCCAGACGCGGGCGTCGATGCGGCGCACCCCATCGACGAACAACATTGCCGTCGGCAGAGGGGAATCAGTGTTTGGGTCTATCGCCCGCCACTGGGTGATAGGCAATTCCACGGTCACGTCCACTCTGGCCGTGGATTCGCCGAGGTCGTCCTCCAACTCGAGGCTAGCGCCGTACGCGGGGTCCCATCCGTCGACGGTGAACCGCATTCCCGGCCCGTTCCGGCTGGAGGCGCCGACGCTGCCGCGGCTGATCTGGATGCCGTTTGTCATGCTGTGCCTTCGGTCGGTGGCAGCCCTTCGCGGACCACAGTGGAGGTCCGCGTGTCCCGCGAGACGCGGAACCTGACTGGAACCCGCTCGGCGAGAGCGGTCACATGAGTGATCACGCCTACCATCCGCTCGCCCTGCGCCAGAGTTTCGAGGGTCGTAGCGACCACCTCAAGGGTGTCTGGATCGAGCGTGCCGAACCCTTCGTCCAGGAAGATCGAGTCCAGGCGGGCGGCACCGGCAACGGAGAGGGCCGAAATTTGCGAGGATAGCGCGAGCGCCAGCGCCAGCGACGCCTGGAAGGTCTCCCCGCCTGACAGCGTGCGCACGGACCGGCGGGAGTCGACGTCCGCGTGGTCAATAACGTAGAACTCACCGTCTTCGTGAGTGAGGTCAAACTGGCCGGCGGACAGTCCCGCCAGGTTCTTAGACGCGTGGTCCACGAGGGCGTCCACCGCCGCGGTCACCAGCCAGCGCTGGAATCGGTCGGAGCGCAGCAGGTCCCCGAGCAGCTTTGCCACACGTTGTTCTTCCTGCGCTGCATCCCGCTTAGTGAGGAGGTCGTCTGCCTGAGCGCGGCGTTCCACTATGCGGGCAGTGGCGGCGCGGGCTCGCTCGACAGCCGCAGCTACCTCGCGAGAGGCGGTGGTGGGGACGGCGGCTGGCAGCAGGTCAAGCCCGCTCGCAGCCAAGTCCGCGCTCAACCGGGCAGTGAGGCTCTCCGCCTTCGAGCGGGCAGCAGCGACCGTCTCGTTTGCAGCGACGATGGCGTTACCTCGGAAGGACGCTTCGCGGGAAGCCCAGTTCTCCAACGTTGTCCACGCGGCTAGCACGCTGGTGTCGCCGAGCGCGGGCGCGCCGAGCGTAACAAGCGGGTCACGGGCCGCGGACAACTGGGCGCGAGCGACAGATTCGTCCTGCTCGAGGGCGGCCAGGACCTGTTCTGCCGTGCTGCGGTCCGAGCGAGCCTTGAGCAGGCGCTGTTCAGCGTCTGCGGCCGCCGCCTCCAGTTGGCCACGCAGAGCGAGTTGAACCGTCACCTCAGCCTCGTCCGGAGCGTCCCGCAGAAGCCGGTCCAGTTCGTTGATGCGGCCGCTCAGCTCGCTCAGCCTCGTCTGGGCGTCTTGCTCTTGCTTGGCCGCTGTTGTCGCATGGCTGCGGAACTGAGCGAGGCTGTTTTCCGCCTCAACGAACTGGGTTTGGGAGGCCTTCAGTTGTTGTGCGGCCTTCTGTGACGCCGGGCGGGCATTGCTCAAGTCCGTTGTGAGTGCACTGGCCAGCGTGGCGGCCCAGGTGAACAGGCTGGTCCAGGCGGCTGCCAGCCCGGTGTCCTCGACTGGCGGTGCGCCCAGGCCAACAACGCGGTCCCGGGCGGTGCGCAGTGCCCGGCGGGCAGCGTCTGTTTCGTTCTCGACCGCCGTCAGGACGTCTTGGGCATTCTTGGCTCGGTCACGTGCCGCGCCGAGTGCCGATGCCGCCGTCCTGGCGGTCTTGTCTAGTTCATGGCGTGCGTGCAGGGCGACGTTCACCTGCGTCAACGCCTGCTCTACTCGCGGCTGCTCCTGATCGATCGTGGTGGGATCGTCTAGGGCCGCAGCGGTCAGTGACCCGGGCTCGTGGGTGAGGAAGTCGGCCAAGGCTGTTAGGCCTGCGCCTGACAGCGGGCCCGACTGGACCGCGACCAGAGAGGTGATGTGCCTGGCGCGCTGGCTGATCAACGATTCCAGCGTTTGGGTGGCTCTCGCTTCCGCTGTCACAGCGGCGGAGGCTCTCTTCTGAGCTGTCTTCACCGCCGCAGTGGCCCGGTCGAGTTCGCTTCGCGCGTCCTCGATTGCCATCGCGTCCAATGGCGCGGGCAGTGTGGTGACCGCCTGGTCGCATACGGGGCACGGCTGACCCGCGACAAGGTGGGTGCGCAGGTCGGCGGCAACGTGGGCCCGGCGGGTCTGGTCGAGGCGATGCTGGCAATCGTGGCGGGTCGATTCGGCCGACTCCAGCGCCGCATCTGCCGACTCTCGCTCTCTGCGGGCCTGTGCCAGCTTCGCCCGGGCCTCATTCAGATCGGCCGTGAGGCCGTGCAGATCGCTGAGGTCCCGGACCGCCTGCTCCAGCGATCCCAACCCGACGGCGGATTCAAGCGCGGCACGGGTCTGGCGATCATCGCTCTCGGCGGCTTCAAGCAGCCTACTGGCGTCCCGCAGTCTTTCATCTGCGGTGCGAGCGCGCTCGTCGAGCAGGTCCACCCCTTCCGGGACGGTCACCGCGGTCAGCGTGGCGTGTGCGGTGCTCAGGTCACATACCGCCTGCTCCGCGGCTTCGGCCTTGCGGGCAGCTTCGTCTCGCTGTGTGCGCAACTCCTCCAGCGCAACCGAGGCGTCCGCGACCTCGCTGTCCGCGCGGCGAGCCAGCCTGGCTAGCCGAATGGCGCCCTCTTGCACGGAGGGGAGTCGCGCGGCACACTCAGTTTGCTCCTTGCGGCGCTGCTGTGCGAGTTCCAGTGGTGCGCGCTGCGGGCCGCTGGCCAGCGCCTGCCGGGCGTCGGCGTCGGCGTCGAGCGCTAGTCTCTCCGCGGCCAGGGCTTGCTCAACGTCGGCGCGGGTGCGGGCCAGGTTCTCGTCGAGGGAAGCAGCACCGTCCGGGACACGCACCGCTGCCAGAGCGGACTTTTCTCGTTCCAGGCGCGCGAACTCGTCCTCGGCGTTGGCAAGCTCCTCGGCCGCGACATGGATCTGAAGAAGGGCCTTGTCCACCCGCTCGTTCAGCGCTGCCAGAGCCGTCTCTGCCTCACGGGCGACGTCCTCGGCCTCCTGCGTGGCATCGTGGAAAGTCGCCAACGTCTCGTCCAGGGCATCGGCGCGTTGCGCGGCTGCGCTGGCCTGCTGGTTCGCCCGCATCATTATCTGCCGGTAATGCTCTGCACCGAGCAGGCGGAGCAGGATCTCCTGCCGTTCGCTCGCCTTAGCGTGCAAGAAGGCGGCGAACTGGCCCTGAGGCAGTACGACGCACTGGCAGAAGTCCTCATAAGACAGGCCGAGCAGGTGTTCCACGGCATCCGCAACGCCTCGGTCTTTGGCCAGTACCTCCGTGTTCTCACCTGGCTCCGCAAGGCCGTGCGGGTCCAGGATCCGCTCCAGGGACGCGGCCCGCTGGCCAACCTGCCCCCCGACGCGGCGCAACTCCCGGGCGACTACGTAGCGCTGGCCTTCGGCCTCAAACACGAGCTTTACCGTTCCCCTGGCCGTTGTCGGCGCCAGAGCGAGCGAGACCATGCCCTTGCGGCCCCACCGGGGTACTGACCCGTACAAAGCGAACGTCATCGCATCGATGACAGTCGACTTACCCGAGCCGGTCGGCCCGACCAAGGCGAAGAAGTCGGCATCGGCGAAGTTCACCCTGGTCGGCATCCGGAATGAGGCGAACCCATTCATATCCAGCGCGATTGGGCGCATCGTGGTGCTCCTTTCCCGTCAGCCGGCTGCTTCAGCGCTGGTGACTTCGTCGTGCAGCTCGGCGAACAGCGCGGTCACGCGCGGGTCCGCCACATTCACCGAGGCGCAGTAGTCGGCGAACAGCTGTCCGGGAGTCCGCATCACACTGGTCATGTCGGAGTGGCCGGGCCGCGACGGGGCGGCGAACTCAGGGTCGATGCGGACTTCAAGCGCATTCGGCAAGATTGCGGCCACGTCGTCACGCAGCCCTGCGCGGGTGGGCTCGCGTACCCACACCCGCAGATAGTCCTCTCCGAACGAGGCAGCTTGCGCCTCCAGTTCAAGGAGCGTTCCTCGCACCGTGCGCAATCGTCGCCCAGAAGTGATCGGGATGTCACGCACACGCGCCGGGGTGGAAGGGGTCGCCTCGACCAGGCACACCATGCTCGTGTTGTCCTGCTCCCCGAAGTCGACAGCAATCGGGGATCCGCTGTAGTGCACCGGGCAATGCGACGGCAGCGACTGCCTCCGGTGAAGGTGACCAAGGGCCACGTAATGCGTCGAGACAGGAAAGATGCTGGCCGGCACGCTGTACTCGAAGATCGACTGGGCAGCCCGCTCGCCGCCGCCGAACGTGCCCCCAATGCATGTCAGGTGGGACATGATCACGTTGACCGTGTCTTCACTGAAACCTCCGGAGAGGGCGGTCACCAGCTGGCGGATCATCTCGTCATAAGCGCGCACGTTTTCCGAGGGGGTTTGTGTGACGATCTCGGCAGCCCGCACCGCGTAGCGCTGGGTTAGGAACGGCAGGACAGCGACCTGGACGTCCTCGCCGCTCGAACGGGCCTGGAAGCGGACCACCCCACCTTTGTCAGCCGGGCGGGCAGCGCCCACCAAGGTGATGCCAGCGACTCCCATCAAAGGCCGGTAGGCCTCGAACGTAGGGCCGTGATCATGGTTGCCCGCGATGGCGATGACCTCTGCTCCTGCCTGCCGGAACCGCAGCAGCGTCTGGACCACCAATTGCTGTGCCTGGGCCGAGGGTGTCGCGGACTCATACACGTCTCCAGCGACAAGAACAGCATCGACCTGCTCCTCCTCAGCGATGGCGGCGATCTCGGCGAGGACGGAACGCTGCTCTTCCAGTCGATCGCGGCCCTTGAGGGTCTTTCCGACATGCCAGTCGGAGGTATGCATGAACTTCACAGGAACTCCCTGTTCCTTTTGCGTGCTGCGGGTGGAATCGGCATAGTCGCGGTGGGCTGCCGGTGCTGCGGCAATCGCCATGTCCCCATGCGGCTGCTTTGGCCGTTTGGGGGTCAGCATGCGGCATGAGTTGGGATTGCACTAGAACGGCGGGATCTCGCCGTCGTCCACGGCAGGCAGCCTGCCGAACGCGTCTGTTATTTGGTCGCCTGCCTGGCCACCGGGCTGACCGGCGCCCAGTCCGCCGCCTGAGGCGGCGGATGCCCGGGGTGGCGCCACGCATTCCGCAAGCCGCGTCGCCCAGGCGGGGAAGGGAAATTCCACCGCAAGCGGAACCGGGATCTCCGGCTGCGAAACGAACATGGCGCCAGGCTTGGCCAGCGTTGCCCGAGCCCGCTGGGAGGCGGGCAGGAATCCGTATTCAGGCCGGGCGGCCTCGGCTGGGTCGAGGCGGCCCACGACCCGGATGGCCGAGTTGGAGACGACGCGGCGCTCTACTTCGCTCGCGGTCTGCTGTGCCCCGATGAGGATGATCCCCAGGGAACGGCCTCGTTCGGAAATGTCAAGCAACACTTCCTTGATCGGCGAGTTGCCTTCCCGCGGGGCGTACTTGTTCAGCTCGTCGATCATGGTGAACAGCAGTCCGCCTGGGCCGGCGTCCTCTTTTCGGGCGGTCTCGGCTGCCAAGACGACGCCGACGACGAACCGCTGTGCGCGGTCATGGAGGTTGTGCAGATCCACCACCGTCACCTGCTGGGCTTGTGTCGAGATCTTCCGGCCCGCGGCGCCAGTCAGATCGGCACGGATGATCGGACGCAACGGCCGCAGCGACGAGCGCAGCCGCCGGATGAACGCGTTGATGGTTCCCAGACCGGTGACCGGCCCTGCCCACTGCGGGCGTGTCGCCTCGTCGGTCAGCCGGTCAACAATCACATCGACTAGCTGCTCGTATGTGGCCACAACGTCGTCGTCGATCTTCACGCTGCCGTTGTCGCCATACGAGATGGCGTCCATACGCAGGCGCGCGGCGACCTGGTGGATCACCATCGTGTACTGGTTGCGCTCGTCCTCGGCGTCGGCGAACACGTACGGCAACAGGTTCTGGGAGCAGAATTCGGCGATCGTCCACCAGAACGCCTCCACGCCACTGGTTCGCCCGGTCACATTGGGCCGCCCGGTCTGATCCTCGGGGATAGGCGGGGCGTAGAACGCAGCTGAACCAAAGGGCTCGGCGGGAAGCCCAAGCGCGACATACTCAGCGCGTAGATCATCATCCAGGCGAACGTTGGGCTGATCAAGGAAGAGCAGGTCCTCACCCTTAACGCTGAAGACCAGTGCTTTCGCGTTGACCGCCCGGTCACCCAGTGCTCCGGATTGAAAGATCGAGCGCAGGAGGAACAGCGCGAAGCTGGTCTTGGTCGCCACCCCGGAGATCCCGCTAATTGAAACGTGCGCGCCTCGGGTTCCGTCGAGAAACTCCATGTTGATGTAGATGGGCCCTCCATCCCGCCCACGTCCCACCGGCACCCGGGAGGTCATCTGGTCGAAATACAGGGCCTGGGCCCGCTCCTGCCCACTCGCGCGGCGCACCAGTTCCCCAGGCCTAGGCGGGACGTAGACCTCGGGCTCAACCCGAGTGGTGCTCACCTCGGCGATTTCCTGCACCTGGGCGGGCAGGACCCCGTCGGAAATGAGGAAAACGTCGGAGCCGAAGCTCGCCCCTTCATGCCGAGATCTGACTTGGGTGACCACGCCGCTCGTCAGGACGGGGCCGACTTCCGGCACCTGCCGCAAGGTAACCACCACATCGTCCAACTGCAGGTAAGAGCTGTCACGCACAGCCACCGAGAATTGCAGGGGGGTCGAATCTTCAGTCCCCACGACCTGTCCCACCAGGTCGGCAGACCCTCCAGTCTGACCGTTCCTCCCGGTTGAATCAGCCGTCGGCAGGGGCAGGCCGGCAGCGGGGACGTCCGCCTGCTCGGTAGGGGAATTTTCCGTCACGGGGTTCCTCCGCTATTCGCGTCATTGGATTCGGTTCGCGGGATGGTCGGCACTCTAGTGGGCACTCGCAGGTAGGACCGGTCTACCGCCTCAAGCCGGTCCTCGGCAGAATTGCGGAAGCGGCCGTTTCGTGGGGGCCGCCGGACGCCGCGGCGTCGACGGCAAGGCCGCTTCGACGTCAGGTGCCAGCCACGCCCGACCGGGCAGCGGTAAACGCGGAGCCGTATGCCGCCGCCCATGTGCCGGGCGAACCATAGCGCCGCGGCTCTTGTCTCGTGTGCGATCTTCCCGCACCAGGGGCAGGTCCTGGTCAGATCCATAAACGGTCACGTCCTTCCGGGTGCGCCCGGTGCCTCTGCACATAGGTTCCGGGTGCCCTCGAAAAGTCCGACCTGGAATCAGAAGGAGATCAGGTTTTCTTGGCAGAGGGCTTGGCGGCATTAAGCGCAGCCCTGACCCGCTGCCCACGCTGGTGACGTTCTCAGCGCGCAGACAGGCGGGCAAGATCTCGTACGCGGCGTTCAGTCGATCATCCGCAATCGGCAGGGAGACGGGTCGATGGTGGTCAGGAGCGGACGGGCCATGTGGGTCAGCGACACCACGGCCTGGCCGGGCGCCAGCGCTGGGAGGCGTCGCCACTGGCCCTCGTCGATGCCGGGAATGACGTGCCGCAGGCTGCGGATTACCGCCTCGTCGTTGATCTTGTGCAGGACGTGGTTGTTGACCAGGCCAAGTACCTCGCGAGGCAGGTGCTGAGGCAGCTGAGTGACAAACGCAAGGGCAAGCCAGCGCTTGCGGCCGCGCTTGGCGATCCGGGACACCTGCTCGAAGAGGATGGGCATCTTGGCGATGCGGTCGGCGGAGAGAAACTCGTGCGCCTCTTCGATGATGACCATCACCTTGCGGGGCTGGCCGCGCGCTCCTTGGCGCTCCCACGCCTGGTAGGCAGCGTCCTGGGCTCGCTGGATGTGTCTCAGCATGTCGGCGATGACGATGTTGTTGATCGTCGGGGAGTCGGTGCCGGACAGGTCAACTATCGATACCTGCCCGGGGCGGAGCATGGCGGCGTAGTCGAGCGCCGGATAGCGGGGCTGATCGAAGATCCTCATGCGGTGAAGCCGCCACAGCCGCGCCAGCGTGGCCCGCCAGCTGACGGCGTGGCTGGGTTTCGTGGCGTTCACCCGCTTCATGATGGCGGCCATGGCCTGTGAGCCCTTGAACTCCGGGTTGTACAGCTCCAGGTCATCGGTGCTGGCGTGGTCCGCTACAGCGAGGAACACGGTAGCCAGGTCGATGATCTTCGAGAGAGTGAGGGTCGGGTAGCCCTCCTCGAACTCGTTGAGCTCCCAGACTTGGCGTTCTTCCTCGGGAGTTGTCGGGAAAATCTTGAGGTCCCTCAAGACCTGCTTGGCCACGTCGACCGTGCGCAGGAACCGCTCCTGCTGAGCATCGCTCATGTTGACGATCTCGGCCACGGTGTAGGGGGACAGGACCGAGAACGACAGCCCGAACTCGGTGCGATGTGGATGGTCGCGATAGGCGGTATCCGTACCCACTAGGTGGAACAGATGCGTATTCGGCACCCCGGCCGGGGCCATGCCCCGGCGTTCGAGTGCGGCCACCATGGCCTCATCGTTGGCCGGCTCGCCGATATGCACGTACTCTCCCTCGGTGTCGAGCAGCACCACGGCCATCCCTGCAGCCTGGGCTTGGGAGATGAGCCGCCCTATCGTGGTGGACTTCCCGCCCCCGGTGGTGCCGAGAACGGCGAGGTGGCGAGGCAGCACCGACTTACGGTCGGAGGGGATCCCGATCGTCACATCCGGGTCACCGATCAGCACCCCCAGACGGAGATCACCGTCGGGGTGGAGCGCGGTCAACTTCTCCTCGGGTCCCAGCACATGGACGGGGCTGTTGGGCAGCGGGCGGAATCGGGGCGGGACGAGGCGCCCCTCAAGTTCCTCGCCGAGAAGCTCTACCTGAACCCGGCCGTGGTAGCGCGGCATCAGGATGCCGCCGCGGACGCTGGTCGTGACGATAACGTTGGCATCGGCGCGCAGGCCATCGGGCTCGGCAAAAGGCCCTGAGGTGACGATGCCGAGATAGCGGCGTCCGTCCTCGGAGGTTATCCGCACCATTGACTGGATGGGCACTGCCTGAATGGTGTCCTTGGGCAACAGGACTGTGACTGATCCGTCCTGGGCGCCGGGGGTGTCGAACATGGTGCGCCCGACCGCCCCGCGGGCCTCTTCGGGCTCCTGGTAGCCAGAGATATCAGTGATCGGCTCCAGGAACTCCTTAGGGAGTTGGGTGAGTTCCCCCTCGTCACTAAACAACGCGAGGTCTTCTTGGGGCCGGCGGGCTGGCGTCTGTTCGGGCATGGGCGTTGCTCCCTGGCTGACTTGACTCAGGTTTCTGGGGCTTCAGGCATGGGCGGTAGTGGTTCGTTACGCGCCGCATAGGCGGCCTGGATCGGCCCCAGAAACTCCTCTCGGCTGAAGGCCGCTGTGCAGAACTGCTTAGCCATATCCAGCAGCATCGGGTAACCGCGGTGCTCCTGGATGACGGCGTCGGCAAGAGCGATGGCGGCGGCCTGGGCACATAGTTCCTTTTCCGCTGGTGCGTAGAACACGTACGGCGGGGCGTGGCTGGAGGCCCGGAACACGCCCACGGCCACCGCCTCGCCAGCGCTGGCCACGAACTCCTTAGCCCGCTGCAGTCGGTGGCCGCGGAGATGGCCGGCCTCGACCATCTCGGCGATGTAGGTCCGCAGCTTGTGGACCACAGCAAACTCCAGTGGGGCCAGCGCTCTGCCGATTGTGAGAAGGCTGCGGTGTCCCCTGGTTGGAACGAATACGAAGCGGCGGTAGGTCACGAGCAACTCCTCGAGCATGTCGAGGCTGGGCAGGACGAGGTCCATGGCTCCTGCGCCGGTCAGCAGCTCATATGGGGCAGGGCTGCCGCTACCCATCCGCCAGGCTGCTTCGGACATTTTGGTTAGCACTGCCCGCTCGGCGTAGGAGGTGATGCCCCGCCGACCGAGTTCGGTGAGCTGGTCACGGGTATCTTCGGGTCCTCGCGGGGAGTGCGGGTCACGCAACTCCAGCAGTTGGCGGGCGAGTTCAACGGCGTTGGCTGGCGTTCCTTGCAGATCCCGCCGGTACAGCCGGTGTGCCCAGGTGCCTTCTTCGCCGTGGTAGCCGACGAGGGCGATGCCTATCTGGATGATGGTGAGCGCCAGTGATTCATGCACCTGCACGGTGCTGTCGCATGCGTCGACATGTCCGGCGAACAGGGTGCCGCGGTGGATCTTTTCCAGATCGGGCAGGGATACCGGCCATACGCCGGCGAGGGGAGGGGCGCTGGGGCGGGTCGGGTCGCGTAGCTGCGGGATGATCTGGGCTCTGATTGCGGCGGCCGCCTGATCCTCTTGGGCGAGTGCGTGGCCAATGTGGGTGTCCAGTTCAAGCCGCTCGTAGAGGCCTTGCAGGTCGGTGCCGCCGTGCCAGGTTCTAAGATCAAGGACGTGCTCGAGCGGCTCGCCGAAGGCCTGGGCGAACCCTGACGCGTCCAGGTTGTCCGGGGCGGACAGCTCGTCAGGCTGCGGGGCCTCGCTGTCGTCCATTCGTTTCTCCTCGGCTACACCAGGCCGTCCATAAGGAGATTCCGCAGCCGGGCGTTAAATCCGATACTTACCGGTTGAAAAAGCCTGGGCGGATGCCGAGTGCAGTTAGGCCCGCTCTTGCTCGCACCTCGGCGGCGTCCGGCGGCAAGTTGAAATGGTCAGCTGCCGCCTCGGCAGCCGCGGCTAGGCGCTTGGGGTAGCTCACTGGTTGCGGCTGTGGCTGCCCGCGGAGCAATGTGAGCAGCTCTTCCCAGGGCGCGAGCAACTCCAGTGCATAGCTTGACGCGGAGTCTTCTACGCGGATAGTGGTTTCTGCTGCGCCACCATCATTATGGCGATGTAGCAGGTGCGTATGCAGTCCGAGCGGTGCCCGGGCAAGCGCGGCCCGGGCCCGATCTGCGTTAGTAGGCCGTCGGCGTCCGTCTAGCACTTCAAGAAGTGCGGGCTCCTCGCGCAGCACCCGTTGACGGGGCACGAGGTAGTCGAGAAGCAGGTGCCCGTGCTCATGGGCGAGGGTCAGTCGGAAGTCCGCTTCAGGGAGGGTACCGTCGACGAAGATCACCGCCTGGCTACGCCAGGCCACCAGCAGGCCGCGGAGATCCCCAATACTGTCAGGTAGCGGAGGGGCGCCGCGATCGACCAACCAACGGTTCACCATTGCGAACTGCAGTTGCGGCAGCGACACGACGGCAACAGGCGACGCCCACACCAAGGCAGCTTGGACGTCGCGTCGATCTCGGACCTCAGGAGGTGCCGCCTGCCATGTCGATTGGGCGAGTTCCCGGACAGCAGTAGCAGCCTCCGAATCAGGCAGTTGCTCTGCCGCCGTGTCCCGAGCCGCAGCCAGCAGGCCTACCAGACCGTCGTCAGCCTCTTCAGATCTGCTCATCTCTCGGGAGCCGAGAGCAGCGAGGACTGTGGCCTCACGCAACGCCGCTGCCAGCGCAGTGCGCTCGACCCCGACATAGGCAGCGATCGTGCTGACATCAGCGAGGAACCGGTTCGGGCGCGGTGCCCGACAAACGAGCAGGCGGTGCAACGAGGCATCGCTCATCTTGAGGCTTGCTTGAATCCGTCGCTCGCCATCCGGGGTGGCCGACAGCCATCCGGCCATGAAGCCCGGCTCGTCGCGCAAGGCGGCGCTAACCGGACCAAGATCACTCGGGTCGGCTGAGTTTGCCACGGATCACCCCCAATCGTTTCCTTAGGCGATCCTTGTGCCGGTTCACCTCTCTGGCTTGCGCGCTGCTAGGTAGGTGCGCAATACCAAGGACCTCAGCGTATGGGCCTGTGTCGCGGACGCCTGCGCCCAGCAGTTCGATCAACTGGCGATCCTGCTCGCTGAACTGCCCGAGCTCGTCGCGGGCGCGCTGCAGGATGGCGGACGACACGTCAAAGCGATCCACGGCATCTAGCACCTCCTCTTCCACACTGAGATTCCGGTCGTCGCTACCGAGTTCGACCACATCGCTGCCGGGTGACTCGTGCTGTCGGAGACGAACGCGAGCATCCCACTCGTTCCTGAGATCACCAGCCACGTCTTGCCACAGATAAGCCAGAAGTGGTCCCCGTTCGGGCTGATAGCGCTCGGGTTCGGCCAGGTACCGGGCGACGCTCAGGCCAATCAGCGATTCCACTGAATGCGGGTCGGGCAGCCGCGCCGAGGCGAAGCGGCGTAGCAACGCCGGCAGAAGAAGCTCGGCCATCTTAGCGGGCGCAGTCGGGTCCTCACCGGCTACAACTGCCTCGTGGAGCTCGCGTAGTCTGGCCGGGTCGGGATCATCCCTGCTGCTCATAGCACAACAGCCAGTCCGGTCGGTCGCCTAAGGACCAGTACATACTCGGTTCGCATACGTTGGCCGAATGCCGCCTCCAGGTAGGGCATAACCCGGCGGTGGTCGTGGATCGTGCGCTCCCGGCTGTCGACAAGCTCCAGTCGGCGATCAGGCGACGCGGCGTCCGCGACTTCAATGAGAAGCCGATGGGTCGGGATGGGCACCCGACGGACGTTCGACGGGCAGACCACAAGCACCACGTGGCCGCCCGGCCGGGTCACCCTGGCGCATTCGGCGAGCACCTGGCGCATCTCGCGGAAGTACCTGTGCACGATCCACGCACGGCGAGGGTCCCTCACCAGGTCTCCGACCACCTCGTCCACCCCGGCCAACCCAAGCGGCGGCGGGGTCAGTTGGTTGGCAGAGACTTCGGCGAGAGGTGCTCGTTCGCTGCCGACATATTCTCGACCGAGCAGACGGTACTGATCGATGCTAACGCCAAGCACATCGGTCATCCATGCCACGGCAAACAGATGAGCGCGGGTGTAGTCCAGCGCAGAGCAATACGGAGGTGAGGTAAACACGAGGTCAGCCTCGCCGTCTGCCACCTCCAGCGCACGTGCGTCCTTACCAGCAATCTCAACATCGGGCTGATCGACACCGTTTGCGCTGAGCCGATCTTGGTATTCGGCCATCATCCGCCGAGCCCGCACCACTCGGGCAGAGAATCGGGTGAGGCAGCGCGGGTCTTCATCCCATGCTCGGTAGTGGTGCCGCGAATGCACCAGATCACGGGCGTTCGCAACCGAGGTGCGGGCGACGATCAGCGAAGAAAAGCACAGCCATAGCAGATCGGTGACATCTGCGTCCCCGCCAGCAAGCAAGATGGCCTCGCGCATACGAGCCAGATCGGCGGCCACCTCAGGCCGGAACCAACGGTCCCAGTCGGCCAGATCCGGACGCCAAGTGTCATCCAGTTGTGCATCGTTCAGCAGCCCATTTACCTCAGCAGTTGCCTTATCGAAAGCCGTCAGGTCAACAGGGGTGGCCTTGGCCTTGCTGATGAGCCGGGCAAGAGGATCAATGTCAGCACCGCGGGCAACCCTGCCAAGCAGGCAAGCCTCAACAAGGGCCGTGCCGCTTCCCGACATCGGATCGAGCACCGTCTCACCGGAGCGGGTGAAGCGACGGATGGCCCAGTCCGCCAGGGCGGGCGGACACCGGGCTGCGAATGCATGCAGGCCATGTGTCGCGTAGAGGTTGCCAGCGGCGCTGAAGGTCAGGTCGTCGGGGCCGGGCAGTTCAGTGAGGGCGTCAACGGCATCAAGCTCTGCCTCCCGCCCCGGATATGAGCCCACCCGTCACCTCCGTCGGAGCTGCGTTTCGATCAAGACAATCTGGCAAGCGCGCTGATGTACTTCTATCCCAAAAGGCAGCCATCCGGACGGCGACTCACTGAGACGTCCAGGCCATAGGTCGGGGTGACTCGCTCTGGCCGCTCGAGACCCTCCGGCAAAAGGACGAAGCCGCTGTCGGCCTGCCGGTTCCATTCCGTAATCCACGCGCGTAGACCGACCTCACGTTCGGGATCTTTCTGCCTAGGCTCCCTCGTGGGCGCGGAACGCAAGATCACGGAGGATGCCGGCCACCAGTCCGGGATCATCGCGGTGAATGTAATGACCTGCCCGCTTGGCCACCGTGTGGCTGCTGTTGCGGGACAGTTCAGCAAACTCTGCTTGCAAGACGCTCCATGTAGAGGTGTACCAGCGGCTTCGTTTGCGGCGGGGCGCGGGTGCCAGGAGTGTGGCCGGGATCGTGTTCGCTGGAAGCCCAAGCCCAGCGCCGCGGCCTGCAGCCCATGCCGTATCCGGCCCACGAAGGTCAAAGGTAGAACAACGTCGCACACGCTGCAGGATTTCGAATAGGTATTTGATAAGCTTCGCGAAGCTGGTAGCTTCTGTTCCGACACCCGGCCATCGAGGCGGAGGTCCGATGATGGCGAGCGCGGAGTTGCCCGACCCCGTCCTGACCTGGCAGCGGCGCAGGATTCTGCGGTTCTTGCGGGACTTCGCACAGCGGCACGGCTATCCCCCGTCCTTGCGCGAGATCGGCAAAGCGGTCGGGCTGGCCCCATCCACCGTCTCCCACCACCGCTCGGTCTTGGAGAAGCACGGATATCTGAGCCACGGCGCGGGACTGCCGCGCACAGCCGTGGAGCGCCCGCCCGGCCATCCAGCCATCCGGCCGCAGCCCGACGAGGTCGAAGTGCCGCTGGTTGGGCGGATCGCGGCCGGTGTCCCAATCCTCGCCGAGGAGATGATCGAAGACACCTTCTGGCTGCCCAGGAAGATGGTCGGCTCAGGGACGCTGTTCATGCTCAAGGTCACCGGAGACTCCATGACCGGCGCATCGATCGATGACGGCGACATGGTGGTCGTCCGCCAGCAGCCGGTGGCCGAGAACGGCGAGATTGTGGCCGCAATGGTGATCGATGGGATCGAGGCTGAGGCCACGGTCAAAACCCTGAGACGGCTTGACGGCCATGTATGGCTGATGCCGCACAACCCCGCCCACACGCCGATTCTGGGCGACAAGGCAACCATCCTCGGCAGGGTTGTTGCTGTACTACGCCGGGTCTGAATACCGGCGATCCATTCGCTGCATACCGGCAGTGGCGCGGTCGGCAGCAGCCCAAACTTGCACGGCTTCGCGACCTTCTTCATGCCAGCCGCCACCGCCACTGGCGATACCCGAGAGAAGAAGAACTCGTAGTCCATCGCCAAGCCGAAGGTGATGCGGATCATGAAGATCGGGATCACCGCCATAATCGGGCGGGCGCCGGGCCGTGTCCCTATTGTGTAGGGCGGTTGGTTCGGTCAAGGGCAGCGATCACATGCTCACCGAGCGCGGTCGGACTCATGGGCCGTCCACGTTCGGCGCGTTCTAGCAAGGGCCCGCCGATGTCGCGTTCAAGGCGGTTGATCTGGATGACGAGCGCGGACTGGGCGATGCCGAGATGCTGGGCGGCCTCGCTTAGCGTCCGGTAGCCGGTCGCAGCGGCGAACCGGTTCAGTCGCTGCCACGCGTACGGGCTGGTCAGTGCTTTGCGAATCTCGGCAGGAAGGCAGGACGCCTGGCCGGTGATGCGCAGGAATGAGTCGTGGCTCGCGCCGCCGCGAGGCCGGAGCGGGATTTGGTGGACGCGTGCCCAGCGGGCCATGTTGGCAGTGCTCATGTTCCTCTCACGGGCCAGGTCCGGCAGGGTCCTGCGGCGGCCGACGTATTGCTCGAGCAGCCAGTCCCGGTCGATGATGCCCCTGCGTTTATAGTCCTGGGGGCCTTCGCGCAGCGCGATGCCGTATTCAGCGGCGAGCCGCGTCAGGGTCTGCCGGGAGAAACCGGTCTCGTTCGCGATGTCATAAAGCGACTGGTGCTGGTCACCGTAGCGGCGGCGGAACTCCTTCTCGGTGAGCACCTGGCGTGCCACGTGCCGGACCTGACCGGTGGCGCGGGCCTGCGTCGCGGTGAGATGGGGGGAGGGCGCGGGGTGTTCGTCCAAAACGAGACGGACCGCGTCGACAGTGGTACCCAGAACGTCAGCGGCGTGTCGGGCCGGGTGTCGGCGCCCCTGGACGAGCTCGTGGAGACGGGTGACGTCGATGAGGGACGGGTTGGGCCCCGGCAGGTCGAGATCGCCTATAAGGCTGAGCGGCGGGTGCCAGGTGACCGGTTCGCCTCGGACCCGGTGTCTGGCGAGAAAGTCGCGGGCGGTCTCATCCAGCGCTGCGGCGAGCGCGGGGGTGCGGAGAGCGGCGAAGCGGGCTGTTTCGGCGCGGAAATAAGCTTCGCCTACGGTGTCGAAGTCAGGTGCGGCCTCGACGGGGAGCCCGCTGATGCGCGCGAACAGTATGCAGCGCACGATCCTGTCCCGACGCCCCTGGCCCGGCGAAGCGCCTGTGCGGCGACATAGGCCGAGCCACTCCCCGGACGGTAGCAGTTCGGAGTAGTCAAGCCGCCTGCGCCTGTGGTAGTCGACCGGCACGTCGTGGCCATCGAGGTAAGCGGCGAGCCGAGTCACCGCAACGGCGATGGCCCCCCAGCCCGGATGGCCGGCGAGGAGCTGCAGGATG
>Ga0126379_10000995_pt1 | contig 16711 bp, 18 predicted proteins | sample PanSoiMetPlot_24_FD_92640 | JGI IMG/M metagenome (GOLD analysis project Ga0126379, IMG submission 92640) | Tropical forest soil microbial communities from Panama - MetaG Plot_24 | ecosystem: Environmental > Terrestrial > Soil > Tropical forest > Bulk soil | place: Panama | collected 2016-02-17 | reverse complement strand
TGCCGGAGTTGGCCCCATTCTGGCTGCGGGACTCGGCGCAGCCGCGCTTGCTGGGCAGGGGCGGAGCTGTCTCCTGCCGGGTCGGCCGCGCCTCCGAGGATGCGACAGAACAGGACATTCCTAAAGGGACGTTGCATTTTCCTACCGCGCTCTGCTGAAGCAAGTGCGCTGCATGCTAATCGTCAATAGCGCCGATGCCGGCCTGCGGCGACGACATGTTTGTCCGCTCAGACATGGAAGATTTCGATGCCGCCCCGACTGCGATGGCGAGATACCATCCGGAAGGCCGGAAGGCCTAAGGAGCGGTTCCTGAAAGAAGCCTGCCGCGAAACAAACCTGCCATCCACTACTCGCCTGCGTTCCTGTAGCCGAAGTATTTCCTGACTCCTATCACCGTATAGCGGCCCCAGGGCCCGTTAGGGCCGAGATCAGCGGGGCCGAGGAAGCGATCGCGTGATCCGAAACGTTGAAACAGAAAATGTTGGGTAACGCGTGCCTCGAACCCATGCCCGATTTCGATGCCCGCGCCCCAACTCCGCTCCCAGCCGATGCCGGCTATCGACCATGTGTACAAGGTCTGCGGTAGATTTTTCCCGAAAACAAAGGTCGGGTCGCCAAAGAAAAGAAGTCGTTTCAGCGGGGTGCGTGCAAATGGCCGCACCTCCACGTGCCCCCAGATCAGGTAACGGGCAAAAGCATTGCAGGGTGCGTTGACGCCGCCAAACTGCGGCGCACCGGCGTTCGCCGCGCACAGGTTCGGATCAGGCTCGTTGTGAGGCGGAGCGACGTCAAATTGCGCGTATCCCCAGATAAAGTTCTTGGGAATAAACAGTCGGTTCGACTCGCTCTGTGCGAGCGCAGAGCACGCCACCAGGCAAACTAACGCGGCGGTAAACCACTTCATAGGCCCTCCCATCGGATTCACACATGTGGCTCGGTGCCCTACCTTTGCGTTTTTTGCGAAGGCGGGCACGAGGCGCGCCATGTGCCTTAAATCAAAGGAAGGCGAATTGTAGCCGTGGGCGAAGGATTGGGGAAAGAACAATGTTTATAACGGTTTTAATGAAATGGCTTCGGCGCGATCTCGTGGAGCTCGGCCCAATTGCGAGAGCTCGAGCGGAAAGTCGGTAAGCGTACCGACTTGCGGCTGTAGGTGAGGGTCATGACAAACAGCCGGGTGCCGCGATACTTGCCGCTCTGCGGATCGCGCACCACGTGGCCGGTGCCGTAATCGACCTGCGCTTCCTCCCCGGAGCAGTGAGAATCACGGCGCGCGCCTGGACTGGCTGATTTCCGCGGAGCTTGCGAACGAAGCGTTTGACACTCTGATAGCCGCCGCGGAAGCCACCGTCGGTCACTAGGTCCTGCTCATATCGCCATGGCAGTGCGACCACAGCGGAGACCAAGTTCGATGGCCTCGCGGAACGGCTCGCAAGAAGGGCAATATATTTTTCACTGTTCATAAGGGCGCTCTTTCTGTAGATCGAGGTGTAGAAAAATGACTGCCTACTCCAAAAGAGGAGCCTTTCATAATGCGATGTCGGCAGTTATCCCGAGTTGCCGAGAATCGGCTACACACCGAGGGTGCAGCAACTAGAAATCGGCTGCATGCCCCGATTCATCAGAGGTCAGCTCCAAGTATTTACTGGGCGTTTGAGTTCTTAATTAGTTCCAAGTCGAGAGAAATTGCAACTTCATCGGCAACGGCGACGCCGCCCGATTCCATGACCTCATTCCAGGTAATGCCGAATTCCTTGCGGCTAATCTTGGTGCTGGCGCTCAGACCGATTTTCTCATTGCCGCGCGGATCGCGAATGGACTGACTCGGGCCATCGACGTCAAGCACAACCGGCTTCGTAGTGGATTTGATGGTCAGTTGGCCTATGAGCTTGAGCTTGCCTTCACCCGCTGTTTCCACGCGCTTGGATTCGAATTTAAATTGTGGATAGCGGGCGACATCAAAGAAGTCGGGGCCTTTGAGCTGGGCATCGCGCTTGGCAACGCCGGTATTCACCGTACTGCAATCGATGGTCGCCTCGACAGAATCGTGCGTGGAGTCTTTCGGGTCGTAGATAACCGTACCGGCGATGCCGGTAAACTCGCCACGGACAGTGGAGATCATCATGTGGCGCACGCTGAAGTGAGCCCCACTGTGGTTGGAATCGATGCGCCAACTGCTCTGCTGCGCATGAAGCGCATGCGAAACGACGAAAACAAGTCCGACGGAAAATAAGAAATGTGTTCTATTTACTGAATACATGGATTGCGTACCTCATCGACAGCGATCATTGCGGCAGTTGGTGGTTGTTAAACGTTTGATCTTAGAAGCTTACGGCAGCCCGAGGCTTCCGTATGACCTTGGATAAGTAACGATTCCCCAGAGTAGATTCAAGCCTTTTATGGTCGCAATCGGCTTGTATGAATTTGGGTGTACGACCACGATGTCGTCTGACCGCCCACACGCTAACAGAATCTTTGAATCGTCGGGAGTGAAGGTGAAATGCCAGCAGCGTCTCCCGACTGGTACTTCGGCCAAGAGATGGAGCGAGTGCGCGTCGAAGACTTGAAGTTTGCCTGCCACTGCCGCTGCCACAAAGATTCGTTTCCCCGCACGATCAAAAGACTCACCGTAAGGCTTCGCAGCTGTCGGTAAGGATTTGAGTACGTTGAAATTCATGCCCATCGTGAGGAGGGTCCCGGAAGCTTCCGTTGTGACCGAGTATTCGTTGCGCAAGGCGAGACCTTGATATACGGATTCCGTAGGGCTTCAGGTCAACATTGCGAATTAGAACGCCGATATCCGCAGCGAAAATGCCTATAGCATCTTGCGCTTCGTTAGCCACTAGCAAGTACTTACCATCCGGCGAGAACTCCAAGCCTTCGGTTTCCCTCCCCGCCGTAGTGACCCTCCGGGCGACCAATCGCCTACATGAAACGAGGCGATTTGTGCAGGAGGCTCATTCTTTTCATCACAGTCGTCACTTGCTTCGGGTGCTCTAGGAAATCCTCCCGATGAGCCGGGCTCAAACGTCGCAAACACCCGTTTGCCGGCAGAATCGACTTTGACGAATTCCGGGCTGTGCCCAATGTGTATTCGCTTGACCAAGCACAGGCGCGGTGTGGTGAATATAGCTATATCGGAAGTATTCTTGTTGGCAGTGATGATGTACCTTCCGTCCAATGTTACCGCGATTCCTCGCGGCTGTACGTCGGGTGGCTGAATTCTTTCTATGACTCTCAGTGTACGCAAGTCGATTACGCTAATGCCTCCCTCTTCTTCACTCACATAAGCAATGTTTTTCGGAAGGCGCACGTAGCGCGCCCACACGAATGCAGCCGTGAGGAAAGCTAAAGCGACAATACCCAACCAAAGGCTGGTTTTCCATCTGCTCATTGTCCTCCCTTTCTCAGCGCCCTAACTTTTGACGATGAGCGAAGAACGACGCCTCGCTTACTCGATTGGGCTTCCGCCGTTCTAGAAATTACGAGCAAGCCGTAAGGCGAAACTGTCCGACGGCCCGATGGCGTTACCCGAAAAAGGCCGCCGAAGTCAATCATGTCGACATCATTAGTAAGGTTTTGCCCGTCCACCTGAAAACGCATGTCCAACCGCTCCGACTTGTAGACGTTCACCCCCGCCGACACACTTAGCTCGGATAATGGGGTAGATACGACTCTGTGTGAAGTTCACGCGGTCGACCACTGGCTTCCCGTAGGTTTGAACCTCACCGGCGATGCATTGGCCAAGAGTCAGGCTGGGATCACACTCAGACTGAAATGGCAAACCGCTATCGAATTGGACTCCCCCTACCCACAGGCGGGGCGCGATCTGGTACCGGAGGCGTCCCCGCACGGCGTTGCGCTGATCCTGAGATATCGGGAAAAAGCCTGTCGGTATCGATGCATTTGCGCCGAGAAACAGTCCGCTGGTCGCCGGGTTCCAGGCATTACCAAGCTCGTACGAATAACTCACGAAACCCCAAAATTTCTTCCATTCCGGCAGATCGAGTTTGGCTTCCGCTCCGTTGATGATGGCGTTCCGAAATGCGATCGGAAAAGCTGATGCTCGTGTTGTCGATCTGGTCGTCGTCCGCAAAGTTGTTGACCGCACGTCGAAAACGGTCGGTGTCGAGTCTGAGCTTATTGAAAAACACCTCGGTCAATCCAGCTTCGTAATAGTTCCCCTTCGATGGTTCCACTGGTAATTGGAGCGAGACGGGATTCAGGATAGTGGCTGCCGTGGATCTCGAAAGCAGCACGTTTTCGGACGAGGGGGACTGGAACACGCGGTCATAGGAGAAGTGGACGATCACGTTCGCCGAAGGAAAATACCGCGAGACGGCGAGACGAGGTTGCAATGTCTGCCGATTGAGCATGAGTTGGTAGTGATCGTGGCGTAGGCCGGCCTTCGCAGTCCAATTGTCCAAACGAATCAAGTGCTGGATATAGACAGCTTGCTCTAGACCGGGACGCTGGCCTCTAAAACGAAATGTCAGAGGTGTGCCTGGATCGTATTGGGTCGGATCGGGGATGTTGTAGTTGACATTCTCGTGCAGCAACAAATTGTCCGATTCCACTTCCGCCTTGATCTCATGTCGTCCGCGGCTGATTGCGATGTTGCCCATGAAATACACTTCCCGGAAGCGAGATCGAGAAGTGAAATTTCACCTTCCGACCAGCTGTCGCTGTATCGACCCTTCTCGTCCCAGCTTTCCCGTATCCACACTTTCACGATATCGGCATCAGCCAGACCTGTGCTGTAAATGAACTCAACCGATATGCTCACGATTCTTTGTCCGCTCGCGTGTCCGCGATACGACCCAGTCCCCCGGCTACATCGGTACGATCGGCTATATACGCCTCCTGGCGATGAAGGGATTGAACAACACTCAGCTACTATGTCTAATACTGCGACAATTAGCGGCTCGATATTTTCGCCTATGGCCCGATCCAGGCGACGGCGCTGGTATTCTTGTGGTGCTGAGTCCAATTCTTATTCCGATATTTTTCGGCACTGATTTTTCCTACATCGAATACATCGTTTGCGGGGTGGAACAATGTCCGGAACGATTAGCCTCCTCTTCCCGTAGGTTGGACAGAGACAGATTTCGCGCGTCAAAAGGCTCCATAGACGACCAAATGGTCGCGCGTGCCGACATATACCTTCCCATTGATCACCAGCGGGGGGGCAGCCTTGATCGCCTTTCCCAAGGCGTCCCGCGTGGCGTTCTGAGCCGTGTTGTACAACTCGGTTGAGAGCTTGGTGGCATCATAGGCGTGCAACACGTTCGCGCCTTTGTCTACCGCCCAGAGGATACCACTACCGTTCCCGTTGGCGGAGACCACCACATTGCTGCCAGGAAACGCGTAAGTCGTGGTTGAATGGTCGGATGGCGTTGTAGTCAACAAGCTGGTCACTGTACTTAAATGAAACCGCTTTATCGAATCGTTGGTCCCAGAAAAGTACACATTCCCATTCCAATATGGCGGACTGCTGTAGTTACATTGCAGATCACTAGTGTTCGTAGCGTTACCTACGGCGTTTGCTATAGATTGCACGATTTGGTCGCTCGAATTGAATTGCCCCATATTGTCGCGGTTGACAACGTAGATGCGCCCCTCTTTACCCGCTCCAATCATGATGTGTGGGAATGGACTCGACGAAAAGGTTGGCAACAGAGTCGCCATCGCAGAACCAAGGTCACGGTCATCAGCAGTCAACGTTGACTCGTTGAAAGGGGTAAAGAAATCAACTTCCGAAAGCCCCCCACCACCGGTAGACAACTTCAGGTACGAGTCACCCCAGTCAGGGCCGTGGCCGTGATCCGAAGTACCATTGCCGGTGGCGGTGTATAGATATTTGCCATCTGATGCTAGCGGGGCATTCCAGATTCCGCCGCGTTTCCCGTTCGGAGTGGCGTTAAACACGGCTGTCTGCGCCAAGTTGGTGGCGGAAAAGCCGATTATCCAGCCGTGATACGGATCAGTATCCCCATAAGAGCCGAAGGCTACATAGATGGTGCCGTTCAGTTCGAGCAGCGCCGAGCGGTCGCTCTCCGTTTTTTGATCAAAGGTTCCCGGAACATTTCCTGGAATGGGAACGGGGCTGCCAGCATTTTCAGCGCCGGTGAGCAGATTAAGGGAGTGAAGGCTGTGTGAATAAACTCCAGATTTGAACTGCCGATTCGCGACGTAGATGTGTCCGAGAGCCGTATCTATAACCGGGGTTGCCGTAATGCCAATGACCGGACTTACGCCGCAACCGTGAAACCCTGAATTGCCGCATGATATGGCTGAGCCGAAGCTCTTCTTCCACAACTGCCCGGCACCGTCGGCGTCGAAGGCGTACACACTATTGTTTTCGGTCGCCACGTAGACAACGTTGTGGGTCGCACCATTCACTTTTAGACCGGGTACGAATAGCGGTTGCCCATAGATATAGCCATCAACCGGGTATGAAAACATCTTCTTGAACGTATTTTTATTCACGTTCGTCGGCGTCAATACGTATTCCTTTGTGTTCACGTTGTTACGCTGAATGGCGTAACCCCAAGTAGTCACGGATGGTGGAGTAGGCAGCGACCCTGTCACAGTGATGCTAATAGAGAGCTTGGAAACACCACCACACTTGTCCCACTCCTGAACTATAAAATTGGAGTAGCTACCCGGATTCAAGATGAACGAATTGCTGAAGCTGGTCGCAGTTGTCTTGAACAGCAAATTGAATGGTGTTGGGTAGATTCCCATGGCAGCGATGCCCGCGGGGCAGGCCGAAGGCGTGACTGCATTGGCTGTAACGGTGACCGGAGTCGCAACCGAGCTACCATTGGCCGGAGCTGTGATGGTGATGATCCCGTTCGAAGTGGAAGCAAAGATGTGCGAACTTAGCAGCATCGTAAGAACTATAGATTTCATGGTTGTTCTACTTTCGCTGGTTTTTGGGGTCGGTCGGAGATACTTTGACATGTTGCCCCCGTGGACAAATCGCCTTTGCTCAGGACCATTTGGCAAAATGGTCCCTTGGTTCTGGACTAATCGATCAACAACATTCAACCTTTAGTTTTGTGGTTACTGGACCTGGTCATTGTCCCGAGGGGCCTAATTGCGGGGAAGAACCAACACCGACGAAGATCAGCGCCATTGTGACAGAAAATTCGGACTTGTCAAGACTCGATTTTGCGGATTTTTAGTTTCGTCTCATGTCGTCGACAAGGCTTCCAAGGAACTGGCCCTCCACCGAGGAATTAATCCATTCGTCATCCCACAGAACCCACTTGTTCTCCTCTCAAACAGGTGGCGAAACTTCTGTCCTTCAGACGTGTCTCCAATTGGAGAGGCAAAGAATGACGCTACCGATGGATTGGCGAGGCAGGCCCCCATTTTTGTCCGCTGACTGGTTAGTGGCGCCATGTCACGCGTCAGCGTTGGGCTGACAACATCTTGACCGAACCTATGGGAGTTATAAAAGTGCCCACTTAGTTTGGAACTGGACACTTACTTTGAGAACTGCTTGTCACTTCCTCGACACGCACGCTTCAGTTTGGGCTTTGTCGATGGTGGTCAAAACGAGTGAGCAGCTGAGCCAGAGTCTCTCTCTCATGACGAACCAGCACGGACATGGTTTTCTGGCCAGCATGGTACGAATGCGACCATTGTTATTGTCTGTGTTAGTTCTGGCCGGGCTTGCTTATCTGGGCCGTCAATACGACCTAGCGATCGGTCAGCCGTTCGGAACTTCAACTGATGCGGTGTCTCGAGCGGTATCTCGATAAGAACCTGTGGCGGGTGCGGCTCCGGGGATAAACCTCCAGATATTCACGTGGGCCGCCGTTGCGGATCCGGGTTCGGACGCGTCGGCATCGCGAGCCGCCGGCCCCCTAGGTCGAGCGCCGAGTGAGGCGCGCCGGTGGCACAGGAACCCGTCGCCAGGCGCTCTGCTCCTCCTTCGGTGTGAGGCCATTACACGTGGTCAACGCTGTGCAGCGGCCGACTCGAAGAGAGTCCACAATCCCCGGCCTTGTCGGTCATCGACCGGATCTCAAATGGTGGCCAGTCCTACCCACTGCGGATCAAGGCATTTTTCTTATCGAAACTGACGACGCTTGGACGAAAGCCTAGTGATGGGCAAGGTTAGGGTTGCAAACGACACCCCCGACCAGTTGTCTCAGAATTCGTCGATCCCGCGCGCCGGTGGAGTGTCCCTTCCGACGCCGTGCCGATCTACGAAGAAGAGGATTTTCCTATCGACGGCAACGATGTGTCTCGCTGCGACTCAACACGGGGTTCTCACCGTTTTGCGGAGTGCTGCATCTACTTTGCACGCCTATTTTGCATGCCCTAGCTCGACGACGTATGGCAAAGTTGCGAGTTCTCCGGGACCCGTGGCACTCGCGAGGATGCGTCCCGATAGTTTCTTATCACGTAGTTGCAGTTTCAGCGATAATGATCTTGCGTGATTGCGAATTGCATCCGCTGATTCGATCGTTCCTAATGACTTTCCTACCAAAGCGCTGCCTTGCAAACGTAAGCTTGTGATCTCTTGAGGCCGCCCTTTGTCCCCTAAGTAGACAGTGGCGCTACCACTCGGAGCGATTTCCAAAGAAACTGTCATTTCTATCCCCCCGCCCCGAAGTTTGCCGCTCCATTTGCCGCTGTAGACGGTTTCGCCTGGAAAATCAACCATGGGCAATGCGACCGAAGAATTCGGACTTGTCCAATTCGGTACGATTGTCCCAGCCATCTGATCAACCAGTCCCTGGATAAAATCTCCGTTGTCGGAACGGTTGGCTAGCGCCACGCATGCAAGGTTCTCATGGGAAACCATATACATCATTGTGCTGACCCCAGGCTGTCCGCCATCCTTAACGATCACTGGCAAGCCGGAATTTGTTTGTCCTCGGAACCATCCGAATGTCGTAGCTGCTCCAGACGGTCCTCGGAACACAGGCTTGTGAAGCTCGTCAATAAGATGATCGGGTAGAATTGGCACTTGATCCGGTAGATGGTTCTTTAAGTTGAACATCACAAATCTAGTAAGGTCGTGAACACTGGCGTAAAGCTCTCCCGATGGCGGCGTCGCTGTGAAATATTGCGGGATAGGGCGTTCCAATTCATCGTACAACACCGCTCCGTTCCGAAGACGAGTCTTATCGGTATCGAAGAAGCTATCGTGCAGCCCTAATGGCCTGAGGACCCGGCGCGTCAGCAGCGCTCCAAAGTCCAACCCACTTACATTCGAGGCAATCGCACCCAGTGCCGCGAACCCGATGTTACTGTATTCGTACACTTCGTTTGGTAAGTAGGCGAGAGTCCCATAATTTTCTAGCAAGGCAGCCGGCGACTGTCGATCGCCCGTGCTTGGAAACATTTCGAACATCGAAGGCAACCCTGCTGCATGGGCCCCTAGTAGTCGTATAGTCGCACCTTCGGCGTTTCCTTTCAGGCCGGAACTAGATCCGAGATATTTGTTGGCCGAATCGTCCAAGGAAACCTTTCCTGCCGACACGAGCGTCATCAATGTGGTCGTTGTAAAGGGCTTAGTGATGGATGCGAGACAGAAAGGCGTGTGCTCGCTCACTTTGGTTCCCACTCCGCGGTTGGCCCAGCCAAAGCCTTCTTCCCAAACAATTCGCCCATGATGCGCCACAGCCACAGCAACGCCAGTCGCTTTGTGCGACCCAATGGCTGTGAGGATTGCTTCGCGAATGGCGCGAAAGTCATAGCTATCAGAGGGGGTGCGGGATAACGAACGGCTCTGCCTGAGGGTTGCTATCCCGAACGAACCGAGTGACACTGCTTTCAAGAATGCGCGCCTAGTCGAGCCACTATTCCTCAGATCGTCTTCGGTTCTTCCGCCATTAGCAGTCACTTTTCCCTCCCAGATTCTCTGGGAACTGCCAATATACTGGAATGGTGCCAATAACTCGATTGTGCGATTAAACTGCCAAGTCAGCCGTGGTCGCTGGGACGCCGATGTGACAAAAGCACACACTGGGTATCAAGATTTCGAGACTGTCTGGAAAGAACCCGACCCTATCCTGAAAGCCAGGGCCGTAAGGGAAATGTCAGTGAGAACTGAAGCCCCGCTTCTGAGGTGTATTTGAAAGTTTGGATCCTACCTGCCGTGGTGGCCAGTTCGTCAAACAGCCTAGGCCCACTTTCTTGGGCTTGACTGTCAAAAGTGGACCCAAAGTAAGGCGCATCGTGTCAGCGTAAACGCGGCAACGTGTCATGACACGCCCACACCCGCGATCGGTGGATTCACTATCCTTCCGCGCTTTCAAAAAGGATCCAGTATTGCGCCGCGGGTGTTGAAAAACTCCCTTCTGCCTCAAATAGCCGAAATTTGGGGTAGAAAAATTCCACCTGGTGGAGAAAATCGATGGTTAGGGCTTTTTAACCCAACTACTGACAGGTTCGGTGATTAGCCCGCCTTAGTTAACCGTTAACATAAGTACACTGCTTTTGCCTCCGCTGGTACAACCTAAATCTCCGGAGTTCCCGCTCGGAGTAAGCACACTCAGCCTCACTGCTCCAGGACCGGAAATCACGCTGGTCGTAAGCAAGATTTTCAGCTGCTGGCTGCTGACAATAGTTGCGCTCAGTGGCTTGCCGTTAATGACAACTTCAGACGACGAAACAAACTGGCTACCATTTACCGTCACCGTAACGCCCTCCTGCACCTGACCAAAACTCACCGTGCTGGGGGAGAGGGACCCGATCAGCGGCGCGGGCCTGGCGCTGCCGCACAAAGGGTTTAGCGTGTTGTTACAACCTGAAAGAAACATTACGCCGAGCAGGGCCAAAAACGATAGACGGGAGGACATACGTGGCTCCTTTTTGGGCCAAACCCCGGTGGCGCCTCGAATGGTTCCTAGTACGAAACCTGCGCCTTGGAACCAGGGTCAGGGTCTGCTGTTGCTCAACCCCGTATCCGCAAGGAAGTTTTCCGTCCCTAGCAGAAAATTTTGCCGCAGCTAGGGCCCTTTTGGCTTATCCGCCGCCCGGAAATAACTCGCAGCCTACCGCCCGGTCGCGGGCTGTCGCACATTTCATGACTTGCCTAGTGTTAAAGATTTTGAAGAGCCTCAAAGACCAGTCCTCGTAGAAGGTGGCTGCCATGAGCGAATGACTTGTTAGGACTGGCAAGACATCGCCGTTGAACACGTAATGAAACGGTGACAAGTTAATGACCTGAATGCAACAGCGTTCCATTAAGCACTCGATCTGCACTTCGCCCCTATACAGCACTTTATTCATGGGCGCAGCAAAATTTCGTTCCCTCTTGCCCGCTGCTTACACTTCGTATCGAATTTTGATAGTGGTAGACGGGATAGCCAGTTTTTCTGCCGCTCGGTGGCGACACGCAATTGATCGGTCTCTCGGTCATAGACCAGTTCACGTCGTTGAGCGGAAGAGGCGCTTTCAAGTTGGGTATTCAAAGAGAAGTCCTGCGGAGGGGCTTCAAAGGCAGGAGCTTTGGGGAAGCATTGACAAAGATACTGGCAATCGAAAACAACAAAACAAACAACGAAGGATTAATCGGAGAGTTGATACACCGTTTTGCAAAAGCGTTTCGCGCCAAAGACGTCAACGGAGTTGTGTCTCGATGGCGTCTTCATGCCTGGTAATAGGCCCGGGGGAACTCGAGGGAATGTGTTTATTGGAATTCGAGCAAGACAATTTCGGGATTCGATCCCAACCGCAATGGCGGGCCCCAAGTCCCCGCTCCACTAGAAGTGAAGACCATCATCCTGCCAATGCGGCTCAAGCCATAGACGAACTGACGGTACACTCGGCGTGCGATCCAGCTCCACGGAACGAATTGCCCAAGGTGCGTGTGACCTGAAACTTGCATCGAAACGCCGGCAGCTTCCGCAATGTCGGGATGATCAGGAGCGTGAGTCAAAAGCACGCTAGCACGGGCCTGCTCAATGCCGAGGGCGTTCAGTAACGACCCAAACCGGCTTCGATGAACCGCGTTCCTGTAAGACACACCGACGATCTGCAAGCCGTCGACTTCCACTTTCTCGTCATTAAGAACGCGGACTCCAGCTGCGGCGACAGCGTCCAGGAATTTTCCATCACTGCGAAATTGCTCGTGGTTCCCTGCGACGAAATACACGCCTTGAGGAGCAACAAGTTGCTTCAGCGGCTCCGCTGCCTGTAGGGCATCGATGGCGGTGCCGTCGAACAGGTCTCCGACGATGAACACCGTATCCGGTTCCTCGTTCAGGATGCTGGCCACAATGCGTCGCAAGAATCCATTGTTTCGGACATGTCCCAGATGAAGATCACTGACTAGAGCAGCTCGCCGACCGCGCCACGTCTCCGGCAGGTTCGCCAATCGTACGGTTGCCCGCGTGATCCTCGTACAGCCGGCATTGAGAAGCCCCACCGCTCCCAACGCCATGGCAAGGGCGAATAGTATTTCGACAATCCAGTGGAAATTCAGATCGACTCGCATCAGTCGGCTGGCGCCAAAGATCGTCCAGGCTCCAATCGCACCGAATAAAAGAAAGCTGAGCAGCCCCATCCAAACGGCCGACAGCTTGTACAGCCCGCGCACGACAGGGTTCGTATAACGAAAAGCCAATAACGATGCGGTCACGAAGCTAATGGACAGCGCGCCTAGCGCGAGTGCTGTGCCGAAACTACGTGCGACCCCGGTACCCTCGAGCGCAAAAACCCACGTTTCATAAATGAAGAAGTGCGCCAGGAAAAGAACCGATTGGATGACTGCGATGAAACCGACCAATTGCCTTCGTAATGGCATAGTTTTTCAGATCGATTCATAGATGAAGCTCACCGAGCCGACGATTCATTCTTCAAATGATTGTGCCCGTCGAAAACCCGGAAAGCGCTGAGCGGGCGCGAATTACACTTCTAACGAATCCCCTATCCTTACGCCAGCAAATCGGCGTACTTCAGCGCCCGGTCAGGAAACGACCGAAATTGACCTCGGCGATCGCCTCTTCCGGGTCTCTTTGTCCCGCCTCTGGCGCGATTGGCGTTCGACCTTGGTCCTGGTGAAATCCGAAACCGCTGAGTCGGGCCCTGAAGCGAAACCAGCCTACCGCCTGACTGGCGCCAGGCGTGGTGTCCTACAAAGGAAACCCCGCGGCTCTGGTAACTTACGAAACACAGGAGGAAAAACTCAGCCCTCTGGTTCCGTTAAGCAAGTCTGCCATGATCGCAGGGGGCGATGAGGTCCAATTCGGCGAGCTGCCGCTTCACTGTCACACCGCCTCAGGCCTTAGAGTGATCACGTGGAGAAACCACGGGCGGCTGTCAAGGCCGCTATCAAACCTCAGCCATAACTATCTTTCGCAACCCACTCTCTTAGCGGGCTTCCCCGCATTGCTAATTCACGTCCCAATGCTTTGCAATTTTCCCCGCTTTCTGCCGAATAAGCTCTGTCCCCCGTGTCTTGTCCTATCAAGGAGGGAAGGAGAGATGAGTGTCACGCGCCACCACGTCGGGCTATTGCGACCTACGCATTAACGGGAACGGGACCTCCCCAAGAATTGTCCAATTAGCGTTGGCTGCTTTGAGCGAGGGAAGAGTTTCGGAACTTGCAGAGCAGTTTGATCAGCACTTCCCATTTAACGACCATTCCCTAGGGCTGGAATTTACGAATAAGGCTAGCTTGACCGAGTTCTTTGAGAAATCTCGCGAGTTATTCCCAGAAACCACTCTGGAGATGGTTTCCCTATTTGAGAGTGGGAACCGGGCTATTGCAGAATGGATTCTTGCGGCGACTCAAACTCAGCCCGACGGTTCCATCAGCTACCGATTATTGTCCAATGGTCGGACAGCTACGACGAAAACGCATCGCGACAGTCGGGCTGGCTGGGCTCTTCACAGAATGGATCGAGTACTGGGTATCGTCCTGTGCGCAACTCGCGGCTTTGACCAAGACATGGAGATAACGAACGCGGGCATTGACATCCGCATATACGGAGGCGGGCGATGAGTTTCGAATCTTTGATGGCCGTATTACAGCGCTTAACTGTGTCGGTGGAAACATTGGCGGCCTTGGGCGCACAACTGCGGTTCCTACATGATGGGCTCGATGGGGATTCGCGTGTGCGCGCTCTCCTGAACGACGTAGTGCGGGCCATTGATCCCCAACTGCTTGAGGACATTGAACAGAACCAGCAGGCAGTCGCCTTGGCTCTCATTCAGACAACGTTTCGCCAAGGACTCGACCTGCTGGAGAATCCAGAGCGCGTTCCGGGCTGGGGTTACCAAGACGCGGACATCCTTCAGTCACAGGGACAGGCGTCACCTCTCATCGTCCACTGGATTGAGGCACTGGCCGCCCAACGACCGGGGCTTAGCAAGGTCCTGCGGCGGCCCGGTGCGTTTCTTGATGTCGGCACCGGGGTTGGCTGGCTTGCGATCGAAGCCGCACGCGCCTGGCCAGCGTTAAGAGTAGTCGGTATTGACCCGTGGGAGCCGGCTTTGACACTCGCGCGGAAGAACCTTGCACACAGCGGACTTGTCGAACGGGTGGAGCTTCGCCCGCAGCGCGTGGAGCGGCTTGAGGAGACGGCAACTTTCACTCTGGCATGGGTTCCGGGACCCTTCATTTCAGCCGAGGTCGTGGATCGCGCGCTGGAGCATGTCCGCTGCGCCCTCGCCCCCGGCGGCTGGCTGATAGTCGGACTGTATCCGCTGCCAAGCGCTCCCCTCGACCACGCACTTACATGCTTGCGGATTGTGCGCAGCGGCGGCCATCCCTGGACTTCCGAGGAGGTTGAGGAGAAGCTCCGGGCGCTCGTTTTCGAGCAAATCGAAGTTTACTCGCCCGCGCCGCCGATCGCGTTCGTGGTCGCGCAAAGGCCGTAACTCCCAAAGGAAATGAACGTCGAAGATCGCGAGCCAATAGCAACCTTACGCCGGGAGTTGGGGCTCGGCCTGGATGTCTGGTATCTTCGGCTCTATTACTCGGTCGACTACGTCAAAGGGGCTGCGGGAAACCGAAGTATCCACTCGCCCGAGAAACTCATGGCACAACTCAATTCGGACCTTTATGACAATTTCATCCGAACCAGGGTTTTTAATCGCGAGGAACTTGACGAGACGTTTTCCGCACTGGCGCGCCTGCTTTTTTCATCGCAGCGAACTGCCTATGATTTCGATCCTCAGCTTCGGAACAGTCTGCGACAGTTCGTGGAACACTAGCAGAACCCGGGACCTCTCCAAGCAACGCATTAGCTCACAAATTCCTTGCTCAAGTCACCGTTTCTCTCACAGGATGCCTGACACCCCGACTCGGAGACGCGGTCGAGCGGCCAATCAGTGAAATGAAGTTTGTGTGGTTCGCCAGAATCCCACCTCGGCACACCACTCGTGCGTAAAGGTGGTGGCCCCACGAGCCGGTGATTCTTCGCGAATGTGTGGCCTTCCAGGAGGACGTTGTCCTGCTGTGTTGCTGTTTCACCCACGCACGCCGAGACCGAGGTAAAAGTCCGAAGTATATATATAAAGAGAGCGCGATCTCGAACCTATGCAGCCCGTTGGTATCGGTGGTGTAAACCACCGAGTCGTGGTGAGATGATCTTTCCAGGACCGAGCGTGCGAACCCCTTCGTTCGGGGTTACTTTGCTGAGCCCCAGATGGGCGCGGTCCTCGTGGAAGTAGCGGACATACTCGGTTAGAAGTCGGCGCAGCTTGCCTTGCCCATAAATGTAGAGGTAACTGCATTTGCGATGCTGTTTGCCCGCACACTTGCCTCGGCAACTCTTGAGATGACGCACATAGACGTGGACAGTTTCTTTCGTAGAAGCGGGAATGGAGATTTCGCGTTCGATATGCAAAGAGAACTCTTGCCACAGGCTTCCAAGGGCAGAAGCACTATAGCAGTCTTGCACACGGTCTGCGCACTACCATACCTTGTATTATCTATTTATTTTCAATGTGTTACAGTTAAATGTCGTAGTAAAGCATAAACTCATGCGGATGTGGCCGCAGCCTTACCGCGTCCACTTCCTTCGAGCGCTTGTAGTCGACATAGGTAGCGATCAACTCCTCGGTGAACGCGTCGCCCTTGAGCAGGAATTGATGATCGTTCTCGAGCGCATCCAGCGCGCTTTCGAGTGAGCCGGGCATCGAAGGGACCTTGGCCAGCTCCTCCGCGCCCAGGTCGTAGATGTCTTTATCCAGCGGCTGGCCCGGATCGAGCTTGTTTTCGATGCCATCGAGCCCAGCCATCATCATGGCCGCGAAAGCCATATAGGGATTGCAACTCGGATCAGGCGGACGGAACTCGACTCGCTTCGCTTTCGGCGACGCCGAATACATGGGGATGCGGCAGGCTGCTGAGCGATTGCGGCGGGAGTACGCCAGATTCACTGGCGCTTCGAAGCCGGGGACCAGGCGCTTGTACGAATTCGTGGTCGGGGCAATCAGCGCGGACAGCGCCGGCCCGTGCTTGATCAAGCCGCCGATATACCACAGCGCAATCTCCGACAGCCCCGCATATCCGTCGCCAGCAAACAGCGGCTTGCCGCCTTTCCACAGCGATTGGTGCGTGTGCATGCCGCTGCCGTTGTCCTGAAAAATGGGCTTGGGCATGAAGGTCACGGTTTTGCCGTACTGGTTGGCCACGTTCTTGACAATGTACTTGTAGAGCATCATGTGGTCGGCGGAGCGGACCAGAGAATCGAATTTCAGATCAATTTCGGTCTGGCCTCCGGTCGCGACC
>Ga0126379_10000994_pt1 | contig 16713 bp, 14 predicted proteins | sample PanSoiMetPlot_24_FD_92640 | JGI IMG/M metagenome (GOLD analysis project Ga0126379, IMG submission 92640) | Tropical forest soil microbial communities from Panama - MetaG Plot_24 | ecosystem: Environmental > Terrestrial > Soil > Tropical forest > Bulk soil | place: Panama | collected 2016-02-17 | reverse complement strand
GCGGGCGCCGTCCTGCTTTCTCAACGGCACCCCCAACGTCGGCCGCATGTTTCCGGACTATCCCGCCGTCGAGGAGGCTTATTTTCGCAAAACCCGCATATTCCCGATCATGCACGCCGTGGGCATCCGCCGCTCCCTGGTGGAGCGCCACCCGTGGCTTGCCGTCAGCGTCTACAAGGCCTTCCTCAAAGCCAAGGAGCTTTGCATGAAGGACCTCGGCCAGATCGGCCATCTTGCCACGTCGCTGCCATGGAGCGTCGCCGAATATGACCGGGTGCGCAAAGCAATGGGCGAAGATTTTTGGAGCTACGGCGTTCCGGAAAACCGTCATGTGCTGGAACGGCTGACGCACTATTCCTACGCGCAGGGGCTTTCACAGCGGAAGTTGAGCGTGGACGAGATGTTCGTGCCGTCGACCTATGAGCTGTCGAAGATTTGAGTGAGTTTGTCATGGCCGGAACAAGCCTGGACAAGTCCGGCCATGACTCTTTCCTTATCTTACCGGAACGCGCTCTATAGACAGTGTACCACTTCCACAAAACCAGCCGGCGTCCCTTTTTCACTGCCACGCCGAGTAGATCGGCTTGCCGATCAGAGTCGCAGGGTTCGCGCCCGCGCGCGGACGGAATTTTTGGAAGCGCCCGGCGTCGACCTCAGCGACGTAGAGGTTCCCCTCCTGGTCCGTGGCCATGCCGTGCACGCCCCACAGCGTACCCGGGAAATTGCCTACGGTTCCCCACGAGTAGAGGAGATGTCCGTCGAGGTCGTACTTCAGCATCTTGTGGGTATTGCGATCGAAGGTCGCCAGCGTCCGATCCGCACCGATCACGACGAAGTGAAGGCTGGAGGGCCTCACGGCGATTTTCCACTCGGAGAGATACTTGCCGTTCTCGTCGAAGATCTGGATGCGGTGGTTGTCGCGATCGTTGACAAACACGCGCCGGGTCGGGACGTCGACGGCGACGCCATGCACGTTGTTCATATACCCGGGTCGCGTTTCCTTGCCCGGGTCGCCCGACATGCCGAAGTCCAGCAGGAACTTGCCGCTCGCATCGAACTTGGCAACGCGCGTGCCGTTATATCCGTCGGCCACATAGAAAGTCCCGTCGGGCAGCCACGCCATGAAGGTCGGCCGGTTGAAATGTGTCCCATCGGCGCCCGGCACGTTGGGCGTCCCGATGGTCTGCACCAGCTGCTTGCCGTCGTTGGTAAACTTGTAGATCGCATGCGTGTGGTCGTCGACCACCCAGACATGCTTTTGGGCATCATAAGGACTGATGTAGACGGCGTGCGGTCGCTTGAACATGTTGTCCCACTGCGTCCAATCCTCGATGAAGTTACCCTGGGCGTCGACGACGATGATGCTGTGGTGCCAGCGCGCATCGACGCCCATCTCGCGGTAAGGCGGCTTATCGCCCCGCCACATCTCCATTCCCTTCGCTGCATCCTGGCGCGACCCGCCGGCGCCTGGCGGAGAGGTGGTGTTGGCGTTGCGCCATGGCAAACCGGGAATGGGGAATTGCACGTTCGGACCGATATCGGTGAGCAGTCTCGTCGCCGGACGCCGCATAGCCGGCAATTCGCCGCCGCCGAGCAGAAACACGCGGTTCGGGCTTTCAGCGAAGATGCCCCGCGCCCCTCCATAGGTCCACTTCTCGTGGCCCGGAAGCGTGGTGAGATCTTTCGGCCACCCTTCGACCACTTCATACGGGCCTGAGATGTCCTGCGCCCCAATGGCGCCTGGCACGGCGCTAAACGAGGCAGGCGCCGCCGCCATCTGAGCCTCCGCCGGTGGGTTCATCAGCCGGCTGCTCCCCGCAATGCCGACAACCAGACCCACTGCAAGCGCCGATACGATAGTGACAGCTTTGCTCATCGCAGTCCTCCCCGTGCGCACGGTCCAGCGAGCCGCGCAAGAAATATTTATGCGTTTTTGCCGGTGTAGCCGATTGCGACGACGTTGTACATCGTACATCGAAACTCCTCTACCCGAACCACCCCGCGGTTCGTGCCGTCAGGCTGGGTCGAGCAAACCCGGGCTGAGCGGCAGCAAAATCCGGGACAACCGCCGCGATGCCCCTGCTTCGATCGATTCAATGACCCGCTCACGCAAGTCCTTCGAATATGGCTTCGGCATTGCTCCCCCCAAAATCGAATCAATGGCTCGGATTCGCTCATTGACAAATCTTTGGGAATCCTTCCCGATTCAAGCTGGGCGGAAAATGCTCTAAAACACAGGGAGGCATCTTATGCGCAAGACGATATGGCTTACGGCCGTCGCCGGGTTGGCGCTGCTCGCCCAGCCCGGACCAGACGGCGCCGCGGCGCAGTCCCGCACCACCTTGGACATCTACGTGGTCGACGTTGAAGGCGGCAACGCCACGCTGTTGGTGGCGCCGTCGGGCGAATCTCTGCTTATCGATACCGGCAACGTGGCACCGGCCGCCGCAATCCGGGATGCCGAGCGCATCATGGCTGCCGCCAAGGATGCCCGCCTCACTCAGATCGACAACCTGATCATCACCCATTGGCATGGCGATCACTATGGCGGCACGGCAGAGCTCGCCAAACGCATCCCGATCCGGCATTTCATCGACCACGGCCCCAATGTGCAGCCGAACCCGGAGGTCGACGATTTCCTGGCCAAGGTCTACCCGCAACTTTACGCCAATGCAAAGCACACGGTCGCCAAGCCGGGCGACAAGATCGCGGTCGCGGGCCTCGACGTGCAGGTGGTGACGTCGGCAGGGGAGACCATCAAGACGGCGTTCCCGGGTGCTGGCGGTCCAAACCCATATTGCGCAAGCTTCAAGCCCGGCGAAAACAATGCCGAGGACCCGATGTCGGTCGGGGTGTTCGTCACGTTCGGAAAGTTCCGCACCGTCCATCTTGGCGACCTCACCAAGAACAAGGAATTCGAGCTGATGTGCCCGAACAACCGTCTCGGCGGCGTCGACGTTTTCCTCGGCCTGCATCACGGCGTGAACACGTCGAACTCGGAAGTCATGATCCACGCCACGTATCCGCGCGTCGCGATCATCAACAACGGCACCCGCAAAGGCGGCCAGCCGGATGTCATGAAAGTGCTGCATTCCTCGCCTGGCCTGGAAGACCTGTGGCAGGTTCACTTCTCCCAGCTCAGCGGACAGGAATACACGGTGCCGGGAATGTTCATCGCCAATGGAGTCGACGAGGCGCTCGCCGCCATGCCGGTGGCCCCGATCGCCGCTCCGCCGCCGGGCCCCGGCGCCCCTCCGCCGCCCGCCCACAACGGACCGGCCTACTGGATCAAGGTAACGGCGCAACAGGATGGGACATTCACCGTCACGAACACGCGAAACGGCTTTGCGAAGACCTACACGCCGAATGGCAGGATGGGAACGAACTGAGACCGAGGCCCAGCGTTGTCATGCCCCGCGAAAGTGGAGCATCCAGTAATCCCTGAATCAGGGTAGGAATGACAGTGGCCCACTGGGCGCGTGGTGGTCGCGGGATCATCCGCTTTCGCGGAGGATGACAACAGTGGATTGGTTTTCCAACACCAAGGAGGAAATTCAATGCGAATGAAAACGTTGCTCACGGCCGCCGTCGGCTGGGCGGCACTGCTGGCCCCGGCAGGATTGGAATCCGCCGCGGCACAGACCCGCACCACGCTGGATATCTATGTGGTGGACGTCGAAGGCGGCAACGCCACGCTGTTCGTTGCGCCCTCCGGCGCATCCGTGTTGATCGACACCGGAAATTTTGCGCCCGAAGCGGCGATCCGCGATGCCGAGCGCATCGCCGCAGCCGCCAAGGACGCCCGTCTCACCCAGATCGACCATCTGATCACCACCCACTGGCATGGCGATCATTTCGGCGGCATGGCGGAGGTCGCAAAACGCATCCCGATCCGCGACTACATCGACCACGGCGATAACATTCAGCCGGTTGCGGCCTTCGATGAGTTTTTCGCTAAGACCTATCCGGCCCTCTACGGCGCTGCAAAGCGCACGGTCGCAAAGCCCGGCGATACCGTTGCGGTCGCGGGGCTCGACTGGCGCATCGTGACGGCGGGCGGAGCGGTGCAGACGACGCCGCTCGCAGGCGGCGGCGCCGCCAATGCGTCCTGCGCGACCTTCAAGCCCCAGGATGTCGACACCACCGAGAACGCGCAGTCGGTCGGCAGTATCGTCACGTTCGGCAAGTTCCGCGTCGCACATCTCGGCGACCTCACCTGGAACAAGGAATTCGAGCTGATGTGCCCGAACAATCCGATCGGAACGGTCGATTTGTTCGTCGTCTCCCATCATGGGCTCGGTGTCTCGAATTCGCCCGTGCTGGTCCACGGCATTCGTCCCCGCGTCGCCATCGTGAACAACGGCACCCGCAAGGGGGCGGTCCCTGCCTCGATGAAGACGCTGTTTACCTCGCCCGGCATCGAGGACGTCTGGCAAATCCACTTCTCCCAGCTCAGCGGGCAGGAATACACGGTACCGGGGATGTTCATTGCCAACAACATCGACGAGCCGCTGACCGCCATGCCGATCCAGCCGATCGCCGCCCCTGCACCCGGCCCCAACACGCCGCCGCCGCCAGCGCACAACGGACCAGCCTATTGGATCAAGGTCTCGGCGCAGCCGGACGGCGTGTTCACGGTGACCAACACGCGCAATGGGTTCGCCAAAACTTACGGGGCAAATGGGCGGGGAACGAATTAGCGCCGCTTCAAGCGGGCGAAGCCGGATGTCTCCGGCCTCGCCTCGCGCCAGCCGGGGCCGCGCGGCGGAATTGCGCTTCCATAGCACATTTTCCCGCATGAACATCGCGGTTGATGACCTGCAGGTTCGGCACGCCCCAGAAGCCAAGCAGCAGCGGCCATGGCGTGTAGCGGTGCTCGCGCCACACCCGAAACAGCGGCACGCGGTGATCGATCTCTGCGGTCTTCCATAGGCGTCCGTTGGTCTCGGCGCAGCGCCGCTGTTGCAGGCGCTTGAGGACGCCCGCGTGATCGCTTGGTGCGGTCCAAAAATCCCAGGCGATCACGCAGGCGGCGTGCCAGACGGCATGCCGGTTTGCGCCGCGATCCCACAGGTCCACATGCCAGCCGAACCGGTAGATCGGCTGGCCGCAGATGCAGCAGAAGCCGGGCCCGAGTGCATAGTGCCGCTCCCGATAGGGCGCTGGCGGAACCCGGAAGCTCTCTGCCAGCCAATCCGGCTTGACGTCGTCCGCCTTGCGACCGCGCTGTTTCACGCGACTCGGCTTCTCGTCGGCGAGCCGCCATATCCATCCGGGCGGCGTTCCGCTGCGACCAGCAAGCGCGCGAGCGAGCCGGTCGGCCCGCACCGGATGGGCCCGCCAATAGGAATCGATCGCAAGCCGTGGCATCGGCGGCGTGAAGTGTCGCCTTAACGCATGAATAAGCACGGGCTGGGGAAACACCTCCGGCAGCGCCGCATTGAGCCGCGCCAGTGCCTTCCGATTGATTTCGTCGCGCCACTCCGACATCGGTCCCGCCGTTTCCGATGACCGTCATAGCCACGGCAGCGTAAAGGTTTTCTCAACGCAGGGCGGCGGGCGCAAAAATGGGACTGATCAATTAATTTATTGGTCGCGAAAACAATCCGCTCGCGGTGATCTCATTGGGCAGCGGACGAGCCCCAGACAAGCATTCGTAACGCGTAGTGCACGGTCAGTGGAGGATCGACGGATCACGCAGCCGAACGGACGGAACATGATGGGCCATCGCCAAATAATCACGCCCGATTTTGCGGAGCGTGCCCCCGGCCTTTGGGTGAGGGGTGGCGACGGCGCGCTGGAAGCAGCTTTTTGCCATCAGTAGATAGAAATACGAAGGGTCCGCTGCGTTGGCGCAGATTGATGTGGCGGACATGGGGCTTTCCGAGGGTTTGAAAAATCTGGTCCTTGCCAATTTTTCGTGTGGCCCATCGCTAAGGTTCACGTTCATATGTCACCTCCATGACCGTCGGCGCACCTCTGGCCCAGCCACGACAGTAAGGTCGGGTTTGCTGGCCGGTTAGCATCCGGTTTCCGACCTCGTCGTATTGATACGTGGGCCGTCGGTACGCCACCATCATTCGAATCAACCTTTCGGTGATAGATTGGTTCAACGGGCGGGCTCAGGTTCGGCGCGGAACGTGGAGACACGCTGTCAGGCTGCGGAATATGAACGCGGCCGATTCAGGCTTCGATCCAGCACTGATGAACGCGAGATGAATAACATGCGGCAATCCGCCGTTCTCGGTCGCTCAGGTTTAAGGAACAGCAGACACATCTCCCGCGTTCATTGTATCGCCTCCGCATGGCCGCAGCAGTGACAAATCGAACTTCGAGCGGCCTGTCCCGCGGAGTGAAACCCGGCTTAGCTGTCGGAATTACCGCGAGCCGTGTGAGCCTGCAGTCAGGGAGGTGACACATGACAGAGCGGATATGTATCGCCAGCTTTGCATTCGTACCACTGGCTGTCCTTTGTGTCGTGTCGGGCGCCAGCGCGGCGTCAGTCGGCACCGGCATGGGTGTCGGCTTGGACGCGGGACCGTTCGTTGGCGACACGCCAGTAACGAAGGTGGCGTTCAGGCCCCATGGGTTCAGCCACATCCCCCATGGGTTCAGCCACGGCCACAAGGTCGGCTTTGCCGGCGGGCATGTTCCGCGCGGCTGGAGCCAAGGTCAAAAAACTGGATGGCATCATGCCTCGATGCCTCCGGGACTGCACCGATAAAGCTCTTCCAACAACACCTTGAGCCGATGGGTCGCTTTTCTGAGCTTCGGTCGGGGGTAGCAGTTCAAGGCCTACAAAGTTCAAGGCCTACAAAATGGGCAAAAAGGGAGAAAAAGGGAGTAGGTGTTATGGTCGATCGTCGTATTCTGCTAAGCCTCGTTCTGTCCGCGAGTATGTTGGTCGTCGGTGGAATCGCTGTTGCCAAAAACCAACATCACAACAACGGTCACAACTTACTGGGAGCGAAACTCAATCAAAACGGCAAGCATGAAATTGGCAAGATCGGCAACAACGCTGTTGCCGCCGAGGTGAGCAACAAGAAAGTTGTCAACATGAGCGCAGGCAATTTGCCTGCGATGAAGGTGAAATCCAACAAACAGATGGCCGACATCCGGCTCGACCATCTCAAGATCGCAGCCAACGGTGACATCCAACTCGCGCAGGTCGTCGATGTCTCCTACGGCTACTGCTTTGACGCCGGTCTTGATGTGTATTGCTATTGGTATCCGCCCTCGGACGTCATCGTGACGGATACGTGGGTCGCGTATGCGCCGCTGTGATCCGCATCGATTTTGACCCGGTGACGGACCGGTTCACCGGACGGCGGAACGCGGGAACGCGAGGCATGCGGATTGGCCGCGGGATGTGAACGCGGCCAATCCGCTGCGCCCATTGGTGGCCGTCAGTTGAGGTCGCAGGGTCCCGTTATTACGTGTCGCCATCCGGCGCCGTACCATACTTGGGAACGCCGAGATGCGAGCGGCCTTGGCGGCGCACCGCTACGACAGCAAGCGCGAGCGAGCCGGTCGGTCCGCACCAGATGGGGCCCGCCAATAGGAATCGATCGCAAGCCGCGGCATCGGCGGGGTGAAGCGTCGCCTTAACGCATGAATAAGCACGGGCACCTCCGGGAGCACCGCATTGAGCCGCACCAGCGCCTTCTGGTTGAATTCGTCACACCACTCCGACATTGGTCCCGCCGTTTTCGACGGTCATCGTTGTCGCAGCAGCGTAAAGACTTTCTCAACGCAGTGTGGGCCAGGCAGGTGACCATTGTCGCTTGCCATGACCTTGCCATCTAAATTCCAATTATTCACATACTTTCGCCTTTGCGGGCGCCCAACAATCCCTCGCATCGTGGTTCCGGCCAAGGTTCCAAAGTTGCCGAGGGGGAGATTGCAGTGGCGAACCGATTGGACTTCACACAAGAGGCAAACGACTGCTTCCGGTTGGCGGAATCCGAGACGCAAGCTGAGGTAAAAGCGATCTTGATGGGGATGGCCTATGGCTGGCTGACGCTCGCAGATCATCGCAGGGCGTCGGGCGAAGGGCGTCGGGAGCCGATCGACGAACCCACGGAGGAGCCGATCGACGATTTATTGTAAAGGGGGGCGCTCAGTCACAATGGAGGCAATATGCGCCGGGTGATGTTGGCCCTCGCGCTTGCTGTGGCGCTGGGCGCGCCGGCAGCAGCCGCGCCGACGAGCACAAGCGAGCTCGCTACGACCGATGCGGTGCTGCGCTGGATCAACGGTTATCGCAAGAAACCGAATCTGGCTCATGTCCCGATTGCGGTGCGCACGCTAAGCCGCCTTGACGCACTACGTGAGTCGGAAACCGCGGCCGTGCATGTGGGGTTCGTCGCCGGCGTTATCGGCTCCAATCCACAAAAGGCCGATGAACTCGTCGAAAAAATGTTGGTGATCAAGGCCGAAGACCATTGGTTCATCGTGCGCGCCGTGGCGTATTCGGGGTTGCCCAATTGGAGGGACCTGCTGTCCCGCTTCGCCGATCGCATGCCGACACGCCGGTTGATGATTGAAAAATACGTGAGCGGAAAACTTCCGACGCTCGACGCCATTGCGTTTGAAGCTAGTCCGACCGCGATGGACAAGGTCAAGGGCTTTACGGTATCGGTCGGAAATTTCATCACCGGCCATAAGGCGCCGGAACCCGTCAGGCTTGAAGCAAGCCCTGAGGTGCTCGATACGCTGTGGGGCTATTATTTCGCGACGGGCTCATACGGGCCGGTGGAACGAATTCTTCGCATGTTGCCCTGGTCGACGGACCGCCAGGACGCCGACAAGCTCACTGTCGGCAGCATGGCAAAATTCACACTTGCGAGCAACGCCGCGCATGATGCCCAGTTGCTCGCCATGCTCAGGCGTGAGGTGCACCGTCAGCCGGCGGACATCCGGTATATCGTGAATGAAATCATCGAAGCCGTGGACACCATGGAGATCGCGCACCTGCGCAAGGCGGCACTTGCCGCCATCGAAGATCTCAAGCGCAAGGGGCCGGGCTACAAGCGCGACCTCTCCACTTGGGGCCAAGTTGGTCAGGGCGCCATGGCGCTCGGTTGTGTCGCCGCAGCGGCAACCGGACAGGTCGAGTTCGGTCTGCCGTGCGTGGTCGGCGGCGCGCTTGGGTCTGCGGCGCTGAATTATTGGACGAAGGATTAATGCGCTTCAAAACGCTCCGACGCCAAAATGCACGCGCTGGGTTACGTCGGTGCTCGCTTTGCTGGTCGGGTAAGCATAGTCGACGCGCAGCGCACCGAACGGCGAATCCCAGATGAGACCCGAGCCGAGGGAGGAACGGACGCGCTGGGAGTCCGCGACCGTCAGCGACTGCGACAACGATGGAAACGAAGTCGCGCCGCGATAGCCCCACAGACTTCCGGCATCTGCGAATGCTGCGGCCTTCAGGGCGATCTCCGGCGGCAGCCCTGGGATTGGCGCTTGCAGCTCCGCGGTGGTCGTCCAGTAGCGGCTGCCGCCGATATTGTCGTGGGTGGTGCCCGGCGTGACGTCGCGCGGCCCGAAGCCGTTGACAGCAAATCCTCGCACCAGTTGCGGACCTCCGAAGAAGCTGCTCATCAGCGGTAGCGTCTGTCCACCATAGGGCGTGATGTATCCGCCTTGAACCCGCGCTACGCCGACAATGTCGTTGCCAAGGTCATGGTAATAACGGGCGTCTCCGGTGGTTCTCAGGAAGTCAACGGCGCCGCCGGGGCCGGCCAAGTCCTGGCGAAGCTGGACGCGCAGACCGTCATGTGGGTTCTTCGGATTGTCGAGCGAGGAATACGTGAGCGCCGATCCGATCGTGGACACCCATTGAGCGCCGTTGAGCACCGCCTGCTTGACGGCGACGGACGGGCATGTGGTTGAGGCATTGGGCGGAATGCACGCCATTAGGGTCGGACTGAGCAGCACACTTTGGTTGACCAGCGCGTAGTGCGCTTCGCTGGTCAACCCATCCATCAGTGGTGCCCCCAACTTGAAGCCGGCGCCGTAGCTTTCGCTGCCGTAGGATTGGTTGGGATTGGTGAGCGTCTCTTTGAAGAACAGGTCGAGCCCAAGCGACAAGCGATTGCCCAGAAGATAAGGCTCGACGAATGTCACTGCGCCGCTGCGCAAATATTCACCGACCGCGACGGATACTTTCACATATTGCCCGCGGCCGAGGAAGTTCTGCTCCGAAACGCTGATTTCGCCGATGAGACCGGCCGAAGTCGAATAACCGCCTGAAAACGACAGGTCGCCGGTGCGCTGCTCCTTTACCTCTACGTTCAGCACCACGCGATCCGGCGCTGAGCCCTTGTCGGCCACGATCTTCACCGACTTGAACGGCGCCAACTGCTTTAAGCGGCGTTCCGCGCGGTCGATCAGCCCGCGGTTATAAGCGTCTCCCTCGGCGACGTCGAATTCGCGGCGGATCACCTCGTCGCGCGTGACGGTGTTGCCGCGGATGTTGATTCGCTCGATATAGCGGTGCGGACCGTCTTCGACCGTGAATACGACATTGATGACCTTGGCTGCGGTATCATGATTGGCATGCGGGTGGACGTCGACGAATGGAAATCCGCTCCTGCCGGCCGCCAACGTGATGTCATCGACGGCCTTGCCGACGGCCTCGCCGTCGAAGGCGTCGCCCTGAGCCGCGTACACGACATTGCGTAGCACGGAAGCATCGAGCGCCGCGACGCGCGAATTGATGTCGATCGTGCCGAACCTGTAGCGCGCGCCTTCCCGGACGGTAAATGTCACTATAAAGCCCTGCTGGGCAGGATCGTACACGGCGGCGGCCGAGACATGTGCATCAGCAAATCCATTCTTGAGGTAAAAGCGGCGCAGCAGATCGGCATCGCTTTCGATGCGGTCGGGATCGTAAACGTCGCTGGTCTTGAGAAATGCGAGCCACCCGGACTCGGTGGTCTTGATGACGCCCTTCAGGCGCGATTCCGCAAATTCATGGTTACCGACGAACGCAATGCGCCTGACGCCGGTCTTAGCGCCTTCTTTGATCTCGAAAATGAGATCGACGCGCCCATCGCCGCGGGCGATCGTTTTGGGTACGACCTGCACCTGATAACGGCCGCTCTGGCGGTAAATCTCGGCGATCCGTGTCACATCTCCTTGTACGCCTGCTTTCGTCATCGGACCGCCCGGCTTCAAGCTGATCTCTTTGGCGAGATCCTTGTCCTTGAGCTGCCTGTTTCCTTCGAACCGCAGGCGGTCGATCACCGGTGCTTCGACCACGGTGACGATGAGGCGCGCGCCGGACGTCACGATTTTCACATCCTCGAACAGGCCGGTGGCATAAAGTTCCTTCAGAGCGGCGTTGATGGCTGACGGTGCGGAGAGCGCAACAGGCGCCGCATGAAAGTGCTCACGGATGGCTTGGGCATCGATGCGCCGATTGCCTCGGACTTCGATCGTCAGGTCGGATGCGGCGCCGTAGCAGCAAGACGCTATCGCCGACAGCATTAGCGCGTAAAGCACGCGCCGGCCGACCGGCTTTGCGACGTCCCACGGCGACCAAACCCAAAACCGCATGAATCGAGCCTCGATTCGAAAATTCGACCGCCGTTTTAACGGACGGGATTCAAACGCGCGGTTGGCATGTCCGGATAGCTCTCGGGTCCCGGCCGGCCTGGGTCCGTTAGCTCATCCAGAGCCGCAAGCGCATGGGTTGAGTCGTCGTCACCCCGCAAGGTGGCAAGGAATTCCTGTTGCCACCGATCGACGTCGTAGGCGGAGACCATGGCAAGCAACGCCTGATGGCGTTCGCGCCTTTCGTCGATTGGCATGGCCAGCGCCTGCGCGATCGCGTCGGCGACCGATTCCGGATCGTAGGGATTGACCAGCAGCGCGCGTCGGAATTCGATGGCGGCGCCGGCGAAACGAGAAAGGATGAGAACTCCCGGGTCGTCCGGATTTTGGGCCGCGACGTATTCCTTCGCGACAAGATTCATGCCGTCGCGCAACGGCGTCACCAAGCCGACGCGCGCCGTGCGATAGAGCCCGGCGAGCGCCGATCGGCCATACACCCGGTTCACATAGCGGATGGGCGTCCAGGATACCTCGCCGTACTTACCGTTGATTCGGCCGGCTGCCGACCCCAGAGCCTCCTCCAATTCGGCATATTCGGGGATTTCCGAGCGGTTTTTCGGCGTGATCTGCAGGTATGTCACCTTGCCGATCCATTCGCTGTGATTTGCGAGGAAGTGATCGAAAGCATCAAGACGCTCGATCAGGCCCTTGGAATAATCGAGACGATCGACCCCGATAACGAGGACGCGGCCACCGAGGCTTGCCATCATGTCCTTCACCAGGGGAGATCGTACATTGCGGCGTGCCAGCCGCTGAAATGCACGCGGCTCGATACCGACCGGAAAACTTCCGATCCGTGTTTGTCGCCCGCTTACACTCAGAGTGGTCTGGTGGCCTGCGATCTCCAATACCCGCATTTCCCGCATCTGATTGCACTCGGAGATCAGGTAGCGAACGAAATTGCCGGCATCGCCTTCGGTTTGAAAGCCCACAACGTCATATTGCATGAGCAATGGGATCAGCTGCTCGTGCTTTGGTAGCGACGTCAGTATCTCGGGCGGGGGCAACGGAACATGCAGGAAAAACCCGATCCGGTTGGAGCGGCCTCGCCGCCGCAAGGCGTCCGCAATGGGAATCAGATGGTAGTCGTGGACCCAGATCAGGTCGTCGTCCTCGATGATTTTTTCCAGCTCGGTCGCGAAATGATCGTTTACCCGGAAATATCCGCTCAGATCCCGCAGCGCAAACTCGGCGAGGTCCAGCCGATAATGTAGAATCGGCCACAGCACGCGGTTGGCGAAGCCATTATAGTATTCCTGATAGTCGTGCTTCGTCAGGTCGGTGACGACGTATTCCACATTCTTGTGTCTGACGGACCGCGTTCTTAACCTGTCACGCGCCCCGACTTTGCCGCTCCATCCGAGCCAGACGCCGCCGTTGTGCTGGAGCGCCGGCCGCAACGCGACTTCGAGCCCGCCGGCGCGCTTGCCGCCGTCGCCGGAGGGAACCGAAACGCGATTAGAAACGACCGCTAATCGTGCCAATATCGATCCTCCCAACTCCACATGAGCAAAGCCGACTCCGGATCATCGCTGCGATAGCCAGGCGGATTGCCAAAAATTTCTTCATCCATACTGTCAGTCGGAACCATGCTGTGGACTGAGCGCACGACTTCCTCCGAAGCAATGCCTGGAATGAACGAGATCAAAATCCTCTATGGCCTAGGTGACGCCGAGCCGACCGAACGCTGATAATAGAACGAACCTCTTACAACCAGCAATAGCAGCAGCCCCAGTCACCCCCTTTAAGCGCAAAACATGAACTTCGTATGTGCCGTAATGATGGCGCCGCGCTCCGAAACGATGGCGGTGTTGCGCATATAGTAGGACGACAAATGGACCACGTCGCCCGGCACGACATGGCTAGCTACGTGCGATGATCTCGCGTTCGCGATACACGGCCACAAGCGCGTTTGGTCGCCCCACCTTGCGGCGCATGAGGATACTTGGGCGGCGCCTTCGCAGCTGGCTGCGGCGGCGTATGCGTTCGCACGGATCGGAGATGCGAATGACCCCGAGGTGGCGAAATAGCTCGCGAAGTCGACCGCCGTCATCGGCGACAAGGAGTGGCAGGCCAAAGATGCGGGCCCACATGTGCCATTCGGCAAGGACATCGTTTGCGTCGGGCGCAGCAAACAAAGGAACCGACAGCGCCGGGTCGCAATGCTCCAACATGACGACGATCGCTCCGGGATCGGTTCCGTCGGGCGGCACCAGCCGCACGACGATACCGAGGAACGCTGTTATCGGCAGCGATACCTCGATGCCCGCGCCGCACGCCGAGCATTGCAGGATCACACCCGCGCGATGCAGCTCGACGACTCGTAAGCGTTCGTCGGTAGCCGCTTCGGCGGCGCGGAAGCTCATCGGAAGAGAAAGCGGGTCGAGCCGCACCCAGAGGCTCGACCCGGCAGGCACAGCCCCGCCGGCACGCATTCAACGCCTCGTAATCCCTGTCGCCGGTACTCTCATGGTCCCGGTCGATCACAGCGACGATAGCTTAACGCCAGCCACATCGCCTTAAGGAGGCTGGTTAATTGGCAGTTTCCAGTGGCGGATCGCCGATCATGATTGATAAGGTGTTGCGGTGTTTGTGGAGGAAATAACCTTTGCCGGAGTCTGATCATGTCCATGCGGGCGATAGGAATCTGTCGACACTGGCGAACGCACTTGCACCCGTCATGCGCGAAGCGGGCGCCGGTGCCCGTGCCGCATTCGGCAGTCCCGTCAAAACCTGGGTCAAAGAACATAATTCGCCGGTGTCGGAAGTCGATATCGCGGTCAATCAGCTGTTGAGGGAACGGTTGGCTGCAATTGTTCCCGATGCGGGCTGGCTATCGGAGGAAACGGAGGACGATCCGGCACGACTTGGGGCGTCCCGGGTTTGGATCGTCGATCCGATCGATGGCACGCGCTCATTCCTTGCGGGTCACCCCGATTGGGCGATCTCGGTGGCGCTGGTTGAGGCTCGTCGTCCGGTCGTGGCCGCGCTCTATGTCCCGGTGAGCGAGGAGCTTTTCCTTGCCGTCGCCGGGGCCGGTGCAACCCGAAACGGAATCGCAATCACCGCAACTCCGGGCGGCTCGATCGGAGGTGCCCGGATCGCGGGCCCCAAGGGATTTCTCGATCGCCTCGCCGCAGTGGCCCCGGCCTTCACAGTTGTCCCCAGGATCCATTCGCTGGCTTTGCGGCTCACCCGTGTCGCCGACGGTACGCTCGACGCAGCCTTTGCAAGTCACACCAGTCGCGATTGGGACCTTGCGGCTGCCGATCTTTTAGTGCACGAAGCCGGAGGCGCGCTGACCACGACCGGGGGAATCACGCTCGCCTATAACGGCGCCACAACGGTGCACGATGTTCTCGTTGCGGCAGGGCTTGAGCGCCACGGGACTCTGACCGCTTTGCTAAGGGATCGGCATAACTTGTTGCGTTGACGCGCCGGTGCGGCCGGTAATCAGGGGGAACCACAGATGAGCGGCGAAACGCAGTCGAAGCAATAGGACGTCGGATCCGCCCCGCATGTTTTCGTCACGACGCATAGCGCGGTCGCCGACGGTGCAAAGATTCATCGGCCTGTTGGCGGCCGAGTATCTTCGATTGGTGTGGCGCACCAGCCGCCTCACCATCGAGCCCGCCGATCTTTACAAGACCGTAGAGCCGCATCAGCCCGTTATCGTCGCCATGTGGCACGGGCAGCATTTCATGGTGCCGTTTCTCAGCCGCGGGCACCGGGTCAAGGTCTTGATTTCGCGCCATCGCGACGGCGAGATCAATGCCTACGCGGCGCAGCGGCTCGGCATCGATACAGTGCGAGGATCGGGCGACCACGGCCGCCGTTTCGACCTCAAAGGTGGCGTCGGCGCTTTCAAGTCCATGCTGAATGCCCTTGTGGAGGGTTACAACATGGCGCTAACGGCCGATGTCCCGAAGGTCGCACGTGTCGCCGGGCTTGGTATAATTAAACTGGCACGATTCTCGGAGCGGCCGATCTATCCGGTTGCCGTAGTGACCAGCAGGCGCATCGTGCTGAACAACTGGGATCGCTCGGCGATCAACCTGCCGTTTGGGCGCGTTGCCATCGTATCCAGCGATCCCGTTATGGTACCGCCGGACGCCGATGACGCCATGATGGAGCAGTGCAGGGCTGCGTTGGAGCGGCGGCTCAGCCAAGTGACCGACCGTGCCTACGAGATCGTGGACCGCAAGGATCATCATGCTGCCTGTGGCTGAACCGATCCCCATGACGCTCTCGGCCTACCGGATCGTCACCGCAGCGGGCACTTCGCTGGTGCCGCGTCTGCTCGAACGTCGGCTTGCGCGCGGCAAGGAAAACCCCGATCGCATTGCTGAACGGCGCGGCGAGCCCAGCGCGCCGCGGCCTCCGGGACCGCTGGTCTGGGTGCATGGGGCAAGCGTCGGCGAATTCGTCGCCGTGCTGCCCCTGGTCGAACGCATTCGTGCCCGCGGCTTCACCGTATTGATGACGACCGGCACCGTGACGTCGGCGGCGCTGGCCGAAAAACGACTTCCGTCCGGCGCATTCCATCAGTTTGTCCCGCTCGACACGCCGGCCTTTATGGCGCGGTTTCTCGACTATTGGCACCCGGGTCTCGCCCTGTTCGTCGAATCCGACCTGTGGCCCAACACAATTTTGGCGGGATCCGAACGCCATATCCCGATGATTCTCGTGAATGGACGCCTGTCCGAGCGCTCCTACAGCCGCTGGCGCCATTTTCCTAAGACCATCGAGGCGCTGCTGCGGCGGTTCGATCTCTGCCTGGTGCGTTTCGCCAACGATGCGGAGCGCTTCCGCGCACTCGGCGCGCCCCGCATTGCCATAACCGGCAACCTCAAATTCGATGTGCCCGCGTTGCCGATCGGCGCCCGCAAGCTTACCGCTTTGACCGACGCGACAAGGGGACGAATCGTGGTGGTCGCTGCTTCTACCCATCCGGGCGAAGAGAGCGTGATTATCGAAGTCCATTGTCGCCTCAAAATCACGTTTCCCGATCTTCTGACCATCATTGCGCCCCGACATCCCGAGCGCGGTCCTGCCATTGCGGACATCGCCACGACCGCGCATCTGCGACCGGCT
>Ga0126379_10000992_pt1 | contig 16736 bp, 16 predicted proteins | sample PanSoiMetPlot_24_FD_92640 | JGI IMG/M metagenome (GOLD analysis project Ga0126379, IMG submission 92640) | Tropical forest soil microbial communities from Panama - MetaG Plot_24 | ecosystem: Environmental > Terrestrial > Soil > Tropical forest > Bulk soil | place: Panama | collected 2016-02-17 | reverse complement strand
TGGCGTAGTAGTCGTGGTCCACCGCGTACACGGGGACGGCGGTGCCGCGCCGCAGCCGCCCGGCGCGAGGAGCCGACGGAAACGCGCCGAGAAGCACGTCGGTATCCTCGGCGACGAGGCCAGGGAGCGGCTTGAAGGCGAGGATCGTCTTTCCACGCTCCTCCCGCGTCTGCCGGTCCGCATCGGTCTCGACGGCGCTCGCCGAGACGAAGGAGGTTCCCTTGCCCGACTTGATCTCGAGCCACTCGCCGCGGTGCCCCACGATCGAGACCCGCGTTCCCTTCGGAAGCGCGCCCGCCGCCGCTCCCTTGCCCGACGCCTCGCTCTTCAGATCCGCGACGTCGACCGTGACCACGCCCTCGATCTCGGTGCTCGCCGCCTTCGCCGCCCGGGGCCGCGCCGGGCGGACGGCGAGAAAGAGCAGCGACACCATCAGGAAGAGCGCCGCTCCCGCCGCGGTGGCGACGAGCCAGCGAGGAACGGTCCCGCGCGCGTCCACGACCGGAGCTTCCGGCGGCGTGCTCAGGAAGCGCCCCCGAGAAGCGTGAGCAGCAGGGCCTTCTGGGCGTGGAGTCTGTTTTCCGCCTGGTCGAAGACCGCCGAGGCCGGCGAGTCGATGACGGAGGCGTCCACCTCCTCGCCGCGGTGGGCCGGGAGGCAGTGGAGGAAGATGGCGTCCGAGTCCGCGGCGCGGAAGACCTCCGGGGTCACGCGGTACTTCGCGAACTTCCGGGCCCGCTCCTGCGCCTCGGACTCCTGCCCCATGGAAGCCCAGACGTCGGTATAGACGGCGCGCGCGCCGGAGACGCCCTCCTCGATCGAGTTGGTGACGAGGACCGAGCCTCCGGTTTCGCCGGCCGCCTCGCGGGCCCACGCCAGGACTTCCGCCTTCGGCTCGAAGCCCGGCGGCGTCACGACGGCGATCCGGGCCCCGAGCTTGGCTCCCGTCACCATCAGGCTGTGCGCCACGTTGTTGCCGTCTCCCACATAGCAGAGAGGAAACCCCCTCTCCGTGCCGAAACGTTCCCTCACCGTCAGGAAATCCGCCAGCGCCTGGCAGGGGTGGAGGAGGTCCGACAGGCCGTTGATGACGGGGACGGAGGAACGGCGGGCGAGCTCCTCGACGGTCGCGTGGGCGAAGGTCCGCGCCATGATCGCGTCCACGTAGCGAGAGAGGACCGCGGCGGTGTCGGCGACGGTCTCGCCCCGGCCGAGCTGGATGTCCCTGGAGGAGAGGAACATCGCGGTCCCTCCGAGCTGGAACATCCCCGCTTCGAAGGACACCCGGGTACGCGTCGAGGACTTCTCGAAGATCATCGCGAGGCTCCGGCCGGCGAGCGCGCGCCCGTACTGGCCCGGCTCCGCCTTGACGCGCCCCGCCAGGTCGAGGATCCCGGAGATCTCCTCGGGCGCCCAGTCCTTCTCGTTGACGTAATCGCGCTTCATGAAGCCGCCGTTGTCATCCTCATCCTCGCACGATCGTGCCGGTTTTCCCTTCCAGCGCCTCGTCGAGCGACTCGGCCCGGGTGATCAGGACCCGCCCGCCGGATTCCGCGAAACGCGCCGCGGCATCGATCTTGGGGCCCATGCTGCCGGGCGGAAACTGCCCTTCGGCGAGGAGCCGGCGCGCGGTTTCGACGTCGAGCTCCGGCATCGCCGCCTGCGTCGGCTTTCCGAAATCGCGCGAGACGCGGTTCACCCCTGTCAGGATGATGAGGAGTTCGGCCGACAGCGAGGAAGCGAGCATCGCGGCCGTGTAGTCCTTGTCGATGACCGCCTCGACTCCCCGCGCTTCCCCCTCGTCGGAGACGACGACCGGGATGCCTCCCCCGCCGCCCGCGATCACGATGTGCCCGCGATTGACCAGGGCCGCCGCGACCGCGACTCCCCGGATCGCCCTCGGCTTCGGAGACGCGACGACCTTGCGCCACCCGCGCCCGGCGTCCTCGACCATCTTCCATCCCTCGTTTTCCTCCAGCTGCGCGGCCCGGTCGCGAGAGAAGAAGGGCCCGATCGGCTTGGTCGGCGAGAGAAACGCCGGGTCCGCCGGGTCCACCTCGACCTGCGTCAGGAAGGTCGCGACCTCCTTGCGGAAGCCGGCCCTCGGCAGCTCGTTGGCGAAGGCGAGCTCCAGGAGAAACCCCAGGGAGCCCTGCGTCTGCGCCACGCAGAAGTCGAGCGCCTGGGGCGGCACCTGCTCGGCCGCCAGATCGGCCTGGATCAGGAGGTTCCCGACCTGCGGGCCGTTTCCGTGGACGACGACGAGCTCGTAACCGCGGGCGAGGATGGGCAGGAGCCTGCGGACGGCTTCCCGCGCCCGGGCAAGCTGGTCCTTCGTCGTCCCCGAATCCCCGGGCCGCAGCAGCGCGTTGCCGCCGAAGGCCACGACCGCCAGCGGCCGGACGAAGGAGAAGAACGGGGTCTTCATGGGTTCGTAAGCGGTGAGCCGTAAGCCGTAAGCCGAAGCCCCTTCCGGTCCGAGTCGAAGATCTCCGGCTCACGGTTCACGCCTGACGGCTCACGAGTCAAACGTCTTCCCGTACCAGCGGCATCGCCATGCAGCGGGGCCCGCCGCGCGCGCGGGAGAGCTCGTGCGCAGCGAGGCGAATGACGCACTTGTCCGAGAGCGGATCCAGCTCCTCGCGGCCGAGCAGCAGGTCCGCCTCCTCGACGACGCGGTATCCCGCCCTGGAGAGCTCCTCCGCCGTCGCGACGTTTCGGTCATAGAGCAGGACGATCCCCGGCGCGAGGGCGAACGCGTTGGCCCCGTCGGTCCACTGCTCCCGCCGCTCCGCGATCGGGTCCCGGCCGCCGCAGCGCACCGGCGAAAGATCGATGCCCTGCGCCTTCAGCACGGAAAGGAGGTCCTTCGCGGAGGTCCAGGCGGGCGCGCGCTTCGAAAGGTCGCACTCGTAGACGTCTGCCTCCTCGGCGCCCCCGGCAAGGATCATCGGGCCGTAGACCAGGCACTCCTCGCGCGAGATCACCGTGAAGACGGTGTCCAGGTGCATCGTCGAGCGCGCCGGGGGGATCGCCACCAGGATGAGCCTCCGGATCGGCGACTTCTCCGCCTTGAGCGTCTCGGCCAGCCGCTCGATGGTCGTCTTCTCGGTCCGCTCCGAGTAGCCGATCGCAAGCATGTCCTCGCGCAGGACGAGGATGTCGCCGCCTTCCAGCGTTGGCCGCATCCGCGCGTAGGAGGCGGGCGGCCCGAAGTCCGCCGAGAACTCCTGGAACCAGAACGCGCTGCCGGCCCTCGCGAAGCGGGGGTGGTAAAGAAAGATATAGCCGGAAAGGAGCGGCTCGCGCGCCCTCGCCGGCGTCGCCATCGAGCCGCGGATCACGCGGTCGCCGACCACCACGAGAGGGTCCCGCTGGAAGAAGTAGTTGGGGACGGGCGCCAGCCAGTAGAGGTCGGAGGAGGACTGAGCGGTTTCGCTGGGCTCCTTCTCGATGCCCGTCACCAGGACCGAAGCGAGCTGATCGGCCGGCAGCTCCCGCAGCCGGTAGTCCATGTCGGGCCCCCAGCGCAGGTTGCGCGCGAGGTCTTCCAGGACCGCGTTTCGCCTGTCGGCCTCGGCCAGGACTTCGGCTAAGAGGCGCTGGGCGTCGAGGACCTCCTCGGCGACGTAGCCCAGGACCTGCTGGAACCGCCGGTGCTCCTCCCGCGCTCGCGCTCCGAAGAGGATGTCGTCGAAGAGAAGCTCCTCCATCATCGCCGGGACCATCCGGTCGATCTCCGGGCCCGGCAGGTGGACGAGGACCGAGGACAGCTTCCCGATCTCGGAGTGGACTTTCAGGCTCATGGGGCCGCCCCACAGGGGGCGCGGGATTCTAACGGATCAGGACGGCGGGAGGAGCGAGGCTTCCTCGCGCTCGGACTCGCCGAGCTTCTCCTGGGAGACCTCGGTAATTCCCGAGAGGCGGGCGTAGAACCGGCTGAGGGCAGTGGCCGCCTCGTCGTACTGCTTCTGGGCGTTGTACAGATGACCCCGGACTTTTTGAAACGGTTCCTCGGTTCTCTCCCAGAGCCTTTCCAGTTCGGCAAGCCGCTCCTGGACTTCCTTCGCGTTCTTCTGGAGCTCCTCGCCGCGCAGCACCATCGCGACCGTCGCCAGGAACGCGTAGAGGAGCCGCGGCGAGACCGGGAAGACCTGCATCTCGATGCAGACGTCGGCCAGCGCCTTGTCGTCCCCGTCCGCGGCCATCTCGGAGTAGATGGCCTCGGCCGGGACGTACATGAAGGCGTATTCACAGGTCCCTTCCGCCGGCCGGATGTACTTGCGCCGGATCGCCTCGGCGTGCTTCTTCACGTCGCTCGCGAACGCGGACCTGGCGCGCCGGCGCTCCCCTTCGTCCTCGACCTCACGCGCCCGGCGGAAGTTCTCGAGCGGGAACTTGCTGTCGACGGACACCCAGCGCTCCTTGATCCGGACGACCGCGTCCACCACGACGCCGTCGGAGAAGCGGTGCTGCATCTTCCAGGAGCCCGGCGGCAGCGCCTGCCGGAGCGCCTGCTCGAGGAATGTTTCCCCCAGAGTCCCCCGCAGCTTCGGAGGCTTCAGCAGGTCTTCCAGCCGCGTGACGTCGCCGGCGAGTTTCTCGATCTTCTGGGACGCCTCGAGGAGCCGGCCCATCCGCTCCCCGACATCCCGGAGGAGCTTCCCGGACTCTCCGAGATGGTCGGTCAAACCCTTCTGTCCCTCCGTGAGGCTTGCCTCGACACCGCGCACCCGCTCCTCGACGGAGCGCCTCAGGTCCTCGAAGCGCCGGTCGAGGGACTCCGACGCTTCCCGCGCGCCCGCCGTCTCCGACAGGAGCCGGTCCAGCCTCGAGGATCCTCGCAGGCTCGTCGCGACGAATAGCGCCGCCGCCGCCACGATCAGCACACCTCCGATGAGCAGGATCACTGCCGATGAAGACATGGCTGACAGGATGCGACCCCCGCCCGGACAAACCATGTCCGACCGGATCGAGGGTCGCCGCCGCGGGATCGACCTACCTATCTCCGGCCGGAGATGAGGACGACGACGGCGACGAAGAGCGCGGCGCCGATGATCGACCAGAAGAACGGGAAGTTCGCCCCTCCGACCTGGATCAGCAGGGGCTCCGGCAGGCCGGCCTTCCGGGAGATCCAGGAGCCCAGGATCCCGCCGATGAAGCCCAGAGCGATCGACACCAGGCAGCCGCCGCGAGTTCCGCCGGCGATGGCGCGCCCGAGTGCTCCCGCCACCGCCGCGATCAGGAGATAAATGAGAAGGGAACCGAAGGTCAGCTCCATCGGCCTGCTCCTCTCCGCCGCCGGGGCTCGCTTTCCCTTGTGGCCCGGCGCGCCGGATGCGAAAATGCTTCGGAGACGCAACTGCTGTGCCAGAAGTCCCAGAGAACAAAAAGCCCGCCCGCCCGAGCACCGAGGAGGAGCGGGAAATCGAGTACCTGGTCTGCCGGCTCTGCAATACCCCCTGCTACACCTTCGAGATGGACAGAGGTCGCCTCCTCGAGGCCGTCTGCATGATGTGCGGCAACGAAGACATCCTGCTCTTCCAGATGACCGAGGAGGAGGAATGAGCGGCCTCGACTCCTACTCCAACCCGCTGACGGAGAGGTACGCCTCGCCCGAGATGGCGCGGATCTTCTCGCCGCGGTTCAAGTTCGAGACGTGGCGGCGCCTCTGGCTCTGGCTGGCGGAGGAGGAGAAGCGGCTGGGCCTGCCGATCTCGGAGGAGGCCATCGAGCAGATGCGCAGCGGCCTGGCGAAGATCGACTTCGAGGCGGCGGCTCGAGAGGAGCAGCTCACACGCCACGACGTCATGGCTCACGTCCGGGTCTTCGGGAAAGCGGCGCCCGCGGCCGCGGGGATCATCCATTGGGGAGCGACGTCGGCCTTCGTCTCGGACAACGGCGACTTGATCCAGATGCGCGAGGCCCTCGCGCTCGTCGAGTCGCGGCTGGCGTCCGTCTTGAAGCGCCTTCGCGCTTTCGCGCTGGCGCACCGCCACCTCCCGGCACTCGCCTACACCCACTACCAGCCGGCGCAGCCCACGACCGTCGGCAAGCGCGCGGCGATGTGGAGCGCCGACCTGCTCTTCGACCTCGAGGTCGTCCGGGCGACGCGCGCATCGCTTCGGTTCTTGGGCGTCAAGGGCGCGACCGGGACCCAGGCCTCGTTCCTCTCGCTCTTCGACGGCGACTCGGACCGCGTCGAGGAGCTCGACCGTGCCCTCTCCCGCCGCGCGGGGTTCGAGAGGCGCGTCCTCGTCTCCGGGCAGACGTACTCGCGCAAGTACGACGACGCTGCGCTCCACGCGCTGTCGGGCCTCGCCCAGTCGGCGCACAAGATCGCGACGGACATTCGGCTCCTCCAGCACGACGGCGAGATCGAGGAGCCGTCGGAGGCCTCGCAGGTCGGCTCCTCCGCGATGCCGCACAAGAAGAACCCGATGCGGGCGGAGCGGATCTGCGCGCTCGCCCGCCACGTCATCGCGCTCTCGCTCGACACCGCGATGACCGCCGCGACGCAGTGGCTCGAGCGGACCCTCGACGACTCGGCCAACAAGCGGATCGCGGTGCCGGAGGCGTTCCTCGCCGCCGATTCGATCCTGCTGCTGCTGGAAAACGTCGCCGGCGGGCTCGTGGTCCGGCCGGAGGTCTCGCGGCGCCGCCTGGAAGCCGAGCTGCCGTTCCTGGCGAGCGAGGAGATCCTGATGGCGGGAGTCCGGCGCGGCGGCGACCGGCAGGAGCTCCACGAGCGGCTTCGCATCCACGCCCGCGCCTCCTCCGAAAAGCGCGCCCGCGACGGCGCGCCGGCGGACCTGCTCGACCGGGTCGCCGCGGACTCGGTCTTCGGCATGACGCGGGAGGAAGTCGCGGCGGCGGCGAGCGCCGAGAAGCTCATCGGCCGGGCCGCGGAGCAGGTCGAGGTCTTCGTCCGCGAGGAGCTCGACCCCGCGCTTGCCGGCGTCGCGGAAGCGGAACCGGCGGCGATCCGCGTCTGAATGCGGAGCCGGCTGCTTTCGGCCGCGGCCGTCCTCCTGATCGCGGCCGGATGTTCCTCCTCGCGGCCGCCGGCGACTGCGCCGGCTTCCGAGCCTTCGGCACCCGCGAACGCCGCCGTCTTGGCGGAGGAGGGGATCGCTTCCTGGTACGGCGGCAACGACGGGTTCGAGGGGAAGCCGACGGCGTCGGGCGAGATCTACGACTCCTCGCTCCTGACCGCGGCGCACCGGGAGCTTCCTCTGGGCACGGTCGTCGAGGTCGCCTGCGTGGACAACGGGAAGACCGTTCGGGTGCGCATCAACGACCGGGGGCCGTTCGTCAAGGGACGGATCATCGACCTGTCGCGCGCGGCGGCGGAGAGGCTCGACCTGATCGGGCCGGGGATCGGCCGGGTGCGGCTGACGATTGTCAGGGCGGGAATCGAGAGGCCGGAGATCTCCGTCTCCGGATTATGGGCGGTCCAGATCGGGTCGTTCGCGGACGCGCGCAACGCGCGGCGCCAGGCGGACCGCGCGCGGGCGACCGGGCGGGTCGTGTCTCTGGAGCCGTTCAACGGGTTGACCCGCGTGAAGGTCGGGGCGTATCCCTCGCGCGACGAGGCACAGGAGGTCCTGGCGTCGCTCCAGGAAGCCGGCTTCGAAGGCATCGTCGTTCCGGCGAAGTAACTTTCCGAGCCCTGTCGACTGTCGACTCTTCTCTGAGAGAATCCCCGCTCCCCATGGAAGCGGCCTACGCGATCGAGTGCCGGGGACTCGTCAAAAGGTATGGCGACGTCACGGCGGTGGACGGGCTCGACCTGGCGATCTCGCCGGGCGAATGCTTCGGGCTGCTCGGGCCCAACGGCGCCGGCAAGACGACCACGATCGAGATCCTGGAGGGACTGAACCGGCCCGACTCGGGCGAGGTCACGATCCTCGGGCGTCACTGGGGGACTCACGAGCGGGAGCTCCGCGAGCGGCTCGGCGCCTCGCTGCAGGAGAGCCGCTTCCTCGACAAGCTGACGGTCTTCGAGACGCTTCGCCTCTTCCGGTCGTTCTACCGCGACGGCAAGACTCCCGAGGAGGCCATGAGGGACCTCTCCCTCGAGGAGAAGCGCGACACCCGTGTCATGAAGCTTTCCGGCGGCCAGCGCCAGCGCCTTGCCGTCGCCTGCGCCCTGACCGGCAACCCCGAGATCCTCTTCCTCGACGAGCCCACGACGGGGCTCGACCCGCAGAGCCGCCGGCAGCTCTGGGAGCACATCCGCGCGTTCCGCTCCCGGGGAGGGACCGTCCTTCTGACGACGCACTACATGGAGGAGGCCGAGCAGCTCTGCGACCGGGTCGCCATCGTGGACCACGGCAAGGTCATCGGCGAGGGAACGCCGGCGCAGCTGATCGGGCGGCTGCGCGCTCCCAACGTCCTGGACTTCACCTCCGAGCCGCCCGCTCCGCTCGAGCTCGTGGCCGCGATCCCCGGCGCTTTCCAGCCGCGGCAGCGCGGCAACCACTGGTCGGTCAGCGTCTCCTCGCTGGCCGAGGCGATCCCGGCGCTGCTCTCGGCGCTGGATCAGTCCGGCTCGAGGCTCGAGGAGCTCTCGACGCGGCGGGCGATGCTCGAGGACGTCTTCCTCGCCCTGACGGGCCGGGAGCTGCGGGATGAGTAGTCCCCGCCGGTCCTACCCCCTCTTCGAGCTGATCCGGGCGCGGCTCCTCGAGATCGCCCGGGAGCCGGAGGCGATCTTCTGGGTGTTCTTCTTCCCGATCGGGATGGCGCTGGCGCTGGGCTTCGCCTTCCGCGACAAGGCGCCCGAGCCCGTCTCGGTGGGGATCACGGGGCGGGCGCAGACCTCCGTACTCCGAGAGGCGCTCACGCGCTCCGCGCTGCTCAAGCCGCAGGTCTTCTCCTCCATCGAGGAAGGGCGGGCGGCCCTGAGGGTCGGGAAGATCGCGCTGCTCGTGGAAAACGGATCGCCGATCGTGTACTGGTACGACCCGACGCGGCCCGACTCGCGCCTGGCGAAGTTCGAGGTGGACCAGGCGCTCCAGGGCGCGGCGGGGCGCAAGGACCCCGTGGCGGTGCGCGACGAGCTCGTCCGGGAGAAAGGGTCGCGCTACATCGACTTCCTGCTGCCGGGGCTGCTCGGGTTGAACCTGCTCTCGACGAGCGTGTGGGGAATCAGCTACTCGATCGTCAACGCGCGGCTGAAGAAGACACTGAAGCTGATGACGGCGACTCCGATGCGGCGGTCCGACTACCTCCTCGCCCAGATGCTGTCCCGCTTCGCGCTGCTCGCGCTCGAGGCGGCCGTCATCGTCGTCTTCGGGCTCCTGGTCTTCCAGGTGCCGCTGCGCGGGTCGTTCTCCGCTTTCGTGCTGCTCTGCGCGGTGTGCGGGCTCTCCTTCACGGGCCTCGGGCTGCTGTGCGGGTCCCGCGTCCAGACCATCGAGGGGGTCAACGGGCTGATCAACCTGATCCTCGTCCCGATGTGGCTCTTCTCCGGGGTCTTCTTCTCGCCGGACCGCTTCCCGAAGGCGCTCCACGGTCCGATCCAGGCGCTGCCGCTGACGGCCGCCAACGACGCGCTCCGAGCCGTGATGCTCGAGGGACGGGGGCTCTCGACGCTCGCGCCGCAGATCGCGGTGCTCGCCGTCTGGGGCATCATCAGCTACGCGATCGCCCTGAAGATCTTCCGCTGGCAATGACGCGTCGGGGGCAAGAGGGATGGGAGACATGAGCGACAAGGTGCTATTCGTGAACCAAGAGGAAGTTGCGGAGCTGCTGCCGATGGCCGAGTGCATGGACGCGATGGAGGAGGTCCTGTCCGTACTGGCCCGGGGCGAGGCACTCCTGCCTCTGCGGTCGATCCTCTGGCTGCCGGAGAAAGTCGGCGGCTTCGGCCTGATGCCGGCCGCACTGGTGCCGCAGAAGGTCGTGGGCCTGAAGGCGATCACGTTCTTCCCCGGCAACGAAGGGACCGAGCTCGACACGCACCAGGGAGCGGTACTCCTCTTCGAAGCGGAGCGCGGCCGGCTCCTCGCCGTCCTCGACGCCACCTCGATCACAGCGATCCGCACCGCCGCCGTCTCCGGCGTAGCGACCCGGCTTCTCGCGCGGGAGGACTCCGGGGACCTGGCGATCCTCGGCTCGGGAACGCAGGCGCGGACGCACCTCGAGGCGATGTCGGTAGCGCGAAAGCTCGGACGCGTGCGGGTGGCGAGCAAGGACTTCGGCCGGGCAAGAGCCTTTGCCGAGCGCGAGTCGAAGAGACAGGGCATCGAGATCGAGCCGGTCGCTACAGCCCGCGAGGCGGTCCAAGGAGCCGACCTCGTCTGCACGACGACGTCCTCGCGCGAGCCGATCGTCTCCTCCGCGTGGATCTCGCCGGGGGCGCACATCAACGCGGTCGGGTCGAGCGTGCCGTTCGCGCGGGAGCTCGACACGGCTACCGTCGTCCGGTCCCGCCTCTACGTGGACCGCCGCGAGTCCGCGCTCAACGAGGCGGGCGACTTTCTGATCCCGAAGAAGGAGGGCGCGATCGGCGACGGCCACATCGTCGGCGAAGTCGGCGAGGTCCTCATCGGAAAGGCGCCCGGCCGCCGCTCGCGCGACGAGGTCACGCTCTTCAAGTCGCTCGGCATCGCCGTCGAGGACGTGGCGTCGGCGCGCCACATCTACGAGAAGGCGAAGGCGTCAGGCGAGGGACTGTGGCTGGAGTTCGGAGGGCGGCGCCACGTCGAGTGATCGAGGGATCCGCCCGCTCGAGCCGGTCGGCATCCAAGAGATCCGGGCGGCGCGGGAGCGGATCGCGGGATCGGCCATCCGGACGCCGCTCGTGCACCTGAACGCCGAGGGACCGGCCGAGATCTGGCTGAAGCTCGAGAACCTCCAGCCGATCGGCTCTTTCAAGCTGCGCGGTGCGGGCAACGCGATGGGGCTCGCGGACCCCGACCGACTCGCGAAGGGCGTTTACACGGCGAGCGCCGGCAACATGGCGCAGGGCGTGGCCTGGAACGCGAGGCGGCGGGGAGTCCCGTGCACGGTCGTCGTGCCGGACAACGCGCCGCAGAACAAGCTCGACGCGATCGCGCGGCTGGGCGCGACGGCCGTGAAGCTCCCCTACGCGCGATGGTGGCAGGTGCTCGAGGAGCACGGCTACCCGGGAATCGAGGGGCTCTTCATCCATCCCGTCAGCGACCCGGCGGTCATGGCCGGCAACGGCACGATCGCGCTGGAGATCCTGGAGGACCTTCCCGACGTGGACACCGTCATTGTCCCGTTCGGCGGCGGCGGACTCTCCTGCGGGATCGCCGCCGGCCTGCGCGCGCTGCGCCCGCGGGCGAAGGTCTTTGCCTCGGAGGTGGACACCGCGGCGCCCTTCGCGGCATCGCTCGCCGCGGGCAAACCCGTGCGCGTCGAGCACACCCCGAGCTTCGTGGACGGCATCGGCGGCCGCTCGATGCTGCCGGAGATGTGGCCTCTCGCCTCTTCTCTGCTGGCCGGTTCGATCGTCGTCTCCGTCGAGGAAGCGGCGGCAGCCCTGCGCCTTCTCGCCGAGAGAAACCGCGTCGTCGCCGAGGGCGCCGGCGCCACCTCCCTCGCCGCAGCTCTCAAACGCTCACCGGACTCGGGCAAAACCGTGGCCGTGATCTCCGGCGGCAACATCGACCCCTCCAAGCTCGCCAGGATCCTCCACGGCGAGCCCCCGTAGGGAGAGATCGAAAGCGAGCTAGACCGTTTCGAGGTAGCGGTGGACCATGCTGACGGTGCCGGAGCCTTCTCCGACGGCCGCGGCGACGCGTTTGCCGGAGCCGCCGCGGACGTCGCCGGCTGCGAAGATCCCGGGGACGCTGGTCTCGAAGAGGAAAGGGTCGCGATCGAGAGCCCATCCCCTGGGTCGGTGGTTGGTCCTGGGAAGGTCGAGGCCCGTCAGGACGTAGCCCTTGTCGTCGAGCTCGATCAGGCCCGCGACCATCTCGGTGCGCGGCTTCGCCCCGATGAAGATGAACATCGCCGCCGCTTCGAGGGAGCGCTCCTCGCCGGTCGCGGCGTTGCGGAGGCCCACCCGCTCGAGCCTGCCGGCCCCGACGACGCCGGTGACCTCGGTCCGCAGCGCGACCTCGAGGTTCGGCGTCGCCTCGATCCGGTCCACGAGGTACCTCGACATGGACTTCGACAGCGAGTCTCCCCGGCACAGCAGCGTCACCTTCCGCGCGTAGCGGGAGAAGAACAGGGCTCCCTGGCCCGCGGAATTCCCGGCGCCGATCACGCAGACGTCCTGGCCGCGGTAAGTCGCGGCCTCGGTCATCGCCGCTCCGTAGTAGACCCCGATGCCCAGAAGCTCCGCCATCCCCGGGACGTCCATCGTCCGAACGGCGACGCCGGTGGCGAGGATCACCGCGTAGCAGGAAATCTCGGTGCCGTCGGCCAGGCGCGCGATCCGGTACGGGTCCTCCCGCCGCAGCGAGACGATCTCCTGCGCGAGAACCTCCGCGCCGAACCGGCGGGCCTGCGTCGCCGCGCGCCGCGCCAGCTCCGCCCCGGAGACTCCTGACGGGAAGCCGAGATAATTCTCGATCCGGGAGCTCGTGCCCGCCTGCCCTCCCGGCGCGCTCTGCTCGACGAGGACCGTCCGTAGACCCTCCGACGCCCCGTAGACGGCCGCGGCGAGCCCCGCCGGGCCTCCCCCGGCGATCAGGACGTCGTAAAAGGGAAGCTTCGCCCGAGTCTGTAACCCGATCTTCTCAGCGAGCTCGCGGTTGGACGGCGCGACGAGCCGGCTGCCGTCGGGAAAGAGCACGACCGGCAGCTTCGACGCGTCGCCGGTCGTCCGGATCAGCTCCCGAGTCGGCGCATCGAGATCCACGTCGATCCACTGGTACGGCACCTGGTTGTTGGAAAGGAACTCCTTGACCGCGTAGCTCCGGGGCGACGAGCGCGCGCCGGCGACCCGGATGCCGTCGAAGGCCGGGCGCACGCGGCCTTTCCAGTCCGAGAGAAGGTCGTCGAGGACCGGGTAGAGGCGCTCGGAAGGCGGGTCCCAGGGCTTCAACAGGTAGTAGTCGAGACCCACGTCGTTGATCCCCGAGATCGCCGCCTGCGTGTCCGCGTACGCGGTCAGGAGGACCCGCCGGGAGTCGGGATGGAGCTTCAAGGCCTCGCGCAGCATCTCGGTTCCGGACATGCCGGGCATCCGCTCGTCCACGAGGAAGAGCGCGACCGGCGTGCCGCGCTCCTTCAGCTGCCGCGCCGCCTCGAGCGCCTCCGGGCCGGAGCCCGCCTTCAGGATCCGGTAATCGCCCCGATAGTGCTGCCGCAAGTCCCGCTCGATCGCGGCCAGGACCTCCGCGTCGTCGTCCACGCTGAAGATGACGGGCTTGCTCACGCTTTTACTTCCCTTCCAAGGCGGCCGCCGGAAGCTCGATCGGGAGCCGCACCGTGAACTTCGTCCTGCCGGGCCGCGACTCCACGGTGATCGCTCCGTGGTGCTTTCCGGTCACGATGGCGTGGCTCGTGGACAGGCCCAGGCCCGTCCCCTTGCCGACCGGCTTGGTCGTGAAGAAGGGATCGAAGATCCTCGGCTGAACGTCCTCGGGGATGCCCGGCCCGTCGTCCTCGATCTCGACGACCGCCCACCCGTTTTCGCGGCGAGTCCGGATCCGGATCTCCCCGCGGCCGCTCATCGCGTCGGCGGCGTTGTCGAGGATGTTGGTCCAGACCTGGTTCAACTCGCTGCCGAAGGCCGCGATGTGCGGCAGGTCCGCGGCGTAGTCGCGCCGGACCGCAATGCCGGCCTTCAGTTTGTTGCGGAGGATGACCAGCGTGTTGTCGATCCCCTCGTGAAGGTTGACCGCCTGGACCGGCGCCTGCCCGACGTAGGAGTAGCTCTTGAGAGCCCCGACGATCTCGGAGATGCGCGAGGTCCCTTCGCCGATCTCGTGCAGGAGGCTGTAGACCGGGAAGACCGCGGAGGCCCACGTCACGATCGGCGCGACCGAGCCGGCCGGGAGCGACCCGGCGAGCGACTCGAGCGCGGCCGGATCGAGGCCCTGCGCCGCGAGCGCCGGCGAGAGCTCCCACGGATTGGGTACTCCGCGGTCCTCCAGCCACTCCTCGACGGCGGCCTCGCGGTCGGACCGGGCCAGCGGATCGAGGTCGCTCGGCTTCGCCGCGCGCTGCCGGGCCTCGGCGTCCAGCCGGGTGAGCGCCTCGCGGTCGGCGGGCGAGATGCAGGCCGAGGCGATCTTTCGCTCCGCTTCCTGGAGCCTCGCGAACGCGTCCCGGAGCTGCTCGGAAGCGCGGCGGGCGGCGGCGGCCGGGTTGTTGAGCTCGTGCGCGACGCCGGCGGCGAGGCCCCCGAGCGTGGCGAGCTTTTCGGACTGGCGCAGCGCCATCTCCTGGTTCAGGAAGGCGACCTCGAGCTGCCGCATCCGCCGGCGATCCGTCACGAAGGCGTAGAGGACGAGAAAGGAGATCCCCATCACGGCGACCGAGTTGCCGACGAAGAAGGCGAGCACGACCGACCGCGGCAGGTGGTTTCCGATCCCGACGCCGGGCTCGAGGTAGGCGACGCCGAGGACCGCCGCGACGAAGGCGGCCAGCCACCAGAGCGGCTCCCGCTCCCCGCCGAAGAGCAGCGACTCCAGGACCGCGATGAACGACCACAGGATGACGAGGCTCGATCCCACGAACCCGCCCAGCGCGAACTGCAGCGCGATCGGCAGGACGAACATGAGCACCTGCTGCACCCACCGGAAGAGCTCGAAGCGTCGCAGCCGGAAGAGGAGCAGCAGGTCGAGGAGCGTCAGGACGGAATACGCGATCGGGTACGGAGCGACGCCCGGCTCGCCGTAGAGGATGTACACCCCGCCCCAAAGAAACCCGGCCGGAACCACGAGCATGGAGGCGATCGTGAACTGGACCTTGCGCTGACGGGTCTCCTGGTTCTCGCCCGCGACGCACAGCCGGGCCTCGATCCACGAGGTGTGGGAGTGGGATTCGGGAACGGATCCCGAGGTCCCCGAGGTCTTTTCAGCGGCAGCCGTCCCCCCGGGCGGCGCCGCGACTGCGCTCTCCAAGCATCCTCCTCCTCGGACTCCGTCACGCGATTCGATTGCGGGCGGATTTTACCGCCCGCGGGCAGGAGGGTTCGACTTCCGCTCTTCCAGCTCCTCCAGCGTCTTCGGCCAGTCGCTTCGCAGGAGCTGCGACAGGGCGCGATCGGCGAGGAGCTTGCCTCCCGTCTGGCAGGCCGGGCAGTAGTTGGACTCGTTGTCGGCGTAGACGATCCTCTGGACCGGCGTGCCGCAGTCGGGACAAGGCTTGTCGTAGCGCCCGTGCACCGCCATTCCCTCGCGGAAAGCGGTCACCTTCTCGGGGAAGGCGCGGAGCGCGTCCGCGACGAACCGGTCCCGCCACTTCTCCAGGGTCTCCCGCGTGGCGCGGAAGAGCCGCCCGACCTCCTCCTCGGTCATCTTCTTCGTCAGCCTCGCCGGCGACATGCGCGCGCGGTGCAGGATCTCGTCGGAGTAGGCGTTGCCGATGCCCGAGAAGAGGCGGGGGTCCGTCAGGGCGCGCTTGACCGTGTGGTTCTCGCGGGTCAGCGCCTCGTGGAACGCGGCCTCGTCCGTCTCGAGCGGCTCGACTCCGCCGCGGTCGAAGGCCCGCAGGCCTTCTTCGCCGCGGACTAAGTGCAGCGACGCGCGCTTCTTCGAGGCGGCTTCCGTCACGACGAGGGTGGCGCCCGGAAAATCGAGCGTGGCGAGGTTGGTCCGGCCGCCGATCTTCGCGCGCCCCGGCTTCCAGTGGAGCCGCCCGGCGATCATCAAGTGCAAGACGACGAAGAGACCGCCGTCGAGCTCGAACACGATGCGCTTGCCCATCCGGCGCAGCCCGACGACGGTCCTCCCCTCGATCTCGCGGACCGGCGGATCCACCGAGCGCAGGAAGAACGGGCTCGCCAGCCGGATCGCCTCGAGCTTCTGTCCCACGACGCGCGACTCCAGTGCCGCGATGTAGGCCACGATATCCGGCAGCTCCGGCACGCCGGCGAGGGTAGCAGAGGGGGACTGATGGCCGCCGCACAGGCTTCCAATGCAGTGCAACACAAGGAGGGGCGAGAAAGGTCAGGCGAGCTCGCTGGACATCAGGGCCAGCGGGAACGCGACGCCGCCGGGAAGCGTGACCTCGCTTCGCTCGACGATCGAGAAACCCTCGCGCTCGTAGAACGGGATGCCCGTGAGCGTGGCCATGAGCTCGAGTCGGCGGAATCCCTCCCGCTTCGCCGCGCGCCGGCACTCGGCGAGGAGCAGCTTCGCGACGCCGCGACGGGCCCACTCCGGCCGGACGAAGAACGCGCGGATGCGCGCGGGCTCCGCCGCGGGGTCGAGCCGGTCGTCGGACCGATCCGCGTACTGGTCGCCTCCGAAGAGCGTGCGCCGCCGGCTCCATCCTCCGCAGGCCACGGGTGAGCCCTCCGATTCGACGACGAAGTACGTGCCGTCCTCGATCAACCGCGTGTCCACGCCGAAGAGGTGCTCCAGAGCGGCGGCGAGCTGTTGCCCCGAGTAGTCGCCGCCCGAGAGACCGAGGACCGACTCCCGGATCAGCTTCCGAAGACTCTCGACGTCTGCCGGGATCGCCGGCCGCAGGAAGAGGCCGCCCGCGGTCACGGCGAGGGGCGGCTGTCGTCGTAGAAGCGGCGGTGGAGGACGTTCCCGGTCCGGCCGGCCAGCCCGATGTCGATCGTGTGGAAGCCGGCG
>Ga0126379_10000991_pt1 | contig 16747 bp, 29 predicted proteins | sample PanSoiMetPlot_24_FD_92640 | JGI IMG/M metagenome (GOLD analysis project Ga0126379, IMG submission 92640) | Tropical forest soil microbial communities from Panama - MetaG Plot_24 | ecosystem: Environmental > Terrestrial > Soil > Tropical forest > Bulk soil | place: Panama | collected 2016-02-17 | reverse complement strand
TCGCGGGGCGCCAGGTTGGGGTTGGCGGTCTCGGTCACCGTGCCCGGGATCCCCTGGTCCTGGCTCACCACCTTGGGGGCGTCCGGGTCGATGGGCTGGGCGTCGTGGAGGGCCTGCTCCCGGCGCTGGGCCATGGCGAGCTGGGAGCGGAGGTTGGCCTGCTCCTGCTCCAGGGCCGCCATGCGGGCCATCACCACCGACGTGTCCCCCGAGTCCTTGGCCGCCACCACGGGGGCCAGGAAGTCGCCGTTGGGGTCGTCGGCCACCGTCATCAGCCTGGTGTCGGCCATGTCGTAGGCCTCCAACGGGGGACGCATGGCCTCGAACAGGGCCTCGGTGTCGAACGGGGTGCCGTTGATGCTCAGCCGCAACGCCTCGGCGTCCACCCCGTAACGCTCCCGCAGCCGCTGGTACTCGTACACCCGCACCCGGTTGCGGGGATCGAAGTTGTTGGCCTCCGGGTGCCCCAACCACAGGCACATGGCGTCCCAGTCGACCATGAGCTGGCCATGAGCAGGGATGGTGAAGCTGCGACCGTTGAACGCGCTGACGAAGTCGGTCTCCCCGACGTTCACCAGCCGGACCACATCACCGGAGGCCATGGAACGGGATGCTACGACAGGTACTTCGGCGTGACCCACACGTCGACCACCCCACCGGCACCGGCGCCGATGGCGATCCCCACCGACTGGCCCAGACCGGGGGTGTTGTTGGTGGCGACGCGACCGGCGGTGGTGCCCGAGGCGATGAGGACGTCACCGGCGGCCGGGGCGGTCCCGGTGTAGGCCACCCCCGAGGCGGTGCCCTGCACGATCACGTTCACCGTCTGCCCCACGTTGGCGGCGTTCTGGGTGATCCCGATCTGCAACGGGTTGGGGGTGGTGGTGTTCACCCGGCACGTGTTCCCCGCCGGGTCGATCTGCACCAGCTGCTTGGCTCCCACCGCGGCGGTGGACACCACGAACGGGGCGGTCTCGTTCCACCCCTGCTGGTCGAGGGTCGAATACCCGAACGCCCCCGTCGGATTGGCGATGGTCTTGGATCCCACAGATGCCTCCTAGGCCGAGTAGTTCGTGATCTTGCCGTGGCGGCTGTCGTTGGTGATCCCGATGTTCCCGGCGAACAACAGCATCGACACGTAGGCGTCCTGGTCGGGGGGCTTCATCCAGTCCTCCATGGCGAAATCCCCCCGCGGGGTGGTGAACCAGTACACGTAGTCCTCGTTGATCATCACCACCGCGCTGTTGGTGGTGTTGGGACCGTCGAACACGTGGGAGTCCACCGTCCACGGCACGTTGTTGAACAGCAGGTTGGTGAACCCCGCCGAGGCCAGCAGCTCGTCCGCCCCCGCCGGTTGCACCGTGTACTGGGAGAACGGCGTGTTCTTGGCCCAGAACCGGTTGTACTGCTCCTGGCGGGACACGATCAGCGTCGGCGCCCTCCCGCCCTCGGTGCAGTTCCCGAACATCGACTGCAACGACGCCAGATCGAGGGCGGCGGTGGTGCTGTCGATCTTCGACTTCCACCACGTGTTCGTCGTCCTGGACAGACCGGCGTAGGTGTTGTTCACCGTCCCGTCGTCAATGGCCACCTTCAGGCCGTCCAGGTCCTTGGCGTTGGACCCGTCCGACCACAACCCGATGGCCAGGTTCTCGGCGATCTCCATCTGCGCCTGATCCGACATCAACCGCACGATGTTGGCGATGGCATCCGGCGAGTTCGCCTTGATCAGGCTCAGACCGTCGATGGCCAGCGGCACGTAGTGCTGCTTCCAGTCCAACGCCGCGTTCTTCACCGTGTCCGACGGGGCGATGGTCAACTGGTCGAACCCCTGGTAGGGACCACCGGCAGCGAACCGGCCGTACATGAGCGGCAGTTCGATCTGCAAACCACCCTGCACCAGCTTCTTCTTGGAAGCAATCAGCCTAAATAGGACAGGATTGCTTCTATAGATGTTATCGGTCACTTCGGGCAAAATGTACCTTCGGGAGATACTGTTCAATACGTTCGTACCGATAGGTGTCGCCATCTTCTACCCCTTAAGTTCCTTTCGGAGATACCGGACAAGTTGCTCTGCAAGCTCCGGGTCGTCCTGTAGGAGCCCGATAGCCAGGTTGTGGGGTCCACAGAGAACCCCCCGAACCTCACCAGTGAGGTGATCGTGGTCTACGTAGGGGAACGGCGTGAGGGGTCCTCTACAGATGGCGCACGCATTCCCCTGTTGTCGAATCAGGTGTTCATACTCGTGCATAGAGATTCCATAGAGACGCTTGAGGTCAGAGTTGCGCTTGATCCGACGCCATTGTTCTGGGTTGTCCTTGCGCCACTGACGGTTGCGAGCACGGATCTTCTCTGGGTCTTTGACTCGGTCGGCACGAGTTCGCGCAGCCATACAGACGAGGCAATAGGACTTGTGAGACCCGGTGTGAGGTTCGCCGCACTTCGAGCAGATACCAGTGAGCTTGCTCACTGAACTTGTCCGTTGCCGTTCATGGCCGCGGCGATCTCCTGGGTCATGGCGGCGTGACGGTCTTCGGGGGTGGAGGGGACGGGCTCGCGGCGGGGGGCGCTGCCGCCGGAACCGGACAGGGCCGTGAGCTGTTGTTTGCGTAGGGCGGCGGTGTCCTCGGTGGCCTGTTCGGCCTGTTGGGAGGAGACGCGCTGTTGTTCGTAGCGGTCGCGGTAGGCGGGGGTGGTCCAGAACATCATCTCCAGGGCGGCGTTCATGCCCTGGCGGATGCCGCCCTCGCGTTGGGAGAGGCCGGGGAGGATGGCGGCCTGGGCGATGGAGGTTTCCAGGGCTTCCATGGCGCTGTCCTCCAGGCCGTACTTGGTCTGGAAGTCGGTGTGGGCGGCCTGGATCTGGCCGAGGCGGGCGTTGTAGTCGGCCTGCTGCTGGTTCTGGACGACGGGGGTCATGGACTGGGTGAAGGTGTCCCGCAGTTGGCCGATCTCGGCTCGGAGGGCGCGGATCTCGGTTTGGGCGCGGGGGTCGAGCCAGTCCCCCTCCCCTTCCGGCGGCGGTTGCGACGAGGTGGCGGGGGAGGGGGCTGGCGGTGCTCCAGCGTCCGGTCGGGGTTGGACGGGGGGCTGGAGAGGTTGGAGGGTGTACTGGCCCGACAGGAGGGCGTCGATGGCCTGGACTTGTTGGGGGGAGAGGTTGTTGAAGTACTGGTAGACGGGGACCATCTGGGCCAGCTGGTCGGCGCTGTAGTCGACGCCGGAGAGGGTGAAGGCGGGAGCAGGCTGGCCGTCTCCCGCGGCCGGAGCTTCACCCTGCTCCGGTGGCGCCTCCCCCTCGGTGACGGGCGGTGCTGCGGCTGTCGAGGTTTCCTCGGGGGCGGTCTCCGGCGACGGCGGTTCCTGCCCCTCCGCAGGTTGGTCGTCGCCGGGAGCGGCGGTGTCAGTTTCGGGTGACGGGTCCGCGCTCGAAGAGGTGGGGAACCGGCGGTCGACGGCGTCGAGGAACGATTCGATGAACTCGTCCTCGGGGGACTGTTCGGTGACGTCGCTCATGTGGTGTGTCCTTGCCTGACGATCTTGGTGCCGCTCTTCTTGCCGAGGATGCGGTTGGCCTTGGCGTCGATCTGGGCCTTGCCCGCCGGTGACAGGTTCCCCGCTTTCACCTGCTGGGAGGCTCGGGCCTTGGCGTTCGCGGCGTGAGCACGATCATTCATGGGATACGCGCGTCTGCCTGGCAAGCCGAAGCTGCCCTTGGGTAGCGCGTTACGAGCCTTAGCCCTGAGTTTGGCCATGTCAGGCTCCCGGTCCGGCGATCTTGTTGGCCACGGTGTTGAGCCGGTTGGCGGTCACTCCTCGCAGCAGGATGCGGCGCAGCTCGTCGCTGGGGGGGATGGTCGGTCCCTGCATGAGCCCGGGGACTCCGGCGGGGCCGATGGGAGGCCCACCCGGTGGCGGCATCCCCGGCGGTGGCATCCCCGGCGGCGGTCCGGGCGGGGGGCCGACCGGGCCCGCTCCCGGCATCATCGGCCCCCCTCCGGCCATCGGTCCCATGGGGCCGCCCATGGGGGGTCCCATGCCGCCCCCCGGTCCCGGTCCTCCGCCCATCTGGGAGGGGAGGGGGATGTTGGGGACGTTGACGCCCTGCAGCGCGTCGGAGCCCTGCTGCTTGAGGCGCTGCAGGACGATGGTTTCGAGATTGATGATGAACGGCAGGTCGGCGTTGTCGGTGGTCTTCAGCCCCTGGATGTCGGACAGGACCGACCGCAGGCCTTCGGTGAAGGTGTCGGTGGTGCGGGTGCCGGTGGCCATCTACGCCTCGGCTTCGGCCTGCTCGCGTTGGGCTCGCTCGACGTCGGTCTCCGGTAGCTCGTCGGTGGGGATCGTCGCCTTCTGTTCGTCGGTGAACAGGTGCGGGTAGCGGCGCACGTTCTCGGCGGTCAGCTCGTCGGAGCCGGGGGGGTCGGTGGAGGCGGGCGGCTCGGGGGCGATGGCCTCCATGGCGGCGTTGATGTCGCCTCCGGGAGCGTCGGCGGGCGCGTCGGCGGGAGGTTCCTCGGCGGGGGCGTCGGCCTCGGAGCTGTGGACGCTGCGGGGACTCACTTCACTTGCAGATCGCGAGGGGCGGAGCGGCCCTTGGGCTGCGCCTGGGGGTTGGAACCGAACTGGCTGTTGGTGGTCTGCCCCTGACGCTGGATGGGGGCGTTCCCGGGGGCGGAGACGGCTTGTGAGGGGTCTTGAGCCATGACGTGGGTCCTTTCGACAGTGGTTGGGAAGCTACTTCTTGCGTTTCGTGGGCTTCTTGGTCGCCTTCGAGCCTTTGACGTGCTGGGGGAGGCCTTTGAAGTTGGTCTTGGCTGCGAACTCCTTGGCCCAAGGCTGGTCGGTGGCGAAGGCGTACCGCTGTTGAGCCCTGGAGACGAACGGCACTACTCGTCCTCGGGTTCTTCCGGTTCGATGTATGCCGCGCCGAACCCTGCGTTGGCGGGGTTGGCCATGATCCGCCCGAAGTACTGGGGGTTGAAGTCGTAGTCGGACATGCCGTTCCCGAAGTCGGGAGGGAGTCCGGTGGTGTTGTAGGCGTCTTGTTCCCCGAACTGGACGTGGTCGTCATCGGGGGACGTTTGCAGCGATTTTCTGGCCATTGGCGGTCTCTTTCTGTTGGAGTTCGGCGAGCTGCTGGCGGAGGGCTTCGATGGTGATGCGCTGGTCGGCGATGACCAGCAGCAGGGCGATGAACTGTTCGGGGTTCACGTGCCCATGTCCTCCACCGAGATCTCGTTCTGTTGGCCTGCCGCTGCGCCCGCCGCCACCGTGCCCGACCCTGTGCCGGAGGAGCGGACGACGTTGAGACCGAAGCGGACCGAGGCGGTGGAGGCGGCGAGATAGCGGGCGGCCACCGTGGCCCCGCCCTGGAAGAGGCTGACCCCCACGCTGCGGAACAGGGAGTCGCGGATGTTGGTGGCCCCCGCCAGCATGTAGACGTCCCAGACGTCACCGTCGATGGTGGACAGCAGACCCCGGTACGAGGCCACGATGCGGTACTTGCGTCCGGCGACGACGTTGGCGTTGACGCCGACGATCTCGATGCCGGTGGTGGTGATGGGGCCGACGGCGGTGGTGTTGGAGGCGTAGGCGATCTCGCCCCGGGCGGGGCTGGAGGTGGTCACGACCCAGTCGGTGAGGGAGCTGGAGTAGGTGAGGACGACCGAATCCCGCTGGTTGAGGGTGAGGTTGGCGCCGCCCGGGTTGCGGATGTTGGACCCGGTGAGCACGGATTCGTCCTGCAGGGTGATCGGTTGGGCGGAGATGTTGACCAGGGTGATGGTCTGGCCGTTCTGTCCCGCCGCCATGGTGGGAGCGGAGGTGAGGGTGAGGGCGCCGCCGCTGGTGTTGTTGAGGTTGACGGTGCTGGCGGTGATGGGGACGGTGGCGGCGGCGGTGGCGATGGTGGCGGCCGTCGGGGTCCACACCGTGGTGGAGGCGTTGCGGATCCCGATGTTGGTGGTGCCCCCGGAGGCGGTGCCGATGTCGAGGTAGATGTTGGTGCCGGTGGTGGAGATGGCGGAGGCGAGGTCGAGGACCGTCCAGTTGGTGGCCTGGGCGGAGGTGATGGCGGTGGAGGAGAAGCTGATGCCCTGGGTGATGATCCCGCCGCCCGAGTTGGTCGGCTGTTTCATGACGAACCCCCGCCACAGGGGGAGCGTCACCCCCGCGCCGGGGGCGCAGGTGGCCTCGAAGCCGACGAAGTCGGAGCCGCCGGTCAGGGTGCCGGTGCCCACGGTGGTGAACAGCGGCCCGGAGTAGAAGTCGGCGATCGGCCCCAGGGTGACGGCGGCGTTGTCGGCCGTGTAGGTGGGACGGGAATCGAACGTTTCGAGGATGCCGAGGTTGACCGCCACGCCCGACGAGTTCTTGACGGTGGCCCGGTTGGTGAACGCCATCGACCCGAACGTGGCCGCGTTCTGGGCGAACACCAGGATCGGTTCGTGGGACCAGATGCCCGTGGATCCGGCCAGGTTCCCGCCTCCCCATTGGCCGGAGGCGTAGTTGATGGTGTGGGTCTGGCGGAGACGGATGCCGGGGCCGGGGTCGGAGGTGAGGGTTTCGTTGGTGATGTCGCGCAGGCGCACGGGGGAACGGAGGTTGACCGCTCCCGCCCCGGAGGCGGTGCTGTCGCCGTTGAGGATGATGACCCCCGCTCCGGCGGCGTTGGCCCCGTTGATGGTGTTGCCCCCGGCGGTGTTACTGGACATGGTCCAGATCTGGGTTCCGGCCCGTCCCGCGATGAGGGCGTACTGGGGGAGCCAGTCGGTGGTGGTGTCGGGCGACCACTTGAGGTCGTAGTCGGTGGCGCTGTTCTTGAGGAGGGCGGCGTTGGCGACTCCGCCCACGGGGACGTTGCCCGACCCGGCAGTGGACCACTGGACGTTGTAGCTGGTGGCGTCGATCTTGGACAGGACCTGGCCCGCCGCCCCTCCCGTGGGGAGGGGGTTGGCCATGGTGCCGTGGGCGTGGTCGGAGCGCGACAGGGTGGTGGCGGTGCCGTCGGTCGAGGCCAGGGAGAAGTTGACCTGGGCGGTGACGCTGCCGAACGCCTCCCGGGCGTGTTTGTGGTCCTCCCGGGCGTAGGTGGTGGCGGTGCCGACCACGGCGGCGTCACCGACCGCCTGGGTGGTGACGGTGGTGGCGGGGTTGGGGATGACGGGCGCGGTGGGGGAGCCGTGGGTGTGGTCCTGGCGGGCGTAGTTGGTGGAGGTGCCCACCGCCGAGGCGATGCCGTAGGTGGTCTCCGAGGTGACCGTGGTGGCCGGGGTGCCGCCCCCGCCCGCCACCGTGGCCCACTGCACGTTGTAGTTGGTGCCGTCAATTTTGGTGAGGGCCTGGTTGGCGGTCCCGCCGGTGGGGATGCCGGGGATGGACTGCCAGGTGGTGCCGTCGTTGATCTTGGCCATGTCAGGCGCTCCACACTTCCATGACCGCCTGTCCCGAGTTCCCGCCGTAGCTGGTGTTGGCGTTGCCCGCCCCGAACGTGCGGGCCGACGTCCAGTCGTACTTGTAGGAGTTCCCGGCGGTGAGGCCGGTGACGAGGACGTGGTGGCTGACGCGGGCGTTGATCTGGGTGGAGGCGGCGGTGAACAGGACCTCCGACTTCGATCCGGCCACGTCCACGCCCCCTATCCGCAGCCCCCATCCGAGGGTGGAGTTGTTGTTGATCTGAGCGAAGGCGGTGAGCACCACGATGACGTTGCCGCTGGCGGGAGCGGTGAACGTGACCGTCATGTTGGTGGTGTCGATCTCCAGGTAGGTGGACCCGGAGGCAGCGAAGTTGACGACGGTGGCGGGGTTGTAGATGTGGGAGGCGAGCAGGCTGGTGCCGCCGCCGCTCCCCGACGGGTTGCCGTTCTCCCACAGGTCGTTGGCCACGTTCCGCCCGCCGGTGGACGTCTTGGGGTCATGGGTTCCGGCGGGGTCGATGAACACGATGTTGGTGAAGCTGTTGGCGTCGGGGGCGGTGCCGGTGGGCCACACGTACTGCGTGGAGGACCACACCTTGGTGGCCAGCAGGCCCTGCTGGAGGGCGGTGAGCGACGCCCCGCCGGACACCGTCGTCCATTGGACGTTGTAGTTGGTGGCGTCGATCTTGGTGAGCGACTGGCCCGCCGTGCCGCCGGTGGGCAGCTCGCGGGCGCTGGTGCCGTGGGTGTGGTCGTTGCGGGCGTAGAGCGTGCCGGTCCCCACCGCCGAGGCTTGCCCGTAGGCGGTTTCGGCGACGACGGTGGTGGCTGGACTCACCCCCGCGCTGACCGTGGACCATTGGGTGTTGTAGTTGGTGGCGTCGATCTTGGTGAGGGCCTGTCCGGCGGTGCCCCCGGTGGGGACACCCTGGCCCGCGGGACCGGCGGGACCCGTGCTACCCGCAGGACCGGCTGGACCCGTGGGGCCAGTGGGACCGGGCGGACCGGGCGGACCCTGGGTGCCCTGGAGGACGGGGCCTTCGAGTTGCACGTCGAAGTGGGGGCTGTCGACGGTGACGTCGAACTCCTGGGTGGTCACCGGGTGACCTCCTGGGTGACGTGGGCGGGACCGCGGGCGATGGTGACGATGTGCCCGGTGGGGTCGGTGACCTGCAGGTCCCACTGGTAGCAGCCGGTGAGGGGGGTGGTGACGGTGCGGGCCAGGGACATGAGGATGGACGACGGCAGGGTGATCGAGCAGGTGAAGGTGGCGTCGATGGTGGTGTCGTTGTCGGCCACGTCCCGGCGCAGCTGGGCGGTGGGGGCGGTGAACCCGGTGAGGTCGAGGGCGGTGCCGTTGGTGGTGACGTTGACGGTGGCGGTGTAGTCGTCGCCCTGGTAGATGGCGATGGGGGTGGCCTTCACTGGCTTCTCCCCGCCCGCTGGCGGGCTCCGGGAGGCTGGAAGGCCTGCGCGGCGGTCAGTTGGGCGATGCGGTCGGCGATCTCCCCCGCGTTGGGGATCCCCAGCTTGGTGAGGGCCTGGAGGGGGTCGTAGAGGCCCAGGGTGTAGAGCTGGATGGTCTCGGCCCGCTCCTGCATCTGGGAGATGTGGGCGCCGATCTGGGAGATGATGGTGAACCGCATGGGGTGCTGCACCACGTTCCCGTTGCGGTCGAGCATGGGGACGTGGAAGTGGGTGGGGGCCAGGGCCATGGCCGTGTTCTGCCCCGACGGGCCGGTGACGGCCATGAGGCGGGGGGTGTCGTAGTTCTCGACTATGAGGCAGGCGATCTGCTCGTAGGCCGCTCGCAGCGCCCATTCGAGCCCTCGGAGGTGGGAGCGGATGCGGGTGAATCCCGCTTCCTGCACAGAATCCAGCACGTCAGAAGCATTACGGCCAGTGGGGGTAAAGCCACGAGTGATGGCAGAAAGGCCACTGATGCGCTCCATCTCGGTGACGAAGAACTGGACGAGCTGGGGGATGATCGGGTGCAGGGGGACTGGTTCCATCCACTTGGCCTGGTTGATGTCCCCGGTGACGGTGATGCGTGTGCCCGGGCGGTTCGGGATCCGGGTGCGGGGAATCCCACTGCGGCCTCCTTCCAGGAACGGCGGGTTGCCGCACAGGTCGATGTTGTGGATGGTGCTGGAGAGCAGCCGGTTCAACGTGATCTGGGAGGAGGACAGGTCCTCCACCAGGCTCTGGCCCCAGAACTCGCCGGTGTCGTCGGCCACGAACCGCTGGTAGGGGTGCTGGCCGTGGGACCACAGCTGGTAGGCGGGGACGTCGAGGAGGACGTGGTTGCCTGCCACCACCACGCACCGCCAGTAGTCGAACAGGGTGTTGCGGCCGTTGATGGTCTGGGGTTCGTGCTGACGGAGCCAGCATTCCAGGACGGTGACACCACGGTCGTTGGGGTCGGGATCGCCGGGACTGAAGCGCGTGGGGAGCGAGGCGGAGCGCGTCGACGGGGCGATGGGGGCGGCCTGGCCGGGGAACGTGCGCGCGCTCGCTCGGGGCGGGTTCCCCAACCGGTCGGGGTGGACGTCGATGTCCTCGGTGGGGGCGGGCATCCCCTCGGCAAACAGGTTCCCGGCGTGGAAGCGGCGGTCGATCTCCTGGCGGGACATGTTGCGGGCTTCGATGTAGTAGTTGCCGTCGCGGGTGTTGCGGGCCTGGGGGTCGGGATAGAAGGTGTAGGGATCGACCCGGAGGAGCACGGCGTTGCCGAGGCCGCCGTCGAGGGTCATGTCCCAGGTGGCCTTGAGCAGGCCGGTGCCCCAGGCGTAGGAGTCCCACACCGCCTGCTTGATGTTCTCCTCGTGGCGGTGGACGGTGGCCACCGCTTCGATGACGGTGGTGAGGTCGGCCGCCACCTTGTCCATGTACTGGAAGTAGGGGGTGGCGGGACTGGCGGCGGGGACGGCGGTGTAGGTGGGGCGCTGGTCGGTCATCCACCCCGCCAGCTGGCTGATGATGGGCCGGATCTCGGGGACCTCGGGGCTGGGCAGCCACCCGGCCCGGTCCGCCATCCACGTCCGGTTGCGGAGCAGGCGGTCGTTGCGGTTCCAGGTGGCGATGATGGGACGGCGGTGCTCGCGGGCCCGGTAGAACAACTGACGGCAGTAGGCGGCCAGCTCCACGTCGTAGCGGGGCGCCACCTGCGGGGGCGGGTCGGGCCATTCGACGTGGGGGGTCTGGGCGGTGTCGGGCTCGACGTCGGTGGTGGAGGTGGCGATGGTCTGGTTGCTCATTCGATGGCCTTCCGCAGGCGATCAGCAGCGGGATCATTGCCGATCCGGCGCAGATGGTCATACGTAGCCGGGAGGCCTTCACCGGTGACTCCGAGCGCGTCGCGGTCGCGGAGATCGACGGGGACGTAGCGGTGCTCGGGACGCTCCACGGTGTGGGCCTCGCCGTGGGCGTCGTACAGGATCTGGGGCTGCGACGCCTTCTCCGACGCCCGCGCTAACTCGGAGGCGTGGTGCGCCCGGTTGCCGGGGAAGCTGGCGGCGATGCTGAACCCCCACACCCGGTGCGCCCAGTTGGTGCACCGCAGACAGAGGACTTCGTCCTCCCGCACGTCACACCGGAAGGAGATGCCGCACGTGCGGCAGACGTACTCGTACACGAGGTCATGATGCTGGTTCCTCGTTCCACGCCTGCCAGGTACGGTCGTGGTCGACGGGCTCCAACACCTTGTTGACGGGACCGGTGTAGGCCTCCAGCAGTTCGGTCGAGGAGCAGATGCACGCTTGGGCGAGGCTGGTGACGGTGTCGTCGTAGCCCGACGAGGAGTTCGGCCCGTAGGTGCCGTTGGTCATGGTCACGTAGTTCTGCATCTCGTAGAACGTGGTCTTGTCGTGAATGGTGACCGACCGGTCGACCAGCAGCTTGAGCAGGAACCCGATCATCCATTCCTTGCGCTGCTGGTTGGTGTCCCACCCGAAGTTGGTGGCGATCACCGACGGCTCCTTGTCGGCGTAGCGGTGCTTGTAGAGGTTGGGGTAGTTCATGTTGATGAGCGCCCCCATGCACGTGTAGCCCGCTCCCGTGGTCTCGCACGTGAGCAGGGCGGTGTTGTAGTACTTGCCCAGCTTGGCCAGCTCCTCGGCGAAGCTGGCGCCGTCGATCCGTCCCCGCCACGTGGCCACCTGCCGGTAGGTGCGGCGGTTGATGACCTGGGCGGCGGCGTAGTCCCCGGTGGTCACCCTCGTCGGGTCCCCGGCCACCATGTACCGGCCCCAGTCGTAGTCGCTGGACGGGGTCTGGTAGAGCTTGAGGGGGCCTCCGGCGTCGGGGACGAACCGTATCTGTGCACCCTCACGGAGAAGGCGTCCCACAAGTGGCCGCTCGATCGGCTCATAACAAGCTCGTAGGTCCGCCAGCGGGAAAATGTTGTACCCGGTAGCCACGAAGGCTTCCTCGGGAGACGACGGGTACTCCTGGTGGAACCACGCCAGGTCGTTCTGTGCCAGGTTACGGACGGCCCACCGTCGCCACCGGAGATGATCATCGTCCACGCCCAGCCGTCCGAGGACTCGTTCTTCCTCATTCAGGTCCTCCAGGGCGGGGGTGGCGTCACCGAGGATGCGGTTGATGTAGCTCCAGGTGTACTGGGGGTGGCGCCACCACGGGAAGAACAGGGGCTGGTACTCGGTGTCGCCCGCCTCCGCCGCGTACCACTGGTCGTGGAAGTAGCCGCCCACCCCGTTGGCCGTCGACTCGATGACGCCGATGGTGTTGGGCTCGAAGTGGAAGGCCTGCTCCAGGCCGCCCATGGTCATGGTCGCCTTCTCCCAGAACGCCACCTCCGAGGCGTGGACCACGTGGAGGGTCTTGGAGCGGCCGGTGTTGATGTTCTTGGCGGTGGAGATCTTCATGGACGATTTGGTCTCCGTCCACGCCAGTTCGTTGCGGGACCGGTACTTGACGGTGAACGCCCGGGCGTAGGGATACGTCTCCCAGTAGGTCTGGCTCATGCCCAGCAGGTGCTGGGCGGAGTCGTTCTCGTGGGCGATGACGAGCCCATTGATGTTGTCGAAGCTGAAACACCACAGGAAGGCGATGGCCTCGGTCAGGGTGGAACATCCCAGCTGCCGCGCCTTGAGGATGATGATGCGGATCAGCTTGCGGCGCTCGTACTGCCGCTCGACCTCGGCGATGTACTCCCGCTGCGCCCAGTTGGGCCGGAACGGAATGAGATGCGCGCGGGTGTCAATAATGCTGAGTTGCTGGAGGGCGGGAATGAGGTTCAGCTGGCGTCACCGAGCATGGCCTGTTGCAACGATCGCAACTGCCCCCGTAGTTCGCCCATCTCCTCGTCCTCGGCCTGGGCGGACAGGGCGCGGCCGATGGCCGGTAACAGCGACGCGACGATGCGCAGCTGCGTCTGGGGAGGACCGTTGTCCAACATGTCCTGGGCGACGGCCATGGCCGTGGATGCCAGAGCGCGCGCTGTGCGTCCCAGCTCCTCGTCGGAGGTGACCGCCTCGGCGACGGCGAGGGAGGCGACGTCCTTACGAGGCATCGTCGTCACCCTCTGCCGGTGGGTCGTCGTACAGCCCGAGCGCTTCGCTTTCACGGACAAGACACGTCAGCGGATGGCCGTCACACTCGGGATGCCCGTCCGGGCAGGCTGAATCGTGTTCGGTCGGTGATGTCAATGTCGCCAGCACTTCGGCGGCGACCGCGACCATCAATGAGCGGTTCGGTTCGGGTACTTCGACCCAGGGCACAGCAGAGGCACGACGGGTCTCGTATTGGTAGCTCGGTGCGAGTCGTTCGTAGGTCTCGTGGAACAGTTGCGCGAGTGCTTCCGGCGTCATTCGTCGTCACCCTCTGTCGGTGATGTCGTCTGATGGAAGCGGCCAGCAGTCGTGGCAGAAGATGCGAACATGCTCGGACGAGAACACTTCGGCTGCGTCCTCTGGCGTGCGAGTTGCCACAACCACTAGTTCCCCACAGCGCGAGCACGGCAGCGCGTGGTCCTCAAACCCTAAAATCTCGTAGCGGGTCATTCGTCGTCACCCTCTGTCGGTGGCGTCACGGGTTCGGGCGGTCGTACCAGGTTGAGCAAGAACCGCATGTCCTCGGTCGGATCCGGTTCGCTCACCATCCCGCCTTCGGCAGCTGATCTTTGGGGACCCGCACGAACGTCACCTTCCACATCACCCCCATGGTCTGGCGCAACAGGTCCATGGCGTGAGGGATCTGACCGTGAGGCACCCCCAGCGACAGCTTCATGTCCCCGCCCGGGGTGATGTTGGAGGAGTGGACGTAGGCGGCGAACTCGGCCACCTGGCCGTACACGATCGGCTTGGTGGGCTTGCCGACGACCTCCACGGCGTGATGCTCGCCCGCCCCACCCCCGGCGTCAACCGCGAGGACCAGGATCCCCCGGCCACTTCCGGTCACCGCCGTCGATCAGGTTCCGCACACCGGCCACCACCGCCCCGATCACCGTGATGACGATGAACAGGTACACGACCGTCGCGATCACTTCCATGATTTCTCTCCTCTGACACTGCCAACGTACCGTGACCCCATCGGCACACGAGCGCGGGAACTAAGGCAACAACCCCTGACCGGGCGGCACCATCACCGCCCGATGCTCGTTCCCCTCGGGCTCGATCCGAGGCTGGGGCATGGTGTCATCGGTCGGGTCCACGCCGAACCCGGTGTAATCCCACTCGTCGTCGGGCTGCCACCGCACCCGAGCATCCAGAGACGGGCTGTCTACCTTGAACGGCTCCCCCGACACCTGCTGAGGCCCCGCCACCGCGTCCATCGTCCGCTCCAACAACTGGGTCTGAGACGCCACCAGCCGCTCCTGGATCCCCCCCAGAGCACTCATGGCATCAGCGAACGCCCGAGCCTGCGCCCGATCCAGCTCCGCCGCGTACTGACGGCGCTCCACCTGGAACCCCGACAGCATCTGGCGCACCACCGCCGCGAACCGCAACACCGTCAGGGTGGTCAGAGCGGCGAACACCACCGCCAGCACCACCACCGCGACGATCACGCGCTCATCGGAGACGCAGGCGGATCCTCCAGACGCCAGTACTCGCCGTCCACCAGCACCTCAGGATCGACCTCAAGCACCTCACAGATCGCCAGCAGGTGCTTGTTCGACGGGAGCAATCGCCCCGCCAGATAGTTGCTCAACGTGCGGTCATAGATCCGCGTCTGGTGAGCCAGCTCGAACGCCGTCATGCGACGAGCACGCAACATCCGCCCCAGAACCGTGCGCTGGTTGGGCAACGGAGGCACGCCCGCACGCTAATCCGTCGTCGTTCTCGCATCATGCCCAGACCCCGGACCACCGTGTTGGCTGCGAGTTGCGCCAAGCGGCCGTGGCGGGGGTCGCCTGGGCAAGCTGGGATAGCGTCCGGCGGTCTGTCCGCCGGATGGGGCGTGTGCTGGATGGGCGAAGGATCTCCTTTGCCAGCTGGCGCGACCATCCTTGCGAGCTCGTGCGATGCGACTGGGGTTGAATGCACGGGGAGGTGGGTAGTGTGACGTGTGTCACGCTAAGGGTGATGGTGGTATCTGCCGAAGGTGTGAGATCATCTACTAGTCACCAACCAAGGAGAAGAACCAATGTTCGCAATCCCCATGCCCGACAAGGTCCGCTACTCGGAACGATCAGGTAACTGGGTCGTGACATACACGCCCCTCCATCCCCGGTGGGGCGGCTCGTGGTCTCTGGCCATCGCTCCGCAGAGCACGCGGGAGCAGTCGTCATGAGCGGCACGATCATGGGTTTCCCTGTCGCGGAAGTCTTGGAAGCCGAGAAGGTGCACGCGCGTCTCGTGAACGCGACAGGACGCGCTGACGTAGCGGAGATCCTGAGGGGCGTCAGTTACGGGGCGTTCAGGTTCCTAGACGAGAAGCCGGGCTATTTCCCGGGCAACTACAGCGCGGAACCGTGGTTCGCATGGATGCGGCAACTGCGGAACGATCCAACAAGCGATTTGTTCGATCACTTGACCTAGCGCGGTCTCGGGCGTACCCGCTCCGCGGGTGCGTTCCGTGTCCTCACTGGGCAGTCACCCCAACCAAGGAGAAGAACCATGGACCCCAACGAAACGCTTGCCCGGATGCTGGCTGAGGCTCGCATCGTCATCGACGCAGTCGATCAGGGCGGTTTCGGTCTGAGCGAACTGGACCGTGCCGAGCAGCTGGCTGAGCACGTGCTCGCACTTGATCACTGGTTGTCGCAAGGCTCGTTCTTGCCTGACCGTTGGAACAAGCAGTAGCACGCCTAGCGCGGTCTCGGGCGTACCCGCTGGGCGGGTGCGTTCCGTGTCCGTACTGGACAGTCACAACCAAGGAGAAGAACCATGAACGATCAAGACTTCACTCCCGCGAGTGTCACGTTTCCCGATGGTGCGGTCTGGACTCGCGAGAGTCCGACTGTCATCAGCTACGAAGGTCCGCGCGGGTCGAATCGCTGGGAGTGGACGAACCATGTCGACGCTTCCGCGGCTTGGCTCGCGGTGTGCACGCACTAGCGCGGTCTCGGACGTACCCGCTCCGTGGGTGCGTTCCGTGTCCTCACTGGGCAGCACACACACAAGGAGAAGAACTATGAACGAAGTTGCGACCAAGGCACAAGCACTCGGTCTCGTAGCCCAGAACGTCACCATCACAAGCACACGCGGCGCCATCTTCTGCGGCAACTTCGATCACGGTGATCACGGAGCACTACGAGCAAGTCGCGGAGCTTGCGGGCGCGGAAGCGGGCAAGAACGCGGGCTCGTGGGTGATCGATGGCACCACGACGGAGGAGACGGCGCGCCGGATCTTGCGCGGGCTCGATGATGGCGACCCGGAGATCCTGGACATGCAACCCGCGCCCTTGTCAGGTGAGTACGCGGGTGAGTCGATTCCTGAGCTGTCGGAGCAGTACGGGATCCCGTTGGATGATGACGAGGTGGCGACCGTGTTCGAGACCGCGTTCTCCGAGGCGTACTGGGCGGAGGTGGAGCGGGCGGCGCGCTACCAGGTAGAAGGCGCCTAGCACGTTCACATTGCCAGCCGACCCGGTTCGGCTGGTAGGTGTGTCGGTACTGGGCCGACAGTGACAACCAAGGAGAATGAATCATGCTGGAAGCAATCGCGGAGCGCGATGCACGGATCGTGCAACTACAGGCTCGACTGTTCGCGCATGACGGCTACGTCACTCGCGGACTGTCGCGTGATGACGCGCGGTGTCTGCTGGACGAGATCAACAGTCTGCGCGTGATGAATGGATGGCGCACGCTGAGCCTGGACGGTCGTTGGCGTCGGCCGCGTAGAGCGCTGGCCTAGCTCAGGGTCGG
>Ga0126379_10000990_pt1 | contig 16747 bp, 13 predicted proteins | sample PanSoiMetPlot_24_FD_92640 | JGI IMG/M metagenome (GOLD analysis project Ga0126379, IMG submission 92640) | Tropical forest soil microbial communities from Panama - MetaG Plot_24 | ecosystem: Environmental > Terrestrial > Soil > Tropical forest > Bulk soil | place: Panama | collected 2016-02-17 | reverse complement strand
ATTCCTCAACGGCTAAACGCCGTTTCGGAATGACAAATTTTATGAAGAGTTGTGAAGGGTATGGTGCCGGAGGCGGCGCTTGGTGATCTTTCTTCGGATTGCGTTTACAATTTCTTTCCGGCAACCGGCCACTGAGAACGACACCTGCCAACCCAAAATCCGATTTCTGTCGCCGTCGTCGGCGTGGGGGTTTTTGGACGCAACCATGCCCGCGTTTACAAAGAACTCGAACAACAAGGAGAGCCGGTTCGCCTCTTGGGAGTGGTGGACCCTGATGTGAATCGGGCTGATACTGTTGCGCGGGAGTTCGGTTGTAAGGCGTTCGGGTCCGTGATGCAACTGGTCACGACCCACAGCGAAGTTCAGGCTGCGTCGGTGGCGGTTCCGACGGTGCATCACCTACCCGTAGCCCGTGAATTGATGGAAGCCGGCGTCGATGTGCTGATCGAGAAGCCTTTGGCGTCCAGTCTTGCCGAGGCGGATGAGTTAGTCTCGGTGGCAGGAGCACGCAGGCGAGTGGCGCAAGTCGGTCATCTGGAGAGATTCAACCCTGCAGTGCGGGCAACGCTGCCGATCCTGACCCAGCCGATGTTCTTTGAAGTCCACCGCTTGAGCGTGTTCACTCCGCGGTCACTCGATGTCGACGTCGTGCTCGACCTGATGATTCACGACCTGGATATTGTGCTGGCCTTCGCCAAGTCTCCAGTCAAAGAAGTCCGCGCTGTGGGCCTGCCGATTCTTTCGGGCAAAGTGGACATCGCTAACGTCCGGTTGGAGTTCGAATCCGGATGCATCGCCAACTTTACCGCGAGCCGAGTTTCCACCGAGCGAGTGCGCAAGCTGCGCTTCTTCCAACCGAGGCAGTACATCTCGCTCGACTACGGCCGCCAGGAAGTACTGGTCTTCACGGTGGGCGGGGACGGTGCTGCGGGTGCACCCAGCGTCAACCCACAGATCGGGGTCAGCAAGCCGGCTGTGGCGTCCGAGGAACCCCTCCATGCTGAGCTGAAGTCGTTTCTAAAATCCGTCCGGGAACGTTCGACGCCGGTTGTATCCCTCGAAGATGGGCGGCGCGCCCTGGAACTGGCGTTGGAAATCCTTACCGCCATTCGCGAGCACGGAACCAAGGTCAATCTCGCCGGAATCGCTCGCGTCTAACCTCGAAATGGGGGCCCTAGAAACGAGCAGGTACTACTTCATAAATCCTTCCTGATCTGTTAACAGACACAGTCGCTGTTCGGTCCCGCAACCGTCAGGATTTACATATGTTTACACACCGAAGTCGGCGCACAAATGTAGGCAGCGGAATCCGGCGAAAGATGCGAAAATAGACAATAACCCGATTTGTAGAGCGTCGCGCGCCGTCTGCAGTTCTCCATGAGAACCGGGAAGCAACGCCGCGCGTGTATTTCGGTGTCTAACGACAGGCGGGACCCAGCTAGGGGCTAGTCGAAATCAGCGCATGGCGATTACTCAAATACCATTTCAGGATCCGGTAGCCCCGCCTGAAAAATCTCAGCCTGAACAACTTGGGCTCTACGATACGCAGGACTGGGAAACAGCTTACCGGGAACTGGATGCGCGAGTTCCCCACCTGTTGGTTCAACTGCAGGACGATCTGGCGCGCTCGCGCAAGCGCGAAGCCGTCTGGATCTCGATCATCTTCCACCTAGTGCTGGCGATCCTTCTCTGGAACTTCAAGTTCATCGAGAAATTCATCCCGCTCCACACGGCGGTCGTGGTGCCGCTGAACGCGAGCAAGGACAACACCACCTTCCTGGCATTGCCGCCGGACTTGCAGAAGGTACCGCGCAAACCGAACACAAACGTCTTGTCTGATAAAGACCGTATCGCGACGTCGCGGCATCCGGAGTTGGATCCGAAGGAACTGCGCAAGATACTGGCGACTCCGCCTCCAGGTGCGCCGGGTCCAAGTGGGCCGCGGGCAGAGCAACCTGCGCCACAGTCCCCGGCAGTGACCCAGAGCCCAACGCAGCAGCCTCAGCAGGGAATGCAGTCGACACAGCGACCGCAATTCGACACGAATCAGACTGCTCAGCTGCAAGTTCCTGCCAAGCCGAACGCAAATCCGTTCAACAAATACGCTGCAGGCATGAGCGCAGGCTCGGCCATTCAGCAGGCTGCGCAGGCGGCAGCGGCGCGGCGTGGCGGCGGAGGTGGGCAGGAAGGCGACTTCGGGTTGGGAACTGGCGCGCATGGACGTCAGCTTGGCGCGCTAGACATCTTGAGCGATACGCAGGGCGTCGATTTCGGGCCATACTTGCAGCGCATCCTTCAAAACGTGCGAGAGAATTGGTATCACCTGATTCCGGAATCTGCCGAGATGAAGAAGGGCAAATTGGCGATTGAATTCGCGATCACCAAGGACGGACAGGTTGCCGATATGCGGTTGGTCGCTTCGTCCGGCGATGTTTCACTCGATCGTCCAGCGTGGGGCAGCATTACCGCTTCGAATCCGTTCCCTCCGCTGCCCAGCGACTTTACAGGACCTTACCTGGCGTTACGTTTCCGCTTCTACTACAACCCCGATAAAGCCGACTTGCAGTAGTCGTTGTCCGGCTGGCGCGGGTCCTTTCCTGCATCTTTCCTGTGTGTTTATTCGGTTTCAGCGTAAGCGAGCGTTGGCGCGTATTGGCGCATCAGGGCGGATGCGAAATCTGATACGTTTAGCCGGCCCAATTCGTTACACACTTCGATCGCCGCTGCCGCTCCATCGTCGGTTCTTTGTGCGATTGTGGGTTAGACCGATTGCGTAAGGAAATGGATATGGCAAAGGTTGATGTAGACGCCCCTGGGAAATATGCGGACTGGGCAATGCTCTACCAATCAGCATTGTTGGAGACAAACCGCTCCAAGATGCCGCAGAGAATCCTCGACGCCGAGACCGCAATGTTCAAACGGAAACTGCAACTGAGCAGGGAGATTCCTGCGAATCGCGACACAGAAGGTGAGAGAGCGGCAATTAATGATGCGCTCTTGTATCTGGTCATTCTGCGGGAAGAGCTTCAGCAGTAGTCCGTGATTTAGGTTGGTTCCGGCACGCGTGTCAGAGTTGGACAGGTGGTCCCCAACGAAGAGTGTCTGATTGTGTTGCCGAATGAGGGCGCGTGCATCTCACGAGTGCCGAGGTGATTCGACACTGGACGAAGCCACTTGCGGCGATCTGCCTTCATCCGGAGAGGTGAGTCACTTTTCTTTGAAGCGCAGTCCCTTGCGGTACAATCCGTCGCTGCCTACATTGAAAACGCGGTTATTTCGCGCGCGAAAGTTTTCGAGAGCGGCGGTCGCAGCGAGTTCAATCAGTTGCTCCTCAGAAAAATGCTGGCGCAGATTTGCGTATAGCTCATCGCTCACATTTGATGGAGTGTCGGCCATCGCATCCGCCATGTAGAGCAAAGCGGCTTCAGCGGGTGCAAATGCGTCGAATCGTCCTTCGCGAATTGCCGCAATTTCGTCATCGCTCAATCCGTACATTCTGCCTCCGGCAGAATTCGCGTCAATTCAAAAGGGACAACCAACCCGCACCGCGGTCCGAAGCGTGAGAAGCATCCGTTGTCTTTGCGGCACCGCCGCTTTCTGACCCAACAGCCACTCTGCGAGCGCACCGACCCAGAAGACGCGTGGCACACGAGCTGCGATTTTTTGTGGAGTTAAATCACGGCCCAACATCTTGCGGACTTTCTTGAAAACTTGTCGCATCAAGAACGAGGTCCTCTGGGGATCAACACCATCGACCCTTGGCATGTCGACTTGGATGCCCGGATCAAGACGCCCGATTCAGACCCCATTAGAAGCTTGAACTCTCGGCAGGCGACGAGCCTCGGTATTGCTGATTTTTTGTGCTGGCACGAATAACCGGGGCAAGGGCGGCATTTTTCTCCCCGGTACAGCAACTCACGAAGCCGCCGGCTACACCAACTGCTGTATAGACCCACGCTTGTATTTTCCGCAAGATCGCATTAACGGTTCTTCCGGGGGTTGATAGCGAAAGCGGTAAAAGTCCGGTGACATGTCACTGCCCTTGTTACCGATACAGAAGGTAATTTCATGTTCGGAAAACTGCTCTCCCGCTGGCCGCTCATTCAGCAACTTCGAAACGGCACCGATGGAACGGGCATCGAGGCGATGTCCGATCGCACCATAAAACTGCGTCCTAAAACAAGCGGGGCGGAAGTTGCCCGTTCTATCTGTCCGTATTGTGGGGTCGGATGCGGCCAGCTCGTGTACCACAAGGAAGGAAAGCTGATCTCCATCGAAGGCGACCCGGAATCGCCAATCTCCCGCGGACGTCTTTGTCCCAAGGGCGCCGACACATTTGAATTGCATACACACCCCGGAAGGCTGAAAACGGTCAGATATCGCGCACCCTATTCGCGCCATTGGCGAGAGCTTTCTCTCGAAGAGGCGATGGATATGGTCGCCAAGCGCGTTTGGGGCACTCGCGCAGCAAAGTTTGAAGAGTCCCGTGACGGCCAGTCGTTGATGCAAACGACCGCGATTGCCCACCTCGGCGGCGCGACTCTCGATATCGAAGAAAACTATCTCATCAAGAAGCTATTCACTGCAGGTCTGGGAATGGTGTGCCTGAGCAATCAGGCACGAATATGACACAGCTCAACGGTGCCCGGTCTGGGCACATCCTTTGGCCGTGGCGGAGCTACGACCGCACAACAGGACCTGAGCAACTCTGACGCTATCCTCATCATGGGCTCGTCCATGGCCGAGAACCACCCCGTCGGCTTCCAATGGGTGATGGAAGCGCGCGAAAAGGGCGCGAAGGTCATCCATGTGGATCCGCGCTATACACGCACGTCGGCGATGGCGGATGTCTGGGTTCCGTTGCGTGCCGGGAGCGACATCATTTTTCTGGGCGCTCTGGTTCGTTACGTTCTGGAAAAAGGCAAAGAATTTCGTGACTATGTAGTCCATTACACCAATGCGCCAACAATTCTGCGTGAGGATTTTCGAGATACGGAAGATCTCGACGGGTTGTTCTCGGGTTGGGATGAGGAGAATAAAAAATACGATCCCGAGTCATGGCTCTACGCTGGTGCGCCTCGAAAAAAAGAGGTGGGTGGCGTACCAGGACACTCTGAGGCTGGCGGCGGGCATGGAAAAGATCGCGGAGGGGAAGGTCAAGATGCGGGCAAGTTCGAATCGGACCCTACTCTTGAACATCCGCGCTGCGTATTTCAGGTGTTGAAGTGCCACTTTTCCCGGTACACGCCCGAAATGGTGGAACGCTTCTGCGGGGTTCCACAAGACATTTTTCTTAGAGTAGCGGAGATTTTCTCTTCCGCTTCCGGACCCGATAAAACGGCGGCCATCTGCTATGCCGTCGGCTGGACGCAGCACTCCAAGGGAGTGCAAATCATCCGGACGGCCTCAATTCTTCAATTGCTTCTCGGAAACATCGGGCGTCCCGGCGGGGGAATTCTCGCCTTGCGTGGCCATGCGTCGATTCAGGGATCGACAGACATCCCGACGCTCTACGATATCTTGCCCGGCTATCTGCCGATGCCCTTTTTCGGCGAAGATTCTCGCACGCTGGACGCATACGTAAAGAAACACGGCGCGCGCACGGGGCTTTGGTCAGGGTTCGATAAATACTTTATCAGCCTGATGAGGGCGTACTACGGCGACTCCGCGACTCAGGAAAACGAGTGGGGATTTCACTGGCTGCCGCGCATTACTGGAGATCATTCGCATTTCGGTTATTGGTTGGATATGGCCGACGGCAAGCTGGATGGCTTGTTCGTCATGGGACAGAATCCGGCGGTCGGCGCTTCGAATGGCCGTCTTGAGCGCAAGGCGCTGGCGAAGCTCAAATGGCTCGTGGTGCGCGACATGGTGGAAACGGAGACTGCATCCTTCTGGTACGCCTCACCGGAAGTAGAACGAGGCGAGCTTTGGCCGGAGTCGATTGCGACTGAGGTGTTCTTATTCCCGGCTGCCGGCACGGCGGAAAAGGAAGGAACTTTCACCAATACACAACGACTGCTGCAACATCGCGAGAAAGCTGTCGATCCGCCCGGCGATGCCCGTAGCGAGACCTGGTTCATGGTTCACCTTGGGCGACGCTTGAAGGCGATGGCGCAACAAAACCAGGATTCGCGTGACGAGGCTCTTCGGGCGTTGACGTGGAATTACACGACAGAAGGTGCGGAGGCAGAACCACGAATCGACGAAGTGTTGCGTGAAATCAACGGCTGGTCGCTACCTGACCACAAGCAACTGGGGCACATCAAGAGCCTGAAAAAGGATGGTTCCACCGCCTGCGGAGCCTGGATCTATTGCGGAGTGTTTCCTGAGGAGAATCGGAATCGCGCCAATGAACGGGATCAGAAAGATCTGCTTGGGCATGGTTGGGGATTCTCTTGGCCGAACGACTGCCGCATTATCTACAACCGCGCATCTGCACGTCCGGACGGAAAGCCTTGGAGCGAGCGCAAGAAACTGGTGTGGTGGGACGAATCAAAACAGGAGTGGACCGGGCTCGACAATCCCGATTACGACAAGAAGACTCCTCCTCAAGCTCCTGCCGATCTCCACAAGGGACATGGGGTCAAGGAACTCGGGGGAGCGAAGCCCTTTACTCTGCACCCGGACGGTGTGGGCTGGTTGTACGTGGCGAGCGGTCTTAAAGACGGCCCGCTTCCGACGCATTACGAGCCGCTGGAATCGCTGATTGAAAATCCGCTCTACGAGCAACAAACCAATCCTGCCGCTGATCGAAAAAAGCGTCCGGACAATCCTTACGCCGCGCCTCACGACGCGCGGTTTCCCTACATCCTCACTACCTATCGATTGACCGAACATCACACAGCCGGCGGCATGACCCGCTATCTTTCGCATCTGAGCGAATTGCAGCCAGAGTTGTTCACCGAGGTCTCGCCCGAACTGGCAGCCGATCTAGGGTTGAAGCACGGCCAGTGGGCAACGATTGTTACCGCCCGCGCCTTGATCGAAGCGCGCGTGCTGGTAACCCCGCGCATGCGGCCATTGCGCATCGACGGGCGAGATGTTCATCAGGTCGGGCTTCCGTATCACTGGGGATATCAGGGTCGCGTGACGGGCGACGTCGTCAACGATCTGCTCGTGATTAGCGAAGAACCAAATGTCCGGATTATGGAGACTAAGGCGCTCACGTGCAATGTCGTTCCGGGCCGTCGCGCACAGGGGCGGAAGGTCCTGGCGCAGCTAGCGTCAGAGATAGGACAAACGGCATGAGTGTAACGGCATTTCTGACCGATTCGACCTTGTGCATTGGATGTAAGGCTTGCGAGGTTGCGTGCAAAGAATGGAACGGCATCGACGATGACGGCTTGCACTGGAGCGGATTCTCTTACGACAACACCGGAGCGGTGGGCGCGTCCACCTGGCGGCACGTGAAATTTGTCGAGCAGGCTCCAGTCCCAGGTTTTGGGGGAAATGCCGGAGAACAAACGTCATGGACATTCTCTTCGGATGTCTGCAAGCACTGTGAAGAAGCGGGATGTCTGGAAGTCTGTCCCACAGGTTCGATCGTGCGGACAGAGTTCGGCGGAGTATTTATACAACCCGACATATGCAATGGCTGCGGATATTGCGTTACCTCATGTCCGTTTGGAGTGGTTGAACGCAATCCCAAAGACGGACGCGCTTTCAAGTGTACGTTTTGCTATGACCGTCAGAAAGCTGGCCTGCAACCGGCATGCGCGAAGGTCTGCCCGACGGAGTCGATCAAGTTCGGAGAGATCGAGGAATTGCGAGCGGAAGCCAATCATAGGTTGGAAGAGTTGCATCGGAGAGGCATCGACGATGCAAATGTCTATGATCCGCGTGACACGAGCGTTGGCGGCACTCACGCAATGTTTATCGTCCGCGGCGACCCACGAAGCTACAACTTACCGCCCGCTCCGGAAGTGCCTACTGTCTACCAGAGAAAGGCCTGGACATCGTCTGCATTTGCGGCCGCCCTCCTTCTTTGCGGCACTTTGGCCGCTTTCATTTCTGACGGTAACCGCGACCATGCCAAGTATTGAAGATGGGACAGCGAGGGAGTAAAGATGAGCGATTCCTTACCAGTACCAAATCCAACCGGCAAGCTTAGCCGAGAGGACCGTCTCAACGAAATTCGTCGTCAGGTTGAGCGGGAAGGACGGTTGGAGATTGTCGGTGACCGACCGGCTGGCGCGCCCTTTCCGCAGGCGTCGGCTGAAAATGGCTATTACCGCATCCCTCTGCTGAAGGAAGCTCCCTGGACCTGGGAGATTCCGCTGTACTTCTTTGTCGGCGGAGCGGCAGGCGCTGCCGCCGTCATTGGCGCAATAGCGAACTACACTGGTGCGGATCGCGAACTGGTGCGTGATGCCCGCTGGATTGCGGCTGCCGGTTCCGTCATTTCTCCAGCATTGCTGGTTTCCGATCTTGGCCGCCCCGAGCGATTTCTAGCGATGTTGCGCGTATTTAAACCGCAGAGCCCTATGTCGGTTGGAGTCTGGACGCTCGTCGGATTTTCGACTGGGGCGATTGCAACGGCATTTGCTGGGCACCTGCGCGATCGTTACGGACCATCCCTGCCGCTGCGTGTAATCGAAAATGCCGGGCAAGCAGCCTCGCTCGCCTTTGGCTTACCGTTCTCAAACTACACCGGAGTATTGATTGGCGCTACGGCTGTACCGGTGTGGAATCGCAACGTGGAAAACCTGCCAATTCACTTTGGCGCCTCAGGTCTGGGTGCAGCGGTCGGAATTCTCGAGTTGCTCGGACATCGAAAGAGCCGCGCGCTTCAGGCTCTTGGTTTGGGCGCAGCAATCTTCGAAACACTGGAGGGAGCCCGCATTGAATCGCGTGATCGCGCGTACCTAGATCCGCTCAAACGTGGGGCTAGTGGATGGATCACGCGTACAGGCGGCGTCCTCGCTGGTCCGATTCCTACCTTCTTGCGAGTCGCGAGTTTGTTCGCCAGCAACAAACGGTCGCAGCATTTTCGAAAATGGGCATCGTGGTCAGCCGTGGTCGGATCTCTGGTCACTCGGATAGCCTGGGTCTATGCGGGACGAGTGTCAGCGCGGGACTGGAAGCTTCCGCTGGAAAGAAACCTTGTCTAGCGCGGAATAAACGCAGCCGGCCCCTGCCCTTTGTTAAACCGTACGACCGTCTAGAAACATCTCGCCTACTTAAGCGTGCGTTTATTTTCTGTTAGTGGTGCTGGCGGTGATCTTGGCGGGTATGGATAATGGGAGCTTGCTTCAGCGTGTCAATTGGAGATCATGGCCCTCAGAATTGTCGCAACTCTCTTCCTGTTGCCGTTATTTTCGTTCATGACCACAGCTCAGGTTCGCATCTGGCAAGGCACCCTAACATTGCCCACGTATGAAGAGGGAGCACCAGATCCCAACCCTGCCTTCGATCAGTATGCCAACAGCCGGTTCAACTATCCCTACACGCTTCGCAACAATTTGACCGACCGGCGTACGGATCACGCGTGGCGCACCGTATTCATGGAAAACGAATATCTGAAGTGCTCAGTGCTGCCCGATCTGGGAGGTCATCTTTACACTTGCACGGACAAGATCAGCGGCCAGCCGATGTTTTACGCCAACCCATCGATCAAGAAAGCGGCCATTTCGTATCGTGGGGCCTGGGCTGCTTTTGGAATTGAATTCAACTTTCCCGTTTCACACAACTGGGTCAGTCTGTCGCCGGTGGATTTCGCATTCGGGCAAAGGGATGATGGCAGCGCGTTCGTCATCGTGGGCAATGTGGATCGCGTTTATGGAATGCAGTGGTCGGTGGAACTCGTGTTGCGTCCGCACTCCACCGTTCTGGAACAGCGAGTGACGCTGAACAATCGCAGCGATGTTCGGCACCGCTTTTACTGGTGGAATAACGCTGGAGTCGAAGTGTGGGACGATTCGCGAATCCAGTATCCGATGCGCTTTACGGCAAGCCACGGTTTTCGAGAGGTCGCACCCTGGCCGATCGAGGCGGATGGAACCGATCTTAGTGTGATCAAGAATGAGACTAAGGGGCCAGTCTCTGTATTTGTGCATGGAAGCCGAGAACCGTTTATGGGTGTTTGGCATCCTCACACAAACGCGGGAACGGCGCACTTTGCCGATTACGCTGCGCTTCCGGCCAAAAAAATATGGTCGTGGGGAACCGATCCGGACGGACTGGACTGGCGCAAAACGCTCTCCGACAACAACAGCGCTTACGTCGAGATTCAGGCAGGGCTCTTCCGCAATCAGGAGACGTATGCCTTTCTTGAGCCTCGGCAGACGATCAGCTTCTCCGAGTTCTGGATGCCGGTACGCGACATCGGCGGAATTTCACGCGCGAACCTGGCCGGTGCAGTGCATCTCAGCCGGCAAGAGAATGCGCTCGTGGTCGGGCTGAATGTGAATGAGGTTGTTTCTGGCGCGACGCTGCGCGTTTCGCTCGGAGATCATACCGTCTTCCAGGAGAAATCCGATCTTACTCCTCAGCGTACATGGAAGCGCGAAGTGGCGAATGCGGATCCGCAGCAGAAGTACACGTTTGAACTTCGAGACAAAAATGGCGCTGTTCTCATTCGACAGACGGAAGGGCAATACGATTGGACGCCCGTGGAACAAGTTCACGTCGGACCGCAACCCCAGTATTCGATACCGAATCCCGAGCGTCGCAAGGAAGACGATTGGTTGCAATTGGGGAATCAGCAGGAGCTTGACGGCAATGTATTGGCTGCAATGCAGACGTATCAAGATGCGTTAGAGAAATATCCCGAGAGTTTCGAACTGCGGAAAACCGCAGGGCGGCTTTCTGCCGGTTTGCTTCGGTTCGATGAAGCAAAGCGATTGCTGGAGCCAGTGTATGCGCGCGATACATCGGATCCTGAACTCGCGTATTACCTGGGAATCACGTATGACGGTCTCAGCGAGAATCGGGAGGCGCGCGAGTCTTACGAATCCGCCGCACGGATGCCGGAGTTCCAAGCCGCCGGTGCGTTGAAGCTAGCCGAACTCTTGGCGCGAGAGGGAAATCTACAAAAGGCGGAGGTTAATCTTCGGCTCGCAACGGGTGCTGCGTCGGATGATGTTCGGGCCGCTGAAGAGTTGATTGCGGTTCTGGGAGCGGAAGGTCAGAAGGAAAAGGCGCAGAAGCTTGGAGAGGAATGGCTGGCACGATTTCCGCAGAACTATTTCCTACTCGAACAGGTCGGGCGACCGGACCTGCATCATCTCGCAAACGATGCCGATCGAGTTTTAAACATTGCCTCCGAGTACATGCGGCTCGGTATGTATTCGCAAGCTCTCAACGTGCTCTCACGCAGCTATCCTGCATCGGTTGCCGATGAAAGCGAACCCGGCCAGTTGCATCCCAACAAGCATCCGTTGGTCGCCTACTATCGGGGATATTGCCGCGAGAAGATGGGGCAGTCGGGCTCCGAAGACTACAGCGCGGGCGCGAAGTTGTCGACTGCATATGTGTTCCCCAGCCGTGCGGACGACATGCAGGTACTGACGGCGGCTTTGAAGGCGAATCCACAGGATGCTGGTGCACGTTACCTACTCGGAACGCTCTACTTTTCGAAAGGTGTGACCGACCAGGCGGTTGCCGAGTGGGATCAGGCTCGCAAGTTGAATCCGCGAATTCCGGTCCTCCATGCCAGTCTTGGGCGGGCTCTGCTTCATGTCAAGCACGACCCGGAACAGGCATTGCAAGTGTTTCAGGAAGGTTTGCGCACGGATCCGGAGAATATTGTGCTTTACACCGGAATTGACCAGGCGTTGAGCATCTTGCGGCATCCACCGCAGGAGCGTGTTTCAGCACTGCAGCAGTATGGTGATCAGGCCAACATGCCCACTTCTCTTGTCTACGAGCTGATTCTGAACCTCGCCGAAGCCGGAAACTTCGAAAAAGCGAGTGCGTTGTTTCACAATCGGTTCTTTCAGAGAGAAGAAGGTGGCACCAACGTGCGGCAGGTGTGGCTCGAGGTACAGATCCGTCACGCTTTGGCACTGGCGCAGCAAGGACAGTGCTCAGAATCGGTTAAGCTTGTTGACCAACTAGGGCAGCCTGTGCCGGACTTGGTTTTCACGCATGATGGGCTGGAGCCGTTTCTTCGATCTGCCAGGATGAGCTATTTACTGGGTAACGTATATAAGACTTGCAACTTGCCTGAGAAGGCCCAGGCTAATTTCAAGCGCGCGGCTGGGAGAGCGAATTTCGAGGATGCAGTTTGGGCATGGAAGGCGTCGCAAGAGCTTCCCAATTTCGACCCTGCTGCAGCTAAGCTGAAGTTGCAGAATGTTCTCGAGCGGGCGAAAAGCTCTGGTGACCTTACTTCACCTGGTGGCAGGTGGCTCTACAACGCCGCTGTGCTCGATGCGGTTCTCGGAAATTCTCGACAGGCAGATAAAGAGTTTCGGGAAGCCTTGCTGTCGCCTGATCTGCTGATGACGTATCATCTGACGCGGCTTGCCTTATCGGACGGCAGTCTTTAGTCTCAGCGAATCAGAGCTGAAAGATCTCGCATGAAAGATATTCTTCGACTGCTGGTTCTGGTGATCTCTTGTTGTGCCTGTGCCTTCGCGGCTGATGGGGTCATCCATAGCGTGTGGGCCGCATCCGATCCGCCACTTGATACCGATCCGACATCTTCGTTTTGGCGTGGCTCTGCAGTCAACTACATGGAGACAGATGCGCGGGGCACGTCGGAGCCAAAATATCGAACGGAACTCCGAACGCGCTGGACGAAGCGGAATCTCTATATTCTTTTCATTTGTCCCTACGAAAAACTGAACCTTAAGCCGAATCCCAACACGTCAGCTGAGACGAACGAGCTCTGGAACTGGGATGTCGCAGAAGCCTTCATCGGTGCAGATTTCAAGAATATCCGTCGCTATAAAGAATTTGAGTTGTCTCCGCAGGGTGAGTGGGTCGATCTGGATATCGATCTCGACCGACCGCATCATGAGGATGGATGGATATGGAACTCGGGCATGGAAGTTTCAGCCCGAATCGATAAGGCCGCACACGTGTGGTACGGGGCAATGCGAATTCCGTATGCCGCGGTCGATACTCGCCCGGCAGCCGAGGGCAATACTCTGCGCATCAATCTATTTCGCTGCCAGGGTCCTTCGTCAGCCCGAAAGTATCTCGCCTGGCGGCCTCCAATGACCGACAGCTTTCATGTTCCTGAGCAGTTTGGGATTCTTGAACTCGTGAAGCAGGACAAAAGGGTGAATGAATTTCCGCAGCGTTGAAGAAGGAAAGACGCGTTAAGAATGCAGTACTTTTTTCGACGGGTAAGCCCTCAAATGGTGCCAGATTCGAAGCCCGCGAAGCTAAACTGTCGCAGCCTTGAGAACCTCGCCTAAACGCTTCCCGACCACATTTTCTTCTCCAGGCTGCAGCATCCAAACTCCGACCACAATCGTATTTGGTCCGCCAGGCAATCCCGCGCTGGCTGGAGGGCCTCCGGTGGACGGATTGAGCTCGATGCGCGGATTACCTTCCCGCATTTTTTTCATCACTTCGGCGCCCGTAGTCTTCACTCGGTTCTGGTCGTAGGTGATTAGCAGGTGGGGAACGTGATTGGCAACCTCCGGAACAAAGATCCGCGTTTGCAGCGTCGGAATCGAGGTCAGTTGCTTCGCGATCACCTCTGCGCGGCGCCGGTACTCCGCTTCCATCGCGGCGTCATCCTGCTTTAAAAACCAGTCCACGGCTGCTACCAGGCCAATGATTTCTTCTTTGGCGACTTTCATGCCGCGCCCAACCGTGTTTGAATTCGGCGAGTTGTTCTTCTTTGCCGCTTCGATCAGGTCTTTCCGTCCCAGCAGCAAACCGGAGCATTGCGGCCCGCGAAGTCCTTTGCCTCCTGAAAACGTCACAAGATCGAACCCCATTTGCGTGTACTTCCACAAATTAGAAATGGGTGGGACATCGGCGGCAGCATCGTTGAAGCAAGGGACCCCATGCTGATGGGCCACGCGGACCCAATCTTCCCGGCTGATATTGCCCAGTGCCGCATTAAAGTAGTGGGCCATCACCGTACGATCGTTGAATGCCTGCTCGTACTGGTCAATCGTCTCTACCTCGACAAAGCGAATACCGCAATTGCGTAACGCATGATCGTAGCCGTAACGATGCGACTTCTGAACAATGACTTCGTTCTTAAGGCTGGTTGTGTCAGTGGGAATATCCAAAATGGCTTTATCGTTTCCCATTGTGATGCAAGCGGCGGTTCCAACGGCGAGCGCCGCCGCAGCACCGGAGGTGACGAGAGCAGCTTCGCAGCGTAACTGTTTCGCCAGATACGCACCTGAGGCCTCAAGTAATTCGTTCAGATTTACCGGCCTCTTTGCCGCCAGAGCGACCGCTGCCTGTACTTCTTCCGGCATGGTGGATGCCGAAAGCACCGTGTATGTGCCGGCGGCGTTGATGAGCGGAGTCACTCCGAGCTTCTGGTAGTAGTCCGTGACTGCAGTGGATTCCTTACCAAAGGCGCGTGTCGGCAAAGTTGGCAAAGCACTGAGAGCACTCCCAGCGACCAAGGTTTGTGCTCCCTTGCGTAAGAGCTTCCGTCGAGTGATTCGTGTCACGGATAAACCTCCCAGATTCTGTTCGACTTCTTCGACGTTCAATCTCGCGGATAATCGTCGGCTCGAGCGGGCAACGAATCACCTAGTTGTGGGCTGGAGAAATATTGCGGTCGAGCTTTCTCCCAATCCACCATGCTGAGGCCAAACGGATCGTACAAAATGCGACCGGCCCGAATCGTCATGCGCCCGACCAACCTAACACTCGCGTCCATTTTCGCAACACCGCAATCGATGTAGCTGAAATGACCCTTCATCAGGTCCAGCACCGCTATGTCGGCGTCCTTGCCTACTGATAATGTCCCTAACTCGGGCCTGCGAATCTCGGCTGCCGGGTTGACGGTCGAGCGACGAATCACATCGTCAAGGGGCACGCCCATGGCAAGGAATTTTGACATTACGTTGTCCATGCTGACCACGTTATAGTTGCCGGTGTGCAAATCGGTGGAGATCGAGTCGGGGATGAATCCCAGTTTGAACGCTGGTACTGCGCTGCGAAACCAGAAACTGCCCTGCCCGTGTCCCACGTCAAAAATCACACCGCGCGCCCGGGCCTCCGCCAACGCGGGGTTTATTTTGCCGTCGGCAAGAAGGATTGGGAATTGCTGAGCAAAAACGTGAGTGTGAATGTCGCCTGGCCGCATTTTCTTCAGCAGGTCTTCATACGTTCTGTCCGGACGAGGCCAGAAGTCGTACATCACGGGAACATTCGCCAGAGTTGCGCATTCGATCGCTCTGTCGACAGCGGCCCACGGTACATGCTCCGCATCCCAAGGTTCTTTCGTCCAGTAATGGGCGGTCTTTACACCGACGATGATGTCTCGATATCGGCTGATTGTGGCAGCACAAAGTCTCGAGTCCATCTGGTCCAGACTTCCTTCAAGACCACCGCCCATGCCATTGGCCACGATATTCAAGAAGGCAAGGACTCGTACTTTGGCGCGGTCGATGACTTCTTCCTTTTCCTCGAGGAAGGTCTCTGCGCCCGCGGTTCCGGCATCCACGATTGTGGTGACGCCAGACTGCAACGCCATGTCAGCAGGAATGCCGAGGGGCAGCGCGTGCGCTCGGGCTTCGGGAGTGAACCAATTCAGCGGCGCTCCGCCATGGCCAACGTGGTAGTGAATATCGATCAGTCCCGGCGTAACGTAGAGCTTTGAGACATCCACAACCTTCCCGGCCTGGTCCGCCGGAATGTTTTTTTCGACCGCTGCGATTTTGCCCTGCAATACTGCGACGTCGCGTACCTCGTCGATGTGATTTGCAGGATCGATGACGTGGCCGCCTTTCAACAGCAAATCGTAACGAGGCGGCGTTTGCGCAAGGATGGTGGAAGGAGATCCGAGGATGACTGCAAGCACTGCCGTGATTACGAATGAAAGCGTGATCCGATTGGTCATAACACCTTCTATGTTTTGGTGAAGCGAAAGTGTATCGACTCACGACGAGATTGTCACCATAACGGTGAGTTACGACAGCCGTTGTAAAGGGCAGACCCACTATCGTAATCTGGTCGCGCCTCTGAGCTTCAAGTCCCAAACTTGCAGAGCGTAACCCGGAAGAAATCATGGACCGTCGTACTTTCGTGAAAGCCGGCTGCATTGGCAGTGCTTCACTGCTGATACAGGGGCTGGATCCGATGATGCGCGCGGATTCAGTGCCTGCCATGCCGTCTGTGGAATTGCATGGTTTGCCGGACTATAAACCCTCGCCGTTCGGCATGCCGGGATTATTCCCGGGACGAGTCATTGAGGTTCGCGATCAGAACGCGATAGTGCGAAACCGCGTCTCGCAGCCGATCGTGCGGCGCATGCTCGAACAGGCGATGAAAGACCTAACGGGAGAGAGTTCGGTGCAGGGGGCGTGGGCGAAATTCATAGACCCCAAGGACGTTGTTGGGATCAAGATCAATCCCTCGGGTGCGCCTGCCTGCTGCTCGTCTCCTGAGGTCATCCGCGAAATTATTACCGCAGTCCGGTCGGTGGGGGTTCCGGTGCAGAACATCTTGGTCTACGACCGGTATTCCTATGAGATCGATATCGGCAGCTATCAGGTACTTTTACCGGCTGGAATTCGAATCGTGGGTATCCAGGACGCCTTCACAAGTGCCGGCGCCGGTTATGAACCCAACGTTTATTGCGATGGCAATTTCT